>WNES01005005.1_pt1 | contig 14342 bp, 14 predicted proteins | sample 5399931 | NCBI WGS metagenome assembly WNES01 (sample SAMN13153332, study PRJNA577476) | soil metagenome | isolation source: 20 cm grassland meadow soil 2 days after 3rd rain plot 5 | place: USA:California | collected 2015-11-11
ACCAGGGCGCGCAGCCCCTCCCCGAGGGCCTCATAGAAGTCGCCGACGGTGTCGTAGTTGACGCCCATCGGAGTGAGGCGCGCCCCGCCGGTGCCGCCGCGAACGTAGTTACGCTCGTACGCGAAGCCCGCGCCGTCTTGCTCGGTGGAGCCGCGCGGGCGCTCGAGGAACACGAAGTGCTGCAGCGTGTCGGCGTTGAACGGGGCGAGCTTGACCACCACGCTCGCGGGCAGCAGCCCCGGATCGAGCGGGAAATTCGACCGCCCGATGCGCGGCGCACCACCGAGCGCCGAGGTGATGTTCCACACCGCCGCGAGGTGGCCCATCTCCTCGATCGCAACGCCCATCAGCACCTGGCGCCAGCGGCGCACGGCCGCGGCCTCCTCTGCGCGAAGCCCCTCCCGTTCCCCGTCCTTCAGGCTAGCCGCGGCGTACAGGTAGGTGCACATGAGATTGTGCTCGAGCTCCGAAGCCTCGTAGAGCGCGTGCAGCAGCACTTCGCGTTGAGTGAGGGCGGGTGTCGGGGTGACGTCGTTCATGGGTCGGCCCGTTTCGATGCGGCGTGTGCGGTGCGCGCCTATGTCGCACAAATCGGCTGCCAGCGCCATCCCCCGTGCCCGGCGGCCCTCAGCCCGAGGCGTGCTCGCGCGTCTTGTGGAAGCGGATGTCGGGGAAGCGCTCGATGGTGAGCTCGAGATTCACGCGCGAGGGGGCGAGATACACCAGGGCGCCGCTGTGATCGAGCGCCAGGTGCTGCTCCGCGCGGGCGCGGAACTCCGCGAGGCGCCGCGCATCCGTGCTCTCGACCCAGCGCGCAGTGTGGATGGCGACCGGGTCGAAGACGCACTGCACCCCGTACTCGTCCTCGAGCCGGAACGCCACGACCTCGAACTGCAGCGGGCCGACGGCCCCGAGGATCAGCTCATTGCTGCGCAGCGGCCTGAAGAGCTGCGTCGCCCCCTCCTCGCACAGCTGCGACAGCCCCTTCTGCAGCGCCTTCATCTTGAGAGGCTCCACGAGCCGCGCGCGGCGGAATATCTCGGGCGCGAAGTTCGGGACGCCGGTGAAGACCAGCCGCTCGCCCTCGGTGAAGGTGTCGCCGATGTTGATCGTGCCGTGGTTGTGCAGGCCGATGATGTCGCCCGCGTAGGCCTCCTCGGCGTGCGCGCGCTCGGCCGCCATGAAGGTGAGCGCATCGGCGACGCGCACCTCCTTGTCGAGGCGCACGTGAAAGAGCCGCATGCCCCGCTCGTACTTGCCGGCGCACAGCCGCAGGAACGCGATGCGGTCGCGGTGGCCGGGGTCCATGTTCGCCTGGATCTTGAAGACGAAGCCCGCGAGCTGCGCCTCGGGGGGCATTACTGTGCGCTCGCGCGCCGTGCGCGACAGCGGCCCCGGGGCGTGCGCGGTGAAAGCCGCGAGCAGCTCCTCGACGCCGAAATTGTTGATGGCCGAGCCGAAGAACACCGGTGTCTGCCGCCCGGCGAGATAGGCCTGCGGGTCGAAGCGCTGGGTGGCACCCCTCACCAGCTCCACCTCCTCGCGGAACGCGGCGGCGCGATCGCCGAGGAACTCCAGCGCCGCCTCGCTCTCGAGCGCATCGATGGTGCGGTTCTCTCCGAGGCGGCCGCGAACGCCGGCGGCATACACGTAGATGCGATCCTCGAGAAGATGATAAATGCCGTGCAGCTCACGCCCCATGCCGATCGGCCAGGTGACGGGTGCGGTGTGGATCCGGAGCACGCTCTCGATCTCGTCCAGCAGCTCGATGGGCGGGCGACCGTCCCGATCGAGCTTGTTGATGAAGGTCATGATCGGCGTGTCGCGCAAGCGGCAGACCTCCATCAGCTTGATGGTGCGCTCCTCGACGCCCTTGGCGCAGTCGATGACCATGAGGGCCGAATCGACCGCGGTCAGCGTGCGGTAGGTGTCCTCGGAGAAGTCCTCGTGGCCCGGGGTGTCGAGCAGGTTCACGATGCATTCGCGGTACGGAAACTGCATCACCGAGGAGGTGACGGAGATACCCCGTTGCTGCTCGAGGCGCATCCAGTCGGAGGTTGCATGGCGCGCGGCCTTGCGGCCCTTGACGGCGCCGGCCATCTGGATGGCGCCGCCGAACAGTAGCAGCTTCTCGGTGAGGGTGGTCTTGCCGGCGTCAGGGTGCGAGATGATCGCGAAGGTCCGTCGCCGGCCGATTTCGGCAGCCAGGCCGCTCATGGGTCAGGGGACTTCAGGCCGAAGGGGCCTGGAAGGCGCGCAGGGCGAGCTTGAGCACGGCCGCATCCTCGCGGCCGCTGAGCGCCTGGTAGTAGCCGCGCCGGGTGCCTAGTAGCCGCGCCGGGTGCCGGCCTGCTCGAAGCCCATCGAGAGATAGAGCCGCATCGCCGCGGTGTTCGAGGGCCGCACCTCGAGAAAGGCCTCGGCCACGCCGGCGGCGGTCGCGCGCTCGATCAGGGAGCGGAGCAGGCGCTTGCCGACGCCCCGGCAGCGATACGCCTCGCTCACGCAGAGATTCAGGATATGCGCCTCGCCCGCTCCGATGCTCATGACCCCGTAGGCGATCGCCTGCCGGGCGACCGTCAGCACGCGGCAGACATACCCCACCCGCAGGCAGTCGCGGAAGATCCCCTCGCTCCAGGGGAACTGGTACGAGGCGCGCTCGATGGCCACCACGTCCGCGACGTCGCCGGCCCGCATCGGGCGGATCACGACCTCGGGCGAGGCCTTGAGCAGCTCAGGAGCGGTTGCCATCGGTCGCGGTGCCTTGCGTCAGTTGCTGGTACACGCTGCGCGCAAACTTCAGATCTTCCCATGCCTTGCGCTTGTCGCCCGGCGTACGCAGCAGGTAGGCGGGATGATACGTCACCACGAGTGGAGTGTTCAGCTCGCCGAAGCGGTGCACCCGCCCGCGCAGCCTCCCGAGCGGCACGTCGGTGCCCAGCAGGTTCTGCGCGGCGATCCGCCCGACCGCGAGCATGATCTTCGGCTGCAACAGGGCGATCTGCTCCACCAGGTACGGGAGGCACGCCGCCACCTCCTCGGGTTTCGGGTCGCGGTTACCCGGAGGCCGGCTCTTGAGCACGTTGGCGATGTAGACGTTGGTCCGTCGGTCGAGCCCGATGGCTCGCAGCATGGCATCGAGCAGCTGCCCCGCGGCGCCGACGAAGGGCTCGCCGCGGCGATCTTCTTCGGCTCCGGGCGCTTCGCCGATCACCAGCCAGTCGGAGCGCTTCGGGCCTACGCCGAGCACCCCCTGGGTGCGCGTGGCGTGCAGCGGGCAGCGGGTGCACTCGAGCACCGCGGCGCGCAGCGTGTCCCAGCGCGCCTCAATCTCCGCCGCCGGCGCTGCCCTGTCCCGCGCCGGCGGAGCCTCGACCGCGCCCCGGCCGCGTCTCACCCACAGGTCGATGCCGATCGCCCGCAGGTACTCCAAGCGGCGCTCCCCCGGCATGCGTCCCCCTACGCGCCTGCCGGCGGCGCGCCGCGCACCGCGCGCCGCAGGCGGCGCCCGACCCACAGGAGCGGCGCCGACAGAGCGTAAGTGCCGAACGTCGAGAGCAGCATGGTGGGCGGATCGATCGCGATCAGCACGAAGAAGAGCGGCACCAGCAGCATGTAGACGAATTTGATCCGCCGGTCGAGATCGAACTGCTTGAAGCTCGGATAACCGAAACGGCTCACCATCAGCCCCCCGGCGCTCGCGGTCACGACGAAGGCGGCGATCAGCCCGATGAGTCTCGGCTCGTGCCAGGCGCTGAAGTACCAGACGAAGGCCGCCACTATCGCCGCCGCGGACGGGCTCGGCAGCCCCTCGAAGTAGCGCTTGTCGGCGGTGGCGGCGCGCGCGTTGAAGCGCGCGAGGCGCAGCGCCGCGGCCACGGCGTAGAAGAAGCAGGCGAGCCAGCCGAACTGTTTCCAGAGGTGACCGTACTCCGCGATGCGCACCACGCCCCACTGGTAGGCGACGATGGCGGGCGCGAGACCGAAGGCCACCATGTCCGCGAGACTGTCGTACTCCTTGCCGAAGAAGCTCTCGGTGCGCGTCAGACGCGCGATGCGCCCGTCGAGCGTGTCGAAGATCATCGCGACAAATACCGCCAGGCCGGCGTGATCGAAGTGCTTGTCGATGGCCGCCACGACCGCGTAGAAGCCCGAGAACAGACAGCCGGTGGTCAGGAGGTTGGGCAGCAGGTAGATGCCCTTGCTGCGCGGGCGTGAGTGTTCCTGGGACTCGGTTGCCACGGCGGCAATCTTATCCGTTATCCGGGCCCGAGGTAGTTGGCAGCGGGCTCCTGATAAGATGCCGGCGAAGACCATTTCAAGAGCAGGTCCACGCGCCGATGAGGCTCTCCCGGTATCCGCTCAACACCATGAAGGAGACTCCCGCCGAGGCGGAGGTGGTGAGTCATCAGCTGATGCTGCGCGCCGGCCTCATCCGCCGCCTCGCTGCCGGTCTCTACAGCTGGCTGCCGATGGGCCTCAAGGTGCTGCAGAAGGTGGAGTGCATCATCCGCGAGGAAATGAACCGCGCGGGAGCGTTCGAGCTCGTGATGCCGGTGATCCAGCCGGCGGAGCTGTGGCAGGAGTCGGGCCGCTGGAGGGAGTACGGGCCGGAGCTGCTGCGCATCAAGGACCGGCACGAGCGCGATTTCGTCGCCGGTCCCACGCACGAGGAAGTGATCACCGACATCGTGCGACGCGAGCTGCAGAGCTACCGGCAGCTGCCGGTGAACTTCTACCAGATCCAGACCAAGTTCCGGGACGAAGTGCGCCCGCGCTTCGGCGTCATGCGGGCCCGTGAATTCATCATGAAGGACGCGTACTCCTTTCATCTCGACGAGGAGTCGCTGCGGGCCGGCTACCGCGCCATGTACGAGGCCTACACCCGCATCTTCATGCGCACCGGGCTCACATTCCGCGCGGTGCGTGCGGACTCTGGCGCGATCGGCGGGGACGTGTCGCAGGAATTCCACGTGCTCGCCGCCTCGGGCGAGGACGTGATCGCCTTCTCTGACGGCGACGACTACGCGGCGAACCTCGAGGTCGCGGTCGCGCTGGCGCCGCAGGGCCCGCGCCCTGCCCCGCAGCAGCCGCTGCGCAAGGTGCCGACTCCCGGCGCGCGCACCATCGAGGACCTGGCGCGCTTTCTCAAAGTGAACCCGGCGCGCTGCGTCAAGACGCTCATCGTCGAGGGAAGCGACGAGCAGGCGGTGGCGCTGGTGGTGCGCGGAGATCACGAGCTGAACGCCTTCAAGGCGCACAAGCTCGCCGGGGTGGCGAGCCCGCTGCGCATGGCGAGCGCCGAGCGGGTGCTGCGCGCGACCGGCGCCGAGCCCGGCTACGTCGGCGTGGTCGGGCTCGAGTGCCGCGTGTATGCGGATCACAGCGCACTGGCGCTCGCCGATTTCGTGTGCGGCGCCAACGAGAAGGATATGCACTTCACGGGCGTGAACTGGGAGCGGGACGTGAAGGGGGCCGTCGCCGCGGATCTGCGCAACGTGGTCGAGGGTGATCCCAGCCCCTCCGGCAAAGGGAGGCTGAAGATCGCGCGCGGCATCGAGGTGGGTCACATCTTCCAGCTCGGCCGCAAGTACAGCGAGCCCATGAAGGCCGTGGTGCTCGATGAGGCAGGCCGCGAGACCGCGCTCTATATGGGTTGCTACGGGATCGGCGTGACGCGCGTCGTGGCCGCCGCCATCGAGCAGAGCCACGATGAGCGCGGCATCATCTGGCCGGCTCCGATCGCGCCCTTCCAGGTGGTGCTGGTGCCGCTGAACCTGCAAAAATCCGCGCGTGTTCGCGAGGTCAGCGACCGCCTGTATGCCGAGCTCACCGCCGCCGGGATCGAAGTGCTGTACGACGACCGTGACGCGCGCCCGGGCGTCAAGTTCGCCGACGCGGAGCTGCTCGGCATCCCACACCGGCTGGTGGTGGCCGATCGGGGCCTCGAGGCGGGTAAGCTCGAATATCGCCACCGGCGCGACAGCGCCAGCACCGAGTTCCCGGAGCCCGAGACGCTCTCCTTCCTGCGCGCGCGGCTTGCGAGCTGAGCGCGCCTCGCGCGCGGCACGCCGCCGAGCGCTGCCCGCGATCGCGCTTGCCGTCCTCGCCGCGGCCCTCCCGCATCCGGCGCACGCGGATCAACAGCTCGATCCGCAGCTTCGGGAGGTGATCGCGAAGGCCATCGGTGAGGCGGAGTGCTTCACCGATCATTACGACTCGGCGGTGTGGTACACGCTGATGGAGCCGCGGCTGCGGCGCATCGTGAAGGAAAAGAACGAGCGGCTCGACATCCTCAGGGAGGTCTACTGCGAGACGCACCGGGCCGGTGAGGCGCGCCTGCCGCCGGGCCTCGTGATGGCGCTCATCGACGTCGAGAGCCGCTTCGACCGCTGGGCGGTCTCGCCCAGCGGCGCCGTGGGTCTCATGCAGGTGATGCCGTTCTGGCCCGAGCGGCTCGGCATGCGCCGCCACGACCTGATCCACATCGCACCCAACATCCGCATGGGCTGCGCCATCCTGCGCTTCTATCTCGATCACGAGCGCAACGACGTGCGCAAGGCGCTGGCGCGCTACAACGGCAGCCCCGGCCGGCGCGACTATCCCGATCGGGTGCTCGGCGGCTGGACGCGCTGGAGCGGGGCGGACGACCTCGGCTTTCCGCCCAAGAGCCGTTAAGGCCGCTGCACGCGGGGCGCCAGCGAGCGCGCCACGCCCTCGCGGCGCGAGTCGGCCGCGCCCTCGTAAGTCCCGTCGGTGCGGCGCAATACCCCGTGGAGCCCCGAGTTCTCGGCATGCCCGGGCTTGAGCTCGATGCCGCGGTCGCGGAGCCCGGCGAGCAGCGCGAGAGAGAACTTGGCGGTCTCGCCGCTGTAGGTGTCGCCGCGCGCGATCAGGTTCGGCAGCTCGATCGCCTCCTTGAGCGACAGCCTCCAGGCGAATAGCCCGACCAGCGCCTTGGCGTTGTATTCGAGAATCGCGGACCCCCCGGGCGAGCCGAGCGCGGCCACGAAGTTGCCGGCGTGATCGAGAACGATGACCGGAGCCATCGAGGAGCGCGGCCGCTTGCCGCCGCGCACCGCGTTGGCGACCGGGCGGCCGCCCTCGGCCGGCACGAACGAGAAGTCGGTGAGCTGATTGTTGAGCACGAAGCCCTCGACCGTGCGCCCGGAGCCGAAGATCGATTCGATGGTGGTGGTCATGGATACGACATTGCCCTCCGCATCCACGATCACGAAGTGGCTGGTTCCCGCGGACTCGGCGGTCGCGTCCCGTCCGCGCGGCGTGGCGAGGTCGCCGGGGAGCGGCGCGGCGCCCGCGTGCTGGCCGATCAGCTGGGCACGCAGCCGCACGTAGGCGGGGTCGAGCATGCGATCGACCGGCACGGGCACGAAGCGCGGATCCGCGACGTAGCGGTCACGGTCGGCGTACATGAGACGGCTCGCCTGCGCGAACAGGAACCAGGCCTGAGGATCGCTCGGGCGGCGCCCGCCGATATCGGTGCGGTCGAGTATGGAGAGCATCTGCAGAAGCGACACCCCGCTCGAGGGCGGCGGCGGCACGCACACCGAGTAGCCGCGGTACGGCCGGCACACCGGCTCGGTCCAGCTCGCGCGATAGCTGGCGAGATCCTTGAGCGTCATCGTGCCTGGCAGCGCCGGCAAATGCGTGGTGGCCACGATCTCGCGGGCGATCTCGCCTTCGTAGAGCGCGCGCGGACCCTGGCGCGCAATCCGCTCGAGTGTGTGGGCGTACTTCGGATTGCGAAACAGGTCGCCTTCCTGGACGGTCTCGCCGTCGGGTCGCGCGAACATCATGCGCACTTCGTTGGTCGGCGGAAACGGCGATCCCTCGCCGAGAAACGACGCCATGCGCGCGGGAACCTTGAAGCCCGCCGTCGCGGCGCGAATTGCCGGCTGGAACAGCTCCTTCCACCGCAGCTTGCCGAGCTTCGAGTGCGCCGCGTACAGCATCGCGATCGCGCCGGGCACGCCGGTGGAGCGCCCGCTGCGCACCGCCTCGACGAACGGCAAGGGCTTGCCGTGCTCGTCGAGAAACATGTCGGGCTGCGCGCCCGCGGGCGCGCGCTCGCGACCCTCGAGCGCGCTCAGCTTGCGGCTCCCGGCATCGTAGTAGAGGAGGAAGGCGCCGCCGCCGATGCCGGAGCTCTGCGGCTCGACGAGCCCGAGCATCGCCTGCACCGCTACCGCGGCGTCGACCGCCTTGCCTCCCCGGGCGAGGATCTCGAGCCCGGCATCGACGGCGAGATCGACGGCGAGCGGATTGGCGGCCGCGACCCAGGCCGCTTGCGCACGGCGCGGGTGCCGGTGGAACCAGAGAACCCTGGGAGGCGGCGCGGCCGCAGGCGCGGACGGCGGCTCGGGGGCGACGGGCTCCGCCGGCGGAGCACGCGTCTCGGGCGGAGGCAGCGCGAGCGGCGATGCAGGCGCCGGTGCCGGGACATCGGGGGGCTCCGCCGGCACCACGGCCGCGGTGAGGAGCGCGAGCGCCGCGAGCAGCGCAAGCGCGGACGCTCTGTTCAGAACCCGCATCGATTCAAGCCGTGCGAAAGCCCGCGGGTGTCTGCGCGGCATCGATCACGACGTCGGTCACCTCCACCGAGGTCGCAGGCCAGAACCTCCACGCGGCCGTCCGGGAGGTTGCGTGCGTGTCCGCTCACGCCGAGGGCCTGCGCACGCCGCGCGGCGGTGGCGCGGTAGTACACGCCCTGAACACGTCCGCCCACGAGACATCTCTTGCCGATCATGCACACCTATGATGGCACATCCGTTTTGTGGCAACGTCTGCGCTCTGAGGGGGACGGCATGGCGGAGATACTGGTGCTCTACTATTCGCGCAGCGGCGCCACCGCCGAGCTGGCGCGACAGGTGTGCCGCGGCATCGAGAGCATCGCGGGCGCGAGCGCGCGGCTGCGAACCGTGCCGCCGGTGTCGGCGGAAAGCGAGGGGCCCTTGATCCCCGTGCCCGCGAGCGGAGCGCCGTACGCCACGCTCGAGGACCTCGAGGAGACAGATGGAATAGTGCTCGGGAGCCCCACGCGCTTCGGCAACATGGCAGCTCCCCTCAAGCACTTCCTCGACGGCACGGCGAGCCTGTGGCTCACGGGGGCGCTCGCTGGCAAACCCGCCGGCGTGTTCACCTCTACCCAGACGCTCCACGGCGGCCAGGAGACGACCCTGCTGTCGATGATGCTGCCGCTGCTTCATCACGGAATGTATCTGGTGGGCCTGCCCTACACCGAGCGAGCGCTGAGTGAGACCGCGGGCGGCGGCACGCCGTACGGCGCCTCCCACGTCAGCGCAGCGGGGACTGCCGTAACGCTCACCGACCACGAGAAGGCGCTGGCGCAGGCGCTCGGGAAACGGGTCGCGGCGCTCGCTGTGCGGCTCGGGTCATCCGCTTCCGGCCCCCGCCCCGCCGCGTAGCACTTCGCGGATGAACGGTATCGTGAGGCGGCGCTGCGCCGCGAGGGAGGCATCGTCGAGCGTATCGAGGAGCTCGTAGAGGCGGCGCATGTCGCGGGGAAAGCGCCGCTGCAGCCATTGCGAGGTTTCCGCGGGCAGCTCGAAGCCGCGAAGCCTCGCGCGCAGCTGCAGCGCCGCCTGCTGCTCGCTCTCATCGAGCACCCGCAGCTGAAACACCGCTCCGGCGGCGCAGCGGGAGCCCAGATCCGCCAGCGCCCAATTCATGAGTGCCGGCGGTGCCTGCGCCGAGACGATCAGCCGTCCGCCCGAGTCCTCCAGCTCCCGCAGCAGGCCGAAGATCGCCCGCTCCCACTGCGCTCTTCCCGCGACCTGATCGATATCGTCCAGGCACAGGCACTCGAGCTGCGGCATGCCGTCCAGCAGGTCGACTCCGAGCCGCGCCACGTCGGCGAGCGGCAGGAAGCCGGCGCGCATGCGCTCGCTGGCCGCCGCGCAGATCGCCTGCAGGAGGTGGGTCTTGCCCGATCCGCCGGGACCGGCGAGCCAGGTGAGTCCCGAGCCTTCCGCGCTCGCCAGGCGGCGCGCATGCTCGAGCGCCTCGGCGTTACGCGCCGGCAGGAAGCTGGCGAAGACGGCGCGGTCGGGCAGACGCACGCTGAGCGGTATCTGGCGCATCGGCGCGAGTGTCTACGAGGGGCGCACGGCCTGCACCCAGGCGCGGCGCGTGAAGGTGAGCACGTAGTGCACCCCGGACACCGCAGTGGTCGCGAACGTGAGCAGCGCGCCGGCATCGAGCAGCTCGCGTGGCGGCATCCCGGTGGCGGCGTTGAGCAGCACCAGCATCACGTAAGCGAGCTGCGCACCGGTGTTCAGCTTGCTGATCGGCGTCGGCCGACCGCGCAGCGGCCCGAACCAGAGCCGAAAGGTCAACGCGCCGAGCCCGATCAGCACATCCCGCGCGACGACCGCCGCCGTCAGCCACCAGGGAGTGAGGCCGAGCCACGCGCACTCGACGAATACCGTGACCAGCAGCAGCTTGTCGGCCGCCGGATCGAGGATCTTGCCGAGCTCGGATGTCCAGTTGAAGCGCTTGGCCAGATAGCCGTCGAGTCCGTCCGATACGGCCGCCGCCATGAACAAGACGAGCGCGAGCACGTGGCGGCCGGCGTGCAGCGTGACGACGATCGGCCAGATCAGCGCCAGGCGGATCAGACAGATCAGGTTCGGCAGGTGACGCACGATCGGCTTCGGTGTCGGGAGGCGCGCGCGATCTTCAGCCGCGGGGCTGGTAGCGGTACGCAGGCGGCGCCCCGTCGGCGCTGACACGAGTGAGCCGCGTCGAGCCCGCCAGCGCCTCCTCGAGCCCGGCGGCGCCGCCGCGTACGGTCACATCGAAGGCGGCGCTGTTGGCTTCGGCCGCCGCGATGTTGGCACGGCGCACGCCCGGAACGCTCTCGAGCAGCCGCTGCACGGCGGCGTAGTCGGCGAGTCCCGCCACCCCCTCGATTCGCACCCTCGTGGTCGCCTCCGCCTGCGCGAGCGAGCCGCCCTGCTGCGGCGAGAGCAGGTCGACCGTGTGATCGATACCCGCGGCGAGCGGGCCATTCCAACCCTCGCTCGCCGAGCGCGTGTACAGCGTCCACTGGAGGTCGGTGTCGGGAGCGTTGGGATCGCCGCGACCGATGAGGACCTGATCGCCACCGTAGCGTTGCGCGGACTCGAGTATCGCCGGCGGCGCGAGCGAGTTACCGTCCGTACCGACGACCGCGAGCGGCAGCAGGCTGATCGGCAGACCGCGCTCGGCCGCGACGCGCTCGAGCTCGGCGCGCGCCGCATCCTCGGCGGCACGCGGGCGCGGCGGGATGAGCACCACGAGCGTGAACGGCCGCTCGCGGTCCCAGATGCCGCGCCCCGCCGCAGTGATCGCCTGATCGACGGCAGCGCCGTCGAACACCACCTGCGATTCCCCGCGCGGCCCGACCGCATAGCCCTTGACGTAGCGCGACGCCTCGGCCACCACGCTCGCGAGCGCCGGGTCGTTGGCGGATTCGCGTCGGCCGGTTGCGCGCACCAGCGCCTGCCGCATGGCGTCCTGCACCGCGGCGGCGGACTGGCCTTCGACGGCGACTTCGTAAACCCGCACCACCCTTCCCGCAAGACACGGCAACGGCAGCGCGCCGGCGAGCGCGCACAGGCTCACGAGAAACGCGCGCGCGCGGTGCTTCGCGGTGGTTGAAGCTGGGCCCGATTGCGACATTGTCTGGATCGATCGCGCAACAGCGCGAAGCGGCAGGTACAATACCATACGCGCCCGTGACAGACGGCGGCCCGCCGCGAACGCTTCAAGACTCATGACAGAAGGCCCGCGTCTCACCTATCGCGATGCCGGCGTCGATATCGACGCCGGCGATGAGCTGGTCGAGCGAATCAAACCGCTGGTGCAGCGTGCGCAGCGCCGCGAAGTGCTCGCCGGCATCGGCGGCTTCGGTGCCCTGGTCGAGCTGCCGTCCGGCTACCGCCAGCCGGTGCTGGTCTCGAGCACCGACGGCGTAGGCACGAAGCTGCGTCTCGCCATCGAGACCGGCCGGCACGACACCATCGGGATCGACCTGGTGGCGATGTGCGCGAACGACGTCGTGGTGCAGGGAGCCGAGCCGCTGTTCTTCCTCGACTACTACGCCACCGGGAAGCTGCGCGTGCCGGTCGCCGAGGCGGTGGTGCGCGGAATCGTCGAGGGCTGCGTGCAGGCGGGTGCCGCGCTCGTGGGCGGCGAGACGGCGGAGATGCCCGGCATGTACTCGGGCGATGACTACGATCTCGCCGGATTCTGCGTCGGCGTGGTCGAGAAGGATGCGATCATCGACGGTACGCGCACGCGCGCCGGCGATGCGATCATCGGGCTCGCCTCCTCCGGGCCTCATTCCAACGGCTATTCGCTCATCCGCAAGCTCGTGGCGGCCGCGGGCGCCACGCCCACGACTACGCTCGCCGGCAGCAAGCTCTTCGACCGGCTGCTCGCGCCGACGCGGATCTACGTGAAGGCTCTGCTCGCGCTCGTACGTGCCATGCCGGTGCACGCGCTCGCGCACATCACCGGCGGGGGCCTGACCGACAACATCCCGCGGGTGCTGCCGGAAGGCCTGGAGGCCGTGCTCGAGCGGCGCAACTGGCAGCGCGACCCGGTGTTCGACTGGCTGCAGAAGGCGGGAACGATCGAGTCCACCGAGATGTACCGTACCTTCAACTGTGGGCTCGGCATGGTGGTCATCGTGCCGCCCGAGCATGCGGCGGCGGCGGTGAAGTTTCTCGCTGCACGGGCCGAAACCGCGACGATCGTCGGCGAGGTGCGCGCCGGCGCGCGGGGCGTCGTTATCCACGCATGAGCACGCGCGCGCCGCTCGAGGCAGCGATTCTCATCTCCGGCCGCGGCTCGAACATGATGGCGATCGCGCGCGAGTGCCTCGCGGGCCACATCGCCGCGCGGGTCGCCGTGGTGATCTCCGACCGGGCCGACGCGCCGGGCCTCGCGGGCGCGCGCGAGCTGGGGCTGGAGACCGCCGTGCTGGCGCCGGCGGAGAGCGCCGGCGGCGCGGCGCTCGAGGTATCGCTCGCGGCGGTTCTCGAGGCGCACGGGTGCGACGTGATCGCGCTGGCAGGCTTCATGCGCATTCTGTCGGGGCCGTTCGTCGCGCGTCATCTCGGCAGAATGTTCAACATTCACCCCTCGCTCCTGCCCGGATACCGGGGCCTGCACACTCACCGCCGCGTGCTCGAGGCGCACGACACCGAGCACGGCGCCAGCGTGCACTTCGTCACCGCTCGGCTCGATGCGGGGCCCGTCGTGCTGCAGTCCCGGGTGGCAGTGATGCCCGGCGACACCGAAGCGACGCTGTCAGCGCGCGTTCACGCCACCGAGCACATCATCTATCCGCGCGTGCTCGGCTGGTTCGCGGAGCGGCGCCTCGTGTGGCGCGACGGCGCCCCCTGGCTCGACGGGCAGCGCCTGGACACCCCGATCGTGGAGGACTTCCGTGCCACAGCGCGCAGTTGACGAGAGCCTCCCCAAGCCGTGCGGCCGTGCGCGCCGCGCAAAGCGCGGCGCACCGGCGCTGGCCGCCGCGCTCTCGGCGCTGCTCATGAGCGCGACCGCGGGCGCCGACGAGCTCCAGCCCTTCGAGGCGAGCTACACGTGGGTCTGGCGCGGCATGACGGTGGCGGAGTCGCGCCTCAAGCTCGAAAGAACCGGCGACACCTGGACGTACAGCTCGAGGAGCGAGCCGCGCGGCCTCGGCCGGCTGCTCTCGGAGCGCCCTAAAACCGTGAGCGTGCTGAAGGTAACGGCCGCGAACGTCGAGCCCCTGAGCTACAAGGGCGACGACGGCACGGGCTCGACGAGGCGCAAGGTGGACGTCGAGTACGACTGGGAGAAGCGCCGCGTCACGGGCGTCTACGAGGACGCACCGGTCGATCTGCCGCTCACGCCGGGGGTCCAGGACGAAGCCTCGGTGCAGGTGGCCCTGATGGTCGAGCTGCTGCGCGGACGCACTCCGGAGCGATTCGAGCTGCTCGACAAGAACAGCGTGCGCGAATACAGCTACGTCCGCGAGGGCAAGGAGACGCTCAAAACCCCGTTCGGCGACGTACCGACCGTCATCTACCGCAGCCACCGCGCGAACTCACCCCACGTCAACCGCTACTGGTGCGCGCCCGGGCGCGGCTACATCCCGATACGCGTCGAGCAGAAGCGCGGCGATGACGTGCAGTGGACCATGGAGATCCGGAGCCTCAGGCGCGAGTGAGCGGACCTGCCGGGCTCGGCCGCGGACTCGAGCCGCGTCAGGTTTTCGGCAGCGTCACTCCCCGCTGTCCCTGGTACTTGCCGCCGCGGTCCTTGTA
>WNES01000873.1_pt1 | contig 14295 bp, 8 predicted proteins | sample 5399931 | NCBI WGS metagenome assembly WNES01 (sample SAMN13153332, study PRJNA577476) | soil metagenome | isolation source: 20 cm grassland meadow soil 2 days after 3rd rain plot 5 | place: USA:California | collected 2015-11-11
ATGAACTTCGAGGCGCCGCTGACTTCGCTGGTGTGGATCACCTCGTTCGTCTCCATCGGGCTGACGTATCTCGCTTCGTGGCTCATCATTCCAGAGCTCGGCGGCGACACGACGCAGTGGTGGAAGCTGGCGACCATCATCACGTGCGGAACGTTGGCGGGCGCCATCATTCCGGAGCTCGTGAAGGTTTTCACTTCGGTGGAATCGCGCCACACCAAAGAAATTGTGACTTCAGCGCAAGAAGGCGGGCCGTCGCTGGGAATTTTGTCCGGCTTCGTCGCGGGAAATTTCTCCGGCTACTACCTCGGCCTTTCGATGGTGCTGCTGATGTCCATCGGCTACCTGATGTCGCAAGGAGGGCTCGCCAGCTTGATGGTCGCGGAGCCGGTGTTCGCGTTCGGCCTCGTCGCATTCGGCTTCCTCGGCATGGGCCCAGTGACCATCGCGGTGGACTCTTACGGTCCGGTGACCGACAACGCGCAATCCGTTTTCGAGCTTTCACTGATCGAGCAACTTCCCGGCATCAAGCAGGAACTCAAGAAGGACTTCAGTATCGACGTGAATTTCGAGCGCGCCAAACACATGCTCGAAGCCAACGATGGCGCAGGCAACACGTTCAAAGCGACAGCGAAGCCGGTGCTCATCGGCACGGCGGTCGTCGGAGCGACCACTATGATTTTTTCCATCATCATGGCGCTGACCAACGGCCTCGCCGCCAACGTGGACAAGCTTTCGCTGCTCCATGCGCCGTTTGTTCTAGGGCTCATCACCGGCGGCGCGATAATCTACTGGTTCACGGGCGCGAGCACGCAAGCGGTGACCACGGGCGCGTACCGCGCGGTGGAGTTCATTAAAGCCAACATCAAACTGGAAAGCGCTGCGGCGGCGAGCATCGCAGATAGCAAGAAAGTGGTGGAAATCTGCACGCGCTACGCGCAAAAGGGCATGCTGAACATTTTCATCGCCGTGTTCTTCGCCACGCTGGCGTTCGCGTTCGTCGAGCCGTTTTTCTTCATCGGCTACCTCATTTCCATCGCCACGTTCGGCTTGTACCAGGCGATCTTCATGGCCAACGCGGGCGGCGCGTGGGACAACGCCAAGAAAATCGTCGAGGTGGAACTGAAGCAGAAGGGCACGCCGCTGCACGACGCGACCGTGGTTGGCGATACCGTCGGCGATCCGTTCAAAGACACTTCTTCGGTGGCGCTGAACCCGATCATCAAATTTACGACGCTGTTCGGCTTGCTCGCGGTGGAGCTCGCCGTGAGCCTGACCTCGAGCCAGGGCGGCGCGCTGACGCACACTCTGGCGGCCGGGTTCTTTGTGGTCTCATTCTTCTTTATCTATCGTTCGTTCTACGGCATGCGCATCAAAGGCGAGGCCGCGTAGGACAAAACGCGTCGACAGCTGACAGTAACAGTTAAGGAAATCAAGCGGGGCAGTCCATGACTGCCCCGCTTTCTTTTGCGCGACAGTTACATTGCTGGGGGCGTGCTCCAGCCGCGACAATTGCGAGAAACGCCGAAGCAGGCTCCGGCGGAAGACTACATGAGAAAAGCAAAATGTCCGGGCGACGAGGATTTCGCGCCATGGAAAATCAAGGCGCGTGGAGGGTATCTTTACGGCACTTGGATCCGGGGCCTAGGAAGCATTGCTTGCGGCGTCGTGCCCTTTGGATACACACAAGTAAGGCCGAAGGATGAAACTCCGCCGCCACTGGTGGAGGGCCAGAAATATTCTTATCTTGTTGATACAACAAACGCTCCTGGAGCTTCAGGTTACTGAGATGAAGAATTCAAGAGCCGTCCCGACGACAGGATCAGGTCCGTGCTTCCAAGACAATTATGGCAAGTGGGTTCTTGTCCCGTGTCCCAAAATGTAGGGCGGTGAGAGTTGTTAGGCAGTTCACTTCGGAGCATTCTCCCCAACCGCCTTCAATTTATTTTATTGCGCGAGAGAAGCCAAAATATAATCGGTCAGGAGCTTGTCGGTTTGTTCGTGCATGCCGCGCGTATTGTAGTTCGTGCTGGTGAGAACGGCGACCATATCGAGCGCCGGGAAGACCGCGACTTTGTTTCCTCCGTTGCCGCTCATGTAAAAAGCCGCGCAGGACTTTTCTCCAAACTTGAAGCTCTTGAGCCACCAGAAGTAGCCGTACTCGTTCTGTTCATCGATGCGCGTGTGCGGTTGCGTGGATGTCTTCACCCAGCTTTCGGAAACGATTCGGAAATTCTTCCAAACGCCGCCGTTCAAATAGAGCTGGCCCAGCTTCAGCAGGTCGCGGCTTTGCAGGCCGAGTCCGCCGCCGGTCTGCGCTAAGCCGAGTGGCGAGAAGTTCCAATCCACTTTTTGAATTCCCAATCGCGCGAACAGATTCTTCATCGCGAATTCGGGCACGGGCGTTTTGGTGGCGCGTTCGAGAACGCCGCCGAGCGTAGTCGCGCCTGCCGTGCAATAGCTGAAACTGCGGCCGTACGGAGCATCTTTGGGCTTCTTGACCCACGAAGGAAATCCTTTGATCGGCAGATCCAGAGTGAACTGAATCCAGTCTTCGATGACATACATGCGTTCTTCATTGCCGCGAGAGAAATCGTTCCAGTCGTCGCATTCGAGGAGCGAGCTCATGGTGAGAAAATCCTCGACGGTGATTTTTGCTTTGCGCGGGTCGGGATTCTGCACTGGCTGCTTGTCGGGGAAGAACGGGAGGATGGGGGCGTCGACGCCGGAAAGCAAACCTTTGTCGATGGCGATGCCCACCAGCATGTCTGTCACAGATTTCGTAGCCGAGCGCGTGTTGCGCAGGGCCGTGGCGTCAGAGCCGTCGAAATAATTTTCATAGACCAGCTTGCCGTGCCGCGCGATTAAAATGCTCCCGATCTTTTTGAATTCGCCGCTGCGAATGACGGTTTCCATGGCCTGCAGACGCGTGGTGGAGAGACCGGCGGATGCGGCCGTCGAGGCAGACCAACCGTCATCTCCTTGCCGCGGGCTGAGGGGTTGCGCTGTGTCTAGTGCCTGCGCAACCAAGGGGGGAGCAAAAAGAAGTAAACCGCAGAGCAGCAACAAAAACAGGCGAATCCGGTTCATGCGCAACACCCCTCCGGCCAAGAGACACAATCCGAGGCACAAAACTTAGACGACGGGCGGCATCGAAAGTCACGGTCGGCTCTTTTTGGAGTGCGGGAGCTTGCTCCCGCTTTTCCTCCTAGCTGGACGTGGGGTTAACGCAGGAAATTGCGCTTGATGGAAAAGCGGCGGCCCTCCGACTGCGCTCAGGACAAGCAAGCCCGCCGCACTCCCCAAAAAACATATCGGGCGGTTACCGGATGCCACATTTTTCCTATTCGCGGTAAAATCCCGACGCTTCAGCGGCGAGGTTTTGACGATGAAAAAAATGGGATTGTTTTCTGTTTGCACGTTCCTGTTGGCGAGTGCTCCCGCAGTCTGTTACGCGCAGGTGGATACGAAATGGGAAATCCACGATCGCAACCGGCCGGTACCGCCGGTGATTGATCCCGGAACTGCGGGCACGCTGGATGCGCCCGGGCGTCCACCTTCGGATGCCGTCGTGCTCTTCGATGGAAAAGATCTTTCCAAATGGGCGGACAAGGAAGGCGGCCCTGCCAAATGGAAAGTGGAGAACGGCTATTTTGAGGTCGTACCCAAGACGGGCGAGATTCACACGCGCGAACCTTTTGGCGATTGCCAGTTGCACGTGGAATTCGCTGAGCCCAGTCCGGCGAAAGGAGAAGACCAGGATCGCGGAAACAGCGGCGTTTTCCTGCAAGGACTCTACGAGACGCAAGTCCTGGATTCGTATCAAAACAAAACATACGCGGACGGACAAGCGGCAGGGATCTACGGTCAATATCCTCCACTGGTGAACGCGTCGCGCCCGCCGGGCCAGTGGCAGACCTACGACATTATCTTCCACGGCCCGCGCTTTGATGCTGCAGGAAAGCTGACGCGTCCCGCGCGCGAAAGCGTTTTTCATAACGGCGTGCTGGTGCAGGACAACGTCGAACTCACTGGACCCACCGCGCACCACGCGCGCCCGCCCTACAAACCGACACCGGAAAAACTCCCGCTCGCACTGCAGGACCACGGCCATCCCGTGCGCTACCGCAACATCTGGCTCCGCGAACTGAAATCAGCGGAGTGAAACGGCAGAGCTGAAAGTCGAGAGTGAACAACAGTTCGGAGAAAGACACAAGGAGCGGCGACGAGCCGCCCCTTTCGTCTTTCGCAACCGTCAGCAAAACATCGAGGGAACCATTCCTCGGGAGGTACTTTTTTCACTAAGCGCGGATGAGGCCGGGGAATTTGCGCGGGTTGTTGTCGAAGCCGGGGAAGACCGGCTTCAAATCGGCGACGCCGATGTGCTTGGTGAGGATTTCACCGAGCACCGACCGAAAATCGGTGGTGAGCGCCAAGTCGCGGCCTTCGTTGAGCTGATGATCGTTCAAACCGGGCCATTTGCCGTAAACTTCGCCACCGCGCACGTCGCCACCCATCACGAACATGCAATTGGCGTGGCCATGGTCTGTGCCGCGATTGCCGTTTTCGCGCGCCGTGCGGCCAAATTCGCTCATGGTAACAAACACAATGTTCGCCATGCGGTCGCCCAGGTCCTGGTGAAACGCCGCGAGGCCCTGGCCGAGATCGCGCAGCAGGTTTGAGAGCTGACCCTGCACGCCGCCTTCGTTGACGTGATTGTCCCAGCCGCCGCAATCGACAAACAAAACTTCCACGCCGATGTCGGCCTTCAAGAGCTGGCCGACTTGCTGCAAGCTCTGGCCGAGGCGGCTCGTGGGATACTGCGCGCCGTTTTCCGGCTGATATTTCGCGGGATCCGCCTTGCGCAGCAAATCGATGGCTTCAAAGGTTTCCGTGCCCGTTCCTTGCAGCGCTTTGTCCACGGTTTGCGCGTACATGGCTTCGAAGCCGCCCTCGACCATCGCGCCCGTTCCCGGCGCTTGCGCCATCACTTTGAATTGCTTCAGGTCGGGCAGCGCAATCGCGGGCGCGACGCCTTGCAATGTACGCGGGAGATTCGGCCCCATCGCCACGGCGCGGAAGGGCGAAGCATTTTCTTCCGGAACGGTTTCGAGCGCGCGGTTCAGCCAGCCGTCTTCGGTCGATTTCAGGCCCGGCGTGCCGGATTCCATGAAGTCCTGCGCGTCAAAATGCGAGCGGGTGGGATCGGGCGAGCCCGCGGCGTGCACGATAGCGAGCTGATTCTTATGAAAGAGCGGCTCGAGCAGCGCGAGACTCGGATGCAAACCGAAAAACCCGTCGAGGTCGATCGCGGCATCGGTTCCGCCGCGCTTCGGCTGGGGAATCGCGATCGTCTGGCGCATGCGGTAATAATTCGGTTCGCCATAGGGCACGACGATGTTCAATCCATCGGCCGCGCCGCGCTGAAAGAGCACCACGAACTGCTTTTTGTTGGGCATCGGCGTGGCGGCCGCGGCGCGCTGGAGAAACGCGGGCATGGCGCTCAGGCCCACCAGGGCCACGCCGCCTTGCTTCAGGAAATACCGCCGCGAGAGTCTCAGCCCGCGCACGCCTTCACAACAGGAGTAGCTCATGGCAACCTCTTCGGTGAAAGTTCAAAGTTCAAGGTCCAAGAAAAGCAAAATAAAACGCGAAGAGATGAAGCGAAACAAGGAACCATCTTGTAACTTTCAACCTTTAACTGCTTAACTTTCGACTTGCACTTCCTTGTTTTCATCTCTTTTGAAATTCCGGCGCGCCGAGCACCAGCCCTGCGATCACGCCCAAATCCACTTGCTTGTGCGGATCGTCAAGCCTCGCTTGCAAAACTTGCGGATTGTCCAATTGCTTTTCGAGCGTCTCGACGGTTGCAGGCGCTGCCTGCCCCCCAAGTAAAACCTGCACCGCGCGGTCCAGCGCCGCTTTCGGGTCGGCGGAAGAATCCACTCCTAGCAGCGAAGACACATCGCTGCGGGCGCCGCGCATGCGGTTGCCGGCCAGCGCCAGCGAAAAATTCAAGCGATTGAGCAGCGCGCCTGTGTTCACCCACGTTTCCGCTCTGTCCGAGTAGCCTGTCGGTGGCTGGCATTGATAGAGGGGTTCGCCGATACGGCCAACCCATTGCACTAGCGGCAGCGGCGTGTCCACGTCAGTGCCGAGCGCGCGCGCCGCGGAAACCACCAATTCGAACGGCGTTTTGATTTTTGCGCGATACGCTTCGCGCGACCAGAATTCCGGCGACCAAATCAAGGTCTTCATCACCGCGCGAATGTCGCCATTGCTCGACAGAAAAGTTTCGGCCATGTGATTCACGAGCGCGGGCGGCGGATTGTCGGAAACGAAGCGGCGCGCGAGCTTCGTGGAAATAAATTTCGCCGTGCTGGGCTGGTGCACCAGCAGGTCAATCACCTGCTCGCCGTCTTTCATACCGCCAGAATGAATTTTCTTTCCCAGCACCATTTTCGCGTCGGGATCGTGCAGGCGGTCGTCGAATTTGAAATCGGCGTAAATTCTTGGCTTGTCAATCGTCCAGCCAGTGAAGGCGCGCGCCACTTCCGTGACGTCTTTCTGCGTGTAACCGCCGTCGACGCCGAGCGTGTGCAATTCCATCAGCTCGCGGCCGTAATTTTCGTTCAACCCGCGTTCGTTCTTTTTAGCGCCTTGCTGCGGATTCGCAGGCGGACGCGGCGGCCAGCGTCTGCCGAATCTTCCATGGCGCTGCTGGCGCATAGCGCGCTCCCGGGCCTGGCGCTGCGCCGCGCGCGGATCGGCGCTAAGAAAATTGTCGAGATAAAAAAGCATCGCGGGACTTTTCGCCGTCGCGGTGACCAAGTCCTTGAATTTTCCCAGCACGCGCGGCTGGATGACGTCACGCTCGTACGAAGTGAGGTAGTAACGGTCTTCGCCTTTGCCGGCGAACACGTTGAAGTGGTTGAACCAGAAATCGTCCATCACTTGTTGGAGCTGGCGCTCGCTGTAAATCGCGCGCGTCACTTTGGCCATGGCGAGTTCCGCGACGATGCGCGCGGGCCGCCTGCTGTCATCGGCAACCGCGCGTGGAATGTTGTTCGGATCGCCACCGCCCAGCGCGTCGCGCCGGCGCGCGCCTTTCGCGGCTTGCTCCGGTTCCATGGCGGGCTCTTTCATCGGAGCGGGCGCGTTGGGATTTTCCGCGGCGGATTGCGCAGCCGATTCACCGGTTCCGGAGGAAGCGGCGCTCTGTGTTTCAGAGCTTCCACTTTGCTGCGCTTGCGAGGCTTGCATCTCTTTATCGGCGGGGGAACTTGACGAGGCATTGGCAGCCGCGGCCTCGGCGCGGCGCTGCTCCACTTGCGCTCTTTCCCGCGCCTGCCGCTCCGCTTGGACGACCGCCGGCTTCGGCTGCGGATATTCGTCAATCAATTTCGCCGTTGGCATGCGCAGCGTCGGGTAACCCTGCAGCCGCGCCTCCATCGCTTTGTCATCGATGGAGTTGGGATTGAGCTGCTGCTCAATCCACTTGGCCAAGCCCATTTGCCGCACGCGCTCGACGTCGCCTGGCCGCGGGCCGTACGCGAGGCGGTTCAGAGCATGCAAAATCGCTTCGTCAGGGCTCAGTTCGGTAATCGGCAGGCCTTTCAGCGCAGGATCCGGTTTCTGCTTCTTTTCTTTGGAGGCTGGAAGCGTGGTGGCACCAGCAGGCAGATCAACTCCCCATGGCACACAAGAGAGGGAGAGGACGAGGGCAAGCAATGAGCGGGGCGTGGCGGCAATCGAAGGAAATCGAAAACGAAAGCTGGGTGCGCGGAAATTCAGCGGCCTCATCGCGTTCTCCTGCCTGGAGGCAAACTTCGAGCTGGCTCTTGTTTAGAATAACCCGCGGCGCGCCAAAAAGTTCCCCTCACGACGGGCGGTAGCGTCGAATCGTTATGCAATGGAACACGCTGAAAATACAAGGCTTATTAAATCCTCCAGATTTTGTAACCAAGCTCTTTTGGACTGCGGGAGCCTTCTCCCGCTTTTCGCTTGGCCACGGTTTGTCACGCCTTGTTGAATAGCGCTGGCTGGCCGAACAGCTTGCCGCACCAATCTCACCGCTCGACACCGCCTCCGCGACTCCCAAATTTGGGTGCTTCTGCAAATATTCACGGTCACAAGTTTTTCCGCAAGAGACTTTTCCGGAAATCAAAGCGCATAAACATAAACCTTGTTGACCACGAGCACCCTTTGACTGGCCTGAAGCGATTTATGTTGACATCGCTAGAACAAGGGAGTACACGCAATGTGTTCGGAGACACTAGCCGCGCAATCTCAAACGGACGTGCACAGAACCAGTGTCCCTGAACGAAACTCCGACTCGGGGGTTTCAAGGAGGCCGTATGGCAGCCCCAGCGCCATGGCCAACCGGAGTACTTCACGCCCTCTGCTACGAACACCATACTGAAATGGAGATGCGGCAGTCCGTGACACACGGGCACGCGACCCCTATGTATGTGTGTGGAGCACCCGGTTGCGTCGTCGGCTATAACGCCTCACGGGGATATTTCCTGAACAAGGAAGGTTCAAGAAGTCCGATGGAACCCTACACCGTGCCGCGTATGCCCTGTCCCTCGGATGCACAGCCAATGTATCTGGCGGAAGTGCCACGAGAACGTCCCCCGTTTCTCCTGTGGCGGTGTCCGAAGTGTAACACGAGCCGCCTGAGCGGCAAGTTCTACCCGTAAGTATGAAAAAGCGCAGCCTTCCTGGTTAAAAATTCGCGTCAGTGCATCGGCATCGGATGGCGCATACTTCACATCAAGCGAAGTAAGTTTCTCCCGCCTCCTTCTACCAATCCATGCCGCACAAAATAGGTGAACCCTGGTTTTCACTTTAAGGGATTATTCCCTTGCCTCTCCGTGTCTTCAGCGGATTCCCTTGAACAACCTTGCTGGCGCAACCTCGGGGCGCGTGCTCCGCAGGATAGAACGTGCAAGGCAAAGTGAAGTGGTTTCTAGATTCGAGAGGTTATGGTTTTATTGGACGAGATGACGGCGGCCCCGACGTTTTCGTTCACTACACGGATATCGCAGGAGAGGGCTATAGAACACTGAAGCCGGGAGATCGCGTCGAGTTCGAGATCGCGCAGGGGCCGAAAGGTCCGCATGCCGCGAACGTGGTTGTTATTGATGACCGCGATTAGCTAACAACCAGATGGTAGCGATTATTTGCGCGGCTCGTCATCGATGCGCAGGTCCGCTCCACACTGTCGGCATTTCGGGTTCTTCTTCCACTCCACGACAGCGTAACTCTTGCCGCATTTCGGGCAGCGATAGCGCATCGTCAGTTCCCAATCCTTCGCGGCATCCGTCCTACGACGCGATGCGGGCAACTCCAATCCAACGGCAAAAGATTTGGCGTCAAGGAACTGACAGTAGATGACTCTTGCGCGTACCCAATCGCCTTCTGCGGACTTGAAGAGAACATGAGTATCTGGCTCCCAAGGCCGTTCGGTCCGTACCCGCACCCCGTAAGAACTCACGTTCTCCATCGAGGCTAACTCTCCGAACATCGGATGCTGTCCAACGGTGGAAAGCATCACTTCGACTTCTTGTTGGCTTCGCTTTTCTTTCCTGCCGAGCATCCTTCGTACTTCCCGAGGGCTGGCGGCGTGGGTAAAGTTCCCCTTGCGCCGAGGAATTTCACCCCGGTGATTAGTTTGAAAGGAGTACGAGGTTATCCCCACACGTCTGAATTGCAATCAGGTAAACAATTGCAATCTTATAAGCAGTTACCTCACTCCTCAGTATCTGGCTAGTACCGACTTGAGAGTACGCCGCGGTGGGATACGATTGGTTGGCCTTAAACGCTCGCCAGTCCGGCTTCACCTTCACGAACCCATATTACTTGGCACCGCACCCTCAAGAGGTCATCGTCAAACGTTACCTCAACAGCTTGTCCTCGCCTTAAGTGGAAACTCCCGCGCAACCGCAAACCACCCTTCGACCTATCAATAACGATGCAAGGAAATCTTTCCACACGCCCCTTTAGATTGACGAGCAAGCTGGCCCGTTTCACCCCGAACGCCGAGCATGACGTGTGCCACGGGTGAACGTCCTTGCGGGAGTCCTGACCGTCTCCGCGATGAGAGCCGAGGTGTTCACGCCTCCCACTTCCGCCTACGCCGCCCCGTGGAAAAGTATCCAATCAATCGGTGCGAGCCAAAAGCTCCAGTCCAATGGCAAATGTCCCGTGTGAAAAGGATTGACAGTAGACCACTCTCCCGCGCCCCAAAAGTTCGTGCTTTGAAGATTGCACCGTCAGTTCCGTGCCCCGCTTCCAGAACTGTTCTGTGAGTACACGCATTCCGTGAGGGCTGACGTTTTCCGTCGAAGCACTTTCGGTGAGCAATGGTTTCGCTCTCGGCGAGAGCACCACTCGAAGCCTCTCGGGATTACGCTTTTCTTTCCTGATCGCACTCATGGGGCCGGGTTAGAGGAAGGGTGAGTTTCCGCTGAGGGTTCCCCGTTTGGGGATCGGAACTCACCCTGGTGATAGTCCGCAAAGGAGAATTGACGGTTATTCGTGCCATTACGTGCCAGCACGCGCAATCAGGCGAAAGCTTGAATCTTAAGTGCGTGAATCATGTCAGCACGGTGCGGATTCCTGCGGGTGGCCCGGGCTAAGACTAAGAAAAGAATTAGAAACCGGATGGCTGGACCGGTGGCCCAGACCAAAGACCAGGTGGCGGATGGGTGCCTTGGTTCATAAACCTGGGTCTTTCCTCTTCCGAACGTTCTGACTTTCCCAGCTTCTAACCTTCAAAACTTCCAACGTTTCCTGGCACTACTCGCTGATGTCGAAATCGACGGTGCGGTCGGGCGCATGGTTCTGAACGGAATCGACGGCCTGCACCACCAAGCGGTAAGAACCGGGCTTCAAGTCGTCAACCTTCACTTTCATGCCAATAGGAATTACTGGATTTCCCTTTTGGATGAAGTCATCCGCGCGTACCGCCCCCGTCGAGAAAACTTTCTGGTTGCTGGCGCGCTCGAGAATGGTGTAACCCATGGCGACGACCGGAGGGTTTTCCGAGGTTAACAGCGGCTCGTAGATTTCGCTGTAGACGACCACGTTCTCGGTGTGCTTGAAACGATTTGTCGGCGAAGGAATGATTTGCATGCCCTTTACCACCAGCGGCGTGCGATCCTCCAACAACACCGAGTCCAGGCTTTGAGGAATGTCGTTGAGCTTCTGCACCGAGTTCGTGAGCGCAATCCCGCCAAGACTGAAATGCTTTCCGTCGTACGCGTCAATCGACAGCGGCGACTCAAACTTTCCGAAAGCATCGCCGCCCGCGCTCAAGACCACCGTGAGCTTGTAATCTCCTGGCGCAGCGTCGAATTGGTTTTCGTATTGATACGGGGTCTTCGTGAACTCCTTCCACTCGTCTTTTTCCAAGTCGAGGTTCACCGTGTCGCTGAATTTCGCACCGATGGTTCGGTCGTTGCGATACGCAATGCCCAGCACGTTCAAGCTGGCGTGATATTTCCCTTTTTCCTTGTTGAATTGGAACGAGTCGGAAGGAATTTCCATGGCCAGGTTGACGCGCGCGGTGTTCGGCCCGGTGTAGAAGAACGGAGCCTCGAGCACGCCATGGATCGAGCCTGCCTGGGAGCCGGTCGCATGCGCCTCGAGCTGTTTTTCGAGAGGCTTGCCTTCGAGCACGTTGGCCGTTCGAACGTTGCAGTACCCGCTGCGCGCGCGCACGTGGAGACCGCCTTCGTTCATCTTCACCTTCAGCGTGTGGCAACTGCCTTCCGGCGTGTCCGGCGGCGCGTATCCCAAAATGTAAAATTCATTTTGCTCGCGCCCGATTTTTTCGAGTCCGCCGAGCAAATCGTTCGTGTTGAAAATGGTGAAGCCTCCGGTTCCTTCCGCCAGCGCTGCGAGAATTTGCTGATTTGTAGCTACCGAAGGGGGAAAAGTCGGCACGATGGTCCGCGGCTGGCTGTAAGTGGAATTGTACCTATTCGAGTTCGGCGCTCCGCCCCCGCCTCGCGTTCCGCCACCGGCTCCACCGCCTCGCGTTCCGCCACCGGTTCCACCGCCTCGCGTCCCGCCTCCCGTTCCTCCGCCGGTCCCGCCCCTTCCGCCGCCAGTACCTCCGCCCGCTCCCCCGCCCGTACCACCACGACCACCACCTGTGCCACCACCGCCGGTGCCCCCGCCCGTGCCGCCTCCTCCAGGACGACCGCCTCCGCCACCGCCCGTGCCCCCGCCGCCAGGTCTCTGCGGATCAGGCATGGCCACCGCGGGATAACCGGCGAGCACGAGCCTCGGACGCGAGGAATGATGACGAATCGAGTTTCGCGCCGATGCTGCAACGGAACTTGCCTTGGCAGGAGTTGCTTTGTTGCCGGGGGCCGCTCGGCTCAGGGCGCTGCCGCCGGGAACCGGGGCAGCAAGCCCTCGCGCGTCCACGGCGTAGATGGCCACGTTGGATTTGTTGCAAGCATCGATGGTGGCCGTCAATTCCGATTCATTTTCCGGAGTCAGCGGGAAACCACCCGAGAAGAGAATCATCATCTTGCGTCCAGGGATGCTGCGCAGATTTTTTGCCAGGCTACGCACGGCGAGAAGCATGGTGCGCGCGCCAAAATCCGCCTGCGCATTAAAGAGCGATGACATTCCCATCGTGGGGACGTCGGCTGAGGCTACTGTTACGGCGGCATCCGACGGAGGCGCGTTTGGGTCCACCGCGGAGCCCTTCACTCCGGAAACAGCGGCGCGCAGCAAGACGGCGCTGGCCGTGAAGTTCTGGACGATGCGCAGCGAGCCGCCAAAATCCACGACGGCCATGAGGTGATCGGGACCCGCGTTGGCTTCGATAAATTTCTGCGCCGCGCCGCGCGCCTGGATTTGATCCGGAGCAGCCATGGTGGAATTGTCGAAGAACAGGATCAAATAATGGCGCTGCCCGTTGGGTTGTGTCACAGCTTCCGCGCCGGAAGAAAAACTGGAAATGGGTTGCTCCTTGTTGTCTTCATACACCTTGAATGCATTCTGCGTGAGGTCGCGAACGTAGTTGCCTTTTTTGTCGGTGACGACGGCGTCGACCAGCACCAATTTTGTTTCTTTCTTGATGACCACGCCGGACGGTTCGGCGGGAGCAGCCGCTTGCGGCGCCTGGGGCGGAGGCGGGGCAGGCTGCTGTTGCGCACGTGCTGAAAAACCGTTTGTGCCGAAAGCCGCCGCGATCATTGTCGCGGCAAGCCGCATTAAGTAGCCTCTGAATGTAGTCATGGGAACCTCCTGCCCAGTCGACCGAAACTCTTCCGCACCCGCTAGAACCTGTCTGGCTCTGTTGAAATCCTCAAGACGAACACCTCTAAGACCGAAAAGCAAAACCCTCACCCCGCAAAAACCGCGGGGATTCGGGATGACAGGTCTAAGAAGTGCGCCCCTACAACGGCCTCGCGCAACAAATTTCTCTCACGGCAGGTTCCTATTGCACTACCACTAAAAAGGAATCACCACGGCGCCATTGCGCGCGGCCATCTGCGCGCCTTCTGCGTCGCGCACCACAAGCCTCACCAAGTAAGTGCCGGGCTTCACATCGAAACTGGATTTTGCAGTAAGCCCGGAGCGCATCAGGCGCGCATAGGTGGTGTCGAGCAATTTCATGTCGATGATTTTCTGCATGCCGGTGACAAATTGGCCGTTCTCGTCAAAAACTCCCATGGCGATGGTCAATTGATTGTTGTTGCGGCCCTCCACCTTGCGAAAACGCACGCCTTTTACGTCCAGGTGAGCGAGCACGGCCAAACGGGCTGCTTCTTGGTCCTTCTTGAAATACTGTGTCTGCAAGTCCAGGGGAATATCGTGGACTTCCTCTTGCGAAAACAGCGCTTGCTGAATCTCTTCCTTGGCGATTTCGGCGGGGTCTTCGGCGGAACGCGGAGCGAAGTAACCGTGGCGCGCCTGCACGCTGAATTTTTCCTTCGTGGTCAACGCAACCTTCAGCGTGTGAAAGCGCCCGTCGAATTTCAGGTTCTGCGGGGAGAAACCCAGCACATAGGAAACCTCCGGGGCCGCGCCCGCCTCGCGCATGGCTTCGTCGATGTCGTTGCGGTTGTGGTAAAAGGTGCCCCCGGTGCCGTCCGCCAACTCCGCCAAGACGTCTTCTTGTGCGCTTTGCGCTTCGACGCGGTAAGTCGATTTGAATCCCCCCGTGCGAACGGAGTCTCGCGGCGGATTGGCAATATCGCCCATCAGGTCCGGAGTATAGAGCCCGCGCGCATCGACGGTATTGATCACGACATTGGCGCGCGTCGCGCG
>WNES01000881.1_pt1 | contig 14256 bp, 9 predicted proteins | sample 5399931 | NCBI WGS metagenome assembly WNES01 (sample SAMN13153332, study PRJNA577476) | soil metagenome | isolation source: 20 cm grassland meadow soil 2 days after 3rd rain plot 5 | place: USA:California | collected 2015-11-11
AACGGCTTCCCGTTCAGCTCACGGGACAGCGCATCCACCGCCTGGAGGCCGGACCGCCAGCGGGCCTGCCAATCGGGCTCGAGCGATTCCGCCAGACGGCCGTCGATGTAGCCGGCCACTGCGGCGGCGCGCGCCCCTGGTGAATGCTCGTCGGCGGGGATGATCAGCTCCGTGAGCTCATCCAGCAGCGCGAACTCCGACGCCGTCAGGAAACGGGGCGCAAGCTCGCTCGGCCCCGCTGCCGCCCCTGCCGCCCGTGCCGCCCCCAGGCTCACCAGCGGTGTAGCCAGCGCCGCCGCAGTCGCGGCGATCATCTCGCGGCGCGAGAGGTCTGTCGTGTCCGTCATAGGTTCCCCTTCCGGAATTCCTCCGCCAGATGGTCACACGAGCGCCACGCCAGCGCCATGATGGTCCACGTGGGATTCTGACACGACGCGCTGACGTGGCTCGAGCCATCGACGACGAACAGGTTCCGCACGTCGTGCGATTGCTGGAACTGGTTCAGCACCGACGTCTTGGGATCGGTCCCCATACGCGCCGTGCCCAGCTCGTGGATCGACCACCCTTCGGTGAGGATCTTCTTGTCCTGTCCTACCACTTCGATCCCCGCGGCCTCGAGCATCTCGCGCCCCGTCGCGACCATGTCCTCGGCCATCTTGCGCTCGTTGTCCGAGAACTGGTAGTGAAAGCGCAGCACCGGAATGCCCCAGGCATCTTTGGTCTCGGGATCGAGGTCGACGTAGCTCTCGTAGCGGGGCAGGACCTCACCGAAGGCGCCCATGCTGATGAAGGCCCCGGCGTGATCGCGCACGGTTTTCTTGAACTGGGCGCCGAATCCCGGCGTGTCCAGGACGTGGGCCGGGAACATGGAATGGCCGCTATTCCCCTCGAAGCCGTAGCCACGGATGAAGCCGGGCTGCCGCTCCTTCAGATTTCGGAAGCGGGGAATGTAGAACCCTCCCGGCCGGCCGTCGTCGAGCGTGTGCGGCTTGCCCACGAGCTCTTTGATCAGGCCGGTGAGACCAGGACCCATCACATGCTCGCAGAAGTTGTGGCCGACGTGTCCGCTCGAGTTGCCGAGGCCGTTGGGATGTTGCGGGGAGCGCGACAGCAGCAGGAGGCGGGCGGATTCGAGCGTGGACGCGGCCACGATCACGACCTTCGCCTTGGCTTCGTAGCTCTTGCGGGTCGCGCTGTCGAGGAAGGCGACGCCCCGTGCCCGACCGGTGTTCTTGTCGACCAACACTTCATGCGCGATCGAGTTGGGCCGGATCGTCAGGTTCCCGGTGTCCATCGCCGGGTAGATGAGCCCGGTGGGTGAGTCGAACACGGCATGGATATCGCACCCGCCGGGCCGCCGATCGCACGCGCCCCGGCCGTAGCATTTACTCCGATACCTGTTGTGTTTCAAGCCGTCGGTGGTGACGCCGGCGCGATACGGCGTCAGCACCTGTCCGCTCTTCTTCAGGCTCTCGCGCAGCTTGACCTCGCCCCAGTTGAGCTTGGTCGACCGCTGGAACTGGCTGTCCGGCAAGTGGGGCAGGTTTTCCTTGTGGCCTGAGATGCCGAGGTACAGGTCCACCTTGTCGTAGTAGGGCTCCAGGTCCGCGTAAGAGATCGGCCAGTCTTCGCCGTACCCGTCATGCGACTTGGCCTTGAAGTCATAGTCGGAGAGGCGCAGGGCCAGGCGGCCCCAGATGTTGGTCTTGCCGCCCAGACAGCGCGCCCGGACCCAGGCGTAATGGGTTCCGGTGTACGGGTGGTCTTTTTCGTCGACCAGGATGTTCTTGACGTAGTCCGATCCCGACCAGCCCCCGACATACGAGTAGACGTGCTTGAAGGCGCTGCCCTTGGCGTAGGGCGGCGTTCTGATCGTGTACTCGTTGAACGAGAGGTGGTGCGATCCCGGCGGGGCGTCGCCGCGCCGGGGGTGATCGTACGGCCATTGCATCGAGCGCAGCTCCTCCTCGATGGGAAGCTTCTTCCCGGCCTCGAGCATGAGCACCTTCAGGCCGTGCGTGGTGAGGACGTGGGCGGCCATGCCGCCGGCCGCGCCGGAGCCCACGATCACCGCATCGTAGGTCTTGGAGAGATCGACCTCCTGCTCGAGCGGCGGGGGAACGCGAACCAGAGTCATCGAGGCCTTCCTCCTTCGGACGGCGCCTAAACTACCCGCGCGCGACCACGGTGGCGAGGGTCTTCACGGCCGGCGCCGCTTCGGGTCCCAGACCGCAACGCCGACCCGCGTGTCCGCCGTGCCGTAGTACAGGTACCAGCGTCCCTGGAACGGCACCAACCCTTCCACGAACGTCGTGCCCTGCGGGTACTGTCCCGTCCGCTCGTAATCCTCCGTGGGCCGGATGAAGGGGGCGTCCGCGCGGGCCAGCAGCTTGACGGGATTGCGGGGATCGTACAGCGCCTGCCCGCCCGTATAAATCCGCCCCGGAAGACTCGGGTCACCGTCCGTCTCGCTGTTGCCCGCATTATACATCACGACGATGCCGTGCTCCGTGAGGAGAGCGGGCGGCCCGGCCTCGACCAGCCAGGAATCGAAATGCCCAGGCCGGGGGGACAGGACCTTCATGAGCCCGCCGTTCGTGTCCTCCAGCGGCGTCCAGGCAATCAGGTCGTCGGATGTCGCGATGAGAATGTCGGGAACGTTGAAGTACATCCAATACGTGCCGCCCACCTTGGTCGCGATGACACGATTCCCTTCGACGCGCGCGAGAATCGCGCCGGACTTCGACTCCAGGTTCAGGTACTTGCCTCCAGACGCCTTCGCGAACGCGGGACCGTGCTTGGTCCAGCTGACCAGGTCCCGGGACGTGGCGACCGCGAGGCGGGGGATGCGCCGGTTCCACTGCGTGTAGGTGAGCACGTACGAGCCGTCTTCCGCCTCGACGATGCGCGGATCCTCGACTCCCCCGGGCCACTCGTACTGCCGCTGGTCGTCCCTGTCGGGATACAGCACGGGCGCGCTTCGGCGCGTGAAGCGCAGTCCATCGTTGCTCTCCGCGAGGCCGATACGCGAAGTGTGACCGCCGATCATGTGCGCACCGCTCGCGTCTTCCGCGCGGTACAGGAGATACACGGCCCCGTCCTTCACCACGGCCGCCGGATTGAAGGTGGCGTGCTCCTCCCACCGGACCATGGTGTCGCTCAGGGAAGAGCGGAACCGGGATGCGGGACCGGGGGTGATCGCCGGGTTCACCGCGTTGGGTTTTTCAAAGGGACCGAACATCCACTGCTGCCCTGGCACGGAGCCGGGCGCGGACAGCAGCATGAGGACGACGGTCGCGAAGCCCTTCAACGCGCGGCGTTGGCCAGATCCGTCACCGCCGCGACGAGGGTCCGCACCGGACCGTCCACGACGGGCTGAGGTGCTCCCTGCGAATCACCGTTCAGCTGGGTCGCCAGTTGAGCGAGCGCGTCGCGGCGCGCTTGTCCCGACAGCTTCTCGGCGCGGGCGAGGGCGCTGCGGGCGGCGGACAGCTTCTCCGGCGCCAGGCCGTTCGAGCGCGCCAGCTGGTCCAGATACGCCCGCGCCACCACGAAGCTCGCGGGCCAGACGAGCTTCGGCTGGTCCTGGGCATTCAAGTAGTCGAAATGCACCAGCTTGGCGGCGTCGATCTCATTCTGGGAGATGAACCCGCTCGGCCGGAGCTCGAAGATGTCGAGCCCGCGCGCGATCTCGGAGCTCACGATGTAGCCGTTGTACCAGTACGCGGACCACGACCCGGCGCCCACGAGCTTGGTCGAGTCCATCGGGCCGCGGTCGAAGTAGGCGATCTCGCGCGGGTGCGCCGGATCGGTCCAGTCGAAGACGGAGATCCCCCCTTGGTACCAGCCCTGGACCATGATGTCGCGCCCGGGGATCGGGATCAGGGTTCCGTTGTGGGCCACGCAGTTTTCATTGGGCGTCTGCGGGGCCGGCAGCTTGTAGTAGCTCTGGAACGTCATCGTGCTGCCCGCGAGCGTGAAGATCGCGTCCGCGCCCCACTCGGGCTTGTCCGTCACGCGACAGCGCGGCTGCAGGCCGCCGCCCCACTCATCGGTGAAGAGGATCTTGGTGCCGTCGTTGTTGAACGTCGCCGAATGCCAGAACGAGAAGTTCGAGTCGGCCACGGCGGCGATGCGCTTCGGATTGGCGACGTCGCGGATGTCGAGCAACAGACCGTACCCGCCGCAGGCGCCGCCCGCGAGGCCGATCGCCGGATAGACGGTGATGTCGTGGCACTGGGTGGGCCCCGGTGGCGGCCCGTTGCCACGCGGGACAGGGTTGACCATCCGATCGACCAGCGCCTGGGCGTTCGTCCGCAACACCGCGCTGTCTGCCGCCGTCGGTGCACCGGTCCCTCCCCGCGCCTTGACGATGCTATCGAGCCGAAACGTGACGAACCGCGGTCCCAGGACGACTTCCACACCGTTGCGTGTCGCGGTGAACCCGCCGTTGGCCCGCGCCTCCGCGGCGGCTTTCGCCGCAGCGGCAATGTCCTCCGGCGCCTCCCCATGGCGGGCGGGCGCCACGAGGTCCTGGAAGATGCGCGGCGAGTTCACGATCCGAGCCTGCTCCGGATGCGCCAACGGCACCTGGATGACCTCGATCCGAAACAGCGCGGAGCCGGGATTCGAGTCGGGGGGCGCGCTGGAGCATCCGGCGAGCTCGTTGGGAGACCGGACCGGCGCCGAGCCGGACACGTAGATGTATACGTTGGCGGTGTCGGTCGGAGACGTGACGACGGTGTGGGTGTGCGAGCCGCGGCAGGTCTGCACGTCGGTGATGTGGCGGGGGTTCGCGATGTCGGTGATGTCGAAGATCCGGATCCCGCGGAGCCGGTCGTGGCTCACGGTGTCGGTGACGCCCTGCGTGCCGCAGTCGGTACGCCCGTTCAGCGCCTCTCCGGATACGAACAGCAGCGTGCGGTACACCGAGACGTCGCTCTGCGACCCGGGGCACACGAACGCCTTGTGCAACCGCGGCCTCCTGAGGTCGGTGATGTCCCATACCTGGACGCCAGAGTAGTTGCCCTGAATGACGTAGGGTCCGGTGAACGACAAGTCGGAGTTGGTAAACTGAAAGTCGCCCGGCGTGCTCCGGTTGATGAAGTCCGGCGAGGGCGCCGTGGTCGAGACCAGGCGGATGTTCCAGGCGGCCTGGGCCGCATTCATCCACCCGGCGCGGAGCCCGACGCGCGGGTCGGGGCTCGGCGCCGTCGTGGACATATTGACCTTCGAGGTGGCGCACGCCGCGCCGGACAGCGCCACGATGGCGGACCAAGCGAACAGAGAATGGGATTTCACTGTGCACTCCGGTTGAGGGCGTCGAGCATGCGGGTCATGCGGTCAATTTCTGTGGTCTGATCGGCGTTCACATCGGCGGCGAACCGGAAGATGGGCCCGTCCTGTGCGGCCCCCGGGGCGGCGAGCAGCTGCGCGACCATCGTGATCGCGCCCTGGTGGTGCTGAATCATGAACGTGAGAAACAGGCGGTCGAACTCCCGGCCATGCGCGGCGTCCAGCTGGGTCATCTGGTCGGGGGTCAGCATGCCGGGCATGAGCATCGGGTGATCCATGCCGGGCATCACGTGACCGCGCGGGTCGGCGGGTGGCACGAACTCCTGGTGCTCGCGCAACCAGCGCTGCGCGAACGCGATCTCGTCGTTCTGGGCCACCACGATGCGCTCGCACAGGACGCGCACTGCCGGACTCGCGCCATGCGAGGGCGCCCACCCGGCCATCTGGATGGCCTGGGCATGGTGGCCGATCATCCCCGCCACGAAGTGCACGTCGGCCGCCGTATAGTGGGTGCGACCGCTGTCGGCTTTGGCCTGCGCGGGTTGCAGGGTCGTCTGTTGGACGGTGGCGGTGGTGCACGCTGCCGTGGCGATGGCCGCCAGCAATGGCGTTTTCAAGCGCTCGATCCCCTATGACGTGACGTGGCGGACCGGGCGTAAGCTGCGCGGGCCCCGGCCACGGGCGCAAGACACGTGATGCGCCTGACAAGATCCAGACATCGACCTTACCCCTTGAAGACTCTCACTGGGTCGGCCGGTACACCCCCCACACCGCGCGCAACACGTCGGAGATCTCCCCCACCGTCGCCCGCGCCCGCACCGCGTCGAGCATCGGCTCGATCAGGGGCGGAGCGGGATCGCGCGCGGCGCGCTCGAGGGCACCCAGTGCCCGCTTCACGTTTCCCGTTTCCCGTTTCCCGCGTATCTCCGCCACGCGCGTGCACTGCGCCGCGGCGAGCGCCTGGTAGTCGGGCCCTGGGACGGACGGGATAGTCTGATCGTCCGCGTACTCGTTCACGCCGACGACCACGCTCTCTCCCGACTCGATCGCGCGCTGCTGTGCGTACGCGCTGCGCGCGATCGCTTCCTGAAACAGCCCCCGCTCGACCGCGCGCGCCGCGCCACCCGCCCGCTCGATCTCCTCGAGCAACGCCCGCGCGTCCCGCTCTACCCGATCCGTCAGCGCTTCCACATACCAGCTGCCACCAGCCGGATCGACCGTTTCGGGAACACCGGTCTCGTGCGCCAGAATTTGCTGCGTCCGGAGCGCCAGCGTGGCGCTCTGTTCCGTCGGCAACGCCAGGGCTTCGTCGTACGCATTGGTGTGCAGCGACTGCGTCCCCCCGAGCACGGCCGCGAGCGCCTGGATCGCCACCCGTACCACGTTGTTCTTGGGCTGCTGCGCCGTCAGCGTCGAGCCCCCGGTCTGGGTGTGGAACCGCAGCCGACATGCGGAGTCGTTCGCGTGAAAATTCTGCTTCATGAGACGCGCCCACAGCCGCCGCGCCGCGCGGAATTTGGCGATCTCTTCGAACAAATCGGTGAACGCCGCGAAGAAAAACGACAGCCGCGGTGCGAACTGATCGACGTCCAGCCCCGCCGCCACCGCCCGCCGCACGTACTCGAGGCCGTTCGCGAACGTGAACGCCAGCTCCTGCGCCGCCGTCGCCCCCGCCTCCCGCATGTGATAGCCCGACACCGAAATCGGATTGAAGCTCATCCCCTCGATCGTCACGAAGCGGCACACGTCGGTGGCGAGCCGGAGCGACGGCTCGATCGGATAGATGTACGTGCCGCGCGCGATGAACTCCTTCAGGATGTCGTTCTGGACGGTGCCCTGGAGCTTGCTGCGCGCCACACCGTGCTCCTCCCCCACCACCACGTACATCGCGAGCAGCACGGCCGCGGTCGCGTTGATGGTCATGGATGTGGACACGCGGTCGAGGGGAATCCCGTCGAACAGGCGCTCCAGATCGTCCACGGTGTCGATCGCTACGCCCGCGCGGCCCACTTCTCCCTCGGCCATGGGATGGTCCGAGTCGTACCCCATCTGGGTCGGCAGGTCGAACGCGACGGACAACCCCGTCTGACCCGCGGCGAGGAGATGTCGGAACCGCGCGTTCGTCTCCTCCGCCGTCCCGAACCCGGCGTACTGCCGCATCGTCCACAGCTTGCCGCGATACATCGTCGGATGGACGCCGCGCGTGTAGGGAAACACACCCGGAGCGCCGAGCTCGCGCGCCAGGTCCGCGTGCCAGTCGTCGGGGCCGTAGACGGGCTTGCGGTCGCTCACTTGGCCCCCACGACGGCCTCGGTCGAGAGAATCCGCGCGGCGAACGCGACGTCGTCCTTGCTGCCGATGACGAGCGGCGTCTTCTGATGCAGGCTGGCCGGCACGATGTCGAGAATGGGCCGGCAGCCGTCGGTCGCGCGGCCGCCCGCCTGCGCCACCACGAACGCGAGCGGCGCCGCTTCGTACAGCAACCGCAGCTTGCCCTGCGGGTAGTTCGTGGCGGCCGGATAGAGGAAGATGCCGCCGGAGATGAGATTGCGATGGAAGTCCGCCACGAGTGAGCCGATGTAGCGCGCGTTTTTCGGTTGGACCGTTCCCTCGCCGTTCTTGAACGCCGCGACCACGCGTTGCACGGGCGGGGTCCAGCGGTTCCAGTTGCTCTCGTTCACACTGTAGTACCTGCCCACCGGCGGCGTCCGGATGTCCGGGTGCGACAGCAGAAACTCGCCGATCGTCGGGTCGAGCGTGAAGCCGTGCACCCCCTGCCCCGTCGTATAGACCAGCATCGTGCTCGAGCCGTACAGGATGTAGCCCGCGGCGATCTGCTTCTTTCCCACCTGGAGGCAGTCCGCCAGCCCCGCCGTGCCGTTCTTTTTGGTGACCCGCTTATGAATGGAGAAAATGGTGCCGATCGAGACGTTGACGTCGATGTTCATGGAGCCGTCGAGCGGGTCGTACAGCACCACGTACTTGCCGGCGGCCTTGCCCGGCGGAACGGGCACCGGCTCCGGATCCTCTTCCGATGCGGTCACGCACACGCGCCCCGTGTGCTGCACGCTGTTGCGCACCGTCTCGTTCGCGAACAGGTCGAGCTTTTGCTGCAGGTCACCCGAAACATTGACGGCGCCGGCGGCGCCGAGGATGTCCGAGAGCCCGGCGCGGCGGACGTGCCGCGAGATGATCTTGGCGGCGAGACACAGATCGTACAGCAGGTTCGACAGCTCCCCCGTCGCCTCCGGGTAGAGCCGCTCCTGCTCCATGATGAACCGCTCAATCGTGATGACTTCGGACCCGTTCACCATGCCCATCCGTGGAGAGGGTGATCGTGCCGCTCCGATCGGTCCGGAGCACCGTGACGCCGTGTCGCGCGAGCCGCTCGAGCACCTCGGGCGCCGGGTGGCCGTAGTGATTGTTCCGGCCCACGCTGATCACCGCTTCGCGCGGCGCCAGCTCGTCGAGCCACGCGTCCGACGTCGCGGTCTTCGAGCCGTGATGGCCCACCTTCAACACCTCCACCCGACCCACGGTCCCCGCCAGCCGGCCCTCGACCGGCAGCCCGGCATCGGCCTGGAACAGCAGCCGCACCGCGCCGTACCGGACCCGCAGCACCACGCCGTGCTCGTTCACCTCGAGCGGCAGCCGAAGCCAGAGCGAGTCTGGGCTCAGCACCTCGAGCACGACGCCGTCCACCTCGATCCGGTCCCCTGCGCGCGCCGCGTGCCACCGCGCGCCCGATGCCTCGACGCCCGCGAGAAACTCCAGATACAGCGGTCGGCCCAGCGGCTCCCCCGGCTCGAGCACCAGCTCCGGGTCGAATGCCTCCACAACGGCCGGGAGCCCACCCAGATGATCGGCATCGCCGTGGGTCGCCACGACCACGGCGACCCGCCCCACGCCTTGGCCCCGCAAGAAGGGGACCACCACCCGCCGCCCCGCGTCGCGCTCCGGGGTCCGGGGGCCGCCGTCGATCACGATCCAGCGGCCGTTGGGGGTCCGTAACGCCGCCGCATCCCCCTGCCCTACGTCAAGAAAATGTACCGTTAAACAGCGACAAGCGTCGAGGGAGACGACGTCACGGAACGTCGTCGCGATGAAAACCGTGGTCACGAAGGCGACACGGGCCGCGATCAGCCACCGACGGCGCGGCGCGTTCCACAGCCACCAGGCGGCAGCCGCGACCGCGGCCCACATCAGCGCCGCCTGCCACCCCGCGACCATGACCACGTGGCCGCCCGGCACGCCGGCGGCGCCCCGCGCGACGAGGTCGAGCAGCGCCAGGCCCAGGCCCGCGCCGGCGGCGATCAGGTGCGCGGGCCCCGAAGCCAACCACGACAGCATGAGTGCGATGACAAGTCCCGGCACGGCGACCCCGGCGAGCGGGATCGCGATGAGGTTCGCGAGCACACCGATCGGCGCCACGGTCCCGAACGCGAACGCGCTGATCGGCGCCGTGACGAGCGTGGCGGCAAGCGCGGGCGCGGCGAGCCGCACGCCGCGCGGGGCCCGCGCGACCGCGCGGCCCGCCCAGACCACCGCGCCCACACCCGCCACCGACAGCCACGCGCCCACCGAGTGCAGCGCCCAGGCGTCCTGTATCAGCACGCCGAGCGCAGCGATCGACACCACGCCGCGCGGCGCGACCACACGCTCGCGCAGGCGCGCGACGTCCGCCAGCACCAGCATCGCTCCCGCCCGCACCGCGGGCGCCGGGAAGCCGAGGAGCCAGAGATAGCCAAGCAGGAGGACGGCCGTCGCGCCGAACCGGGCGCGTGCCGCGAGGTGCAGCTTACCGAGGAGGAGCGCGAGCCAGGCGGCGATGAATCCGACGTGCAGCCCGGAGATCGACAGGAGGTGAGCGAGGCCGGAGCGCACATAGCGCTCCCGGATGTCCGAATCGAGCCTCACGTTAGGAGCGAATACGAGGGCGTTCACGATCGGCGCACGGGCGCCGAAGAGCTCGGTGCTTTTCGCGGCGAGCGCATCGCGCAGCGCCCCCCGCCCGCGGGGCACCGGATCGAGCACGCGCACCCGCCGTACTACCAGCACGCCCCCGCCCCCGCCCCCGGCCGCCCCCTCGCCGACACCGCTCCACCTCCCCGCCACCACCCACGTCGTCCCGCCTCTGACGGCGCTACCCTCCGGCCAGCGCAGGCGCAGCGAGCCGCCGCATGTCCCGGGGCGCACGTCCGCGTCCACGATCCCGCCACTCGCCGGCACCGGGTCCTCGAGCCGAACGATGGCGGCCTTGCTGCTCCCTGCTCCCCGCTCCCTGCTCCAGCTTCCAGCACACGTCGCTTCCCGCTCGCGCCCCGCCGCCATACCCCACACGAGGCCCGCGACGCCCATCACCCCGAGTGCGGCACCAAGGGGCGCTCGTCGCGCGAGCAGGAGGGCGGTCCCCAAGACGGGGACGACCACGTACCACGCACCACGCACCGCAAACAAGTCGAGGCCGGCATACAACCCGGCCCCGAAGGCGATCGTGAGAAAGAGAATCGGCGGCCGCATCTCGGGCCGCCTAGCGGATCACATCAGCTGCACCGGCCTCGCCCCGCAGCGCGGCGCGAGCCCTACCTTGCGGAACCCCTCGAGCAGCGCCACGTCCAGCTTGGCTTTCTCCTGGTCGCTGTCGAGCCGCAGCTCGACGAGCACTTCGCCCTGAGGGGTGGACACGTAATTCGGCGCGAGGCGATTGAGCGCGAACACGAGCACGTCGCCGCGGCAGGTTTCGCAGCCGCAGAACCGGGGCAGCTGGGGGCGCAGCTTCGCGTACTCCCGCTGCACCACCTCGAAGCTCACGTTGGTCACCCCACGACGGCGAGCTCCCCCCCCAGCACGTGCCCGAGTGGCACGGCCGTGAACGTCGAGCCCGTGGTGCCGGTGAAACGCACGTCGCGATAACCGCCGATCCAGGCGTCGGGGCCCGCCAGGAGCGCCACCTTGTTGGTGCGGGTGCGGCCCTGCAGCAGCTCCCCTCGCTTGGCCCGCCCCTCGACCAGTACTTCGTGCGTGCTGCCGACCAGGGCGACGTTCCTGCGGCGTGCGATGCCCCGCACGGCGGCGACCAGGCGCTCGAGGCGCTCCCCAGCCACGGCGTCGGGCACGGGATCTTTGAGCCGGGTCGCGGGCGTCGCTTCGCGGCGCGAGTACTTGAAGGTGTACGCGTCGTCGAACCCCACCACCTCGACGAGCGAGAGGGTCTCCTGGAAATCGTGTTCGGTCTCCCCCGGGAACCCGACGATGATGTCGGTCGTGAGGGCAATGCCGGGGACGGCACGGCGCAGGGCGGCGACCACGTCGAGATAGCGCTCCCGATCGTAGCGCCGCAGCATGCGCTTGAGGACGCGCGACGAGCCGCTCTGCACGGGGAGGTGCACGTGCTCGCACAGCGCGGGCGTCTCCGCCATGGCCGCCACGGCACGCTCGGTGAAATCCGTGGGGTAGGGCGACGTGAACCGGAGCCGCCGGACGCCCGGGATTCCCCCCACCGCGCGCAACAGGTCGGCGAAGTCGTGCGTGCCGTCGTCATAGCTGTTGACCGTCTGGCCTAGGAGCGTCACCTCGGTCGTGCCGCCGCGGGCGAGGTCCGTGACCTCGCGTACCACGTCCGCCAACTTGCGGCTCCGCTCCGCTCCCCGCGTCATCGGAACGATGCAGAACGTGCACCGATAATCGCAGCCACGCTGCACGGTCACAAACGCCGACACGGCATCCCCCCGCACCGGCGGGACGTCCTCGTAGTGCTCCCAGTGCTTGAACATGACGTCGGCCGTCCGCTCTCCGGCACGCGCCCGCGCGATCAGCTCGGGCAGCCCGCGGTAGCCGTCGGGGCCGACCACGAGGTCAATTTGCGGCACGCGCTCGAGCAACCGGGGCCCGAGCCGCTGCGCCATGCAGCCCGCGACTCCCAGCACCCCGCCCGGTCGCTTAAGGCGCTTCAGCTCGCCCACCCGCGACAGCACCTTTTGCTCCGCATGGTCCCGTACCGCGCACGTGTTCACCAGCACGACGTCGGCCTGGGCGGGATCGTCGGTGCGCACGTAGCCCTCGCGCCTCAGCACGCCGAGCATCAGCTCGGAGTCCGAGACGTTCATCTGGCAGCCGTAGGTCTCGATGTAGATGCGCGGCATAATCAGCGAACCGTCACCTCGAAGCGGGGGCGACCGTTCCACTCGTGGGTGGGAAGATAGACCGAAAGGTAGTCCTCCGTCAGCACCTCGACTTTCCCCGCCCCCCGGCCACACACCACGCCGTCGGCGCGCTGCCCGTGCCGGCGCGCGCGGTGGCTGCGAGCCTTCGCCTCCCCGCACTCGCGCAGCTCGCGGGCGCGGTCGTGGATCGCCCCCGGGGGCAGCCGCTCGCCCAATTGTCCCGCCGCGGCGCCGGGACGCTCGCTGTAGGGAAACACGTGCAGGTAGGTGAATGGCAGCGCATCCACCAGCGCGACGGTCTGGCGGTGGTCGTCCTCGGTCTCGCCGGGGAACCCCGCGATGATGTCCGCGCCGAGCCCGAACACCGGCAGTCGCTCCGCGAGCCACTCCAGCCGGGCGCGGTACGACTCGGCGGTGTACCAATGGCGGCCCATCCGCTTGAGGACGCGATTCGACCCGGATTGGAGGGGCGCGTGGAGATGGGCCGCGAGGTGGCCGGGCGCCTCGATCAGCAGCCGGGCGATTGTGTCGTCCACCTCGGTGGCTTCGATGGACGAGAGACGAAAGCGCACCTTGGGAACCGCAGAGATCAGCGCCTCGAGGAGGGCTCCTAGGGTTGACTGACCCCGGGCGCGAGCCCGGGGAACACGTGAGCGGGACAGGTCAGGTTCTTCCCCGGGCTTTCGCCCGGGGTCAGTTGACCGGTCCTGCCCGTACGTCCCGATATGCACTCCGGTCAGCACGATCTCCGCGTGATGCTCCGCCAGTGCTTTCGCCTCCTCAATCAGCTCCGCGATCGTTCGCGACCGGTTCGCTCCACGCGCGAGCGTCGTCGCGCAGAACGTGCAATGCTCGTCGCACCCGTCCTGGATTTTGAGGAGGCCCCTGTTCCTCAACCCCTGGCTGTGTAGGGGCGCAGCATGCTGCGCCCCTACTTTGCCGGCAGGTGAGGCCAACCCGGCTGCCCGGAGCACCTGCGCCGGCTCCGCCCCGCCCACCACGGCGCGCACGCCCGGCAGCGCCGCGATCGCGCCATCATCGCGCGCCGCGGCACAGCCCATCACGACGGTCTCGAGGCGCTTGCCCTGGCGCGCCAGACGACGCACGAAGCGCCGCAGCTTCGCCTCGCTCTCGTGAGTGACGGTGCACGAGTTCACGACCGCGACGTCCGCGGCGGCCGGGTCGTCCACGACGACGGCACCCTGGTCGGCGAACGCCTGGCGCACCAGCGCCGTGTCGTACTGATTGGCCTTGCAGCCAAAGGTGTGGAAATAGACGTTCACGGCCGCACGGTGAGCCCCACGAGCACAGTCCAGACGCGCTCGGTGAGCCCGCCTCCCCGACGCTCCAGCCGCTCGAGCCCCAGGTCGACGAACGCACGGCCCTGTGCGAACGCGCGGCCCGTCCCCAGCGACCCCGCGACCTCGGTCGGCGCCTTGGGGCCCGGCCCGAACGGCACCTGCCCGCCGCGCGCGCCCAGGCGAATCGGCATCCGGCGCGAGCCGAACTCCGCCCCTGCGGACCAAGTCCACGTGTCGAACGCGCCCGCACCGGCCTTCGACCAGGAGCGCCATGCCGCCGCCGCCGCGAACCGGGCGCTCGGGCTGGGCACGATGAGCAGGCCACCACCCGCCATGAGCGGCAGGTCGGTCACCGCACTCGTCGTGTCGGCGACCTTGGCGCGCAGCCGGTTGTCGCTCCGCGCCCAGCCCGCGATGCTGAGGCCGGGAGCGAGGCCGATGAGCACGCTCCCCGACACGCCGAACCCGTCGTAGCGCACGTCGGCGGACTGCTGCAC
>WNES01000887.1_pt1 | contig 14190 bp, 8 predicted proteins | sample 5399931 | NCBI WGS metagenome assembly WNES01 (sample SAMN13153332, study PRJNA577476) | soil metagenome | isolation source: 20 cm grassland meadow soil 2 days after 3rd rain plot 5 | place: USA:California | collected 2015-11-11
TGCGCGTGGATGGTGCGCTGCAGATCCTCGCTGCTCGCGGCGTATTCCATGGCGAGCACCGCCTCCGCGATCAGCTCCCCCGCCATGGGACCCACGATGTGCACACCGAGGATCTCGTCGTCATCGCGCGCCGCCACGATCTTCGCGAAGCCCGCGGGCTGCTCCAGGGCGCGCGCGCGGCCGCTCGCGAGGAACGGAAACACGCCGCTCTTGTACTCCCGGCCGCTCGCCTTGACCTGCTCCTCGGTGAGTCCCACCCAGGCGATCTCCGGCGCCGTGTAGATGACCGACGGGATCACGTTGTAGTTCATCTCGCCGAAGCGCCCGGCGATGAGGTCGGCGACCATCACGCCCTCCTCCTTGCCCTTGTGGGCCAGCATCGGGCCGCGCACGCAGTCCCCGATCGCCCACACACCCTCGACCCCGGTGCGGCAGGTCTCATCGACCGTGATGAAGCCGCGCTCATCGAGTTGCACACCGGTCTCCGGGCCCAGGAGGTCCTTGGTGTAGGGACGGCGGCCGATTGCCACCACCAGTCGATCGACGGCGAGGCGTTGAGCGCCCTTGCCGTCCTCGTAGCTGACCTCGACCGCACCCCCCGAGACCGCAGCGCCCGTGACCTTGGTGCCGAGGCGGATATCGAGGCCGAGCTTCTTGAAGTGCCGCAGCGCCTCGCGGGCGAGCTGCTGGTCGGCGAACGGCAGGAAGTCCGGCAGCGCTTCCAGCACCACGACCTGCGCTCCGAGCCGGCGCCACACGCTCCCGAGCTCGAGTCCGATCACGCCCGCGCCGATGACGCCGAGCCGCTTCGGTACCGCCTCGAATTCGAGCGCACCCCAGGAGTCGACGATGTGCGGCGACCTGAAGGGAGCCGAGCGCAGCTCGATCGGAGCGGCGCCGGAGGCGAGCACCACGTGGCGGGCGGTGAGCCCGCGGCGCTCGCCCTCGTGGGGGGTGAATTCGATCCTGCGGCCGGGCAGCAGCTTCCCGTGTCCCTGGAGCGGGGTGACGCCGGCCGCCTTGAACAGGGCGAGAATCCCCTGCGTCATGGCGCGCACGATGCCGCTCTTGCGCTTCTGCATCTGCGCGAGGTCGAGCGTCACGCCCGACACCTTGATGCCGTGCGCCGCGAACTCCTCCTGCGTCCGGTGGTACAGCTCGGTCGACTCCAGCAGCGCCTTGGAAGGAATGCAGCCGGCGTTGAGGCAGGTGCCGCCGAAAGCGGCGCTGCCGTCGTGGTTTTTCCATTCATCGATGCAGGCGACACGCAGCTTGTTCTGCGCTGCACGGATCGCCGCCGGGTAACCCGCGGGTCCGCCGCCGATGACGACGACGTCGAAGGAATCAGGTCCTGAGGCCTGCTTGTCCTGGTCTGGCATGTGAGCTCACACCTTGTCGTTTGGATTATTCGCCCTTGAACCCCGGCAGGCTCTTGGCCCGATGGGACTTCGCGAGAGGCAGCGCCGCCCGCACCGCGGCCCCGAAGTCGCCGGTCACGATCTCGACCGCGACGTTGCGGCGGAAGAAATCCGCCCAGACGAATTCCGCGTACACCTTGCCGGTCTTGTCGTAGCCGCCGGCGTTGCGAACGTAGGCGGCGAGCGAGCGGTAGACATCGTCGACCATCTGCGCAAGGCGCGCGGGAAGCCTGGAATAGATGTGCCGCACGCCGTTCTCGTCGAGCGGGTGCACCCAGGAGCTCTCCTCCATCTCCTTCCAGAAGCCCGGGGGATCGTGCGCGGAGAAGTCGACCTCGATCTCGCAGAATACCCTGCCGACGCCGGCCTCGACCGCCGCCCGCCCGAGGTGATGATGATCCGTGATGTAGAGCTTGCCGCGCGGTCCCACCACGGCAGGCATCGGATGCGCTCGCAGCAACTCCTCCTGGTCGGCCGACTTGAGCGCCGCGAGCTGCTTCTGCTTGTCCCGGACCTCGATCATGCCGACCGTGATCTGCGTTGGGCAGAGGGCCTCGGGCGGGGTCGCCGTGATCTTCGCCATGCTCGTCTGCGGCTGCGCCTGAAAGAATCAGATGCCGAGGAGCATCCGTCCCGGGTCTTCGAGCGCTTCCTTGATGCCCACCAGGAACTGCACCGCCTCGCGCCCGTCGATGATGCGATGATCGTAGGTCACCGCGAGATACATCATCGGCCGGACCGCGATCGCGCCGCCGACCACCATCGGCCGCTCCTGGATCTTGTGCATGCCGAGGATGGCGCTCTGCGGCGCGTTCACGATCGGCGTCGACATCAGCGAGCCGAACACCCCGCCGTTGGTGATGGTGAAGGTTCCGCCGGTCAGGTCCTCGATGGCCAGCGACCCTTCCCGCGCCTTGCGCGCGTAGTCGGCCACCTCCTTCTCGAGAACCGCGAAGCTCTTGGTGTCGGCGTCGCGCACGACCGGCACGACCAGGCCGCGGTCCGTGGATACCGCGACGCCAATGTCGTAGTACTCGTGATAGACGATGTCGTTGCCGTCGACCGCGGCGTTCACCACCGGGAACTTCTTCAGCGCCTCGATCGAGGCCTTCACGAAGAACGACATGAAGCCGAGCTTCACGCCGTGGTCCTTCTCGAAGCGCTCCTTGTAGCGCGCGCGCAGCTCGCTCACCGCGGTGAGGTCGACCTCGTTGAACGTCGTGAGCAGCGCCTGGCTCGATTGCGCCTCGAGGAGACGCTGCGCAATGCGGGCCCGAAGGCGCGTCATGGGCACGCGCTGCTCGGCACGAGCGCCGGCCGGCGCGGCGGGTCGCGGCGCGGGCGCGCGGACGCTCGCCGGCGGGCGCTTGCCGAGAAAGTCCACCACGTCGGACTTGGTGAGCCTCCCGTCGCGTCCCGAGGCGGGGATCGCGGCGGGGTCGAGGTGATTCTCCTCGATCAGCCGTCGGACCGACGGGCTCAGCTTGCCGGAATCCCGGCCGCCGTCGGCTTCGGCCGCGGCGGCCCCGGGCTTCGCGCCGGATGCCGCCGCAGCAGCGGTCGCTTTCGGCGCCGCCACGCCACCCTCCTCGATGAGGGCGAGAACCTGGCCGCTCGTCACCACGGCGCCGCTTGGCACGCGGATCTCGCGCACCACGCCGTTGGCGGGCGCCGGGACCTCGAGCACCACCTTGTCGGTCTCGAGATCCGCCAGATTCTCGTCGCGGCGGATGGGATCGCCGGGTTGCTTGTGCCACGCCACGAGCGTGGCGTCGGCGACGGACTCGGGCAGCTGGGGAACCCGGATCTCGGTGGTCATGAGCGCCTTCTCATCGGCGCAGCGGGCGCTCCGGCCGCGGGGCTCGCCGCGGGGGCCGCCATCGCGGCAGGCGCGGTCAGTCGCGTCGTTTCGCGCCCGGATTCCTCGGTGGTAGTGGACTCGAGGGCCGCGGCCACGAGCCGCCGCTGCTCGATCTCGTGAATCTTGGGCATCCCGGTCGCCGGCGCCGCCGCCGGCGCGCGCCCGGCGTACAGCACCGGGCGGCGCCCCGTCGCGAGCTCCTGCAGACGATGGCGGATCTGGTACCAGGCGCCCTGATTCTGGGGCTCCTCCTGGCACCACACGACCTCGCGCGCGTTGGCGTAACGGCCGAGCACCGCCTGATACTCCTCGCTCGGGAAGGGATAGAGCTGCTCGATGCGCACCAGGGCCACTTCACGCAGCGTCTGATTTCGCCGCGCCTTCAGCAGATCGAAATAGACCTTGCCGCTGCAGAACACCACCCGCCGCACCTGCGGCGCAGGGATGTCGTCGATCTCGCCGATCACGCGCGCGAAGCCCCCGCGGGCGAGATCCTCGAGCGAGGATACCGACAGCTCGTGACGCAAGAGACTCTTCGGCGTCATGACGATCAGCGGCTTGCGGAAGGGCTGGCGCATCTGCCGCCGCAGCATGTGGAACATCTGCGCCGGCGTCGACGGCACGCACACCTGCATGTTGCTCTCCGCGCACAGCTGCAGGAAGCGCTCGAGGCGCGCCGAGGAATGCTCGGGCCCGGCGCCCTCGTAGCCGTGCGGCAGCAGCAGCGTGAGGCCGCAGAAGCGCTCCCACTTGGCCTCGCCCGAGCTGATGAACTGGTCGATGATGACCTGGGCGCCGTTGGCGAAGTCGCCGTACTGCGCCTCCCAGATCACGAGCGACTTCGGATCGGTGGTCGCGTAGCCGTACTCGAATCCCATCACCGCCTCTTCGGACAGCACGGAATCGATCACCTGCACGCGCGGCTGCCGCTCGGCGATGTGCTGCAGCGGGATCCAGGTGGCATCGGTGTTCTGATCGTGCAGCACCGCGTGCCGATGGAAGAAGGTTCCGCGCCCGCTGTCCTGGCCCGTAAGGCGCACGCCGCAGCCCTCCTCCACCAGCGCCGCGTACGCGAGCGTCTCGGCGCATCCCCAGTCGAGGGGTTGCTCGCCCTGAAGCATCCTGCGGCGATTGGCGATGAGCTGCGCCACGCGCGGGTGCAGGCTGAACTCTTTCGGATAGCTCGTGATGCGCTCGCCGAGCGAGCGCAGCCGCGGCAGCTCCACCGCGGTCGACACCGGCTCGGTCCAGTCCACCTGCGCGTAGGCGCTCCAGTCGACGGTGTACTTGTTGCCGATCAGGCCGAGCGCGGCGCGGGCCTGCGGGCGGCCTGCGTCGAGGCCGCTGCGGTACTGCTCGAGCATCGCCTCCACATCGGCTTCGGCGAGCGCCCCGGCCGCGATCAAGCGGTCGGCGTACAGGCGGCGCGCCGTCGGGTGCTGACGAATGATGCGATACATCCGCGGCTGCGTGGCCGCCGGCTCGTCGGCTTCGTTGTGGCCGTGCCGCCGGTAGCAGACCAGATCGATCACCACGTCCTTGCGGAAGCGCATCCGGTACTTCAGCGCCAGCCGCGTCACGAACACCACTGCTTCCGGATCGTCGGTGTTGACGTGGAAGATGGGCACTTCCAGCATCTTGGCGACGTCGCTGCAGTACATCGTGGAGCGCAGGTCGGCAGGCTCGGAGGTCGTGAAGCCCACCTGGTTATTGATGATGACGTGCACCGTGCCGCCGGTGAAAAAGCCGCGCGCTCCACTCAGCTGCAGCGTCTCCATCACGACACCCTGGCCGGCGAATGCGGCATCCCCGTGCACCAGCAGCGGCAGCACGCGCGCGCCGCGCTCATCGCCGCAGCGCTCCTGGCGCGCCCGCACCGAGCCCTCGACCACCGGATCCACGACCTCGAGATGCGAGGGGTTGAAGGCGAGCACGGTGTGCACGTTGCCGCTCGCCGTGCGCAGGTCCGCGGAGAAGCCCTTGTGGTACTTCACGTCCCCGGAGCCCTTGAGCCGGCCCGGCTCGTAGGCGCCTTCGAATTCCGAGAAGAGCTCCGCCGGGGACTTGCCGAGGAGGTTCACCAGCACGTTCAGCCGGCCGCGGTGCGCCATGCCGATGACCACTTCCTCGACGCCGGCGGCGCCGCAGCTCTGAATCAGGTCATCGAGCAGCGGGATGAAGGCATCGCCGCCCTCGAGCGAGAAGCGCTTCTGGCCAACGTACTTGGTGTGCAGGTAGCGCTCGAGACCCTCCGCGGCGGTGAGCTGCCGGAGGATGTTGCGCTGCTCGTCGGCGCTGAAACGATGTCTGAGCCGCCCCTCCTGGAACTCGTCCTGAAGCCACAGCCGCTCCTCGGAGTCGGAGATGTGCGCGAACTCCGCGCCGACGTTGCCCCCATAGATGTACTCGAGCTGCGCGAGGATGTCGCGCAGCTTCAGCCGCTTCGGCACCGCCTCGATGCGGCTGCCGGTGTAGAACTCGGTGTCGAGATCCGCGGGCGTGAGGTGGTAGTACTCCAGCTCGAGGACCCGAGGCTTCGGCCGCGGCATGAGACCCAGGGGGTCGATGCTCGCCACGAGATGCCCGCGGTTGATCCAGACCTGGATGAGCCGCGACACTTTCGCCTGATTGGCGTTCGCCGCGCCGTCCGCGGACACCGCGTAGGGCGCGCCCGCCGTGCGTGCAGCGCGCTGCGCGATCTCGGCGCGGATCGGCGAGTGCGCGCGCTCGGCGGCGGCCGCTTCCGCGCTCGAGAGCTGCGTAAAATAAGTGCGCCAGCGCTCCTCTACGCTCGCGGGATCCCGAAGATATTGCTCGTAGAGGGCGTCGAGAAACTCGGCGTTACCGCCGTACAGGGGCGTTGGCTCAAGCATGCGAGGGAAAAAGCGCCGGCAGGCCAGTAGTTTAGCTCAAAAGGAGACCGGCGAGGGAAGGGCGCGCCGCGGCGTCGGCTAAAGGGTGCGCAGCAGCCCGAATTCGTAGGCGATCAGCACTCCGTATACCGCCAACACCATGTACAGCAGCACCCCCACCGGGATATTGCCAAAGGCGCGCAGCCGTGCCAGCTGCGTGAGCGCGACCACCCCGGCCGCGGTTAGACCGATCTTCACCCCTGTGAAGGCGAGTGCCGAGCCCAGGACCAGCGGGGCCATCAGCGGGTTGGCCTCATAGGCGCCCGCTTCGACCAGCATCAGCGTCAGCAATGCATCGGCGCCGGAGAGCACCACGATGAGAATCGCGATCGCGAGCCATTGCGGATGATGCCAGTCGACACCGATCGGCGTGCTCTCATCGACCCGACGCGGCGTGCGCCGCCGCGGATTGAAGCTGCCGTACGCGAGCGCGCGCAGCACGCGCGTGCGGCGCTCGCCGCCGCGGCGCTCCGGTGGAGCCGGCGCGGCGGCCGGCGGCTCACGGTCTGGCAATCCTCTGGACACGGTTGTCGTTGTTCTTGCGCGCGTGTTGTTGGGTCGTGGTCGTGCGCGCGCTTCAGCGCCATTGTAGCGAGCCGGTGCGGGCGCGGGGCTCCCCGCGAGCGTGACGCCGCTCACATCGTGCAGCTTATCGTGGCGCCCGCCGCGGTCACCTTAGGCGGCGCCGGGGCGACGCCTGCCGCCGGGCCCCACGTTATGACACCTCGCCGCGACACCTCTATATGATCGCGAGGATGTCCGCTGCGAGCCCCTTCCTCGAGCCCGCCGTTGCGAGCGACGGCTTGCCGGTCCCGCGCCGCTACTGGGCGATCGCCGCGATCGTGCTCGCGATCGCCATGTCGGTGCTCGACAGCACCATCGTCAACGTCGCGCTGCCCTCGATCGCACGCAGCCTCGGCGCCACTGCCGCCGCATCGATCTGGGTCGTCAATGCGTATCAGCTGGCGATCCTGGTGATGCTGCTGCCGCTCGCCTCGCTCGGAGAAGTGGTCGGCTACCGGCGGGTCTCGCTGACCGGGCTGGCGCTGTTCACGCTCGCCTCGCTCGGCTGCGCCCGGGCGCCGGACCTGTTGACCTTGAGTGTCGCACGCGTCATCCAGGGCCTTGGGGCCGCGGGCGTCATGAGCGTCGCACCCGCGCTGGTGCGATTCACTTACCCGCAACGCGACCTCGGGCGCGCCGTCGGCATCAACGCCTTCGTGGTCGCGACCTCCGCCGCCCTCGGCCCCACCGTCGCCTCGGCGGTGCTGGCCGTGACCGGGTGGCGCTGGCTCTTCGGTATCAACGTTCCCCTCGGCGTGATCACGCTCCTGATCGCCGTCCGCGCGCTGCCGCAGAGCGAGCGCAGCCGCCGCCCGGTCGATTACACCGGCACGGCGCTCTATGCCGGCGCCTTCGGTCTGGCCCTGAGCGGACTGCAATCGCTGGCGCACGACGCCGCAACGCCGCTCGCCCTCCTAGAGATCGGTTGCGGCTGCGCCCTGGGGTGGCTGCTCGTGCGGCACCAGTTGCCGCGCGCCGCACCCCTTCTTCCCTTCGACCTCCTGCGCAACCGCGTGTTTTCCCTTTCCATTGCGACCTCGGTGTGCTCGTTCATGGCACAGATGAGCGCGCTGGTCGCACTGCCGTTCGAGATTCAGCGCCTCGGTCACAGTGCAGTCGAGACCGGTCTCTATATGACACCCTGGCCGCTCGCGCTCGCGCTCGCGGCCCCGATCGCCGGCAGACTCGCCGACCGCCATGCGGCGGGAATGCTCGGGGGACTGGGCCTCCTCACCCTGGCGGTCGGACTCGTGCTGCTCGCCTTCCTGCCCCCGGGCGCGAGCTCCGGGGAATTCGTGTGGCGCATGGCGCTGTGCGGACTCGGCTTCGGATTCTTCCAGGCGCCCAACAATCGCGCGATCATGGCGTCCGCTCCGCGCCAGCGCAGCGGAGCGGCCGGCGGCATGCTGGGCGCCGCGCGGCTCCTCGGTCAGAGCCTGGGCGCCGCGTTCGTCGCCATCCTGTTTCGCGTCTGGGGCGCCGCTGGCTCAAACTTCGCGCTCGACCTGGCGGCGCTGCTCGCGCTCGCCGGGGCGCTGGTCAGCCTCGTGCGGCTGACCGCACAACCTAGGGAGAGCACCACATGAGCCAAGCCACACCCGCTACCCCGACCGCTCCCGCGATCAAGCCGCCGTTCACCTGGGAGAGCGCAGTCGCCAAGGTGAGGATGGCCGAGGACGCCTGGAACACCCGCGACCCGCAGCGGGTCTCGCTCGCCTACACCGAGGACTCGGTGTGGCGAAATCGGGCCGAGTTTCTGCACGGACGCGCCGAGATCCAGGCGTTCCTGCGCCGCAAGTGGAGTCGCGAGCTCGACTACCGGCTCATCAAGGAGATCTGGGCCTTCGGCGAGAATCGGATCGCGGTGCGCTTCGCCTACGAGTGGCACGACGATTCGGGTCACTGGTTCCGCTCCTACGGCAACGAGAACTGGGAGTTCGACGAGCGCGGTCTGATGCGCCGGCGCATCGCTTCGATCAACGACCTGCCGATCCTCGAGACCGAGCGCAAGTACCGGTGGAGCGCCCCGGGCCCGAGGCCCAAGGATCATCCCGGGTTGAGCGACCTCGGCCTGTAACGCGCCTTCCCCGGGCCGGCCCAGGGGCACCGGCCGCGGCAAGGCGTTCCACGACGCGATCCGCCGACTGATCGATGAGATGCAAGCGACCGCCAGGGAGCGGCGCGCCGAGCGCGAGCGCAGGACGGAGCGCGCGCCGCAGTGGCGGTGACCGAGTCTCGGTGAGGCTCCCGGTCAGCTCTCCGCGCGGCTGAGCCGACGCAGGCGCTGGGTCGGGCTGCCCTCGAACTTCTCGCGCGCGCGCTCGAGCAACAGCCGCGCCTCGCCGGCCGGCAGGGCGCGGCTCAGCAGGAACCCCTGGCAGTGCGCGCACTGGTGCTCCTGCAGGAAGCGGAACTGCGCGAAGGTCTCCACGCCTTCTGCGACCACTTCCACATTGAGCACCCGCGCCATCGACAGGATGGCCGCCGCGATCGCGCGATCGCCGGTGTCGTTGCCCAGATCGCGAATGAAGGAGCGATCCATCTTGAGCCGATCGATCGCCATGCGGTGCAAGCGCTGAAAATTGGAGTAGCCGGTGCCGAAGTCGTCGATCGCGATGGATACGCCGATCGCGTGCAGCTGATCCATCAGTCGCGCCGCCCTGGCCTCTTCCAGCATGATCATCGATTCGGTGATCTCGAGCTCGAGCAGCGTGGAGGTGAGCCCGACCTCGGCGAGGATCCCCGCGACCTGGGCGGCGAAGTTGTGCATGGCGAACTGCCGAGCCGCGACATTGACCGAGATGCGCGGAACCGCGAGGCCCTCTTCATGCCACTTCCTCGCCTGCTGGCAGGCGGTCCGCAGCACCCACTCCCCGATCGGAACGATCAGCCCGGAGGCCTCGGCGATCGGAATGAACTCGGACGGCGGTACGACCCCGAGCTCGGGATGGGTCCAGCGCAGCAGGGCTTCCATCCCGGTCACCTCGCTCGTGGACATGCTGATCTGAGGCTGATAGTGCAGCGACAGCTCGCCGCGCTCGAGCGCACCGCGCAATTTGCTCTCGATCGTGTAGCGCTGCAGCGCGCCTTCGTTCATCGAGACATCGAAAAAGGCATAGCTGCCCGGCGCGCGGCGCTTGCAGAAGTACATCGCGAGATCGGCGTGACGCAGCAACGAGCCGGCATCCGTGCCGTCGGTTGGCGCAATCGCGATGCCGATGCTCGGCGTGACCACGACGGTGTGCTTGGAGAGCAGCATCGGCTCCTGCAGTGCGGCGATCAGCCGTTCGGCCACCCGCGCCGCATCCTCGCTGCTGCCGATCTCGGGCAGCACCACCATGAATTCGTCGCCGCCCAGGCGAGCGAGATCCCCGGCGCGGTTGATTGAGAGCTGATCCGGCTCGCGGCTCTCTGCACCGCTGCGCAGCGCGCTGCACAGCCGCTCGGCCGCGGTAACCAGAACTTCATCGCCGATGCCGTGCCCGAGGGTGTCGTTGATGCGCTTGAAGTTGTCGAGATCCACGTACATCAGAGCGAGCGGCCGCCCCTGCCGGTGCGCGGCGTCGAGCGCCGAATGCAGCCGCCGGTTCGCCTGCTCGCGATTCGCCAGCCCGGTCAGCGAGTCGCAATAGCCGAGCCGGACGACGTGCTCCACCATGCGGTCGAACTCGCGCGCCAGGACGGCAATTTCGTCTTTGCCTTCGAAGTCGAGCCGGACGGTAGGATCGGCGCCTCCGCCGATTGCGACCGCGTGGCGGGTGACCCGGGCCAGTCGATTCACGACCGCGCGATTCAGGAGAATGACCAACAGCGCGACGATCATTACGGCGGCGAGCATGAAGTACCCGAACGCGTAGTGCACCGCCGCGTATCCCCGCCGTGTGATCTCGCGCGGCATGTCGACGCGCAGCGTCAGGATGGGCCGGCCGTAAACGTCATCGAAGGAGTGGAAGACCTGCATGGCACTGCCGGTCTCGACCAGCCGGTTCCCACGCCCCGGATTCAAAGCCGCGACCGTCGAGAGAGCTGCCTGCGCCTGAGCGCCGATCTCTTCGACCTCGCGAGGCGTCAGCAGTCTGCCGATGATCACCATGCCTCGCGCCGGCCCGTGCCCGAAGCCATCCAGCACCGGCGCGGCCGCGGCCATCAGGATCCCGCGGTTGGTCTGCACAAAGCCCTGAACCCGCCGCCCCTCCCGGAAATTCGCACGCCAGGGAAAGTCCGGCGTCAGCGCCCGGCGCGCGGTGAAGTCCAAATCGAGCGGCTGGTCGGTCTGCAAGTCGAGCGTCGCGGACGCGATAAAGTGCCCGCTCGGATCGCTGAATATCAGCGTGCTGACGTTCAGATTCCTGAGGCCGGCAGCGGTCACCTGCTCGGCGGCGAATGTCTGGTTGTGGTCCTCGGCGAAGCGCCAGGCGTCGGTCCAGTTTCCCCAGCTGGCCACGGACAGCGCGAGTTGCGCAAAGGTCCTGTCCAGCGCGAACTGAATGCGCCGCATCGCCACTTCGGCCTCGCTATGCTCGAGCGCCGTGAAGCTCGGCATCAACACGTACCGCGCGACGAGGAACGCCGTCACCCCCAGGGCCACGAACAACGTGGCGACGAGCGTCGTGACCTTCGAACGGATGTTCACGGTCCAAGGTTCTTAACAGAAGACCCCCCGCGGTTCAGTAGCGGCACGTCTCGGATCGGATTTCCCCGCATAGGGCTATTCAAAGGAACTGTGACTGCTCTCACAGTCGACCTGCGCCCTAGTCGCCCCCCGTGCCTGCGGACCTTAGCTTCCCCAGCGCCACTCGCGAATTTCCTGAAGGTCCTCGCCGTGGCGGACGATGTATTCGCGATGCTCGATCAGCTTGTCGCGCAGGGCCTGCTTGACGTAGCCGGCCTGCGACTCCAGCTGCGGCAACCTGTCGACGGCATCGGCGACCAGGTGAAAGCGATCGAGGTCGTTCAGGACCGTCATGTCGAAGGGCGTGGTGATCGTGCCTTCCTCCTTGTAGCCCCGGACGTGCAGGTTGCCGTGATTAGTGCGCCGGTAGGTCAGGCGATGGATGAGCCACGGATATCCGTGGAAGGCGAAGATGATCGGACGGTCGCGCGTGAACAGGGCGTCGAAATCCGCGTCCGGCAGGCCGTGCGGGTGCTCGCTCGGCGGCTGCAGCTTCATCAGGTCGATCACGTTGACGACCCGCACCTTGAGCTCGGGGAAATAGCCACGCATCAGCTTGACCGCGGCGAGCGTCTCGAGCGTGGGCACGTCCCCGGCGCAGGCCATGACCACGTCGGGCTCCCGCCCGCGGTCGCTGCTCGCCCATTCCCAGATGCCGATGCCGCCGCTGCAGTGCTTGATGGCGGCGTCCATGCTCAACCACTGCGGAGCCGGGTGCTTGCCCGCCACGACGACATTCACGTAGTGCCGGCTGCGCAGGCAGTGATCGACCACCGACAGCAGACAATTGGCGTCCGGCGGCAGATAGACGCGGATCACGTCGGCTTTCTTGTTGACGACGAGATCGATGAAACCCGGGTCCTGGTGCGTGAAGCCGTTGTGGTCCTGTCTCCAGACGTGTGAGCTCAACAGATAGTTCAGCGACGCGAGCGGGCGCCGCCACGGGATCCGCCGCGTCACCTTCAGCCACTTTGCGTGCTGATTGAACATCGAATCCACGATGTGGATGAAGGCCTCGTAGGAGTTGAACACCCCGTGGCGACCGGTGAGGAGGTAGCCCTCGAGCCAGCCCTGGCAGAGGTGCTCGCTCAGTACCTCCATCACGCTGCCCTCGGCGGCGAGGTGGTCATCCCCCGCCACCGTCTGCGCGACCCACTGCCGGTCGGTTACCTCGAACACCGCATTGAGGCGGTTCGAGTTGGTCTCGTCCGGCCCGAAGAGGCGGAAATTGCGCGGCCGCTGATTGAGCCCGATGACGTCGCGCAGGAAATTCCCTAAGACGCGCGTGTCCTCGGCATCGATCGCGCCCGGCGCGCCGACCGGCACGGCGTACTCGCGAAAGTCCGGCATGTGCAGGTCGCGGAGCCTCAGTCCGCCGTTGGCTTGCGGATTGGCCCCCATCCGCCGCTCGCCCCGGGGCGCGAGCTCGGCCAGCTCCGCTCGCAGCGTCCCGCCGGCATCGAAGAGCTCATCGGGGCGGTAGCTCCGCAGCCATTCTTCGAGCAGCTCCAGATGCGCCGGGTTGGTGCGCACCTCGGCGAGCGGCACCTGGTGCGCGCGAAAGGTCCCCTCGACAGGCTGTCCATCGACCCTCTTCGGGCCGGTCCAGCCCTTCGGCGTGCGCAGCACGACCATCGGCCAGCGCGGGCGCTCCTTGAAGCCCTCCGAGCGCGCCTGGCGCTGAATGCCCTGTATCTGCGCGACGACGCGGTCCAGGGTGCCGGCCATCAACTGATGCATCGCGGCCGGCTCCTCGCCTTCGACCATATACGGGGTGTACCCGTAACCGCGCAGCAGCTCCTCGAGCTCCGCGCCCGGGATGCGCGCCAGCAGAGTCGGGTTGGCGATCTTGTAACCGTTCAGGTGCAGGATCGGCAGCACGGCGCCGTCGGTGGCGGGATTGAGAAACTTGTCGCCCTGCCAGCCCGCGGCGAGCGGCCCGGTCTCTGCCTCACCATCGCCGACGACGCACGCGGCAATGAGGCCGGGATTGTCGAACACCGCGCCATACGCATGACTCAGGGAGTAGCCGAGCTCACCTCCTTCGTGAATCGACCCCGGAGTCTCCGGCGCCACGTGACTCGGAATTCCGCCGGGGAAGGAGAACTGCCTGAACAGGCGCTCGAGGCCCTCGGCGTCCTGGGTGATGTCTGGGTAGAACTCGCTGTAGGTCCCCTCGAGATAGGTGTTGCCCACGATCGCCGGCCCGCCGTGTCCGGGTCCGGAAAGGTAGATCATGTCGAGATCGAACTGCCGGATGATCCGGTTCAGGTGCACATAGATGAAATTCTGTCCAGGCGTAGTGCCCCAGTGGCCGAGCAGCCGGGGCTTGATGTGCTCAGGTTGCAGCGGCTCGCGCAGGAGCGGGTTGGCATACAGGTAAATCTGCCCGACCGAGACGTAGTTCGCCGCCCGCCAGTAGGCATCCATTCGGCGCAGCAGCTCGGGAGCCAGCGGAGCGTCCATCAGTGTCCTCCTATGAGCCGGAGCGCGCAGCGGCGCGCAAGGATACGATAGCCTCGTGACACTCCTGACCGTAAACAGCGGCAGTACTTCCGTCAAACTCGGGCTCTACGAGCCGGGCCCCGCGGGGACGCCGCTGCGGCTCGGCGGCGAGCAGCACACGGGCCACGACCTCGATCCGTCCGCCGTGCTGCGGGCGCTCGCCGAGAGACTCCGGCCGGCTCCGGAGGCCATCGCACACCGCATCGTCCACGGCGGCACGCGGTTCGTCCGCCCGACGCGAATCGACGCCGAGGTCAT
>WNES01000891.1_pt1 | contig 14176 bp, 13 predicted proteins | sample 5399931 | NCBI WGS metagenome assembly WNES01 (sample SAMN13153332, study PRJNA577476) | soil metagenome | isolation source: 20 cm grassland meadow soil 2 days after 3rd rain plot 5 | place: USA:California | collected 2015-11-11
GAAAAATGCGGCGATGAAGTTCCAGAAAGCCGCCCAGGCGACGGCCGTGAAAGGCTTGAGGACGCGCGTGGAGACGACCGTGGCGATGGAATTGGCGGCGTCATGCCAGCCATTCGAGAATTCAAAAGCAAAAGTGAGAAGAACGACGGCGAGGAGCAGGGGCGGAATCGCGGCAAGGCGAGCAAGGATTTGCGGCATGGCGAAGGTTACGCGCTCTTCAGAATGACGCCTTCGATGACGTTGGCGACGTCTTCGCACTTGTCGACGGCGGTTTCGATGACTTCGTAAATCTCCTTCCACTTGATGATCTGCACGGAATCCTTCTCTTCATCGAAAAGCTGGGCGATGAGGGTGCGGCAGACGCGGTCGCTATCGTTTTCGTAACGGTTGATCTCGATGCAGTGCTTGAGGGCGTTTTCTGGCGTTTCCAGTGCGCGAACGGCAGCCTCGACTTCGGCGGTGGTCGAGACCAGGATCTTGATGAGGTCGAGCGTGCCAGGGCGGACGGAATCCACGCGGTAGAGAACGAAGCGGCTGGCGGCCGCGTCGATCAAGTCAATGACGTCGTCGAGCTGGCTGCAGAGCTCGTGAATGTCTTCGCGATCGAAGGGCGTGATGAAGGTTTGGTTTAGCTTGGTGAAAATGGCGTGGGTGATTTCATCGCCTTCATGCTCGAAGGCTTTGACGATTTGCACCTGCTCGGGTACGCCGGTGTAATGCGTGAGCATTTTGAGCAGGGCGTTGGCCCCTTCGCGAATGTTGGCAGCTTGTTTAGCGAAGAGGTCGAAGAATCCCTCTTCGCGGGGCAAGAAGCGCTGCAAAAGTCCAGGCATGTTGTTTGACTCCCCCCTGAGGAGTCTTGGCTGAGGCAGGGAGAGTGTAAGCGAAGAGGGTAAATGGAGGCAACTAAGGAGGGAGGGTTCGCAGTTTGCTACTGACGGACCACCGTTTCCGTCAGTAGCCGGAGAATGGCATTGCGTTCATTACCGCTTATATTAGGCCGAGAGCAACTTTCACTTGCTCTTCAATCTCATGGAGCCGGGGAAGGGAGATCGAGCCTAGAGGCTTCAGACTCAAGAACGTCTCCTCCAATGTGGTTACCTGATCGCATTTTGCCCAACAATCGGAGTCCAAGCCCCCTTCCCCTTTTTTCAGGGGAACACGCAGAACAAATTTCACATGCTGCTTTGATGTAACCGGGACCACGCACACATCCAAGGCGTGGCGATTAAGCTGGTCAACGGATAAGATGATAGCTGGTCGAGGCTTATCGAGGTTAGCGACATAAACTTCGCCGCGCTTCGGATAGGAGGCGACGACAGGTTTCATCAATCGCGCTCTAGTGTTCTGAGAGCGGCCTTCTGAAACGACTTCGTTTCCGTACGACCGCTTTCCGAGGCAAAGAATATGGCGGCATCGCGCTCAAGCCGATCATATTGCTCTTGCATGATTCCTCGCTTAAGCAGCTCGTTGACTCTTTCACTCGCCGACCGATGGCCCTTTGTAGCAGAAACATAGCGGTCAACCTCAGGCTCGATCGTGTAGCTTTTAGCGACTTTGAGGCCCATAGACAACCTCGTACATTTAATGGGTTAATTTATCATATAAATTCTCATATGTCAAGCCGTATTGAGAGCCAATCAAAAAGGGCGGTCCGGCAAGCCGGACCGCCCTTTTGCATTGAGGTTTTGGGTGATTCTTAGTACATGCCGCCCATGCCGCCTGCGCCGGGAGCGCCGGCTGCAGCAGCCTTGGGAGCTTCTTCCTTGAGTTCCGCAACGAGCGCTTCGGTGGTGAGCATCAGGCCCGCGATGGAGGCTGCGTTCTGCAGCGCCAGGCGGGTGACCTTAGCCGGGTCAATGACGCCCATCTTCACCATGTCGCCGTACTCGCCGGTTTCCGCGTTGAAGCCGAAGTTCTCTTGCACGGACTCGCGGATCTTGCCGATGACCACAGCGCCTTCCGAACCGGCGTTGTGAGCGATCTGGCGGGCCGGCTCTTCAAGCGCGCGCTTCACGATGCCCGCGCCAACGGCCTCGTCATCGTGGAGCTTGAGCTTCTCAACCGCGGCCAGGCAGCGGATGAGGGCTGTGCCGCCGCCGGGAACGATGCCTTCCTCAACGGCTGCGCGAGTGGCGTGCATGGCGTCCTCGACGCGAGCTTTCTTTTCCTTGAGCTCGGTCTCGGTAGCCGCGCCAACCTTGATGACGGCAACGCCGCCAACGAGCTTGGCAAGGCGCTCCTGGAGCTTCTCCTTGTCATAGTCGGAAGTGGTGTTTTCGACTTGCTGGCGAATCTGCTTGACGCGGCCTTCGATCTCCGACGGCTTGCCCGCGCCTTCGACGATGGTGGTGTTGTCCTTATCAATGGTGATTTTCTTGGCGCGGCCGAGGTCCTCGATCTTCACGTTCTCGAGCTTGATGCCAAGATCCTCAGTGATGGCCTTGCCGCCGGTCAGGGTGGCAATGTCTTCGAGCATCGCTTTGCGGCGATCGCCGAAGCCCGGGGCCTTCACCGCAGCGCACTGCAGAGTGCCGCGCAGCTTGTTGACCACGAGAGTGGCGAGCGCTTCGCCTTCGACCTCTTCCGCGATAATCAGGAGGGGCTTGCCGGCCTTGGCGATGCCTTCGAGCAACGGTAGCAGGTCCTTCATCGAGCTGATTTTCTTTTCGTGGATGAGGATGCGGACGTCTTCGAGCACGCATTCCATGCGATCCGGGTCTGTGATGAAGTAAGGGGAGAGGTAGCCGCGGTCGAACTGCATGCCTTCCACGACTTCGAGGGTGGTCTCCATGGTCTTGGACTCTTCCACGGTGATCACGCCGTCCTTGCCCACTTTCTTCATGGCTTCGGCGATGATGCCGCCGATTTGCTTGTCGTTGTTGGCGGAAATGGTGCCGACCTGCGCGATCATTTCGCCCTTCACGTCCTTGTGGAGCTTCTTGATTTCCTCGACGGCGACTTCGACGGCTTTCTCGATGCCGCGCTTGAGAGCGGTCGGGCTGGCGCCTGCTGCGACGGTCTTCACGCCTTCGCGGAAGATGGCCTGCGCGAGCACGGTGGCAGTGGTGGTGCCGTCACCGGCAACGTCGGAAGTCTTGGAAGCGACTTCGCGGACCATCTGCGCGCCCATGTTCTCGAGGGGATCCTTGAGCTCGATTTCCTTGGCCACGGTCACGCCGTCCTTGGTGATGACGGGCGCGCCGAACTTCTTTTCAATTACCGCGTTGCGGCCTTTGGGGCCGAGGGTAATCTTCACTGCATCGGCAAGAGCGTTCACGCCGCGCAAAATCGCTTGACGGGAATTCTCGCCTGTTACAATCTGCTTCGCCATTTCTTGATTCCTCCTGATAATTTCGACCTAACTTGCAAAGTTTTTTGGGACACAACCACGGGTCTGAAGACCCGCCACTACAGCTGGGTTGAAGCCCAGCCTCTACAAGAAATAAGGTTACTTGCGGGAACCGGCAGCCTTGGCGGCGCCGCTCAGCTTCGCCAGAATCTCTTCTTCGCGAAGGATGAGGTACTCTTGGTCTTCGATCTTGATTTCCGTACCGCTGTACTTGCCAAACAGGACGCGGTCGCCCGGCTTGACGTCAAGAGGGATCAATTCGCCCTTCTCACGCTTTCCGGCTCCCACGGCGATGATTTCTCCCTCCATGGGTTTCTCTTTTGCGGAGTCAGGGATGATGATGCCACCCTTGACCGTTTCCTTCTCTTCAATGCGCTTCACGATGACACGGTCGTGGAGCGGGGTTAGATGCACTGCCATCTTGGAAAACCTCCATAGGTGATCTTGCGGTTTTGATGTGGCTTGGAAGCGGAAGAGGCTCTTAGCACTCCTCGCAACCGAGTGCTAATATAGGCAGAAATGCCTGCCATGTCAAGCCTTTCCCTGACAAAATCGGAAAATCTCAGCTGGTCTCGATGTTGACGTAACTTGTTTATTTATAGCAGCTTAAGTGGTGCAAGGTAAATCTTGCACTTGGTGATTGCCTTGCTTTCCCTTGGGGAGTAGGATTCGACAGGTTCTCTTCAAACTCTTGGTTCGACTGCAAAATTTTTTTATGGAGCAAGTTCTGTGGACTTGCTGCTCTATGTCCGGTTGATCGGGCACACGTTTGGCACGCTGATCCAGCTCTTCTGGATGGTGGTGATTCTTGGGTATCGACGGCAACGCAATTTCGAGCGCGTGTTTTTCTTTCTGTGCCTGGCGTTTTTTCTTTTTTACGGCGGCTCGCTGCTCGCGCTGAATTCGCAGATCTATTACCCCAAGCCACCTCCGGGAGTCCAAGGCTTTGCTATCGCGATTATCTCCGCAGGCCTGTGCCTAGCGCCCGCGCTGCTGCTGCATCTCCACATGGAATACGCGGAGACGCGCGGTCTGCTTCAGGTCAAGGCCTGGAAACGCGGAGTGCTTGCGTTTTTTTATTTGGCGGGGTTGCATCTGGCTTTTCACCGGATCCCGCTGCTCTTGCAGGAGGGGCGGTTTGACTTCATAGCGCCGGGAAACTCCCTGGGACAAGGATTTGCCATGGTGCTGGTGATTTCACTGGCTTGGTGTGCCGGGTGGGAGCGGCGCTTCGCAACCACAGCTCCGGACAAGGCACAGCGTTACTTTCACTGGACCCTGATGTTCTTTTTTGTCGCGGCGCTTGCTTCGGCAGGGATCCTTCACCTTGCGCCATTCGCAATTTCGCTGCGAACCAGCGAGGTATTTGCAACGGTTTTCTCTCTGATGCCAATTGTGCCCTTCACGGTGCTGATTGACCTGGTGTATCGGCGCAACTTTTTGCAAATCGGGAGGCAGAAGAACCTGGTCTACGCGGTCTCCGCGACGTTCCTGGCGCTGCTTTATTTGAGCCTGGTCCGCCGCGTTGGCATTTGGCTGGAGCCGCTGCTGCCGCCGGAAGCTTCCGCTTCAATCCTCTTGTTCGTGCTGGTGGTTTTCATCGAGCCGCTGCAGCGCGTGCTGGGACGCAGCTTGCGAGAGACGGCGCAGCTGGAGATGGACCGCGTACAGCGATTGATGGCGGAATTCCAGCAGGAAGCGCGACAAGGAAACGTCTTCAGGTTTGCGCGCTTCATTGAAAGAAGGATCAAAGAGCAATTCGAGTTGCGCGAAGTACGGCTGGTATTGGTGGATGAAGAAAATTCCGGGCATGCGGGCCGGAAAACCACGGAGCCTCGAGCGGCTCTGGCGTTCGATCCGCATGAATTCGCTATTGTGCGCGAGGGGAAGAGCGAAGGCGTGCTTCACGCCGAACCGCATGGAGCGAACATCTCGGGAGATACGGCGGCGGCGCTGGAGTTTTTGTGCGAGCAATTGTTGGGGGCGCTGGATTTATGCCGGTTGATTGAAGAGAAGCTGCGGCTGGAAAGGGAACTGGCGGAGCGGGAACGCCTGGCGCTCGTGGGGCAGATGGCGGCAAGCATTTCCCACAACCTTAAGAATCCGCTGGGATCGATGAAGACGATTCTACAAGTGCAGCTGGAGAATCCGGAGCTTCCGGATTCGATTCGCGGCGAAACAAAGATGGTGCTTGATGAAATTGGGCGGCTTTCAACGAAGCTCAATCAGTTGTTGCAATTCAGCCGGCCAGCGGTGCGCGGACGAGACGGCTCTGGGAGTTGCGATGCGGCGGCGGTGGTGGAGGAAGTGACGGGAGTGCTGTCGCACGAGGCGGAACGGCGCGGATTGCAATTACAAATAGAGATTTCCTGGGCGAATGCCAAAGTCGCGATCAGCGCGGAAGCATTGAACGACATCGTCTCGAACCTGGTTGTGAACGCGCTGGAAGCTGCGCCGCGAGGAGGACAGGTGAGCGCCGCCGTGGCGAGAGAGGACGGGAATTTCTGCTTATTGGTGGAAGATGACGGGCCGGGAATTCCACTGGCGCTCAAGGAAAAGATTCTGCAACCTTTTTTTACGACAAAATCGCAGGGAACCGGATTGGGGCTGGCGATTGTGGCGCGGCGCGTGGCGGAGTTTGGCGGAAAAGTGGATTGGGAAAGCCCGGTGAAAGAGGGGCATGGGACGAGGTTCAAGGTGACTCTACCAGTTGAAACAAAGAAGGAATGAACTAACGGCGTAAAGAAGCAAGGAAAATGTCATGAAGACGATACTCATTGTGGATGACGAGCCCGCGGCAAGATACGGCTTGCGGCGGGCGCTGGAATCGAAATATCGAATTGCGGAAGTGGATTCGGCGGAGGCGGCACGCGAGGCGTTGCCGCGCGAGCAACCGGATTTGGTGCTGTTGGACGTGGTATTGCCGGGACAAGACGGATTGTCGTTCTTGAAATGGATGCGCGGGCAGGGGAGCGAAGTGCCGGTGTTGATGGTTTCCGCGTTGGACGCGGCGAAAACGGCGGTGCAGGCGCTGCAGCTCGGAGCGGCCGACTATTTGGTGAAGGGATTTGAACTCGACGAATTGCGGCAGCGCGTAGCGAACCTGCTGAAACTGGCAACACTCGAAAAGGAAAATGATGCGTTGCGCCGCCGCATGGCCACGGAAGGGCAGTTTGGGCAGATGATTGGGCGCTCGGCGGAGATGCGGCGCTCGTTCGAGATGGCGGACCGCGTGGCGCCGACGGACTCGACGGTGCTGATTTTGGGCGAAAGCGGAACGGGAAAAGATTTATTGGCACAGGAAATTCACGCGCGGTCGCCGCGCGCCGGGAAGCCGTACGTTGCGGTGAATTGCGCGGCGCTGCCGGAAACGCTGATCGAGTCGGAATTGTTTGGCTATGAACGCGGAGCGTTCACGGGAGCGGCGCAACAGAAAAAAGGGAAGTTCGAGCTGGCCTCGGGCGGAACGATTTTTTTGGACGAAATCGGGGACATGAATCCAGTGACACAGGCCAAGGTGCTGCGTGTGCTGGAGAACCGCACCATTGAACGGCTGGGCGGGACGCAGTCGATTCCCGTGGATGTGCGGGTGATCAGCGCGACGCACCGCAACCTGGCCGCGGAAATTCGCAATGGCAAATTTCGCGAGGACTTGTTTTACCGGTTGCGCGTGGTGACAGTGGAATTGCCGCCATTGCGCGCGCACAAGGGAGATATCGCGTTGCTGGCCGAGGCTTTTCTGCAAATGCATGGCGCGCGACTGGGGCGGACGGCTCGGTTGAACCGCGAAGCGATGGCGGCCGTCGAGAAATACGATTGGCCAGGCAACGTCCGCGAACTAAAGAATGCGCTGGAGCGCAGCGTGGTGCTTTGCCGCAAGGAAGAAATCGGTGTGGAGGACTTGCCCGCGGAAGTAGCGCACGGAGAAGCGATTTCCATAAAGCACGGCAGCGAAACTCAGGATCACGGAATGGGCGAGCAGGATTTTCGCGAGGCGAAGCGAAAATTTGAAGTGGCGTATTTGATGAAGCAATTGGCCGAGCATCGCTGGAACGTTTCGCGGACGGCGGCGACGATTGGGCTGCACCGGCAGAGTTTGCAGGAAAAGCTGCGCGAGCTGGGAATCCGCCGGCCGGGGCGGGAACCTCTGGAAGAAGAGTAGTTGGTCTTGGTTTTTAGTTGCTGGTAAAGGCAAAGAAGTCAGGTGATCTGACTTTTGATCTGATGGTGATGATCAACAAGCTCACGGTGGCTGGTTACGTGATGGCGGGAGGCGCGAGCACACGATTTGGTTTCGACAAGGCGAGCGCCGAGTTGAATGGGCAGACGATGCTGAAGCGCATGTGCACGGTGCTCAAGGATGTGACAGCGTCAGTAAGCGTGGTGGCTCCTTTTGGGCGTTATGCAGACTCGGGAGAACGTGTTGTGGAAGATCACTGGCCTGGAGAAGGGCCGCTTGGCGGCATCATTACCGCGTTGATGGATGTGCACGCGCGAAATCATCAGCCTACGTGGTGCCTGATTGTTGGCTGCGACATGCCATTTCTTACCAGCGAATGGCTGAAGTACCTAAGCGAGCGCGCATTTGCAAGCAGCGCTGCAGTGGTTACGCCGCAATCCTCTGTTGGCCTCGAACCGCTTTGCTCCTGCTGGCATACCAGCGCGAAGGACCAGTTGCGGTATGCGTTCGAAGACGGTATCCGCAAAGTGACCGAAGCGATGAAACGCGTTAGCATGGAAGTAGTTGACGAGAAGGATTGGGCACGATTTGATAAAAGCGGGCGGCTGTTCTGGAACATGAACACGCCCGCGGAATACGAGGAAGCGCGGCGGATTTTGGACGTGGAAGGACGATGACCGACGTTCTAAAAATCAATCAGGGCGGGCCCACGAAGCTGAAATTTCCGAACGAAGATACCAGCGAGCGGGCGGCGCACGACTACGTCGACCCGCGTTCCGAGAACTTCTTTGAGTTTCGCGACGTGTGCAAGGCCTTCGATGAGCGTCCCGTGCTGGATCACGTCAGCTTCACGGTGAAGCACGGGGAAACCTGCATCATCATGGGGCGAAGCGGGGTGGGGAAGTCCGTCACGCTGAAGCACATCATGGGCTTCTTGAAAGCGGATTCGGGGCGCGTCACTGTGGACGGAGAAGACGTCACCGACTACACCGAAGAGCAATTTGCGGAAGTACGCCGCAAAGTGACGATGGTGTTTCAATCAGGCGCGCTGTTTGATTCGCTGACGGTGCGGGAGAACATTTCGTTTCCGCTGGATGGCCAGCCGGGGCTAACTCCAGAAGACATTGACGAATACGTTCAAAAAATCGCACACCTGCTGGAAGTGGACCACGTGCTTGACAAGCTGCCGAGCGAGCTTTCTACGGGCATGAGGCGCGCGGTAGCTATCGGGCGCGCGTTCGCGCAGAATCCCGAAGCGATTTTATACGATGAGCCGACGACCATGGTGGATCCCATCATGGCGGGACACATGGGCGATTTGATTTTGCGATTAAAGGAAGCATTCCACAAGACTTCCATCATCGTCACGCACGACACTCACCTGGCGAAGAAACTTGCCGATACCGTCGTTTTTCTGCAAGAGGGCCGCGTGACATATTTTGGGCCGTGGGGCGGATTCGAGAATTCCGACGATCCCTTCATTGTAAATTTCCGCAAACAGGATGAGCTGATTCCCGCGCTGGACGTGACTCTGTGAGTCAGGCTGCCAACGGCCCCTCCGATCCCAGCGCTTGCAATCCCATCGGGCAGCTTCGCAAAGAAATGGGATTCTGGGATGTTCTGCTCTTCAATATTGCAACCGTGTTAGGACCGCGTTGGATTGCGGGGGCTGCGCACAACGGTACGTCTTCCATCAGCTTATGGGTCATCGCGGCGGTGTTTTTCTTTGTTCCTTCCGCTTTGGTGATCAATGAGCTGTCTTCGCGGTTTCCGCATGAAGGCGGCCTGTACGTCTGGTCCAAGGAAGCGTTCGGGGATTTTCACGGATTTGTGGCCGGATGGTGCTACTGGATTTATACCGTCTTCTATTTTCCGGGCTTGTTGCTGGCGAGCGCCTCCATGAGCGCGTACGTGATTGGCGAGAGCGGTGCCCGGCTGGAGCACGATCGCGCATTTCTTTTGCTGGTTTCGCTCGGGTTGCTGCTCGTTGCGGTGGTGCTCAACATCATTGGGCTGAACGTAGGGAAATGGCTGCAGAATGCAGGCGGCGCCGGCACGTATTTGCCACTGCTGATGCTTGTGGGCGTGGCCGGTTTGCTGTGGGTGCGGCACGGTTCGGTGACGCATTTCAGTCTGGGTAATGTTTGGCCCACGTGGAATTGGGACACGGTGAATTTCTGGTCGCAAATTGCATTTGCGTTTACCGGCCTGGAATTGGTTTCGTGCATGAGCGCAGAAGTTCGCGATCCGCAGCGAACGTTGCCTCGCGCGGTGTATGGAGCGGGAGCGTTGATTGCCGCGATGTACATTGTGGGAACGCTGGCAGTGCTGGTGCTTGTACCGGCCGGCGAAGTGTCGGTGACCAGCGGAGTGTTTCACGCGATTACTGCGGGCTCGATCGCGCTGAAAGTTGGTTTCTTTGGGATTCTTGCGGCAGTGCTAGTCACAGTAGGGAACGCCGGAGGAGTGGGCAGCACGGTTGCCGGGATTGCGCGCGTGCCGTTTGTGGTTGGCATTGACCAGTATTTGCCACGCGCTTTTGGGAAAATTCATCCGCACTGGAAGACCCCGTACGTTTCCATCCTCGTGCAGGCAATTATTTCTGGGCTGATTCTGCTGGTGAGCCAGATCAACCAATCAACTCGAGATTCCTATCAACAGTTGGTCGACGCCGCCATCATTCTTTACTTCATCCCTTTCCTATATATGTTTGCTGCGGCGATATGGCTGTCGCGCCGGAGGGACCGGACAGAAAATGACCGGGCAGTGCTCATTCCTGGCGGACTTCCCGGCGTGTGGATCACCAGCGGGGTCGCGTTTTTCATAACTTTGGTTTCCATTGTGTTGTCTGTGTTTCCGCCGGGAGAAAGTTCAAACCGAACTTCCTTCCTCTTTAGAACGCTCTTGTGGGTCGTCGCTGCGCTGGCCGTTGGTCTAACGCTGTACTGGCGCGGCCTAAGGGCGAAGCAGGAGGCGCACTCGGCTTGATTTTCAAAAGCCCTGACGAACAAGCTCTTCGATGGTGAGGGCCGAGCCTGGGCGCGATTTCTCACGTGCTTCAAGATAGTTCTCGATGTATTTTCCGAGGATGTCGGCTTCGAGGTTGACGGCGTCGCCGGGTTTGCGGTCGCGGATGTTGCTGTGGCCGTAGGTGTAAGGAATGATGGCGGCCTCGGCGACGTTTGTCTTGTTGTCCCAGCGCGCGACGGTGAGGCTGATGCCATCAATGCTGATCGAACCTTTCGGGACGATGTAGCACGCGAAGTCTTCCGGGACGCGCACACCGTACGACCAGTTTTCGCCTTCCGGCGTGAGATGCGTTACTTGGCCAACCGTGTCCACGTGACCGAGAACAAAGTGGCCGCCAAATTCCTTGCCCGCGGTGAGCGGCCGTTCGAGATTGACGCGCGAGCCCACGCGAAGGCTGCCATCGCTTGAGCCGAAGGAGGTTTTGCCGAGAGTTTCGCCGGAGAGATCGGCTGAAAAGCGGCCGTTGTGAATTCCCGTGATCGTCAGGCAGCAGCCGTTCACGGCGATGCTGTTCGCGACGGCGAGAGAAGGCCCGAGGGATGGAGCGTGGATGCTGACACGTCCGCCGTCCCGCTGGACGTCGAGGGATTCGATGGTTCCAAGATGCTCGATGATCCCCGTGAACACGTTGCTTGCGCTGCCTCTCCGAATGAGTGTACAGCATTTCGCGACGAAGGCTGAAAGCACTAGACTAAGCCGAGCAACATGCCGCGCCCAGAGGTTTTGCGATGAAAGCCTGCGTTTTGCAAACACCGGCGAAAGTGGAGACGAATCCGCTGGAATTTGCTGAAGTGACGATTCCGGAGCCGGGGGAGGGCGAAGTTCGCGTGCGAGCGCACGCTTGCGGGGTGTGCCGCACGGATTTGCATGTGATTGAGGGCGAATTGCCGCCGCGGAAGTCGCCAGTAATTCCCGGACACCAGGTGGTGGGTGTGGTTGAAAATGCGGGAAAAAATGCAGGGCGATTTGCGGTTGGCGCGCGCGTGGGAATCGCCTGGTTGCATAAAACAGACGGAACTTGCGAATACTGCCGCGCGGGCGCGGAGAATTTATGCAATGCGCCGGAGTTCACCGGTTACACCGTGAACGGCGGGTATGCCGAATACATTGTCGCGCCAGAGAGTTTTGTTTATCCCATTCCAGAAGGATTTCCGGACGAGCAGGCAGCGCCATTGCTTTGCGCGGGTATTATTGGATTTCGTTCGCTACGGCTTTCAGGGATCAAGCCCGGAGGAAGGCTGGGCTTCTACGGCTTTGGGGCTGCTGCGCATGTTGCCATTCAAGTGGCGCGGCATTGGAAAGTCGAAGTGTACGCTGCCACGCGAGATGCGAGGCATCAGAAGCTGGCGCTGGAATTAGGAGCCGCGTGGGCCGGCGGCACGTTTGATGAACCGCCGAAGAAGCTGGACGCGGCCATTGTTTTTGCGCCTGCGGGAGAAATCGTTCCCGCAGCACTCAAGGCCCTGAAGAAGCGTGGCGAGCTGGTGCTCGGCGGAATTCACATGAGCCCGATTCCTTCGTTTCCTTACGATTTGCTGTATCAAGAGCGGATGATTCGCAGCGTGGCGAACAACACACGGCAGGATGGTGAGGATTTTCTTCGCATTGCGGCAGAGATTCCGATTCGGACGCACGTGCAAAGTTTTCCCTTGCGCGACGCGAATCGCGCGCTCAACGCGCTGAAGAATGACGCCATTCCCGGCGCGGCGGTCCTGCGCATATGAGGGATTTGAAGAAGCAGGAGCTGGCCGTCATCGAAGCGGTCTCCAGGCGGTTTTCGCTAACGTGGGGGAAGGAGACTGATCTCCCCGGTGCGTGTATCAAGGTCGATGGGAAACGGGTTGCTGTTGATATCGCAATGCTTAAACGACACACCACTGACAAAGGAGATGGCGCGAAGCCTCGTTTGAGGTTCGATAAGGTTGCGACTAGACTTATGGAACGTTTGCGAGCCAACCTAGGAGAAGCCGTGCCCGACGGGATGACCGTGGTGGTGACCATCACCGCTCCCATCCGTTTGGCATCGAAAACCGCCGCCGTGCTGGAACGCAAAATGCAAACTCTTCTTGGGCGGAGATTGGCAGGGCAAGATGAGAAAGACACGGTTCACGGGAATCATGTCCGGATTCGACTTTTGAGGAACGGATGGAAGCAAACGCCAAAGATGATTGGGTTCGTGCACAATTCCGACACAGATCCACTTCTGCTCTTGAACATGACTCGTGAATTGCTTGAACTACTTAGCGCCGAGACTGGCAGGCAGAGGAGGCGGCTTGTGTCAAAGCGCGCGGATGAGCGATGGCTTGTTGCTACAAGCGCCAGGGGAAGTTCATGCCTAGAGACGTACCGCTACATCTATTCGCAGCTGCGCTTGGTGACCGACTTTAAGAAGATTCTCATGGCGTTTGGCGATGGCCGCGCCGAGGCGTTGACGGAATGAAGCCATTTCAGTTCGAGGAAGAGGCGACTTTGACCGGCGCTTTGAGGCGCTCATCACCCGGAGAGATTTCCGTCAATTTCTCGTAGTAGCGTTTGGCAACCGCATCGTTACCGGAGGCTTCTGCGGCTCGCGCGGCTCCATAGACTGCGTTGAAGCGATTCGGGGCGACCTTGAGAACAGCTTCATATTCGGCGAGAGATTCCTTCGGCTGATTTTTCAGAGAATAGAGTTCCGCCAGCATTTCCCGGGCGGGCGTAACGGCTCCTGGGGTGACCGCGTCCTTGTCCATGCTCTCTTCCAGCTCGACGGCGGAGCGCATCTTGGAAATTGCGTCGGACTTGTTTTCAGCTTTTTCGGCCATCCAAGCTGCCACCTCACGGCGCTGCACTTCAATTTGATTTGCCCAATAGGTGTTGTTGAGCTTCGAGGTGGCATCGCGGAGCGCGGCGAGCGTCTGCTCGGCATTGGCGGCTCGTTCGAGATTGCCGGCGCGCGCACTGGCTTCGCCGATGGCCGCCCAAGTGATGGCTTCCGCCCAAGGCACTGCTCCTTTTCTCACATTCAACGCGCTGGCCTGCTGCCAGTTGCCAAGTTCAATCGCGGCACGCGCGGGAATAGCAGCAAGGGCGTAGTCGCCGGTCAGAGTGAGTCCAGAAACTGGCGACAGGGCATTCATTTCGTCCAGCACGGCCATCGCCTGTTTTACGCGGCCGCTTTGCAAGTAGGCGTACTCGAGATAGTCCATGGCATGGAGGCGCTGATCGCGGGCTTCACCGCTTTGCGAAGTAGGTTCGGCCGCGGCGGCTAGCTGCGCCGATTGGATGTTCGAGCTAATGGATTCGTCCCACGAACCGACGCGCGTGAAAAGGTGCGAGGGCATGTGATTGGCGTGGGCGGAAGCGGGCGCGATTTTCGCGTACATGCGCGCGGCGGGAAGGCCCTTTTCTGCAAGAACGGCGTTGTCGTAGCAATGGATGATGTAGTGCGCAATGCCTGGATGGTGGGGATGTTTGAGGAAGAGGGGTTCGAGGGTTTCGCCGCAACGGAGCTGATTTGCGAAGGTCTTGTCCGTTTTGGGCGCAACGATGTAGAACGTAATCGCGTGGAAAATTGCGGCCTCAGTATCGTCGGGGTAAGCGATTTGCAGTTCGCCCATCTTTTTCTCGAAGGCCTG
>WNES01000899.1_pt1 | contig 14108 bp, 18 predicted proteins | sample 5399931 | NCBI WGS metagenome assembly WNES01 (sample SAMN13153332, study PRJNA577476) | soil metagenome | isolation source: 20 cm grassland meadow soil 2 days after 3rd rain plot 5 | place: USA:California | collected 2015-11-11
CTAACCATCGTTGGAACGGACCGTGATGCGTGGGTGGTTGGGCGCCGCGGGCGCTGGAAGACAGTGTGCGCCCGCGTCGTCCGTCGGGCGCTTCTGCGCGGCCGTTCAACTTCACCGTTAGGCATCCGGTAACTTCGCGTGACGACTCTTGGTAGCGATCGAGCGCGCCACTCCGTTGTGGAGGTCGCAGGAGGGATACTCCGTGGGGATATCAACCTGTTCGTAGGGTGTCGGCGCCTCGCCGATCTGGCGCACGACGTCGTTCCGGACTGGACGTCGGATGAAGACTTCGCAGTTTTCGGCGTCGTCGCAAGTGAAACGGACGAATACCCGATTGGCGCTGCGAGGATGCGTTGGAGCTCCTCCGCACTGGCGCGGGAAGATGCGAAAATTGCAGAGTACGAGGTAGCCGTTTCGGAGCAGGTTCTTGAGGCCTGTCGCAACGTCTTGGCACGCTTCACCTCCGCAGGTTCATCTGGGCCGGATGCCTAACCATCGCTGGAGCGGGCCGTGACGGCTCATTTGCTAGCTCGCCGAGCGCGCGGAAGAAAGTATGCGCGCTCGTCTCGCTGGATGCGCCTGCGTGCGGCCGCTCAGCTTCACCGTTAGACGTCGCTGTACCGCTCGATTGCTTGGTGGTATTACTTAACGCATGCGGCTTCGCTTCTACATGGACCCCGAAACTGGCGAGCCGCACATCTACAAGCATCGGGTGTCGGAGGCTGAAGTGGAGCAGGTTCTTGGCCACTCCGGTGAGGATCGGCCAGGCCGCGACGGCTCCAGGGTCGCGGTCGGGCCCACTTTATCTGGTCGGCTTTTGCGCGTAATTTATGTTCCAGACCCGCAGCCCGACAGCCACTTCGTAATCACTGCCTATGAGCTGCAGGGTAAGGCTGCGATGGCATACCGGCGCCGGCGGCGCAAGAAGCGATGAAGCAATCCAAATTTCCTTCAGGTTGGGACGAGGAGCGCGTGAGGCGCGTTCTCGAACATTACGAATCTCAGACTGACGAAGAAGCGGTTGCGGAAGACGAGGCGGCGCTTTCAGCCTCGACGGTTATGGACGTTCCCGCGGAGCTGGTGCCGACTGTGCGCGAGCTCATTGCCAAGCACAAGAAGAGCGCCTGAGCGACGTCTAACAATCTCTGGAGCGGTCCGTGAAGCTCAGTAGTATCGCCGTGGGCGCGGGAAGACATTGTGCGCCCACGGCTCTGATCCGGCGCTTGCGTGCGGCCGCTCAGCTTCACCGTTAGACGCCAAGGTGTACTCATGACCCTGTGTGACTACTTGCGCGCCGCGCTGTTGGCTGTTCTCGTACAAGCGCTCGCCGCATGCGCCACGGAGAACATAAGCTCGTCCGGTGGGGCTAATTCTGACGCCGCGACGATATCCGGGGATTCCGAGTTCAACTTTATGGCTGGTATAGCTGTAGTCATGAAGGAGGTTGACGGGGTCCCCGTTCATTTGTCGACGACTCGCGTTTCAGTTGCACCCGGTCACCACAAGCTCATCGTAAAGTGCGAGGTGATAACTACCGCTCAGACTTTCACACAAAACCTAGAGGTAGATGTCGTGCCCAAGGGCACCTATCGACTCGGAGCTAAAGTAGGGGGATCTGGTGGACTCTGCGAGGCCATGGCGGTTAAGACGAACTAGCTGCTTGGCGTCTAACAATCATTGGAGGGGTCCGTGAGGCGCCTGCGGCTTGGCGCCGCGGGCGCCTGGGGACAGTGTGCGCCCGCAGCGCCTTTCGAGCGTGGTCGCGCGGCCCCTCAACTTCACCGTTAGACCGCGGAGGCAGTGCCATGCTTTGCGTGAGCGTAACGCTAAACGGAGTGCCACAAACCATCGCTGGGGCCCCATCGGCCGAGTCGATTGAGGCCTCGGTGGGGGTCTACCCGGGGCTGGGGGAGGCTTGGCTTCGGGTACACGGTGAGACTGACCAGGGAGATCAGCCATCCGCTCAGGCGCGGTGGGCCAGGGCCCTGCTGAAGGTTGGTGATGTGGTTGAGGTTCGGCTCGTTGACTCATCGCAACCTTCAGCGCCTCAGCTGAGTCGCGTCGACCCGTCCGTAATCGCATCGGACGACATTCCCTTCATCTGCGGCTTTTGCGGCAAGGCTCCTGTTGATGTTGAGGGCATGACCGCGGGGACACATGCGATGATCTGCCACGGATGCGTTCGCACGATCCACGAGATGCTCAGTGATGGGCCCGCCGCGGTCTAACAATCGTTGGAACGGCCCGTGATGCGTGGGTGGTTGGGCGCCGCGGGCGCCGGAAGACAGTGTGCGCCCGCGGCGCTCATCGGGCGTGGTCGTGCGGCCGTTCAACTTCACCGTTAGGCGTTACTGGAGGCACTGTGCTAACTGACACGAAGAACGGGGAGCTCTACGCCGAGTGGCTAGATTTCATCGGAGCGCCTGAAACCAGCGCAGCGTTTTGCTACCTCATCGGCATCGCCGCGTGTTCGAAGCGCTATAAGTGTCACATCCAGTGGAAGGGTGAGATCCGAGATTTTCGCTTCTTGGACGTATCTGGGGAGCAGCCATACTCCTTCATCACGAATCAGCGCTGGTTGCTCTTCTATTTCCGGCCACCTGCCGTCCGGTCAAATATTCATTCTCGCGATCGCCTTGCTCAAACCTTTGAAAGCTTCGAGGAAAACCCCGCGGGTGAGTGGACGGTCAAACTCAGGACCATCGCGGACGTGGACCGACTGCGCCAACATGTCTTCGGGAGCGGCACATAGGTGGATGTAACGCCTAACAATCGTTGGAGGGGGCCGTGATGCGTGAGTGGTTCTGCGCCGCGGGCGCCGGAAGACAGTGTGCGCCCGCGGCGCTGTTCAGGCGTCGGCGCGCGGTCCCTCAACTTCACCGTTAGGCAGCGGAAATGGCTACAACGTTCGCTTTGGCTCCGCAAAACGAGATCGCTAGAGCTCTGGACTCGGGGGAGTCACTCATCTGGTCCGGAACTCCTCGGCAGGGGATTCTGTTGCGTCCCAGCGATGCGTACATGATCCCGTTCAGCTTGCTGTGGGGCGGTTTCGCCATCTTCTGGGAGGCCAGTGTCCTTCGTTTAAGCGGGCCAAATGCGGGGTTCATGTCGATCTGGGGAATTCCGTTCGTTCTCATAGGCCTGTACATGATTGTGGGGCGCTTCTTTGTAGATGCACGCATCCGCGCGAAAACCTTCTACGGGCTTACCAATCGCCGGACCATCATCATTTCCGGGCTACTCTCTAGGACGATAAATTCGCTCCCCCTCCGGACTCTCAGCGACATCTCGCTGCAGGAACGCTCAGACAGAAGCGGGACGATTATGCTTGGACGTCCTCAGCCATATTCCTGGTGGGCTTCAGGTATGCGCTGGCCCGGCATGAACCAGTATTCGACGCCTGCATTCGAGATGATTCCGGACGCGAAGGCTGTGCACGATCAACTCCTTGAGGCACAGCGTGCCGCTGCCTAACAATCGTTGGAGGGGGCCGTGAGGCGTGGTCGGTTTGGCGCCGCGGGCGCCTGGGGACAGTGTGCGCCCGCGGCGCCGGTCGGGCGTAGTCGTCCGGCCCCTCAACTTCACCGTTAGAGCGCACGTGAAAGTCCCCACCACTCGCGCACTGATTCGAGTTCTTTGCGTTATCGCCTTTGTAGTAATGGTCGTTACACGGCAGTACTACACCTGGTACATGCCGGGCGCGCCTCAGCCGTCGGAGCACCGGGTTGTCGCCGTCTCCGTCAACTATGCCAAGACGGTCTATGTGACGAACAGCGAACGAGCTTACTTGTACGGGACCTATATCTGGTGTGCACTCATGGTCCTGCTGCTCGTCGTGCGCTCTAACAATCGTTGGAGGGGGCCGTGATGCGTGGTCTGTTTGGCACCGCGGGCGCCTGGGGACAGTGTGCGCCCGCGGCGCTTGTCCGGCGTGGTTGCCCAGCCCCTCAACTTCACTCGTTAGAGGTCCTTTTCTTGTGACACCGCACCAGATAATCGCCGTAGCATTCCGGCTGTTCGCTATCTGGCTGTTACTTCACGCGCTGGGATGGGTGCCTTCGTTCTTTGGCGTGAGGGGATCTCAGTCCCCGTATGTCTATATGACCTTCATCCTGGCGCTCAACGCTGCGATCATTCTTGCTTTGTGGTTTTTCCCTCAGACAATCGCGGGAAAACTACTTCCATCACAGGCCGGGCAATCTCAGCCATCCACGACAGCCGACACTTGGCTCGCCATCGGTTGCACGCTCATCGGGCTATGGACACTAACGACTACGATTCCACAACTTGTGTATAGCCTCTTCGTCCTGAATACCATGTCCAGCTACGATGATCGGTCGCAGTTACACCAGACGGTTCTATATCACGCAGTGCAACTTGCCATCGCGGTCTGGTTGGTACTTGGTGGGAAGGGTGTCGAGAAGATTTTCCGGTGGGCGCAAAATGCGGGTGTTCGAAAGGACCTCTAACAATCGTTGGAGGGGGCCGTGAGGCGTGGTTTGTTTGGCGCCGCGGGCGCTGGAAGACAGTATGCGCCCGCGGCGCTGATCGGGCGCTTCTGTGCGGCCCCTCAACTTCACCGTTAGACAGCATGCCATGACGCTAACGCGAGACGGACTCATCCTAACGCAGCGCTCCGCTCAGTGCCGCAGCTGCGCCGCACTCGCTGCCGTCGCACTGAGCCTGCTTTGCGCCTGTGCTTCGACGTCTTCGACCTCACGAACGAGCTACCAGGCGCCACCGACAGGCTCTCCCGCCGCTGAACTGGTCGGCCACAGTATGGTGGCAACGGGGCTTCCTTCCCGAGGCAGCGTGGGTCATGTGTCATTTGTAGACGGCATGCGGACCTCTTCGCTTTCCGGGACCGTTCGCGTAAGCACCCGGCTTTCACAGGGTTGGTATAGATTGCTTTGTCAAAAAGGCATCCGATGCCGGCCCGTTCTATTTCAACTGGGACGTACACCAGGTCGCGATAACGGGATCGTTTGTTGCCGGCCAGAAGTACTATGTTAGGTGTGAAGCGACAGACGGCGAGACGGCGCGCATCTGGGTCGCGGATTCGCCGGATGCGCAGTCACTGCCGCAGGGCTTCAATTCCGTGTGCACCCGATCGTGCCCGGGCTCCGGCTATTGAATCTTCCCTCATGTCCTCTCACAGCCGAACTCCTTGAGGCTAGGAAAACGCTGCTCTGTGCGCATGCTATCTAACCATCGTTGGAGCGGGCCGTGAACGGTCTGTGGTTACGCGCCGCGGGCGCGGGAAGGCAGTGTACGCCCGCGGCGCTTATGGGTCGCTTCTGGGCGGCCGCTCAACTTCACCGTTAGGCGCCATGTTCGGCCGTGTCGCACTGCTTCTGGCTCTCTCACCGTCAGCCGCGGCGCAGCTTTCGCCTTGGACGCCCTACGATATGACTCTCGAGCGCCAGCGCCAGGTTACTGGCGGGGCTCACGCCTCCGTCGACCACCTTGTCCCAGCCGACCTCGGCCAGATCGACCTGGGTGACTGCGCTGCGGCGTACGCCGCGGAGCCATCCTTCGCTCCTTCCGAGGGATGGTGTCTGACCGGTGGCAAAGACGGGTACCACCTCAAATTCTGGAAGGACGCGGCTCCGCAGCAGAACAAGCACTCTGAGGCCGCGAAGACCGTCGTACTAGTTGATAAGCCGCTCGCTGACTTGGTACAGGAGATCTGGATAAACGCTCTCCTTGATACGCACTACCCCAGAGCTTACGCAGGTGGTTTGGACGGAACGACCTACTATTTTCAGGTTCGCAGCCAAGATTTGGATCTGCGGCCTAACAATCGTTGGAACGGGCCGTGATGCGTGGGTGGTTGGGCGCCGCGGGCGCTGGAAGAGAGTGTGCGCCCGCGCCGCCCGTCAGGCGCTTTTGCGCGGCCGTTCAACTTCACCGTTAGAAGCCGGGTGCAGAATTTCCTCTGATCGGACCCACCCGATTTCCTGGGATGGGTACCACCTGATTTCCTGAGTTCGGGACCACCCGATTTCCTCAGTTGGGGACCACCTGCGGAGCCTCCCCGGGCGCCGAGCCCGTGCATGGGAGTGGTCCGCCGATGTCGAGATATGCCGGGTCTGTGTGGTTTTTGGGGGTACCCGAGATACGGGGTGGTGTCCGATCGCCGCTCTGCGGGCGTCCTGTGCAGCCGATTTTCCGCCCGCGGCCATCCAAGCCGCGTTTTGCGGTTCCTGAGCCGTTGTCGCCGCAATCCGGGCCGCGCCTGCCGCACCCTTCGTGGGCCACCACGAAGGAGAGGGCAGCATGGCGCTTCGGAGCATGACGGTGCATCGGTACGAGGAGATCCGGCGGCGGCTGGCTGAAGGGCGCGGCCTGCGCGAGATCGCACGAGCTCTGGGGTGTTCGCGCCGCACGGTGCGCGAAGTGCGCGATGGGGAACGCCTCTCGCCCGATGCACCGAAGTCGACGAGCGATCCGCTGTGGATGGCGCAGCTGGATTGGCCAGCGATCATCCACGATCTGGGCCTGGGGCATCCGCTGAAGTTCCTCTGGGAGGAGAAGGCCCAGAACCTCACCACGTACTCGAACTTCTGGAAGCAGTTCTACCGCAAGTTCCCGCAGTACCGGGAAGCCTCCATCACCGCGCGCGAGTTCGCGCCCGGGGAGCGCGTGGAGGTCGACTACGCCGGCGAGCCGCTCGAGTGGATCGAGCTCAAGAGCGGGGAGATCCGAAAGGCATGGGTCTTTGTAGCGGGCCTGGGCTTTAGCCAGCTGCTCTTTGCCTGGGCGGCCGAGGACATGAAGAGCCGCAACTGGCTGAGCTGTCACCGGCGCATGTTCGCCTACTACGGCGGCGTGCCACACGTGACGGTGCCGGACTGCTTGAAGCAAGGCGTGCTCAAGTGTCACCTGTACGATCCGGATCTGAACCCCGGCTATGCCGAGCTCGCCGTGCAGTACGCCACGGCGGTGGTCCCTGCGCGCGCAAAAAAGCCCCGCGATAAAGCGGTCGTCGAGGGACTGGTGAAAATCCTCATGCGCTACCTGCGCTTCCGCTACCGGCGCCATCGCTTCACCTCCCTCACCGAGATCAACCGGGCGTTGGCTGAGTGCGTCGAGCGCATTAACGATCGGCGCCACACGCGCTTTGGCGTCTCGCGCCGCGAGCGCTTCGAGACGGTGGAGAAAGCCGCCCTCAAGCCGCTACCGCTCGGGGGCGTGGACTGCGGGGAATGGAAGGACGCGACGCTGCACGCCGACTGCTATGTCTACATCGACGGCGACTATTACAGCGCCCCGCACATCCACCGGCACAAGAAGCTGCGCGTCAAGATCACCGAGAACCAGGTCGAGATCTTCCTCAAGCTCGAGCGTTTGGCAATCCATCCCCGCAGCCGCTATCGCACGGGTCGGCGCATCAAGATCGATGCGCACTTCCCGCCGGCCTCCCAGGCCTACTACGAGGCCACGCCGCAGAAGCTGCTCTCGCAATCGCGCTTCATCCACCCGGAATTAAACCGGTTGTTCGTGGAGCTGTTCAATGCGGACGTCTACGGCAATATCCGCCGTTGCCAGGGGTTCGTGCGCCGCTGCACCAAAGAGATCAACCAGAGCGGGCACGAGCTCGCGAGCCTGCGCATCGCCACAGCCATCGCCAGCATGCGCCGCTACAACCGCTTCCGCGTGCCGTACTTCCAGGCGCTGCTCGATCAGGCACGCAAACAGGCCCTCAGGCCTGAAGCGGGCCGCGAGATCGAGCGTCGGCCCGGCAATCCCATGCTGCGTTACGTCGCCGCTGCCAGCGCCGGCGAGAGCGCTTCTGTCCCGTTAACTTCAGCCCAGGAGAGCTTGGACCTATGAGTACTGCCGTTGCCAAAAACCTGATGGCCGAGATGAAACTGCTCGGCATGCTCGGTGCCTTTGACAAGATCCTCGCCGAGGCGACTCGGGATAAAACCAGCTACAGCGAGTTCCTCGATGCGCTGCTGCAGGCCGAAGCCGACTACCGCCAAGAGCGTAAGACCGGCTATCGCATCAAGGCCGCCAAGTTCACCCTGCGTCCGGCGTTCGAGGATATCGACTTCACCGCCAGCCGCTCGATCACCAAAACACAGATCAAAGAACTCTACAGCCTGCACTGGCTGCAGGATGCCCGACCGGTACTGCTGATCGGGCAGACCGGTGTCGGCAAGACCTTCATCGCCCAGGCGGCGGGACTGCACGCCTGCGCGTGCGGCAAGTCCGTGCTGTACATGACCTTAACCACGTGGCTGGAGAATCTGGCGCTGGCGCGCTCCAGCGGCACGTACCTGCGCTACCGCGACAAGCTCGCCAAACCGGACCTGGTCATCCTGGACGACATGGGAATGCGAAAACTCTCCGCCACCGAGGCGCAGGATCTGTGTGAGCTGCTCGAAGAACGCTCTATCAACAAGTCCACGCTCTTCACCACGCAGTTGCCACTCGATCACTGGAGCGAAGTAATCGGAGACCCCGTCATCGCTGACGCGATCCGCGACCGCCTTGAGCACTCAGCCCTTGAAATCCACATCACTGGCGAGAGCTATCGCGGCGTCAAAGCCAGAAAGCTTGCCAGCAAGAAGAAGGATGGCTAACAATCGTCGCCTACGGCTCCGCCGGTGACCCCTTCAAGGTGGTCCCCAACTCGGGAAATCAGCCGGTCCCCAAGCGGGAAATCCTGCAGGTGGGCGGACTGGGATCGAACCAGTGGCCCCTGCCGTGTGAAACGGGGGTAAGAGGCCTACGAATCAACAATATGCGAGCCGACTCCCCAATTGCAACAGGGACTTGGCATCACGTGATGTCACTTGATATCACGCAATGTCACGACCGGAGTGTCCGAAAATTGTCCCACTACCACTCGAGTGCGGGGTTGGGTCAAATAGCCGTTGATACCGGCAACGACCTACGCCTCAACAGAAAGACGAGCGCACCGAGCGGCAAAGAAACCGCCACGGTCCATGGACCATAGAGGGGCGCGGTTGCCGACGCGCTAAGGAGCTGTACCGCCACAGGGGTTATCCCCCACGCCCCGGTCGTCCAGTTCACAGCGAACTTCCCGATTCCCAGAAGAATGAAGAGCACCCAAGGCCATTTGCGCCCCGATAGGTGGGCCTTTGCGCACGAGACCAGGGCGTAGAGCGTCAGCAAGGGAAAGAACACAGCGAGCGCCAGGACAACGTACTGCATGGTGCTCTTACCCGACAATCGAAACCGATTTTGTTCCTCCAACGATGTCGTTTGTGGATACACATGCAGCCCAACGATCGTGGACGCGCCTGCCCTCTCCAGGGACGCGACATTCAGCACAAACCATTTTCCGGAAAAATCGTACTCGAAAGTAAGATTTTTCGTGGTGCCGTTCGGACCATGCATGGTTTGGACGCCCACCAGCTTTACGGAGGTCGGCTCCTGCTTCGGTATCAAAGCAGCCATGGTTACGAGTGTTCCGTGAAGATTCGACCCGCTGATGCTGGAATCCGCAGCCTTCTCGATCTCTTCGAACTTGTCGGTCCGAAGATAGTCGATCACTTTTCTGGCGTTCGCCTGGTCCTCTGCTGAGGCGAATTTCTGCATGAAGCTTTGTTGATCGCAGGCCGACACAAGTAGCAGCGCGAACGCCGCCAGTGCTCTGTTGATTGTTTTTTCGCCGAAACTCATCCGACCTCCATTCTCCGGGAAAACTGGATTCAGTTTTCGCCTCCCCGTTCTCGACGCCATCTCGGATGACCGCTCTTGTCTACTGCTGCGGAGCGTACACACCGTACGCCCTGACCTTATCAGCATCCAACCAGACCATGAGCCCGTTACGGAAGTACAGGTACTTTGCGTCCTGGCCGCCGTCGCTTTCAGAACTTGGCGTTCCGTACCGCATCAGGAGATCCTGCCGTGTGAATGTCAGCAGATTCGCTATGCCCGGCGGCTCGGCCTCGGGCTCTCCCCAAAAAAGAACTCCCCACACTGCCGCCGGATGCCCATCGGCGCCATCGGTAAGAAGGACGTCCAACACACCGTCATGAGCCGAGTCAATCGAGTTGTAGAGCCAGCGATTGGGTTCCTTCTTTACCGGCCTCCCCTTAGCGCGCAGCAGCTCCTCTGAAGTCATCCCCAGGATCACGCCGCCAAAGGCATGCGGTGGCGGGGCAAGCTCAGCGAATAGGACCGGACGGCCGCTCGCATCGTGTACCACTCGGGGATGCCACCGACCACTGCTCAGGTGATACCCAACCAGCAGCACGCTTGCCACGACGACAGTGAGGGTTCGCACCCATTGGGCGGTCCAATCCTGTTCATCGCGCTTCGCGTCCAGCGGCCGGCACAGCAGCCATCCCATGACGAAGCCTGCCGCCACCCCTCCGAGGTGAGCCGCGTTATCGATGCCCCTCACGTGTGCGGCATTCAACAGTGAAACTACGATAAAAATGCCCGCGGTGTTGCGCTGCGCCTTGAGTACCGACTTCGGTACACCGGAGTCCGTCCTCAGGAAATACGCAAAGAGTGCGCCCAGCACGCCGAAGATCGCGCCCGAGGCGCCGGCACCATTCACGAACGGATGCCACAGGAAGCTCGTGACGCTTCCGGCTACTCCGGCAGCGAGGTAGAGCGTCAGGTAACGGGTACTGCCGTACAGTCGCTCGGCAAGCACCCCGTTGACCCACAGTGCCCACATGTTGAAGGCGAGATGCAGGATGCCGAAATGCAGGAAAGTCGAGGTTAGGAGCCGCCACCACTCACCGCCAGCCGTGAGCGGGGTGTAGTCGGAGCCCAGCCTGATCAGTACCTCGCCGTTCGGAACCAAGACCCCGCCTCCGAGCGCAGCCGCGATGACGAACAGCACACCATTGATGCCGATGATGACGGGCGTCACAGGTGCACGGGGACTCACCTCGAGGAGACGCGCGTTGAAAGCGGCCCGCTCGGCCAGCTGCGGTACGAAGGTCGCAGTTCTCGAATCGGGCAGCCGCGCGCCAATTGCCTTGGCTTCCTCTGCGTTGACTGCCCAGAATTGCAGCGCCCGGGGCTTCTTGTAAGGTTCTGATATCTCGCACCGCACCGTGTTGTCGAAAATTTCCACATTCGTAACGGCGTCGCGCAGGAATTCCAGTTCCACGACTCTTGGGAACCAGAGAGGCCGCGCGCGCTTGGCAGCGAAACGGACGACCGTCGCGCCGATGGTGATGTCGCCGTCTCCGGTCCAGCGAAAGGCGTTGGGCGCCTTCGCGGCGCCGGGGGCGAGGTAGGAGATGAAATGGACTGACGGAAGCAGCGATTCAGAGGCCGCAACGCCGGCAGCCGACTTGGTCGCCTCGTCGCGCTCAGCGACCGCCAATGCCTTGATGAAGGCGTACCGCGGCCACTTGGGGAGGTAGTACACCCGGACACGGGAGCCTTCCCCGAGGCCGAGCGATTTTAGTGCCCCGAGTGTCGATTTCTGCGTGGCCTCGAGGTGAGGCCCTGCGATATCAGGTTGGAAACGGAAACGTATCCGGCAGGCGTCCGATCGCTCGTCGGTAATTACCTCGGCGATGTCCGCCTCGGCGCTCATCCCCTCCGCCAGGATTCGGCGCCGATCCCGACGACGCTGCCTAATCCCGGCAACGATGGCAATGCCGAAAACGCAGAGCAATGCGCCGAATATGATGAGGGCCGGCAGTGCGGCTAAGAGACGCTGCATGGGGGCCATGCGGGGGCTGTTATGCGCGGTTGTAAGAATATCGTGTTTAGTGGGTGCAAAACGATCAGCTCACGGTGGGTTAGTTCTCATTATCTCGCGAAATCCAGTGGCCGGGACCAGACGTTCGCCAACGGGCCGCCTGCCGTCTATGAGCAGGGACGCTAATAGCGGGCTGCTCGACCTCCGGAAAACACTAAAATCACCGAGCAGCCAACAATGTTGAAGCGAGCTATGATCAAGGCGTTCATATATAGGTGAGGGAGAGCAAAGCCACGCTTCGCTACATCGGCTGTTCGCTATGCCTGCTAGTGCTGCTCTGGGTATCGCCTCAGCAGGCAGTGGCCCAACAAGCCGCGCTCACCTCGGAGGCCGTTGGTTTCAGGAGCGCGGGGGTCGCCCTGGCCGGCACAATCTTTCGCCCCGAGCACCCGTACGCGGCGGTCGTTATAGTGCATGGGTCCGGTCAGGAAAAGCGAATGGCCGGGTTCGCCTCGCTTCTGGCGAGAAATGGTATTGCGGTGCTGACGTACGACAAACGCGGCGTCGGGGAATCAGGCGGCGTCTATGCGGGACCGGAGGTCGGTACCAACAACGTCGATGCCTCCAATCTGGCCCTGTTGGCGGGAGATGCGAGTGCTGCTGTTAGCGCACTATCGGCGCGGTTTCCGTCTGACCATGGGCCGATTGGCCTGTTGGGCTTTAGTCAAGCCGGCTGGATAGTCCCAATGGCCGCAAAAAAGAATCGCACCGTGAGGTTCATGGTGCTGTTCAGTGGGCCAGTCGTCACGACTCGTGAGCAGCTGCGGTTTCAGTTTTTTACGCAGGGAAGGCCGGATTTTTGGGACACGCATACCGCAGCTGAGGCACGCAAGCATATAAGCCATGATCCGGACCGCTATCAGTTTGTCGACACCGATCCACGCGACGCACTCAGCAAGCTATCGATTCCGGGAGTCTGGCTGTTCGGAGGCAGGGACGTGCAAGCGCCGGTCCGGCTATCGATCGAGCGACTGGACGCGCTCAAGGTCGAAGGCAAGCCCCTCGAGTACCGACTGTTTCCAACGTTGGGGCACAACGTTGCCTTCTCGGACGCGAGCGAGCCAGTCGATGTCGCTGTTCAATGGATCAAAGCCATCGCCATCGAAGCACCGCAAAGGAACGGGGGCCGGCACTGACGTGTTGCGCACGACAGCCCTGCCGTCTATGAGCAGGGCGCAAAGCCGGTCGGCCGTTAAGCTTCGGCGACACATCCACTAACAGCCGGCCAATCTACTTCGGAGACATTCGAACGGCTGATTATGGCGGACGGGGAGCTCGCCGGAGCCCGACTTGATCCTTTAACTCTACATATGTAGAGTTGCAGCATGATACTTGTCCGTAAATGCTCTCGTCAGACTCTTGCCCTACTGGGGGCGTTAATGGAACAGCCGCGGACATGGCAGCACGGCTACGAGCTGTCTAAGGGGACTGGACTAAAGTCCGGGACGCTGTATCCAATCCTTATCCGTCTCAGCGACCAAGGTCTTCTCGACTCGCGCTGGAAAGACGCAGAGCGGCCGGGACGGCCGCCACGACACGTCTACCGGTTGACGGCTAGCGGGCTGGCCCTGGCACGCGAGCAGGTGAAAGTGGCGGCGGAATCTGGATTCGGCCTCAGGCCCATCAAGGCTGGCGAGCGATGACGGGATATCGATATCTGTCAAGACAGCTCATTCGCGTCGCGAGGCGCGTTGCGCCATGCGAGCGTGAGGGCTGGGCACACGCCATGAGTACAGAAGTGGATGCGATTCCAAGTGATCGAGACGCCCTCAGCTGGGCGCTCGGTTGTCTCCAGGCCAGTTGTCATTGGAGGCTGAAATCAATGAGACCGACAGACTTCTGGCTCATTCGCTGGGGCATGGCACTGTGGGTTGCGCTTGTGGCATTCGACGCTCTTTTTTATGCAGGTTTCACCCTAAACTACAAACTTGGATTTTCCACTGCGCAATATCCTTATCCTCCTAATATCCCACTGCTAGACGTAACTCCTCTTTGGGACCCGATACTGACACTGGTGGCGGGGGTGCTGCTTCTCCTGGCGGTTGTTCTCATATTGCGGCGCAAGCGGGTTGCGCTCGAGGCGGTCGCGACACCGTTCGTCGTCTTGCTATCGCTGTTCGCGATCAGAGTCAGCCGGCCTGAGTCAGGCATCCTGCAGAGCCTTTCCGCCGTCTATCAAAAATCGCCTTTCGAAATGATCTGGCCCACCGCGGGTCTCTCGATCACGATTTTGATCTGTCTCGCACTATGGCGGGACAGGCGGACACCTGCACCTCGTTAGGCGGGTGCACGTCAGTCGGGCAAGATCGCCTGCGATGGTTGGTCTGGTGTCCGTAACAGGAATCGAGCCCGGGGTGTTCATGATCGGACCCTTCGTGACTGCGGAAAGATGAACAGC
>WNES01000903.1_pt1 | contig 14085 bp, 16 predicted proteins | sample 5399931 | NCBI WGS metagenome assembly WNES01 (sample SAMN13153332, study PRJNA577476) | soil metagenome | isolation source: 20 cm grassland meadow soil 2 days after 3rd rain plot 5 | place: USA:California | collected 2015-11-11
CGACGCTTGCGCTGGGTCGTGCGCTGCGACTTGCGGCGTTTCACGCGCTGGAGTCCCTCACGTTGTCGCGGCTGAAGCCGCGGCTCGGCCCTGCCGGTGAACCGGTAACGACAAGCCCGTCTACGGGCAGACGCCGAACCGCGAGTTCACTCGCGCCCGATGGCATCGGCCTCGATATCCACGAGCGCGAGCGGCAGCCGGTCCACCCGCGCCGCGAGCGTGATCGTGCGTCCGGAGCTGGTCAAGCCGGTGAGGCGCACCAGCTCTCCGTATTCGGGATGACTGCCCGCCGGTTGCTGCGTCGTGACGCCCTCCCCTGCGATCGGCTCGATCGACTCGAGCGCTTCGAGCACTTCCGTCACGTGCACGCGGAGCTTGTGACGCTTCGCGTCCCAGCCTGCGGCCTTGACCACGTGGCTCGTGCCGAGTCCCAGGCGCAGGCGGCCGGGGACCGACAGCGTCGCGAACCGGCGCTCGAGCCGCATGGCGTTGTCGTCGGGGGCTATGGCCGAGTTGAGCTGCTCCTGCTCCTTGCCGACCGCGCTGCTCTTCTCAATGTCGGCGCCGATCGCTTCTACCCGGCGTGCGAAATCCTCCTCGCTCTCGGCGGCGAGCCATTCCTTGGCCAGCCGACCTTCGAACTCCTGCGCGCCGCCGAACTCGCCCAGGATCAGGTCGAGCTCGCCCACGACCAGCTCGAACAGCTTGATCTTCCGGTCGAGCAGCTGGAGGATGTACGACTCGATAGTGCCCGCCGCGGCGAGATTCACGATGTGGACTTCGCGCTTCTGCCCGATGCGGTGCAGCCGTCCGATGCGCTGCTCCACCACCATCGGGTTCCAGGGCAGGTCGTAGTTCACGAGCACGTTGCAGAACTGGAGGTTACGTCCTTCGCTGCCGGCGCGGGTGGCGATCAGCACGCTGCGCTCGTCCTCGTGAAAGGCGCGGATGCGCTTGTCCCGATCGGCGGTCGAGTGCGCGCCCCAATAGACAATGGGCTGGCGGCCGAGCTTCTTCACGCGCTCCTCGATCAGCTGAATCGTCGGGCGGTGGTCGCTGAAGACCACGAGGCGGTCGGGCGTCTCTTTCAACAGCTTGGTCAACACGTCCAGCTTGGCGTGCGTCTTGATCCCCCCGGCCCGTTTGGCGAGCTGCTTCGCGATCCCGCGGTACTCGGGGCTGATACGCTCGCTCTCGGCCAAGTGCGCGAGCGATTCGGCGAGCGCCCGAGCGGACGAGCAGAGCCGCTGGCGCAGATGTATCACCGCGAGCTGCAGGGTCCCCTTCCGCGTCGGCTTCCCCTCTTCCTCTGCGGCCGGCCGGATGAAGCCTTCCCGATAGAGCCGGCGGAGGAACTCCGTGGTGCGCGCGTACAGGTCCGATTCGGCGCGCGTCAGCTTGACTTCCGGGTGCCGCGGCCGGCGCGGCGGCAGGTCCAGGTCGTCCACGACGCTCGAGCGCCGAGTGCGGATCATCACCTCGTGCGTGAGCGCGCGCAGGGCCTCGGGATCACGTGGCTGGCGGTGGTCGCCCGAGACGAGGTGCTCGCTCTTGAACTCCTGCCACGTGCCGAGCTGGCCCGGCCGGAGCAGCGTGATGAGATTGTACAGCTCGCGCAGGTCGTTCTGGAGCGGCGTAGCGGTGAGCAGGAGGATGAAGTCCCGCTCGATTTTCTCAATGAACTGGTAGGTCGCGCCGCGGTGACTCTTTACCTTGTGCGCCTCGTCCACGATCACCAGGTCCCAGCGGTGCCGCAGGATCTCCTCGGCGTGGCGGCGTGAGCGCGCGCGGTCGTGCGAGATGATCGCCTTCGTGATCCGCTGCCAGTCGTCGGCCTCGGTCGGCGTGTCGAAGCGCTCGAAGAACTTCTCCTCGAGCTCCCCCTGCCACTGGCCCACGAGCGAGGCGGGGGTGAGGATCAAGGCGCGGCGGGCGAGCCCGCGGATCGCGAGCTCCTTGTAAATGAGGCTCGCCTCGATCGTCTTGCCCAATCCCACCTCGTCGGCGAGGATGGCGCGGCCGCCCATGTCGCGCAGCACGCGCTGGGCCACGTCGATCTGGTGGGGCAGCTCCTTGATCGCGTTGGCGTCGAGGGTGATCAGCCGGTCGAAGCCGGGAACCAGGGCGATCCGCTCCGCCTCGCGCCGCAGCTCGTACCAGGCGCGCTCGGCCGGCGGCTCTTTGAGCGCGTCGACGAACAGCTTCAGGGAGCGTTCGTCGACCGCCCAGGAGTCGTCGGGCGAAGGCAGAGGATTGGGTAGTGTCACGCCGTAGCTCGAGAGTCGGGGGACCCAATATAGGGAATCAGGGGCGCCGGATGCCTCCCCCCAGGGTGATCCCCGGGCTTGCGCCCGGGGTACGTAGCGAGGTGACTCCCCTGTCGGCAAGGAAACGAAATCTGATCGCGCGCCTGGTGGTGGTCGGGGTGAGTTGGCTGCTCCTCGTGCCGGCCGTGGGGAGGGGGCAGGCGTGCGCCGATCCCCACTATCGCTGGAGCGAGAAGGTCGACACCACGCTCGAGACGCGCCCGGTCACGCCGGTGGACATCGCGCGGATCCTGGCGGCGTGGGCGCCCCTGGGCCTCACGAGCAAGGACTGGTGCGCCCCGCGCGCCGGCCGCGAGGACAGCGTGTTCACCGTGGTCGGCTGGGTCCGACGCCTGAAGCTGCACGAGGCCGACGGCGACTGGCACATCGAGCTCACCCAAGCCCCTGCCACGCCTGTCACTTCCTGCCTCATCGTCGAGATTCCCGCGGAGCGCTACGGCGTGGTGTACGGCCAGGCTCGCGCGGCGCTCGCGGCCCTCGTGGACACCACGCGACTCGGTCCCCGCGGCGATCTCGATCCGCCGGTGCGGGTACAGTTCGCCGGTGCCGCCTTCTTCGACGGTTTCCATCAGCAACCGGCGGCCGATGGTACTGCTCGCGTCGTCCAGCACGGCCGCTGCAACTCGTCGTTGCGCGCTCTCTGGGAGCTGCATCCGGTCTACAGCGTCACGTCGCCGGGCTAGTGCCGTTCCAACTCGATTCTCCAAACGTGCCGAGAGCAGGTGTGCCGACCGACGACCGCTCCGGGCATGCACCGACTTGGCGCGAATCGTTGGAACGGCACTAGCCGTTTTTCGTCGAAGCGGTTACTGTGTCCACCGCGAGATGTCCCCCGCAACGCGCTACATCATTCAGGTGGACCGGCCCGGCGAGCGGGTCGACATGGCGACGATCCGCGCCCTGCTCGACGGGGTTGGCGTCGCGGTGGACCCGGACTACGGCCCGGTCGCGATCAATCCCAAGCTCGGTCGCTACGTGGTCCGCGGCGTCGCCTCGCCCGACGCGCGCGAGCGGGCCGAGCAGATTCCCGGCGTCCGCTTCTTCGCGGACGCTATGCAGGAGCCCGCGTCCTGACACGCGGGCGTCGCCTCCTCGCCTGCGGCTTCAACCCCAACGCTTTGACCGCCGCCGCCGCATCGATCACCCCGTAGCCCAAGTCGTAGTCCCAGCCCTTGCCCCCGAGGTCCCGGGCGGTTCGCTGCAAGAGGCCCTTGAGCTGCGCCGGCGCCAGTCGATCGGTGGCGAAGCGCTGGCGGAGCGCGGCCGCCACCCCCGCGGCGACCGGACTGGCGGCAGAGGTGCCGCCGTCGGCGGGGTAGATGCCCGATCCCTTGAAGTGACTGAAGGCGGCGAGGTCAGGCTTCCGGGAGTAGAGCGCGCCGGGCCCCTGCGACGAGTAGCCCAAGCGCCGGTCGGTGACGGTGACGGCGGCCACGGTGAACACGTCGGGATGAGAGTTCGCGCCGTGGATCGAGGCGCCGGGTCCGGTATCGCCGGTGCCGCACCTCCCATCGGGGCAGTCTGCGCCACAGTTCCCCGCCGCGAAGAAGACGTCCGCACCCGCCGCGACGAGTGCGCCCGTGATCTGGTTGAACGGATGGTCGGGATTGGCGCTGTAGTTCTCCGGTGAGCCGATCGGGGCGTCGCTCGCGCGGTCGAACAACCCCCAGCTGTTGTTGACGACCCATTTCCCCGGCGCGGCGTTCACCCGTTCCACGAGGCCCGCGAACGCGGCGATGGCGTCCGAGAGAAACGCGGCCCACGTCCCCGCCTGTGACGTGAGCAGCGCGTAGTCGAGGATCTGCGCGTCCGGAGCCGCGATCCGAACGTCGTACGCCACCATGGTGCCGTGGCCCGGCGCGCTCGAGCCCGGCACGTAGCCGGGCGTCGGCGCCCAGCCACCGGCCACGGGAATGCGCGAGCCGTCGATCCCCGTGTCGACGACGGCGACGTGGACGCCGTCGCCCCTCAGCCCCGCCCGGCGAAGCGCTGGGACGCCGAGCCCGCGGGCCACGTCGGCGCTGGCGCCGATCGCGGCATCACCGCAATAGGCGGAGGGGAACGTAGTCACGACAGGGTCGGCGAACACACCCACGATGTCGGGCTGGCGGTCGCGCCGCAGCCGCTCGATCGCGTCCTGGTCGTCCACTTCGACCCGCAGGGCATACGTGGCCGCCGGTCCGACGCCACGATAGTTGAAGCCGCTCGCGGCGGGGGGATCGTCCCCACCACCGATGCGGCGCCGCACCTGGACCGGGTGGTAGGCCTCGTCGAACCGCACGCCCAAGACCTTGACCCTGCCCTCGAGCAGTGGCCCGGCCGGCCCAAACGAGCGCTTACGCCATCCCTCTTCGAGCGGTTCGTGGCTGCGGATCAAGACGATGCAACGCGACATAGGCGCCTCTCATCCTTCTTTTGGATTGATCAGGGCTACGACGAGCGTGTACAGGATGAGGAGGAGCGACCCGTACAGCTGCTGACCGGGAACGTGCTGGAACGGCCCACCCAGGGCGAACACCCACACGGCGAACGCACCGGTCGAGATGATCGCCTGCGTTGCGGGCGGCCGTCGCCCGGGCGACGCGGCTTGCTTCCACGTCCACCAGGCCGTGAGGATGAGACCGATGGCAAACGCGACCCAGAGTATCGGTTGCCGGGGGAGGTCGCGCGCGCTCGAGACGAGGCCCGTGACGGCGACCCAGGCGCTCACGATGTCCGCAGGGATGTACTTGACCACCTTGTCGAAATAGGTGTCGATCTCCCCCGGGGGGATGGGGGGCGGCGGGACGCCCGCGGCAGCCTGGGCCTTCGGCCAGACCACTCTGATTCGGCGGCTCATTCGGCCTCCTCATTGGTAGTCCGGGCGCATTGGTATATACCCCCATGGCCGTCGCCCGGTGTTCCGGGATCCGCCGACCGCGACCTCCCGTGGCGGTGTAATACGCCGTCATGACACCGCGCGTCGTGCGACCCGGGATCCTGGTGGTGAGCACCCTCATCGCCTGTCACCGCGACCAGCCGCGGCAAGCTGACCCGAGCGGCGCTGCCCTTTCGCTTGCCGCCGCACCGCAGGACACCGCGTTCGCCGGCACGACCGCGCCGATTCACCGAGCACGACCGATCCGGCCGGGCGTCCCGCCGGCGCTGCTCCGCGCGGTCGAGACCAGCTCGGGCCCCGGCTACGATCGGGTCGTGTTCGAATTTGCGGGCGACAGCGTGCCGGGCTACCACGTGGCATACATGACCGCGCCGGTCCGCCGCTGCGGCTCGGGAAATCCGGTGGCGCTCGCGGGTGCCGGCCGGCTCGTGGTGCGCTTCGAGCCCGCCCGGGCGCACGATGAGCGGGGCAATCCGAGCCCCGCGGAGCGGGAGCGCGCGACAGGGCTTCCCGCACTCAAGGACATAAAGCTCGTGTGCGACTTCGAGGGACAGGTGGAGTGGGCATTGGGAGTCGCGGCCGCCGCGCCCTACCGGGTGTCTGAGACCACGGCGCCGGCGCGGTTGGTGGTGGACATACGGCGCCGCCCGTGACGGCGTGGCCCAAGCCAGCCCTCGTCGTTCTCGTCTCCGCCTGCCACGGAGCGCCCGTCGAGCCTTGCCCCTCGCCGCGCGCGGCGGGGATCGCGGCGCAGCAGGCGGCGCCGGTCGCGCGCCCCTCGCCGTTCGACTCCGTGTTCGCCGCCGCCGGCGCCGAGTTCCACGTGCCGCCCGCGCTGCTCGCTGGCGTCGGCTGGGCGGAGACGCGCTGGCAGATGGTCCAAGGCGCGGAGGAGTTCCCGGGTCGGCCCGCGGCGTTCGGCGTGATGGCGTTGCGAGGAGCCGCATTGGAGCGGGGCGCGTCGCTCGCGGGCGTGACGCCCGAGGAAGCGCGGCGCGACGCCGTGGCGAACATCCGGGCCGCCGCAGCGGTGCTCGACGCGTACGCGAGCGAGGCTGGAGCAGCGCGCGAGCGCATCGAGCAATGGTCCGCAGTGATCGCCCGCTATGGCGAGATCGGCATCCCCGCGGCCCAGGCCGCCTACCTAGGCCAGGTGGATCGCGGGGTAGCACTCGCCGGCGGGCGGCCCGGTCTGGCGGTCGGCTCCGCGGCGCAGGCCGCCTGCCCGTCCCCCGATACCGCCGCCCTGGACTACCCGCAGGCGATATGGCGTCCGTCTCCCAATTTCGACCAACGGCCGACCGACGCGACAGGAGCGCTCCACATGGTGATCATCCATACCTGCGAGAGCAACTACGCGGGCTGCTGGAGCTGGCTCGTGAATTCCGTCTCGCAGGCGAGCGCGCATTACGTCGTGGACGAGGACGGCGCCGAGGTCTCCCAGCTCGTGCGCGAGCGCGACCGGGCGTGGCACATCGCGGCGCTGTACGACTGCACGCTGAACCGGCGCCACGACTGCTGGCGGAACGACGTGCAGAGCAACGATTTCACGGTGGGGATCGAGCATGCGGGCTTCGCCTCGCAGGCCTCCTTCCCCGCAGCCCAGCTCGACCGGTCGGCGGCGCTCGTATGCGACGTGACGCGGGACCGCGGGATCCCGCGCGACTGGCAGCACATTGTCGGCCACGGGCAGCTGCAACCCGCGAACCGCACCGACCCGGGACCCAACTGGCCGTGGATCGCGTACCTGCACCGGGTGCAGGCCTGGTGCGGTGAGGTCATCGTGGACGACTCGGCGCAGTTCAACGACGCGGCCGTCGCCACGGTATCCGTCCCGGCCACCTGGACCGCCACCGACACGACGCCGGATTACTATGGCGGCGGCTACCGCTGGGCGCCCACGCAGCCGGCAGCGACGGACGCGGCGGTGTTCTCGTTCCTGGTGACGGCGGCGGGCTCCCGGACGCTCGACGCGCGCTGGACCAGCGGCACGAACCGCTCACCGCAGGCGAAGTACGCAGTGATCACGTCCGCAGGGGTGACGCTCGCGACCGTGCCCGTGGATCAGCGGACCGGCGGAGGGAGCTGGCACGCGCTCGGGACCTGGACGTTCCCAGCCGGGTGGAATCGGGTCGCGCTCCTGCGCCACGACGCGAGCGGCGCGGTGGTCGTGGCGGACGCGGTGCGGGTGCGGGAGTAGGGCCGATCCCGAAGTCAGCTCCCCGCCGAAGAGCCCGCGAGGATGTCGCACCGGATCGGAGCGGCTGGCGCCGAGTGCGTGAGCGCGCCGATGGAGATCAGCCGGGCACCAGCTTCCGCGTAGGCGCGCGCCCCCTCGGGCGTGATGCCCCCCGACGCCTGAATCGTGACGCCCGGGCCCGCGCGCCGCACCCACCGGGCGACGCGCTCCGGTGTCTGGTTGTCGGCGAGGATGTGGCGCACGCCGGCGGCGAGCGCCTCCTCGAGCTGCGCGTCGCTCTCCACCTCGACGACGACGGGCGCGTCGGGCGGCGCCCCCGCGAGCGCCGCGGCGAGGCCGCCCGGCCCACCGAGCGTCCAGTGATTGTCCTTCCAGAGGACGGCTTCGGCCAGCGAGCGACGGTTGGCGACTCCGCCCCCCACCGTCACCGCGTAGCTCTCGAGCGCGCGCAGCCCGGGAGTGGTCTTGCGCGTGTGGGTGATGCGGGCGCCGGTCCCGGCCACCGCCTCGACCGCCCGACGCGTCAGCGTCGCGACGCCCGAGAGGCGCTGCAGGAAATTGAGGGCGACCCGCTCGCCGGCGAGCAGCGTCGCAGCGGTCGCCTGCACCCGTGCGAGGATTGCGTCGGGTCCTGCCCACCCCCCCTCGGCGCACAACACGGCGACCCGCGCGCCGGGGTCGAGGACCGCGTACACGTGCCCGACGACCGGTAACCCGGCCACGACGAAGCGTCCTTCGGCGACGAACGCCGCGCATGCGGGCCGCTCCCCAGCCAGGCCCAGGAGCCGGGTCGTCACGTCCTCGGTGGGCCGGTCTTCTTCCAGGGCCAGCCGCACCTCCGCGAGGCCGAGCGGCTCAGCCAATCGCCAGCATCCGGTCGATTGCGCGGCGGGCGCGCCCGGCGACTCCCGAGGGAACGGTGACCTCGTGCTTCAGGTCGCGGAGCGAATCGCGGAGCTTCTCGAGCGTGATCAGCTTCATGAAGCGGCACTCCGCCGTCTCCGCCAGCGCATGAAACTCCTTGGCGGGATTCTCGCGGCGCAGCCGGTGCAGCACCCCGGTCTCGGTCGCCACCACGAAGCGTCGCGCCGGCGAGCTGCGCGCCCGTTGCATCATCTGCTCGGTCGAAACGATGTGGGTGCGGCCGGCGGCCACGTCACCGTCCGCCGCGGCATAGTACATCGCGCTCGTGACACAGCCGCACTCGGGATGCACCAGGAGCTCCGCATCCGGATGCTCGCGGCGCTTGACCTCGATGTCCCCGGGCCCGAGCGCCGCGTGCACGTGACACTCCCCCATCCAGACGTCGAGCGGGCGCCCCGTGAGGCGCCGGACGTGAGCCCCGAGGAAGAAATCCGGCACGAACAGGACGGGGACATCGGGGGGCAGTGCCTGGACGACCGCAACGGCGTTCCCCGACGTACAGCAGTAGTCCGCCTCGGCCTTCACCGCCGCGCTGCAGTTCACGTAGGCGACCACGAGCCCATCGGGATGGGTGGCGCGCCAGGCCCGCACGTCCTCGGGCCGGATCGTGTCGGCGAGCGAGCACCCCGCGTTCAGGTCGGGGATCAGCACCCGCTTCTCCGGGTTCGCGATGGCCGCCGTCTCGGCCATGAAGTGTACGCCGCAGATGACGAGCACCGGGGCGTCGAGCTCGGTCGCGCGTCGTGCCATCTTGAGCGAGTCGGCGACCACGTCCGCCACGTCCTGCACCTCAGGCCGCTGATAGTTGTGCGCCAGGATGGCCGCCCCACGCTCGGCCTTGAGCGAGCGGATCTCCGCCGCGAGCTCGGTCATGACACGGTCGCTCACGCCGTCACCCTCCTCCGCCGCGGATAGTCCAACCGCACGTGGCCGCCGCGCGTCTCGCGCCGGCGACGGGCCGCTGCGACGATGAGCTGCGCCACAAGGATCTGGTTCCGCGTGCGCCACGCTTCGCGCGGCGCCGCGGCGGCGAGCTCATCGAGCACACGGCCGGCCCGCACGAGCGACGCCTCGCTGCGCTCGACGCCCACGTCGGCGGTCATCACCCGCCGCAGCTCCCGGCGCAGGTCCCCGTGCGCTTCGTCCACGCTCCCGGCGAGCCGCGTCCAGGCCGCCCCGCTGATCGGCACCCCCTGCCAGCGGCTCCCGCCCGCGAGCGCACGCGCCGCGCGATCGGCGAACACCAATCCCTCGAGCAGCGAGTTCGAAGCGAGACGGTTGGCGCCGTGCACGCCGGTACAGGCCACCTCCCCCACGGCCCAGAGCCCCTGACGGGTCGAGCGTCCCGCGAGATCCGTCGCGACCCCGCCCATGGCGTAATGCATCGCCGGCGCCACGGGGAGCACGTCGCGGGTGGGGTCGAGACCATGGCGCTCGAGCACCGCCGCGACCGCGGGGAAGCGCTCGGCGAAGGCGCGCACGCGCCGTGCGTCGAGCCAGGCCCCTCCCGACCGGTCCGCCACGGCGACCGCGCGCGCCACAACGTGTCGCGGTGCGAGCTCCGCGCGCGGGTCCAGGTCGCGCAGGAACCGCTCTCCGCGGCGATCCACCAGGACCGCGCCCGCGCCGCGCACGGCTTCCGAAACGAGCGGGGCGGGGTTTACGCCCGAGAGCTTCAGGGCGGTGGGATGGAACTGCAGGAACTCGAGGTCGCGCAACGCGGCCCCGCCGCGGTGTGCCAGCGCCCAGCCGTCACCCGTGGCGACGAGCGGGTTGGTGGTAACGGCGTACAGCTGCCCCACGCCCCCCGTCGCGAGCACGACCGCCGGCGCCGACAGCGTGACGACCGAGCCGTCTCGTTGCACGGCAACCACGCCTGCGACCCGATCACCGGCGAGCACCAGGTCGGCGACCTCGGTCTGCTCGCGGATCTCGATGAGCGGGTGGTTCGAGACGATGCGCGCCAGGCACCGCACGAGCATCGCGCCGGTGCGGTCGCCGCCGGCGTGCAGAATGCGAGGCCGGCTGTGTGCGGCCTCGAGCCCAAAGGACAGTCGCCCGTCGGGGGCGCGGTCGAACCTCGCACCGAGCGCCACGAGCTGGCGGATGCGCTCGGGCCCCTCGGTGGTGAGGATGCGGACCGCTTCCGGAGCGGCGAGTCCGTCGCCCGCCGCCTGCGTGTCCGCGGCATGCAGCGCCGGGCTGTCGCCCGGGCCGAGGGCCGCCGCGATCCCGCCTTGCGCCCACGCGCTCGCACTGTCCGCGAGGCTGCGCTTCGTGACCAGCAAACTGGCGCACCCTTCCGCGGCCAGGCGCCAGGCGGTCCACAGACCGGCCAGGCCGGAGCCGACGATGACAGGGCGAGCAGTGCCCGCCACGCTCACAAGGTCGTCGAGGAGCCCCGAATGCTATTGCAGGACATGCCACGCTCCCATTGGTAGAGAGAACCGCCGCTGGGGGGCCGTTTGGGCAACGCCTCGGTCCACCGAAGGTGATGGACCGCTCCCAGTGCGGGGCGCAGATGTCGATGCGCCACTTGAATAGTAACTCATTTCTTGGCGGGTGCGAGCGGACCCATGGACCGCGATGGCCCGATGCGTCGCGCCTCGATGTGCAGCCAGTTCGCTGTCCACGTCTTGCCGCCGTCCGTGGAGCGGTCTCCCGACCAGGAGAAACGATCCGGGAGGATGTCGTAATACCGGATGCGCCACAGCGACGGGTTTGCTGTTCCCACGCCGAACCGCTGGTCGATGTGCATCTCGGCGCCCACGCGGCGCCCGGTGCCCAGATTCTGCAGCCCGTTGCCGGGCTCGGTCGAGACGAGCTCCCATTGATCGAGGTTGGCGTTGTACGCGCGCAGGGTGTTCGTCACGTACCACGTTTGGCCGCTGTCACCCACGACGCGATACTCATCGAGGATTTGTGCGCCCTCGGCGAGGCGCACCGCGCTCCAGTAACCGCGACCCGTCCCGAACTCGCGACTCGCCGAAGTGAACTCCCAATCGCCGAGCAGGTAATCGAAGTCACCCTGATGGGCATCGTAGGACGCCTTCAACTCCTGCCTGGTTCGCTGGTGGACGGCCTGCGCCGTGAGGGGTGGTGCAACGAGCATGATCGAGGCGAGCAGGGGTCCGGCACAGAGCGAGACAACGGTGTGGCGCATGATGACCTCGGTCCGGGAAGGGGGGATAACGCTCACGCCCACACCAACCTGCACGCCCGGCTGGCACGCTGCAACCGCGACTGGTGATGCAGGTCACATCAGTGTGACCGCGCGCACGGTATCCTCACCGCCCCTTGCCGGAAGAGTCGTTGAACGGGCAAGGGGACGGACACTGCGCCCGCCAGACCCACAATTCCCTGGAGGTCACATGAAGGGCATGCTCCCCCGCACCGCCCTCGCGCTGGCAGTGATCACAGCCTGCCTCGCGGGCGGTGCGTTCGCTCAGCACCCGCAGCAGCCGCAGCTCCGCCATGGGTTCTGGTTCAGTGGCGGTCTTGGGTACGGCTCACTCGGGTGCAAGGACTGTGGCAGCCGTGAGGGCGCACTGAGCGGCAACATCTCGCTCGGCGGGACGCTGAGTCAGAAAGTCCTGCTCGGCGTTTCGACCAACGGATGGACCAAGTCGGAAAACGGCTCGACGCTCACGGTCGGCTCGCTGACCGCGGCGATGCGTTTCTACCCGTCGCCGACGGGCGGCTTCTTCCTGACCGGTGGTCTCGGTCTCGGGACGGTGAGCGCCGGCGTCGCGGGTTTCGGCAGCGCCAGTGAAACGGGCGTGGCGGCACTGCTCGGCTTGGGGTACGACATCCGAGTCAGCAACAGCGTCAGTCTCAGCCCTTACTGGAACGGGTTCGCGCTCAGCTACTCGGGCGGCGACGCCAACGTCGGCCAGATCGGCCTGGGAATCACGGTGCACTAACGGCCGGGGCTGTTCGCAGAGAGACGTGGTGCGCGCCGGATTCCAACAGGTCCGGCGCGCTCTGTTTGCGGGGATGCCACAGAGCTACATCGCTGCGGCGCCGTCGTACACACGCCGGAACTCGATCGAGCGGCCTCGTCCGCCCTCGAACTTGACGATCACGTACAGCTGCTTCCCGTCCTGGGAGCGGAGATAGTCCTCGGTGACCTTCCCGCCTCCCGACACCTTGCGCTCGACGACGAAATCGTTTCCCTGCCAGCGGCCCTTGATCTCGATGTCCCCGCCTCCCTCTACCTTCTGGGTGACCTTCCGGCCGTCGTTGTAGAGGACCAACGCCGCGCCGGTATCCGACCGGACCGCGACGCTCGAGTCCGTTTCGGCGATGGTGAGTGCGGGGGGCGCCTCGAACACGAGCTGCATCGTCTGGTGCATCCGCTGACGCTGCTCGTCGCTCATCCCTCCCCGCGTGCCGCCCCCGCTCCGGGAAACAAAAAAGAGAAACCACGCGATGACCTCTCTCTTTTTTTCTCGAGGCGCCCCCGCGGCTTGTCATCCGAAGGATCTGTTGTTGGGTTTCAGCCGGCGGGTCATTCGGCCCGTCGGCGTCGTGAACGTCGTGGAGCACCGCCCGGGCCACGCGACGCACCGGCTCCTCGTACCGGTCGACCAGCGTCCCGAAGGCGGCTCGATCGCCCGCAAGCGTGCGTACCACCAGGGCGACGTCGTCTTCACAACCGGGGATCATGCCCTCGGCGGCCGGTCCGGTCATGAGCGATATACGAACGGGACTGGGCGGAGGTTGACCGACGGGCCGCAGTCAGCGGCGGCGGAGTGACGCTCGTATGTCCCGGTCAGCGACCAGGAAGTGGCCGAGGATTCACTTCGGAACTGGCGCTGGGGAGAGCGTGCTCGTGCTCGAGAAGATGCGGCAAGCGTGGACGGCCGCACTCGCCGTCAGCATCCTGTGGGCGAGTACGCTGACGTTTCCGATCATGGGCCTGGTGTATTGTCTGACGATCGTTGCGCTCGACCGCATCGAGCACTGGCGCCGGGGCAGAGACCCGTGAACGACTATTGCTTGTAGAGCGCGGGGAATTGCTCCTGCAACCGTTTCAGCTTCGGCAGGTCGTTGAAGACGATATACGGCTGGTCGGGGTGGCGCGCGAGATAGTTCTGGTGATACGCCTCGGCGGTATAGAAGTGCTCGAACGGCGCCACCTGGGTGACGATCGGACCGGAGAAGACCCGGGCCTTGGTCAGCTGATCGATGTACGCCTGCGCGGCCTCCTTCTGGACTACGTTCGTGTAGAAGATCGCCGACCGGTACTGGCTCCCCACGTCCGGGCCCTGGCGGTTCAATTGGGTCGGATCGTGCGCCACGGAAAAGAAGACCCGCAACAGGTCGGCGTACGTAACCTGCGACGGATCGTAAGTGATCTGCACCGACTCGGCATGTCCGGTCGTGCCGGTGCTCACGACCTCGTACGCCGCAGTCGTCGCGCCTCCTCCTGAGTAGCCCGAGACCACGGTCTTGACGCCCCGGACGTGCTTGAACACCGCGTCCACACCCCAGAAGCATCCTCCGGCGAAGACGGCGATCTGATCCCCTTTGGTCGCCGGGATTTGTGCCTGCGCTCCGTTCCCTGCCAGGAGGCCGGTTGTCCAGACGAGAACAAGGGGGGCGATGAGCCTGCGGAATCGGCGCATGCCGAAACCTAATGCACTGCCCCCGCTATGGAACGGTGCGCCGGGCGCACGTACATTGGTCGTCGTGGAGCCAACCTCCGTGTCGCCGTTCAGCGCCTGGGAAAACTTCTACGTGATCATCGGCTC
>WNES01000913.1_pt1 | contig 14032 bp, 11 predicted proteins | sample 5399931 | NCBI WGS metagenome assembly WNES01 (sample SAMN13153332, study PRJNA577476) | soil metagenome | isolation source: 20 cm grassland meadow soil 2 days after 3rd rain plot 5 | place: USA:California | collected 2015-11-11
GCCGGATTGTGCCGGGGCCCCGTCACGCCTCCTCTCCCCCGCACCGGAAATTCGTGCTAGGATTCGCCCGTTTGGTGGCCTGTCCGGGAGGCTCTATGCGCGGCACAATGATGAATTTTCCGCTGACGCTTCCCACCATCCTGGAGCGTTCCGGGAAAATTTTCCCTCGGGTCGAAATTGTTTCGCGAAAGCCCGACAAGTCGGTCGTTCGTACTTGCTATGGGGAATTCTATAACCGGGCCCGCTGCCTTTCTTCGGCGCTTTTGAGACTTGGACTCAAGCCCGGAGATCGCGTTGCTTCCATGATGTGGAACCACTCGAGCCATTTGGAGGCTTTTTTCGGAGTTCCCTGTGCCGGCGGCATCCTGCACACGTTGAACCTTCGCCTTCACCCGCAGGAAATCGCCACCATCGCCAAGCATGCGGGCGACCGGTTTCTTCTGGTTGACGACGTGCTTTATCCCGTTTACGAAAAATTCCGGCAAGACGTTTCTTTTGAACGCGTGATCGTGGCGCCGTACGGTTGCAACACCATTCCCGAAGGCTCTTTGAACTATGAAGATCTCCTGGCGAATTCCGATGCTGATTTTCGCTATCCTGCGATTGACGAAAATGACGGCGCGGCCATGTGCTTCACCTCGGGTACGACTGGGTTTTCCAAAGGCGTCATCTACTCCCACCGCGCTATTGTTCTGCACTCCTTCTGTTGCGGCCTCGTGGAAGTGTTTGGAATGAACGAAGCGGATACCATCCTGCCCGTTGCGCCTATGTTCCATGCCAACGCCTGGGGCATCCCGTTTGCCGCGACCATGCTTGGTGCGCGCCTCGTGCTTCCCGGTCCGCACGTCGATCCAGAGAGCATTTTGGAATTGATGGTCCGCGAGCGCGTGACCGTCGCCTGTGGCGTTCCCACGGTTTGGATTGCCGTTCTCGACGCCCTCGAAAAAAATCCAACGAAGTGGAAATTCGGAAATCCGATCCGCGTCGTTTGCGGAGGCACGGCTCCGCCCCTGGAACTCATGCGTCGGCTCGATCGTTTTGGCTTGCACATCAAGCATTTGTGGGGCATGACGGAAACCACGCCCATCGGCACTTCCGGCGGCCTTCGGGCGCACATGCGCGACTGGCCAGAAGACAAAAAGTACGACACGCGGGCCAAGCAGGGCTGGCCTGCTCCCTTTGTCGAAATTCGGTTGATGCGGCCCGAAGGAGAGGCTCCGTGGGATGGCGTGACGTCAGGGGAGATCGAAATTCGCGGCCCGTGGATCGCCGCGAGCTACTACGAATCGCCCGATCAGGCGCATCGCTGGACGGAGGATGGATGGTTCCGCACGGGCGACGTGGCCACCATGGACGAAGACGGTTACGTGAAAATTGTGGACCGCGCCAAAGATCTGGTGAAGTCCGGAGGCGAGTGGATTAGCTCGGTGGATTTAGAGAACACCCTGATGGGTCATCCAGCGGTGAAAGAGGCCTGCGTCGTCGGGATCCCTCATCCGAAATGGCAGGAACGCCCGCTTGCGGCAGTGGTTCTGAAGGATGGCGCCCAAGCCACCCCCGACGAATTGCGCGCCTTTCTTGCCAAATCTTTCGCCAAGTGGCAGCTCCCTGACGCATTTGTCTTCCTCGACGCTATCCCGCGCACTTCCGTCGGCAAATTCAAGAAAACCGCCGTCCGAGAGCAATTCGCCAACTGGAAATGGGAGCTGTAGGGCCTGCAAACGCCTACATCTTTTTATTCTATGGCTGTTCTGAAACCTTCAGCAGATACAGGCTGCAATCCACTGTCTTTCAGCTGATGCGCCTGGCTGCCCCTATTTCTCCTCGCCGTATTTGCCAGCCCAATGTGTCAGCTTGCGGGCTACTTCCTCAAGCACCGTGGAGGGCGCCCGATCGAGAATCGTTTCCAGCGCGGTAAAAAGCTGATCCTGCAGCTCTTCAGAAACTCGTCTCGTCCGTTTGGCGGTACGCCGTGCTTCAGCATAAGCCTGAAGCGAACCACTGCGCTGATAGTTAGTCCAAGCGATACTCCAAATGGCCTCCAGGAGATCACTGCGGCGCTTTCGTCGTTCGCGTTCAACGGCCCGGTCGATCTCTTCGACCTGTGAAAGGGGAACCCGAAAACTAAGAGGATAGGTGATTTCCTTGCGCGCTACGGAAGGAGACATATTGCGAGTCTGGCACAGACAGAAATCCATTGACAAGCGTACCGTGCGATTGTACGGTATGCCTCGTATGCATACGCATGGAAAGAAAAACAACAATTAAACCATTTTCATCCTTGCTGTGGAGCGTCAACCAAGTAGGAAGTCAGGGCCTTGTACGGAGCCACCGATCGAAAACAAGTGCAGTAGTAAGCAGCCTAACTATCATGGATGGAGAATACTACGTTCATCTGGTTTGTCCTCACTGTCATAGATGGAAATGGCAGCGTTTGTATGCCCCGCAATGGACCCTGGGCGACGTTCTCTCCATCTTTTGGATATTTGAATGTCCGGTGCACGGATGGCTTGTAGAAAAGCCCCTCCAGGCACACGAAAGCCGGATAGCCTTGAGTGCCTCATTGTTCCATTCCCTTCGTGGAGACCTCTAACTTGCGCCAGCTAGGCGGGATCAGTCTGGAGTACTCAGGTGCGGTAAGAAGCGTTAATCCGCACATACTCGGCGGTAAAGTCGCAGGTCCAATAACGGGCGCGCGCGTCGCCCGCGTGTAGATCCACTACAACCGGAACGTGTTCGGCGAGAAGCTGGTTGCTCGCGGCGCGCTCGTTGAAATCGAGCGGCTGACCCCGCCGCAGAACGGGAATGCCGGCCATTTGAATGTCCACTAAAGCAGGATCGAACTTTACTCCGGAACGCCCCGCAGCCGCGAAAATACGGCCCCAGTTGGGATCTCCCCCGGCAAACGCCGTCTTCACCAGCGGCGAAGTGGCAATTGTCTCTGCGATGCGGCGCGCGGCGGATTCGCTCTTCGCGTGGCGCACTTCGATTTCAATCACGCGCTGCGCGCCTTCCCCATCCGCCACGATTTGCAACGCCAGCGATTGGCAGACCTCTTCCAACGCCGTGGTGAAGGCGCGATGCGCTTTGCTGTCTTTTTGAATTGCAGGCGCGCCCGCTTCTCCGTTCGCCATAACCAGCAGCGTATCGTTCGTCGAAGTGTCTCCATCCACGCTGATGGAATTGAACGTTCTGCGCGTAACCTCACTAAGCGTTTTTTGCAGGAGCGGGGGCGAAATGGCCGCGTCGGTCACGACAAAGGCTAGCGTCGTTGCCATATTCGGATGAATCATGCCCGCGCCTTTGGCGCAGCCGACCAAATGAATCTTCTTGCCTGCCATCTTGAAGGAGGCCGCTGCGGTCTTCGGGCGTGTGTCGGTGGTGCAGATGGCCAGCGACAGTTCCGCGAACGAGCGCGCGGACGGACGCCTATTGCGCGTTAATGATGGCAACGCGCGAAGAATCTTTTCCACCGGCAATTGCACGCCGATCACGCCTGTGGAGCACACAAAGACCTCGTGCGGCTGAAGTCGCAGGCGGTGCGCGGTCTCTTCCACCGTGCGTAGCGAAGCGGCGTCGCCCTGCGCACCGGTCGCGCAATTGGCGTTTCCGGCGTTCACGACAACAGCGCGCATTCGCCCCTTCGAGAGTTGCAGATGTTTTTTCGACAGAGTGACCGGAGCGGCCACTACCAGGTTTTGCGTGAAGACGGCAGCCGCGGAGGCGGGAACATCGCTTGAGAAAATTGCCAAGTCAAGCGCGCCGGTTTTTTTCAGGCCGCAGGCGGTGGCGGCGAAGCGGAATCCGTGGGGCAGGGCGGCTTCGGAAGGAGCGTGGTTCATTCGAGGCGTGTCCGGGCGGCTATCGTGCCGCTGCGCGAAGGGACCTCCCATTGCCCCAAACGAGCGGCAGCGTGCCTGGGGGATTTGCGGTTTGCAGGCTCATGGTTTCGCTCCTGTTTTGTTGACCTTTTTGTTGAGACGCGCTTCCAAATCCTCGATCGCCGCGCGCACGGCGTCCGGCGCAGTGCCGCCAGGAACTTTTTTCGCGGCCAGCGCCGCATCGACGCTGAGACTCGCCGCAAAATCGGCCTCGAATGCAGCCGAAATCTGCTTGAGCTTCTCCAGTGGCAAGGCGGTGAACGAGACGCCTTGCTTTTCCGCATCGCGGAGCATTTTGCCCACAATATCGTGTGCCTGGCGAAACGGAATGCCTTTGCGCACGAGGTAGTCCGCTGCTTCTGTGGCAAGCAGGGTGGGATTCGAGGCGGCTGTGAGCAATCGGTTCACGTGGAACTTTGTGGACGCGAGGGCGCCCGCAGCAACCCTCAGCATGTCTGCAACCTGGTCGTGGGCGGCAAAAAGAGCTTCTTTGTCTTCCTGCAGGTCGCGCTGGTAGCTGGTAGGCAGCCCTTTCAGCGTTGTGAGCAGGCCGAGCAGCGCCCCGGTAATGCGTCCCGTCTTGCCGCGAACCAATTCCCACGCGTCGGGATTTTTCTTCTGCGGCATTAGGCTGCTGCCGGTGGAATATTCATCGGGGAGAATTACGTACGAAAATTCCTGCGAAGCAAAAACCACGAAGTCTTCTGCAAACCGGGAAAGATGTGTGGCGATTCCCGTGAGCGCAAAAAGATAATCGAGCGCAAAATCGCGGTCGCTGACCGCGTCCAGGCTGTTCGCCGTGATACGTGAGAAGCCCAGTCCACGGGCGATGGCGTTACGATCGATTCCGAACGAATTGCCGGCGAGTGCCCCCGAACCCATGGGGCAGGCGTCGGCGCTCGCCGCGGCGTGTTGCATACGCGTGGCGTCCCGCGCAAACGCTTCCCCATGCGCAAGCAGGAAATGCGAAAGCAGGATCGGCTGAGCGTGCTGCATGTGCGTCATGCCAGCCATGGGGACGCCGAAGTTTGTCTTCGCCTGCTTGAGAATCGCGCTGAGCAATGCTTCCAGACACTTTTGTAACTGCGAAACTGCATCCATGACGAAGAGACGAAAATCCGTGGCGATCAATTCGTTGCGGCTGCGGCCCGTGTGCAGTTTCCAGCCGAGTGGGCCGAGTTCTTCAACCAGTGCTTTTTCGACGAAGTGATGCACATCTTCGGCGCCAGCGCCAACCTTCTCAAGCCACGCGGAATCGTTCTTGGCGCGCTCCGCAATCTTGTCAAGAGCAGCGAGTGTTTGCTTTACTTCGGAGGCGGTGAAAATGCCAATGGGTTCGAGGGCCTTGGCCCAAGCGCGGTCCACAGCGATTTCATACGGCAGCAGCCGGCGGTCGAACGCAAACGAACGCTGGAAAGCATCAAACTGAGCATTGGGTTCACGCTCGAAGCGCCCTCCCCATAATCGGTCGTCTTTGCGTTCGGTCATTTTTGAAAGTTCAAGTAAGGGCACGATATTCGAGCCCTACAGGAAAAAACTAAGCCTTGTTCCCTTCTGCCTTGGCTTTCGGGCGGACAGTCACAGGCAGAGCGAACAAATTGATGAATCCCTCCGCGTCCTTGGGGTTGTAACGGCCCATGGTAAAGCTCGCCAGGTCCGCCCGGTAAAGGGAGAAAGGCGAAACGCGCTTCGTTACGTTCAGCGTGCCTTTCCAAAGTTTCAGGCCAACGGCGCCGGTGACGCGTTGCTGTGCCACCGTGAAAAATCCGTCCAAAGCTTCTCGCAAGGGCGAGAACCACAGGCCGTAATAGACAAGCTCGGCGTAGCGGCTCGCAAGAGCCTGCTGGAAATGCGCGGTCTCGCGGTCCACGGTAAGGCGCTCCAATTCCTGGTGCGCTTTCACCAGGAGCGTACCTCCAGGAGTTTCATAAGCGCCACGCGATTTCATGCCTACGAGCCGGTTCTCGACCAGATCCGTGCGGCCGATACCGTGCTTCGCGGCGATTTCGTTCAACGTATTGACAAGTTCAACGGGGCCCAGTTTCGAGCCATTAACGGAAACTGGTGTACCGGATTCAAAGCCGATTTCGATTTCTTCGGCCTTATCCGGAGCCTTCTCCGGCGATGCGACCCACTGCCACATCGCTTCGTTGGGCGCGTTAGCAGGATCTTCCAGCTCGCCGCCTTCATGGCTGAGGTGCCAGATGTTGCGGTCGCGGCTGTAAATATTTTTCTTGCTCTGTTCGACGGGGACACTGTGTTTTTGCGCATAAGCGATGGCATCTTCGCGCGAGTCAATCTCCCACTCGCGCCACGGCGCAATGATCTGCAGGTTCGGCGCGATGGCCTTGTAGGCCAATTCGAACCGCACCTGATCGTTGCCTTTGCCGGTGCACCCGTGCGAGAGGCCGTCGGCGCCAACCTTCAGCGCAACTTCCGCCTGGCGCTTGGCGATCACCGGGCGAGCCATGGAAGTGCCGAGCAAATAGGTGTGCTCATAGATGGCTCCGGCGCGTAACGTCGGCCAGATGTAATCCCGGACGAATTCTTCACGCAAATCTTCGACGTGCGCCGAGGAAGCCCCCGTAGCTAGCGCTTTCTTACGTGCGGCTTCGAGGTCTTCCTGCTGGCCGACGTCGCCGATCACAGCGATGACTTCGCAGCCGTAGTTTTCCTTCAGCCAGGGAATGATGATGGAGGTGTCGAGCCCTCCGGAGTAAGCGAGTACAACCTTCTTCGGCTTGCTTTTTTGCTGATTCACAATTCCTCTCAACGATTCAAAGTTATCCAACAAGGGCGTAGCAATGTTGTGTCCCTACAAAGAAAATTTGGTTCGAAAGCGAGCGCATCGAAGATTAAAACAGTGTGTGCAGAATGGCTTTCTGCACATACATGCGATTCTCGGATTGATCGAGAACCACAGATTGCGCGCCGTCCAGCACTTCCGCCGTAACTTCGAGCCCGCGATGCGCCGGCAGGCAATGCATGAACACCGCGTCCGGCGCAGCAAGCGACATCAGCTCCGAATTAACCTGATAAGGCTCGAAAATCTTCGTGCGAACCGCTTCCTCGGCTTCAAAACCCATACTGGTCCAGGAGTCGGTGTAAACGGCCATCGCCCCGCTGACCGCCTCGCGGGGATCGTGCAGGAGTTCGATCTTGGCTTTTGTCTCGCGCGCCACGCGCTTGCTATCCGCGACGACCTCGGGCGCCGGAGCGTAATCCGGCGGCGTGGCGATGCGCATGTGAACGCCGAGCCGCGCGGCAAGATACATCAAGGAATGGCACACGTTGTTGCCGTCGCCGACAAAAGTCAGCTTGAAGCCGCGCAAGGCTCCAAAGCGCTCTTCGAGCGTGAAGAAATCCGCCAGCGCCTGGCACGGATGGAATCTGTCCGATAGAGCATTGATTACTGGGATAGCGGCGTTCGCCGCCATTTCCTCGAGCACGCGCTGTGAGTACACGCGCGCGACGATGCCGTGGACCCAGCGATCGAGGTTGCGCGCAACATCCGCAATGGACTCGCGCTTGCCGAGAGAGGCGGAAGCCTGCGTGTGATCGAGGAAGACCACGGCGCCACCCATGCTTTGAATGCCTACGTCGAAGGTGACGCGCGTGCGCAGAGAAGGCTTTTCAAAAATCAGCGCGATGAATTTGCCGTGCAGCGTAGAGGCGTAACGAACGGGCCGCGCCTTGATGTCGGCCGAGAGGTGGAGGAGTTCCCGCGTGTGCGCGGGGCTCCACTCCGCTCCTGTGAGCAGATCGGTGGACAACGAAATAGGAGCAACCAGAGTTGTGGCAGTCATTCAATTATCCCCTTGCCGCGGCGTGAGCCACGCGTCCCGCACCCTCAGTGTTGGCGGAATCCGAGGTGGCGGCCTGCTTTGGAGTTTTTTCGAGAACAATTTCGAAAAGGTTCAGGAATTCGCGGACCTGCGCCTTGGTGATGATGAAAGGCGGCAGGAGCCGAAGAGTGAAGTCGTGTGTGCAGTTCATCAGCAAACCGCGCTGCATCGCTTCATTAACAAACGGCGCGCCTTCGACGGAAAGCTCGATGCCGATCATCAGGCCTTCCGCGCGGATTTCACGAATGAAGTCGAATTGCAACGCCAGCTTTGTCAGCCCTTCGCGCAGTTCAGCACCGCGAAGCTGGACATTCTCCAGAAGATTTTCGTCTTCGATCACGCTCAGAAATTCGAGCGCAACCGCGCAAGCGAGCGGGCCGCCGCCAAAGGTCGTGCCATGCATTCCGGGAGACACGCGGGATGCGACAGCTTCGGTGGTGAGAATCGCGCCAAGAGGAAGCCCTCCAGCAAGCGGCTTCGCCACCACGGTGATATCCGGCTTCGATGAAAATCTCTGATAAGCGAAGTGCCTGCCTGTGCGTCCGAGCCCGCACTGGATTTCATCGGCAATGAGCAGCGCGTCGTGTTGTGTAGCGAGAGAGCGCGCACGGTTCCAAAACGCTTCGCTAATAGGGTAGATCCCGCCTTCCCCTTGAACGGTTTCGAGAAGAATCGCGCAGACCGTGCTGTCGAATTTCGCTTCCAAATCAGAGACGTCGTTAAGGCGGGCAAACTCCACGCCAGGGACGACCGGAGCAAAGGGCAGGCGGTATTTCTCCGTTGCTGTGACACTGACAGCGCCAAACGTACGGCCATGAAAGGAATTCTCCAAAGCCAGGAAACGGTGCTTTTTCGCCGGTGTGCCGGCCGACTCCTCCGGATTGCGGCCATGGAGCCGCGCCAGCTTCATCGCGCCATCGACGGCTTCCGTGCCGCTGTTCGCGAAGAACACGCGATCGAGCCCGGACCATTCCGCGAGCTTGCGCGCCAGAGGTCCCTGAAACGCGTTGTGGTAGAGGTTGGAAAGATGAATCGCGCGCGCGGCTTCGCGGCGAATCACTTTGACAATGCGCGGATGTGCGTGCCCGAGCGCGTTGACGGCGATGCCGCCGAGGAAATCCAGATACTTTTTCCCCGTGGAGTCGAAAACGTACGCGCCTTTGCCGTGCGTCATGATGACAGGCTGCCGCTTGTAAGTGGGCAGAAGAAACTCCTCGGCATCCAGCAGACAAGCGTCGCGCTTGGAACCAAGGGCGGCAAATTTCCCGGCCTTTTGCGCTGGCTGCGCTTTCGAGTTTTTCTTGGAGGAGTTGCGCATCATGCCGCCGTAAAAGCCGTCTGCGCGGCGGCATGGAAGTGTTGCAGCACGCGTGTACCCGGAACCGAGGCCGCTTCTTCCGCATGGGAGGCAAGCAGCAGGGCTTCGGGAGTCGTGCCTCCCACGATGCGTACCTGCCGCACGCCACCTTCGATCGCCCGCTTGGCCGCCTCCAGTTTCAGCACCATGCCGCCGGAAACGACGCGAAATTGCACCAGGCGGTCGATCTCGTGGCACGAAACAGCGGAGAGCACTTTTTCACCATCCAACACGCCCGCGACGTCGGTGAGATAAATCAATTGGTCGGCACTGAGAAATTCCGCGCACGCTGCGGCCATGTGATCCGCGTTGATGTTGTAAAGCTCGTTGTCCGAGCCGATGCCAAGGCAAGGAGCCACCGGCACGAGCCCCTCGCGCCAGAGCGATTCGATGAAGGGCAGGTTCAAGCCTGTCAAATAGCCGACGAAGCCGAGGCCGCCTTCCACCTCGTTGTGCACCATAGGCTCCGCGACAAAGCACCGCGAATCCGCGGCGGAGGTTCCGACCGCGGGCTGACCCTCCGCGGAAATGGCGGCGGCCACTTTCTTATTGAGCAGGCCGGCGAAAACCATGATGGCGGCGTCGCGTGTTTCGCGGTCCGTGACGCGCAAGCCGCCGACAAACTTGCTCTCGATGGCCATGCGCTTCAGCGTGGCGGTGAAAAGCTTGCCGCCGCCGTGCACCACGAGGATCTCGTGACCCTCTTGCGCCAGCGCGGCAACCTGGCGCGCGAGTTCGCGCACCGTGGCGTCGTCTTCCAGCAATGCTCCCGCAAATTTGATTACGATTCTCATTGAAGTGAGGTCTGCTCCTCAATGCCTAACATGTGGTTCAAATTCTGTACGGCTTGGCCGGCGGCCCCTTTCCCCAGGTTGTCGAGACAGGAGACGAGAACCAGTCGGCGCCGAGAAGAATCCAGCACAAAACCGATGTCGCAAAAATTTGTGTGTGCGACGTGCTGCAACTCCGGCAACGTCCCGGCGGGCCAGATGCGTACCATCGGCCGCCCGGCGTAAAACTGACGAAACAGAGCTTCGACTTCCGCAGCCGTCTTTTCCTGATTGAGGATTACGTAGATAGTGGAGAGAATCCCGCGCGCCAGCGGCAACAGGTGCGTCGAGAAAACGACCTGGGATTCACTCAAACCGGTATGCTCCAGGATTTCAGGCGTGTGGCGATGGGTAAAGAGGCCGTACGCCTTGAAATTCTCATCCACTTCCACAAAGTGGAGGTCGCGCCGCGGATCCTTGCCTGCGCCACTCGCACCAGACTTGCAGTCGCAAACCACCGGAGTGTTCGGTGCTATCCAGATGGAGTCCGTAAGAGGCCGAAGCGCCAGAATAACGCTCGTTGCGTAGCAGCCTGGATTGGCTACCAGCCGGGCCGCAGCAATTTCCTTGGAATAGATCTCCGGGATGCCATAGGCAGCTTCGCTCAGCCACTCGGCGTGCGGTGCAGGCAATTTGTACCAGGAAGTGAAGGTCTCCGCTCCCCGAAAGCGAAAAGCGCCGCTCAAATCCACCACACGCAAGCCCGCCTTCAAGAAGGCCGGCCCCAATTCCGCCGAAACTTCATGCGGCGTGGCAAGGAACACCGTACTGGCATTGCTCGAAGTGATGGCTTCGACCGAAAGAGCGCGCAAAGGCGCTTCACCCCAGCCGCGAAATTGCGGGAAGCGCTCGGACAGGCATTTTGTGCCGTTTGCATCCCGAACGTAGAAAGTCGGAGTCTGCACCGCAGGGTGACGCAAGAGAATGCGCGCCAACTCCAGCCCGCTATAGCCCGTGACGCCGACAACGGCGATTTGTCGAGGATCCCTCATTTCACCAGGGCTTCTATCTTTCTTTGGAGGGACTCGCGCGTCTTCTTAGTGGGAGTGATGATCAGAACGGTGTCGTCGCCGGCGATGGTGCCGGCAATTTCCGTGAATTTCGACGCGTCCACGGCCGCGGCCAAGGGTTGCGCGCCGCTGGGCGGAGTTTTTAGCACCAGAAGGTTTTCCGCGGGGCGGATGTCGAGCAGAAACTCCGCAAGCGCCCGGGCCAGCGGAGGCAAAGGTGCAGGCTCTTCGGGCAAAGCTGAAGCCTGCTTGTATCCCTCGTGCGTCTTCACCAGGCGAAGCTCCTGCAAGTCGCGGGAGAGTGTGGCTTGGGTGACACGCATCTTCTGTGCCGCCAGGCGCCGGCGCAGGTCTTTTTGATTAGAAATGACCTCGCCGGTCACAAGCCGGAGGATTTGCCCTTGCCGAAATGTTTTTCCTGCGCCCATAGCCTGCTTTTCTTGCCTGTGAATATTTATACAGGCTGGTGCATATTCTTGTCAACAAAAAACCGACCAAATCTGTGAAGGCTGGAAAAGGAACTCCCGGAAGCCGCAGTTCCGGCCATGTAAGATTCGGCGCATCTGGCCCGATGGCCACTGGATTTTCGGGGCGGGGAATGTTACTTATCGTGTGCGCCACGGACCTATGGGAACAACCTGCCAAATCGGTGGATGCAAGAACGACTCGCCCCCGGCACTCGCCGAGCAGAAGTTGTGCGTGCTGCACTTTACGCTGTCTCTGGAAACGAGTTGCGGGGAAATGCGCCGCGAGACGGCCTTGGGCAATGCGCCGCAGGAACGCCAGCGCGAAATCATGCGTTTTATTACCGAGCATGGCGAGCGGTTGGCGAGGGTAGCAACGAGCGGTTTACACCTTACCGATGATCTGAAGGCCCGTATCCTCAGTACTTTCCTGACGCTGATGAACCTGCGCGAAAATCTGGATCGCTCGAATATGCGAAGTTCGTTCGGCCGCTCCGGACACCCCCGCTGAACCTCTAATTCCCAAGCAGACCTGGAGAGAGCGACTAAGCTCCCAAATAACGCGCGTAGAGAGTGCGTGCCACAGCTGGGTCGTTTGTGCCTTTCAGAATGGCCCGGCCATCCGCAAACACCGTCATTTCATAAGGTGCGACGCGAAAGTGAATCAAGAAATCGTTCTGCCGAACGTCTTTGACCACACGTTGCAACCGAAGAGCAAGTTCCGAAAGATTAAGAGCGCGGCTCCGCTCGTGAATCTGCACCGAATCACGGCCGCAGAGCGTGATATGCGGCTGAGCCTCCCCTCCCAGATAGGTGTAATCGTGCTTTGCGCAGGCCCGGCATTCCGCATTCCGCGCAAGGCGAATCGACTGCATGCGGCCCGTCCAAACATCGCAGGAAAGCAACCGCCCGTGCAGCGCCTCGGGGTGACCAGTCAGAATCTTCAGCGCCTCCGCGACCTGCCAGGAGGCGATAAGGTTCACGATAGGGCCGAGCACGCCGATAGTGTCGCAGGTCTCCTCCAGGGAATGCGAAGACTTCCCGGATTCCAAAAGGCAGGCCAGACAGGCCGTGATTCCCGGCTGGATGGTCATGGTCAGACCGTAGCTGGCAACTCCCGCCGCGTAGATCCAGGGCTGCCCGGACTTCACCGCGAAGTCATTAATCAGGAAGCGGGTTTCAAAATTATCCGTCCCGTCGACGATAAGGTCGCAGCCGGAAAGGAGCTGTTCGGCATTCCGCGGAGTAAGATCCGCCACAACTCCTTTCACATCAACGCCTGAATTGATGGAGCGCAGTTTCTGCTCCGCGGCAACGGCCTTAGGCAGGGCGTCTCGGGCATCAGATTCGTCAAACAGTGTCTGCCGCTGAAGGTTCGAGGGCTCAACGAAGTCTCTGTCAATAATCTTGACGGAACCGACTCCCGCGCGAATGAGCAGGTTAGCGGCAGCAGCTCCAATCGCTCCGCAGCCGGCGATGGTCGCCCGCGACGCCAGCAGGCGGCGCTGCCCTTCGGGGCCAATCCCCGCAAAGAGCATCTGACGCGAGTATTTTTCAAGGAAAGAATCGTTCACGGATGGTGTGATCCCAACTGGCCTGTCAGGCAGGCCTCCCAAGTAACATCATAGCGCCAAAGGGCAGAGGGGAGGCAACGCCGCTGTGCTACGCTTTCGTCTGAACCAAAGAAAGCATGAAATTGCGCCTCATGACGATGTGGGGGATTGTCGCGTTTACGCTCCTCTCGGGAGCGGCGCCAATCCATTCTCAGTCGCCGGTGCAGGGGGCTCCTTCCGAGAAAGCTGGCAGCGAGCCAATAGTCGTTGCGGTGCGCATTGTTCGCGAGTCGGACGGACGGGTCCTTGCGGAATCCCCCTCAGGCCTCTCCGTCGAAATTGGCAAGCCGCTGGATCGCGAAAGAGTGGCTGAAAGTCTGCGGGCGCTTTATAAGACCGGAGATTATGCGGACCTGAAGGCTGTGGTAACGCCAGTAACCGATGGTATCCGGCTGGACCTTGTGGCCCGGGAAAACCTGTTCTTCAACCTAGTGCGCCTCGAAGGATTGGCGCCCCCGCCCACCGAAGCGTCCGCCGCCGCCGCCATGCAGATTGGCCTGGGGCAAACCTACCGAAAGCAAATTGTGGACGAAGCGCTGGAACGGCTGCGAGAGACTCTTCGCGAAGAGGGCTTGTACCAAGCGGAAGTTTCCGCAGAAGCGTTGCCTCACCCGGACACGCGCCAAATGGATATTGTCGTTCACGTGAAACCGGGACCGCGCGCGCACGTTTCCGGCATCCAATTAAAGAATGATACGACATACAAAGACGCGAACATCCTGTCGCGGTTCAAGATGAAACCCGGTCAGGACATCACCTCGGCCCGGCTACAGCGTGGGACCGAGCGCGTCAGGAAATTCCTGGCGAAAAGGGGGCACCTTAGCTCGCGGGTCACGATCCGGCGAGGCGAATACGACGCGGCGAAGAACGCCGTCCCGATTCTCCTCGAAGCAACACAAGGGCCGCGCCTAGAAGTCTCCGTCAGTGGCGCGAAGTTTTCAGGCTCCGAACTCAAGAAACTGATACCCATTTACCAGGAGGGCGCGGTCGACCCTGACCTGCTCGAAGAAGGGAAGCGCAACATTCGTGAGC
>WNES01002270.1_pt1 | contig 13988 bp, 17 predicted proteins | sample 5399931 | NCBI WGS metagenome assembly WNES01 (sample SAMN13153332, study PRJNA577476) | soil metagenome | isolation source: 20 cm grassland meadow soil 2 days after 3rd rain plot 5 | place: USA:California | collected 2015-11-11
CACCATTATCATACCGCAATTGTCGCAGGCAGGCGCGTCAGACTGAGGATCGAAAGTCAATAGATCCGGCTCCAGCCGACCGGACGACGCCTGGCCAAAAACTGTCCGCGCTTCCGGTTTCTGAGCTGGCTCGACCAGCTTGGCCTGAGTCTCATGATTCTCAACCATCGTCTTCGCCAGACCGAGGGCATCTTGGTCCTCCTTGGAGAGGTACTTGAGCCCGAGATACCGGAAGATATAGTCCACTACAGACTTTGCGAATCTGATCTCGGGATTATTTGTCATCCCCGCCGGCTCGAACCGTGTGTGGATGAACTTGTTGACCAGCACTTTCAACGGGACACCGTATTGCAGCGCGATCGAGACGGATGTAGCGAATGCGTCCATGAGGCCAGAGATGGTACTGCCCTCCTTGGACATGACCACAAAGATCTCACCGGGAGTTTGGTCGCTGTACAGTCCGACCATCAAGTATCCCTCGTTCCCATTGATGCTGAACTTGTGAATTGTAGCTTCTCGTTGATCGGGCAGCCTCCTCCGTAGCGGCTTGTAGACCACCTGTTCGACAGGCTTGGCCTTTTCTTTATCTTGCATGCTCGTGGTGAGCGGTTGGGTCCTCTTCGAGCCGTCACGATAGATGGCGATGGCCTTCAAGCCCATCTTCCAAGCATTGACGTAGGTCTGCATGATCTCGTCCACGGTGACAGCATTCGGCATGTTGACTGTCTTGGAAATTGCTCCGCTGATAAATGGCTGGACCGCGCTCATCATCTTGACGTGTCCCATGTAGTGGATGCTGCGCGTTCCCTTGGAGGGTTTGAAGGCGCAGTCGAAGATTGGAAGGTGCTCAGGCTTCAGGTAGGGTGCTCCCTCTATCGTGTCATTGTCGCCGAGATACTGGAGGATCGCGTCGGCCTCTGCGAGAGGGTATCCGAGCCTCTTCAACGCTTCCGGTACGGTGTTGTTTACTATCTTGATGACTCCGCCGCCGACCAGCCACTTATACTTGACTAGCGCGATGTCGGGCTCGATCCCGGTCGTGTCGCAGTCCATCATGAAGGCTATAGTGCCGGTCGGTGCGATGACTGATATCTGTGCGTTCTTGAAGCCGAATCGTTCACCTAGCGACAATGCCTCGTCCCAAGACTTGACCGCAGCGTCAACGAGGTCCCTCGGCACGTCGCCGCGCGGGATCTTGTATGCGTTGGACCGGTGCATTCCTATGACGTTGAGGAAGGGCTTCTCGTTGCTGAGATATCCGCGGAATGGTCCGAGCCTCTTCGCGATAAGCGACGATGTCGAGTACGCATGCCCGGACATCAGCGCGGATATGGCCGCGGAATAGGTCCGGCCCTTGTCGCTGTCATAGGGAATCCCGAGCGACATTAACAGTGCACCCAGGTTGGCGTATCCCATTCCGAGCGGTCGATAGTCGTGACTGTTCTTCTCAATCCCTGGAGTCGGATAGCTTGCATTGTCGACCAGAATCTCCTGTGCGGTGATGACTATCTCGACGGCATGCTTGAACGACTCCACGTCCAGTTCTCCGTCGGGTGTTCTGAACTTCATCAGGTTGAGCGATGCGAGGTTGCAGGCTGAGTCGTCTAGGAACATGTACTCGGAGCAGGGGTTTGAAGCGTTGATCCGGTCCGTGTTCGAGCACGGGTTCCACTCGTTAACCGTAGTATCGAACTGTATGCCCGGGTCGCCGCAGATGTAGGCCGCCTCGGCCATCTGCCTCATGAGGTCCGCGGCCTTGTAGGTGTCCGCGACCTTGTGGTTGGTTATGTAATGCGTCTGCCATTCCTTGTCGTCGGTGACTGCGTGCATGAAATCGTCGGTAACTCGGACACTGTGATTGGCGTTCTGGAAGAAGACCGAGCCGTAAGCCTCGCCGTCAACGCTCCCGTCGTATCCCGCGTCGATGAGCGCCCAGGCCTTCTTCTCCTCGTTCGCCTTCGACCAGATGAACTCGACAATGTCGGGGTGATCGGCGTTGAGTATGACCATCTTGGCCGCCCTCCGCGTTCGCCCACCAGATTTTATGACGCCGGCGAACGCATCGTAGCCTTTCATGAAGGAGACGGGTCCACTGGCCTTCCCGCCGGTCGAGAGGTGTTCCTTGGACGACCGGAGACCGGACAGGTTAGAGCCGGTTCCTGAGCCGTACTTGAACAGCATCCCCTCGGTCATGGCCAGTTGCATTATTGATCGCATGTCGTCCCGGACGGAGTTGATGAAGCAGGCCGAGCACTGAGGACGCTCCTCTACCCCAACGTTGAACCAGACGGGGCTGTTGAACGCGGCCATTTGGTATAACAGAATATGCGTGAGCTCCGCCTCGAAGGTCGAAGCTTCCTCTTCGTCCTGGAAGTATCCGCCCTTCAGCCCCCATTTAGCGATGGTCTTCGCGACCCGGTCTAGGAGCTGTCGGACACTCGACTCTCGCTCACTTGTACCCAGTCTGCCCCGGAAATATTTCGAGGCGACAATATTGGTCGCGGTCTGGGACCAGAAGGATGGGGTCTCGACCTTCTTCTGTTCGAATATTATCTGACCGTTATGGTCGGTGATTGTTGCGTCTCTTAGTTCCCATTTGACAGTGTCGTATGGGTGGACGCGTGGTTTAGTGTACCGCCTCTCGTAGCGGTACTCTCCAGGAGGGACCTTCGGTATTTGATGTGTTTCCAATACTTGTTTCTACCTTCTCGCTCTGTTTTCGTTCCGAAAACCGAGGAAGTATTCCTACCCCAGGCGTGTTCGGATTAAAGAAATCTGTACTGATTGGTATAAAAATCTGAAGTATGCATGCCCGCGTCTATTCGGGGGCTCTGACTCATCGGGTGCAATGGCCTCAAAGACAGCCGAAGTTGGCTATTCTTTCAGACTGACCAGTACACCGTCACGGAGAGGCAGTATGACGGTCGACATTCCGGGAGACTCGGTGACCAACCTGTTGAATTTGATCATCGCCTGAGTATCCTTCGACTTGCCACCCTTAGCCACGTCTCCGCCCCAGAGAGCATTGTCGGCGACGAAGAGTCCTCCTCTGCGGAGTAGCGGAAGGGACACTTTGAACGCGTCTGGGTACACATCCTTGTCAGAGTCGAGAAATATCATGTCGTATGATTCTTTTAGAGTCGGCAGAATGTCCAGTGCGCTTCCCTCGATTACTTTTACTGCCCGGTCAAGACCCGCTTCGGCGATATTCTTCTTCGCGATCTTGACGCGTTCTGGGTTCATGTCGATAGTGGTCAGACTTCCTTTCAACGGGGCTACTGCTCTGGCTAGCCAGATTCCAGAGTATCCGATGGCGGTTCCGATCTCCAGGACTTTTCTGCTCTGGCTGATCTTCGCGAGATTGTAGAGTAGCCTGCCGACCAAGGGTCCTATGATGGGGACAGAGTTGGTCTCCGCGTATTCTTCCATTCTCTCGAGAAGAGTATCCCTTGGAGGTGCGATCCTGTAGAGGTAATCGTCAATATAATCGTAGGTTATCGACAACTAGTGATCCGGCGGGATGATTTTGGAGGGCTACATAATCCTTAGCAGGAGCTAGCCAGTGTCTGGGTTATGTTGAAGGAATCATTCCGTGTCTTGTCCGGTATCGATCCGAGAGGGAGGAGATCGTAGAGCTGATATGTTACTGTGATTCGGAGTTTGTGGAGCGCGGAGGTCTGGAAGTTGAATACGCCCGTAACTTGGACCGCGTCTGTCAGGCTGTCTCCAATGCCCCAAGTTGATGTTGACCCATCATAGTTGTCCTGCATTGTAATCGCGGTCACTCGTAGCCCGAAGCCCTTGACGAACGATCCTGTGACGCTCTGGTTTAGGTTGCTTATTGTCAAATTGTAGTATGTTTGCAGGCCGGTTCGGGGATAACTCTGGTTGGCGATTGAGAAAGCTACGTAAGCTCTTCCATAGCTCATATTCTCCAAGATTATCCACGTTTCCCGGTTCGTGTAGATTAGCTGTGAGGTATGCTTGTCTCCGACCGGGGATAGCTGATGTGGGCCTGTGAATTGCCAGACGGCGATTATGACGACGATTATCAGGAGTATTGTGATCGCGATCTTGGCCTTTGGGACCCATGAGCACGATTGGATGATGGTCGTCTTTCGGGCAGGTGTTACTTGCTGATTTTTTAACGGGTTACACTAGGATTAGTAGTTGTGCGGGACAGGGAGCGTGATGGCGCCATTCAAATGGCAGGAGCGAAGCCTATGCTTCTCTGGTACGTCTGGATCCGCCTCGTGGATGGAGCCTGGCATAGGCTGGACGACATCTCCAAACAGCTGCATCTCCCGAAGAACGCGGTCGAGTGGGCGGCCAAGTTTCTCTGCGACAAGGGAATGGCAGAGTCCGGCTTCGAAGAGGACGAGATCCGCCTCCACCAAGGAGGCGCGAGGTTCGAAGATGCGGTGAAGACCCTCCTATCGTCTGCGAAACCCCCCAGGTAGCACATCACACTCGAAGTGCGTTTTTCGTCTCAAAATTCAATTAAATCTCTGAGAAACTCCTTCGTCCAAGACTGGCGTTGGAATTTCGTAATCTCAGAAAGACCGGGAAGCAGATTCCTGTCGTGGGGCTGGGAACATGGGAGATCGGGGGTGGGATGATGAGCAATTCTTCGAGGGACGAGGAGGCTGTTGAGGCTCTTAGACTGGGCCTCGAACTTGGAATGACACTGGTCGATACTGCAGAAATGTATGGGGCGGGTCATAGCGAAGAGATTGTTTCAAGAGCGCTGGACGGAAGGCGCGAGAAAGTGTTTGTCGCTTCAAAGGTCTCGCCGTCCCACTTTGCATACGAAGATGTGTTGAGATCGGCTAAAAGAAGTCTTGAGAGGCTAAAGATCAAGCAGATGGACCTATACCAGCTTCATTGGCCCAACCCTCGGGTCCCGATCGAAGAGACTATGCGGGCTATGGAGAAGCTCGTCCGGGATGGTGTTACCCGATATATCGGTGTGAGCAACTTCTCTGTCACCCAAGTGGAGGAGGCGCAGGCGGCTCTATCACGTGAACAGATCGTGTCGAACCAGGTCGAGTATAGTCTCGTCGACCGCTCGATCGAACCGGACGTGCTGCCGTATTGTCAACGAGAGGGTCTGACCGTGATCGCGTACAGTCCTCTCGGGAAGGGGAGGATTCCGAACGGTCGCGGAGGACCGTTCAAGGTCCTAGAGGAGATAGCGGCAAAATATGGAAAGAGCCGTAGTCAGGTGGCATTGAACTGGCTTCTAAACCACGAGTCCCTCGTTGTAATCCCGAAGGCGATAGACAAGGCTCATGTTCGAGAGAACGCTGGGGTCGTCGGCTGGAGACTGAGCCCAGAGGATTCTAGGAAACTCGCTACTGCATTTGCCCCGGAATGATCCTCTAGTCCTGCAAAAGCTGAGACGGGTCCGTCTCATCCAAGAAAGGCAGTCTTCATGGTTACAAGCCTATTGTAGGACCTTCTCAGTACAAGAATCATCATCACATAGCAGATCGTAGCACCAAGCCCGTACCAGAAAAGCTCAGAGTAGACTCCGGAACTATCTACCCCAGCGTTCTGCAACAACGAGACCCAGCTAAGGGTCAGCAAGAATCTTTCGCCGAGCCAGTAGCCCATAAAACCTGAGAGGACCAGGGCCGAAAAGACGTAGACCCACCTCCAACCCTTCCCGATCAAGCTTGAAGCCGCCGCAGTAAGGACGAGAACCGCCAGGAATGCTTGAAAGATTAGAAGCGTCCAGAGAAAGTCCAACGTGAGGCCGACTCCAATCCCGTAGGATGAGATGAAACCAACAGTACTGCCTTCGACAGGCAAGTGGAAGAGGACCGCTGTGCGAACCGCAATATATTCAGGGATCGAGAGGAACATGTTAGAGGCCGTTGCGAGAACGTAGACACTCGCATGTTCACGTGAGTTGTATTGGCTCAACAGCCTCCAAGGCTTTGTCAATCTGCAGCGCTCCTCGACGCGTAACGACTAAAGTCTAGAGCAAGAGACCGTCGGGTTCTTATCATCATATCGTCCGCAACATGTGACATGAGCGATTCTGACAGAGTCCTCCGGGACATGGAGGAGGGTGGAGACGGAATGACAAAGTACGGCAACATGCTCCTAGAGTTCATCAAGAAAGAGATCTTCCAAGAACGGAAAAATGTGTCAGTGGAGGAGATCGTGACACTTGTGGCCAGTCTGACCGACGTGTCGGTCGGTCTGCTTGCCAAGTTCCGGAAGGAACCCGTCGACGAGTCACGCGTGGCCGAGATCGGCCGGGACGTTTTCAAACACATGGTTGGGAAGCTCGGCTTCGACATTGGCCAGTTAGGAAGGCCATCCCTCTACACCTAAACAACCCCATTTTACAACGGAGCAGCGTTGGAGACGAATCAAGAGGAAACGCCCCGTCTGAAGAACATTCGAATTCGCGACCGAGGGGAGAAACCTGAAGTGACTCGGTCCGAACCCAGACCCCAATTTAAGCAAATTCCTAGGAGAACAGCCATCTCCATTTGAGCGAGGCTAACTAGCGATGAAAGATGTGGCGCGACGGTGGGTGCCAGGATAGTGTCAGGTTCTCTCTATACTCTGTGCTGTTGATGGCGCTGATAATCGGTCTTGGTTACGGCTTGACGCTCACAGGACTGGTCGATGATCTCGCCATACTCCGAGAATTGTTCAAACTAAGATGAGGAAACATGTTATCGGCTGACGTAACGATTGGAACCAAATGATCCGGTCGAGGTGGCGGCTAAATCACAGCCCTTCGAATAGGAGAGTTACAATCATGTTATAGACAGAGCGGCCTAGCCCTCGGCAGAGCCCGATGCAATGATCACAAAGAGGATCTTCTGGCTATTTCTGTTCGGAATCGCTTGCTACGGCTTCGGAGCATTGTCTGTCACGGCTGACGAACTCTACGGAATCGCCCAACTATACGGACCCAGTGCCGTCTACTATTTTCCCATCATAGGAGCCAGAGGCCTCTGGGACGCATGGGTCCTTGTGTTCTCAGGCATGGGAGTCTGCTTCTTCGTCGCTGTCCTCTCGATTCTAGCCCCTCAAACGCCGTCAGCGAAAGGCTAGATAGCGGGACCAAGTCTGGTCTGAACCTCTGCCCTGTTTTCAGACCACATAATCCATTTTCGACTAGGCTCTAGTTAAAGCGGGCCGGAGAGCTTGGACATAGTCTTCAAAGCCTAGATGATGATCTACCTTATACGGAAGGCTGTGCCGAAGCTCAAGTTCAACAAGGAGTACCTTCAACGTCTAACGAAACCCATCCCTAAGAAAGAACCGGGCATGAAAGAGGCGACAACGGCCGAGGTCCAGGCTCAGCCAAGGCATCCTACCGGATTCCTCCAGTACTGCATGAACTGCGGGAAGAACCAGACCTTCAGAGTCGACGCGCTCGGATGGAAGACGTGCACGATCTGCCACGGCACAGCGCCCGACAGAAGCCAGAGCCCGATATGACGCAGCACTCTTGGGCTACTCGTCAGAGTAAAGCATGGTCTAGATCCCAGCTAAATTTGGGTTCTGGCTTGCTTAAGTAGCGCAGACCGGAAAAGAACAGTCTGCTTAGACTCGGAGTTCATCCGCGCTTTGTCCAAAGGCCGGCAAGTGGGTCTACCGTCTAACACTGGCTAGATGGTACTACAACTACGCCTGGGGCTGGATCATCGGATACTTCCTAAGCACCTTCTCGATGATAGTGACAATCTACTATCTCATTCCGGGCTTGCGGGAGCTTTTCTCGTTTCCTCTATTCCTCGCTGGGTCCGGCATCCTGCTCGTCGGCGGGGGCTGGGTGTTGGGAGAGATTTTGGTGAAACGGTTCAAGATCCAGCCGATTGAGAACTACATCTCAAGCGAGGTCAACCCGTTTACGAATGCGGCCTTGACTGCAAAGGAGAGAGTGTACTGGAACGCGATGGTTGTTTTGTTGAAGAAGGAACATGCCCGCGCACCGGACGCGGAGGTTGCTAAGTGTCTCGAACAGATGAACATGTACATCAAGGGCAAGGTCCCGGTTCAACTTTGACGAACTGGGACAATTTCGAACTTGGAGAAGACGCGGATCCGGAAGGACAGGCTACAAGGGATGTAACGAACTTCTCTCCTCCCGGAGAAACAAAGGACGGCCGGGGGCGACACGCCAGTATGATAATGCCCGACCGCTACTTTTGATGAATCAACAACATAGATAGATCGACCTTTAGTCACGGTTTTCGCGAGGCCAGTCAACCTTGGACGTCTATCTGCTCGATGGGACCTACGAGCTATTCCGCCACTTCTATGCTCTCCCACCTCAGGCTAACTCCGCCGGGGAAGAGGTTGCGGCGACTCGCGGGGTTGTAGCAAGTGTTGTATCAATGCTCGAGTCCGGAGTTACCCACATTGGCGTCGCGACTGACCATGTCATCGAGTCGTTCAGAAACGACCTCTGGCCGGGTTACAAGACAAGTGCTGGGGTGGACCCAATCTTGCTCGCACAGTTTCCTCTTCTAGAGGAGGCCTTGATAGCACTGGGCGTCGTTGTCTGGCCGATGGTCGAGCTGGAGGCCGATGACGCCTTGGCGGGGGCAGCATCGAGTCTCGGCGGATTTCGGGAGGTTGACCGCGTCTACATCTGTTCCCCTGACAAGGATCTGGCGCAGTGCGTTGAGAAGAATCGGATCGTCATGCTCGACCGACGTAGGAAGATGGTTATTGACGAAAAGGGAGTGATCGAACGATTTGGGGTCGCGCCAGCGTCTATACCCGACTATCTTGCTCTCGTAGGAGATAGTGCAGATGGATATCCGGGTCTGCCCGGGTGGGGCGAGAGATCCGCCAGTTCGGTTCTCAGCAGCTACGGCCATCTCGAGGAAATTCCGGGAGACCCTTCGGACTGGAAGACGAAACCCCGCGGAGCGGACAGGCTCGCGAGTACACTGCGGGAGAATCTCAAACTGGTTTTTCTGTTCCGTGATCTTGCAACCTTACGCAAGGCGGAGCCCAGCTTCTCTGGAAGGGGCCTCACGAGTCATTCGCCGAGTTGTGTAACCGACTGGAAGCGTCCCAGCTTGCAGAGCGAGTCTCAAGGGTAGAGCATCCTAGTTGAGAGTTGGCATTCTCCTTCTTAGAACGTAAATCCAGTCGAGCTTCTACCAATGAGGTTCCATTATCAATCTGGAGTTTTCATACGACATCACACATCTTCGACTTCACGAAGAGGGGCCTAGAGGTTATGGCGTTGCTCCGCTGGTCGGGCTCCGAATCATATCTTCGGTTGCCAAAATCTGAGACGCTTTTGGAGGTCTCGGCCGTCCGAACGTACCGCATCAGAAACTGCAAGGCTCGGAATAATTTTGTGGGCCGTCCCGGTCAGTATGGCCCACCCCGCGAGTCCCCCGACAATCATCGGGAAGAGAAGAAATGCAAACCCCATCAAGTCTAAGCTTGACTCTGACACTCCAAGACTAAACCTACCGTCGACGAGGGCAGTGAAAGGACCGATGAGCGCGGACAGTACGATCATTCTGGTCCTTCTCAACGAGATTCTCGTCGAAAGGTCAAGGACGAGGACCGGAATCAGGGACAAGAGGTAGACGGGGATGAAGAGCGCTATTCTAGCTCCCTGGTCAGGGGAGATGTTTGTAACGTACCAGCTTCCCGGAGGATTCGAGAAGCTCATCTCAAAGGCGGAGAAACCGAGAGCGGCGGCGGAGTAGACTGCCGCGATGATCAGAGCGATTCCGGTTATGACTCCTCTTCGACGGAAGAGGCTCTTGGAAGTCCAGAAGATGATGGTTCCAGCTGCGGCGAAGATTCCCGACGCGACGAGGAAGGAGACGAGAGAGGCGAGGCTGTCTCCGTTTACAGGAGAGCACCGGAAGGCGCGGAATTGCAGTATGGAGCAGTAGCCGAAAGTGTAAGCCATCCCCGTAATATCTGTAGCCCAGTAGCCGAGGAAGTTCAACTGGGCCCAGACCGCGGCCAGTCCGAGAATCACAATCGCCGGCACCAGCTTGACCAGTCTTGGCGGGCCTGGGAACTCTTCACCCGCTCGTCGGGCCCTGAGTAGTCTCATGCTGCCGATCAGCATTCCGACTCCTCCGATTATCATGCCAACGATGAGGAGTGAGTGTGCGGGCGTGAAGAGGAAAGGGTCAAAGCCGTATGTGCTGTGCCACCAGAAATCTATAGGTGCGGCTATGATTTGGAGAGCGGTGCCGAACGCGGCTATGCTGACGCCTCTGAAAAAGGAGGGAGATATTTTTCCCCGGGCTGCCATATTCGTGCGGAGTACGAGTCCTGAGAGACTGGCGATGGCGACCATTCCTATACCTGTGTAGAGTAATGTGTGTGCTGGTGTGAAGAGTGTCTCAACTATTCCGAGAATATGGGCAGAAACGTCCCATTGCGCTCCCGTGATCTGGAGGAAGGCTCCCACCACACCTAGAGCGTAAATCGGGATTAGCCGCTCAGGGGCTAACCATTTCACGAGGACGCCCGGGAACGCGAATCTAATATCCCTTGCCGGAGAGTCGGCTTGTTGTCCAGATGCCACTGAAGAGGAAACGATAGCTTCGCGCGATCCGAAGCTACATGCACGTGAGCGCCCAAGATCTCACGTCACTGAAGATACTCTCGGAGCGTCTCTGAGGAGGTGTAAGGTGTAAGACGCGCTTGAGGGGTTCCAATATCCCATCAGCCACCCGCCAGGCAGCAGTTACCATCCACTCTACGTCCTGGTCCAAGCGTTTAGGAGAACCGGCGTTATTCAGCCTAGCAGTCTGGGTCTTGCTGTATCTCTGGAAAATGTTGAAGGCCGGTCTGGAAAAAGCCCGAAGAAGGATACGGAAGTGAATCTCATTGGCTCTCTCGGGCATCAGGGCATGGGGATCCCAGTGGGAAGAATGAGACTGGGGGAATCCGGCCTAGGGCGTAGGAGGCCTGTGGTCCCCTGCAAATCGCCCTAGAATCCCCATAGAATCGAAAACATGTCCATCAACATGTTAATCCTCGCAGATAGCCTGCGACAAGCCAACCACCCATCAAACACCTCCTTGCAAAAACCTGTGAGACCGAAAAATCTAGAATATTTTGAAATCGTTCGACCCTCGCGCGAGAGATCCCTGTGAGTTCCCCTTCCTGTTCTAGGCTAACGACAATCCGAGACCCAGCGCGTTGAAACCGATCCACATCTGACCTACGCCGTAGCGCGGCTCTTCCTCCGAGCCTTCACAGGAAGTCGTCCGGCTGCCCGCATTACGTCCTTGGCCACTCGGGGCGTTATCTCAAAGTCTTCCTTCTCAGTCTTGAAGTGCATCGTCTGGTCCGAAGCGTAGACCATCAGAGCCTTTGCGAGAATCACCCGGTTGAGAAGTTCGGCCTCGGATACTACATTCTCTGGTGTCCACTCTTCCCCGACACTCTTCCTCTTCCAATATCGTCGTGAGCGCCCGCCGGCCAAGCTGTCCTAGTTAGAAGCTTTCGAAGAGACCTGAACTTGAACTCTTTCGCATCCACGGAGGCTCCTCTTTCTTTGGAATCTGCGCTTCCTTGATGGCTTGTTCCTTGAGAATCTCCAAGGCTTCCACGTAGGACTTGACCAGCTGGTCCCAAGTCTCCTGGTCGAACCCGGGATAGAGGTATTCGCGCTTTGGCATTGGAAAAGCGTCCGGTAGAGCCGACTCGTATTTCAGCTGGATTTCCTTGTCCAGCAGGTTTCTCCAGATCTTGTCCCGAAGCGAGTCCAAGACTAATATTCGAACTGGGCCAAGTGAGATTTAGAGTTCAGAGCTCGATGAAACTGGAACTATTCAAAGACTGGACGACCATGACCATCAAAAGACAGAACCGGCTGATCAAACGAGCCGCTTCCTCATATTGCAGGCTCTAACGTAGAAACCCAGCTTTTTGTAGAGTTGAACAGCAGCCTCCTGTTCAGCAGGCACGTCTAGATTCACAATATCAATGCCGTTTCTCTGGAAATGCTCCAAGAGAGTATTCATGAGGGCTCTGCCAATACCTTTTCTTCTGTAGCGCGAGTCGACCGCCATCAGTTCGACGTAGCCAACCCTCTTGGCATTCCAAGTTCTGAGGACGTTTTCTGGGAGTCCTTTTCTCTCGTAGCCAGTTATGAAACCAGTAACTCGTCCCGAATTGTCTTCGGCTACAAAAAAGTAGTCGGGGTTTCTAGAGTACATCCCTTCAATGTCTGCAAAGGTGGGGGTCGCATCGAATGAGGTGTATTTCTCAGCGATCTCAAACACTGACTGAAGATCGTTAGAGGAACAGGGCCTCACCTTCACCATCGGTCATCCACGAATAACCCTTCTACCCTACCGTTGACAGTGTAGGTTGCTTAGTCGAGGCTTCTCCGCGGGACAGAGCAGTGAGGATTGCATCGACAAGCTTTCTTGCGGAGGCTGGATTCAGTTCCACCGCAACTCTCGCTCCGGGACCCTCCTTCGGATTGACGAAGTCAATGTTCAACGCGTGCGCCAGTTGAGCGTCGCTGGGATGGTCATAGGACACGTTGACCTGTTCGAGCTTGAACCATCCCTGCGGACCTTTTCCGCTACCAGATACTTCCGCGGTCTCAACTATGCCTGTGCACATAGCATTCCTCTCCTAGCTCGGGGCCCTAAGGTACTTTTCGAAGAAGACGAAGAGTTTCTTCCAGCCGTCAACCGCCGCCTCCTGACGATATGCCGGACGATCATAATAGAAGAAGCCGTGCCCCGCCTTCGGGTACATGTGAAACTCGTACATCTTTCCGTACTTCTTCAGCTCATGCTCCAGCAGTTGGACGTGTTGCGGCGTGGGATTCTGGTCTTCCTCACCAAAGAGACCTAACAATGGACAGGATAGATCCTTCGTGTATTCAATCGGCGAAACAGGCTGATTAGGCGTGAGCTCTTCCTTCGACAAAACGATGCGCCCACCCCAGCAGTCCACAGCCGCATCAAAACCCTTCAACCGGCACGCCGCGAGAAAAGCTTGACGACCACTCGAACACGTGCCGAAGACGCCGACCTTCTTGTTGGAAATCGGGAGCGACTTTAGCAAACGAAGAGAGCCTTCAGCATCTCCAATGACGCTGTCATCAGCCACTCCTCCCGAGCCGCGGACCTTCGCCGCCACATCTTCCGGGCTGCCATGGCCGAACCTGTAGTAGATGTTCGGGCTCAGCGCAAGATAGCCGTGGTGGGCAAACTTCCGCGTCATCTCACGATACAGCTCATCCCAGCCCGGCATGTGATGTATCACAACGACCCCCGGAAACGGGCCTGGCCCGAGGGGTCGCGCGAAATACGCGTTGATGAAATCTCCACCGTATCCCTGTAGCATTACAGTCTCAGCGACCATTCCCTCATACATGTCCGTCGTATACTGATGCATGGCCAGCGCTTGCAGCTTGCACGGCTTAAAAAATCCCCGACGCCCCCTGGCAGGGTCCATTCATGGAAATGCGCATAGGAACAAATTCCCGACTAGTTGCTTTTCAGAGCATTCTCCGCTATCTGATTAGGCAACTTTCGCAAGAAACTGGGCAAACCAGCACAACAGAAAGGAGAGCAACTGGAACGCGGTGACTAGGTTAGTTCTTGCAACGAAATTGGTTCTATCTTACGGTAGATCTGGGACGGACCAAGAAGTTTGCCATCAACAGTTAACAGATCTTGCTCGACTGATATCCCGAACAGTCTTGCGTTCTCCTTCAAGTATGGGAGAATCAATTCCCAATCTTTCGTGGTGAAATCTGCCAGTCGTCCACCGTTGAGCTGGTCCTCGGAAACTTTCATGTGTGGATCCCGAATGAATATGGCTCCGCCGGAAGCTAGTGAGAACAAGTTGCCTCCAGGGTAGGGGTATTCCTGTTCTGTGAACCTACCGTCAAAGGACGGATTCAAACCGTTAACGACCACAAATCCGCCCCCATTATGCGGGTCGCCTGCCATGAATGACTCTGCAAGATAGTCCAGACACGTCCCGTTGAT
>WNES01000941.1_pt1 | contig 13862 bp, 9 predicted proteins | sample 5399931 | NCBI WGS metagenome assembly WNES01 (sample SAMN13153332, study PRJNA577476) | soil metagenome | isolation source: 20 cm grassland meadow soil 2 days after 3rd rain plot 5 | place: USA:California | collected 2015-11-11
CCAGATCCCGGGGACGGGGCCGATCCTGCTCTGTTGGCACGGGCAACCGTTGATGCAGCGGGCGGCCGCGCGATGGGTCGTCGAGAAAGCCCGGTGAGAGGCCCGTGAACAGCCCGTGAAAAGCCCCGTGAAAAGCCGGGGAAGGGGGAAGGGCCCCTTCCCCGTTCCCTGGCCTATTACCGCGGGATTCCGAGACTGGTCAGGTAATCAATGACAAGCCCGGCAGGAACGGCGTAGATGATCTTCCCCGCCGCCTTCGGGTTTCCGCCGTACAACACGGCGGCGACCCGCCCTGCGCGATCGAACATCGGACTGCCCGAGGAGCCGGGCGCGCCGTATCCGTCGACCTGCACCAGGCCGGCGAGCACCTTGCTGACGGTGCCCACGGTCAGCGTGGGGTCGGCCACGACGTCGCGCTCGCCCAGGCGCTCCATCGGGAGGTCTTCGCCCAGGGGGTAGCCGATGATGGCCACTGGATCACCGCGCGTCAGGGAGCCGGGTGCGCGGGCGAATCCCGCCACCCGCGGCGTGCCGCCCCGGATGTCGACGCGCACCACGCCGACGTCCGCGGAATCCGCGACGCCCACCAGGCGGCCCGGGAACCACTGCCGGCTCCCCGAGAACTTGACCGCGATCCGCTCCGGCCGCCGGGCGCCGTCCTCTCCCACGAGCACGTGTTTGTTGGTGACGAGGGTGCCCTGGGAATCGACCGCGAACGCGGTGCCGGAGAAGATCTCCCGCTCGGAGAAGGCGACGACGAGCAGGGCCACGGCGTCCTGGTTCTGTTGCGCGATGACGCGGTAGTCGACGGCCGCGGCTCCGGCCAGCCCGCGCTGGCGGGCCTCGGCGGAGTCGAGCTGCGCGCGCAGCCGGGCGAGCGTCGCGGCGTCATGGGCCGAGCTCGCCCCCACGAGCGCTGCGCGCAAACGCGCCACCTCCGCCCGCGACTGCCGCAGGGCCTCGCGCAGGCCCACGAGCTCGGATTGGAACCGCGCGAGATCCGTCGCCTCCCGGGCACTGTTCCGCTGGACCCAGCCGAACGCCACCAGCGTCGCCGCGAGCAGTACGATCAACAGCTTGGTGGTGCGGCGCAGGTGCAAAGTCTGGCGCGCCACCTCCGCGGCGATCCGCACCGCCGTGCTGGTCCGCCGGGCGGCCGGATACGCGGCGCGAGGCGAGGACGCGCGCTCCGCCGCCTGGCGCACCGCGTCGGACACCGCGTCGCCGCCCGGCTCCCCGGCGTCCACGCGGAATTCCACGCGCGGGCCGTTCTGCCCGAATGTGATCACGTCGCCGCCCTTGAGGGTCACGTCGCCCGCGATGCGCGTGCCGTTGACGAACGTGCCGTTGGTGCTGCCCAGGTCGCGCAACAGGAAGCTCTCGCCCTGACGCACGATGCTCGCGTGCCGGGCGGAGACATCGATGTCGCGGTCCGGGTCGAAGCGCACGTCGGAGAGGGGATGACGGCCCAGCCCGATGTAAGACTTGTGGAAGATCTCGACCTGCCCGACGCGTGCGCCCGAGAGGAACGTGAACCGGGCGTTCACGGGCTCCGCTTGACCAGATAGAGCGCGACGGCCGCGGCGAGCGCGGCGAGCGTGAGCGCGAGCAGCCGCCAGCGCGCCCGGGCCGTGGGCTCCGGCGGGCGGCTGCCCTTGTACACGGGGACGGGCTCGGTGCTGGTCTCGGTGTCGATGAGGGGATACACCTGGTGCCCGACCTCGGCGCTCGCTTCCGGCGGGCGCAGCCCTTCACCGTCGAAGCGCGCCAGGATCACGGTGATGTTGTCGGGCCCGCCGCGCTCGTTCGCGAGCCCGATCAGCCGGTCGCACGCGGCCTGCAGGTCGCGCTCGCGCGTGGCGAACTCGGCCATCTCTTCCTTCTTTACTGAGCCGGAGAGCCCGTCGGAGCAGAGCACGAGAATGTCGCCCCGGCGGACCTCCTGATGCGTGAGATCCACCTTCACGCGCGCGTCGGGCCCGAGCGCCTGGAGGATGATGTTGCGGCGCTCGCTCTTGGCGGCTTCTTCTTCGGTCAGCTCACCCGCCTCGACCAGGCGCTGCATCAGGGACTGGTCCTTGGTGAGCTGGACGGCCTGGCCCTGGCGAATCAAGTAGGCGCGGCTGTCGCCCACCTGCGACAGGAAGAAGCGGTCGCCCAGCACACCCACGGCGGTCGTGGTCGTGCCCATGCCGCGGACTTCGGGGTGCGCCGCGGCGTACGTATGGATCTGGCGGTTCGCCGCTTCGACGGCCTCCCGCAGCCGGTAGGCGAACCGCTGCGGCGTCAGCTCGCGCTCGCTCCCCCAGGCGTTCACCATTTGCTCGTAGATCGTCTCGGTCGCCATCTCGCTCGCCACCTCGCCCGCCGCGGCGCCGCCCATGCCATCGGCGACCACGAACAGCGAGCCGCGCTCGCCGATCTCGTGCGCGCGCACGGCCGGCTTGAGCGAGGCGTCGCGGCGCGTCAGGTCCGCGACGAGAAAATGGTCCTCGTTGTGGTCGCGCGTGCGGCCCAGATCGGTCTTCGCGAAGACCTCGACCTTGATCGCCTTGGTGGGGGAGCGTCCGAACATGGTCAGCGTTCGCACTGAGCGGCGATCTTGGGATAGGTCGTATCGGCCGGCGCCATCGTCACCGCCTTCCGAATCCATTCACATCCCCCGGCACGATCGTTCATCTGGGCGAGGGCCATGCCGTACACGAAGGCGGCGTACGCCCTGTCTTCTCGACTGATCCCGGGCGCGTTGAACAGGTGGAAAGCCGAGTCCTTTATCCAGCGAGCCGTACTGGGGGCCAGCCGGTAGAGATACATGTTGTCGAGCAGCTCGCCAGCGCGTCGCACGTCGATGTTTGGCGTCGATCCAGTGGGCGGCTTCACCACGCGACGTGGCGGGGAGCTCGGGGCGACGCGCGAGGGCGGGGGTGCGGCGGGGGGCGGCGCCGTGGGGGGGGACGCCGTGGTGTCGCGCGGCGGGATGACCGCCCCTCGAGGCGTCGTGTCGGCGCGCGCGCGCGTGTCGACCGCTTTGCTTCCGCCGCGCAACGCCAGCGCCGCCCCGACCCCTCCCAGCACCACCACCGCACCGGCCACGATCGGCGCCAACCGGCGCTTGCGCCGCGGCGGCGCCCTCCGGGCGGAGGGCATGGCCGCGGACCGGCGTAGCAGCTCGGTCTTGGCGTCGTGCTCCGAGTCCCGGCGGGTCGGTGGGACCGGGCTCAGACGGGCGCCGCGCTGCAGACCGAGCACCGCGGCGACGTCGTTCGCAAACTTGGCGGTCGACTGATAGCGATCGCCCGGGCTGCGCGCGAGGGCGGTGTCGAGCGCCGCCTGGAGCCCCGTGGGGAAGCGCAGGTCGGGGCGCACCTCGGCCAGCGTGGCGGGCTCGTCGGTGAGACGCTGGACCATGGTGTCCTGCGCCGTGGTGCCCGCAAAGGGCAGCTCGCCGGTGAGCATCTTGAAGAACACGAGGGCGAGCGCGTACAGGTCGCTGCGACCGTCGACCGGGTCCCCCGCCAGCTGCTCGGGACTCATGAACTCGGGCGTCCCGACCACTAGGCCCGTCTTCGTGACTTTTTGGGTGTCACGGCCGCCCACCATCTTCGCGATGCCGAAATCGACCACCTTGACTACGTCCGTGCCGTCGCGACCGCGCGACAGCATGACGTTGTCGGGCTTGAGATCGCGGTGCACGATGCCGAGGTCGTGCGCCGCCTGGAGCGCGTCCGCCACCTGGAGAAAGATCGCGCCCGCCCGCGCCACCGGCAGCTCGCCCTCGCGCGCCAGCAGCTGGGTGAGGGGCTCGCCCTCGATGAACTCCATGGCGAGGTAGATCAGGCCCTCGGGGGTTTCCCCGAAATCGTAGACCGCGCACACGTTGGGATGGCTGATGCGGCTGGCGTTGGCGGCCTCGCGATTGAAGCGCGCTACCGCGTCGGGATCGTGCACCATCGACGGGCTCATCACCTTGATGGCGCTCTTGCGCCCCATCTTCACATGCTCGGCGAGGTATACCTGCCCCATGCCTCCCTCGCCGAGCTTGCGGACCACGTGGTAGCGGTCGGCCAGCACCTGCCCGACGAGGTCGGTCCCGGGCGACGACGAGCGCAGCGTCTGCCCGTCGTTGGGGCAAAAGCGCAGGTCGTCGGCGTATTCGGTCGAGCAGACAGGACAGATCTTCACGCGGAGAGCTCGACGCGCAGGAGCTTGTCGCCCACCAGGACGCGCGAGTTGTGGCGCAGCGGCATGTCGCCGCGCGCCGCCAGGGCGACGCCGTTGCGGCTGTCGGCGTCCACCACCACGAAGTCCGCGTCCTCGGAGCGCACTACGGCGTGCCGCGCGCTCATCGAGGGGTCGTACGGAAAGATCCAATCTCCCTGCTCCCGGCCGATCATTACATCGCGCCCGGGCGAGAGCTGCAGCACGTCGCGCGCGCTGCCGTCCGAGCGCAGCTGCGTCAGGCTCGCGATGTCGGCGCTCGGGATCAGGCTGCCCATCCGCCGGGTGGCATCGGCGTCGGGAGGATGCGGTCCCGGGTAGCCCAGCCGGCGGAACCGGATCACCTGCGAGCCGATGAGCAGCAGATCACCATCGAGCAGCCGGTGCGGCGCCTCGAGGAACACCCAGGTGCCGTTGCGGCTGCCCAGGTCGCGGACCACGAGCGTGTCCTGCTCCCACGAGATCTTCGCGTGCAGCGGGGACAGAAATACATCCTCGGGAAACCGGATGTCGCCGTCTTGCCGGCCGATGGTCGTGTCGCGTCCGGCGCGCTCGAAGCGCTGCGCCGGCGTGCCCGCGTCGTCGAGGAGCACGAGCGTGATGCTGCCCCCGGCCCGCCCCACGCCGGGGGAGACGGGTCGTGCCGACCCGGTACCTCCGACGGGAGCGCCGCAGGTGGCGCAGAACGGAGTGGCCGTTCCGACGGCGGAGCCGCAGCGCGCGCAGCTCGGGCCGGAGCCCGGAGCACTGAGGCGGCGGCCACAGTGGGGGCAGAACGGCCGCGCCGCACTGGCCCGACCGCCGCAGAACGGGCAGGAGAGGGACTCGCCCGTGGTGACCCCGGCCGCCGCCCCGAGCGGGCGCGTTCCTGGATTCGACGTCGCCCCGCCCTTCGTGCCCTGATCCATGGGTTTACCGCAATCCATGCAAGCTCGCGCGCCGGGCTCGTTGTCGCGGCCGCAGTAGGTGCAAGCGGTCACAGGCGGAGGTACCCCACAGGGCGCACAAGTTACGGAATGCCAATCTATTCGACAAATTGGCGGGTCGAAAGGGCCGATGCTACCTTGTCGCGCCTGTGCGATCGGTCGGCGTGGTACTCTGGAGCGTCGTGGCCGGATGCGCGGTCTCGCGCGCCGGCAGCGCGCCCGTCCCGGCCGCCGCGCCGGCGGCACCATCCGAGTCGCTGCACGTCACCGTCGCCTATCCCGCGCCCACCGATGTGCTGCAGTCACACGACTCCGCGTTTCTGTTCGGCGCGGTGCGTGGCGCGCGTGGCCCCGTGCACCTGGGCATCAACGGGCAATCGGTGCCCGTGCTCCCCGATGGCGGCTGGATCGCCTGGCTGCCGCTGCCCGACGACACGGTGGCGCCGTTTCTGCTGGCCGCGACCGCGGGGCCCGACTCGAGTCGCACCGTCGTCACCGCTCGCATCGCGCCGCGCTTCCGTCCGCCCCCCGGCCGCGCCGCGTGGATCGATACGACCAGCTTCATGCCGATGGGGACGCTGGCTCTGCCCGCGGGCGAAGGCGTGCTCCTCAGCGTGCAGGCGGCGCCGGGAGCATCGCTGCGCCTGGTCCTGCCCTGGGGAGCGAGCGTGCCGCTCGTGCCCGACACGCTGCCCGCGGAACCCGCGTGGAGCGTGCGGGCCTTCGTGGCCGACACGGCGGCGTACCGGCTGCCCCCCGCGGCGGGGCGTTACCTGGGGTGGCTCCCCGCGGCGGCGTTGTGCGCCGACGGCCGCACCGCCTGCGCCACCCTCGTCGTGGCCGCGGGGGGAGACACTGCGACCGCGCGCTGGCCGCTGACGATCGCCACCGTCGACATGTCGTTCCCACAGGTCGTGGTCCTGAACGACGACACGGCCCACACCGGGACGGCCGACAGCATCACCCCCGGGCGGGCCGTGCCCCACGGCACCTACAACTGGTTCTTTCCCACGGGGACGGTGGCGGTCGAATCGGGCCGCTGGAGCGATCAAGTGCGGCTGCAGCTGTCGCGCGATGCGGTCGCGTGGGTGAGCGCGAGCGACGTTGTGGCGCTCGCGCCGGGCACGCCGCCGCCCGGCGGAGTGGTGGGCTCCGTGCGGCTCACGTCGGGACCGAAGTCCGTGACGCTGCGGGTACCGCTTCCCGCCCGACTCCCGTTCCTGGTGACCGAGCGGGAGCGGAGCGTGACGGTGCGTCTGTACGGCGCCGCGTCCGACATCAATTGGATGCAGTACGGCGGCACCGACCCGCTGGTCAGACGCATGCGGTACGCCCAGCCGGCCGCCGACGAACTGACCATTACGCTCGAGCTGTCGCGGCGCCTGTGGGGTTATCGCACCCGGCTCGAGGGTCGCGATCTGCTGCTCGAGATCCGGCGACCGCCGCGGATCGATCGCGCCCGACCGCTCGCGGGACGGATCATCGTGCTCGACCCCGGGCACCCACCGCTCGGCGCGCGCGGGCCGACGGGCCTGTGGGAGCCGGTGGCGACGCTGGCCGTCGCCCGCAAAGCCAAGACGCTGCTCGAGCACGCGGGCGCCACGGTGCTCCTGACCCGCACGGACTCGACGCCGCTGGAGCTGTACCCGCGCACCCGCTTCGCCGAGCAGCATGACGCCGACGTGCTCGTATCGATCCACGCCAACGCGCTCCCGGACGGGGTGAATCCCTTCACCAACAGCGGCACCAGCGTGTACTACTTCCAGCCGCGCAGCGCCGCGCTGGCGCGCGCGCTGGAGCGCGCGCTCGTGGCGGAGCTCGGCGTCCGCGACCTCGGCATGGGCCGGGGCGACTACGCCCTGGTGCGTCCGACCTGGATGCCGGCGGCGCTCACCGAAGGGCTGTTCATCATGCTGCCGGAGCAGGAGGCGATGCTGGCGAGCGAAGAGGGACAGCTGCGGTACGCCCGCGGTATTACTCGCGGTATTGAGGATTTCCTGCGCCAGCGGGCGACGGAGCCGTGACATTGCGGATTGCGGATTTCGGATTGCGGATTGGCACGGCCGAACGGAGTCGCCCGATCGACGTTCCATTGCGATTCCGCAATCCGCAATCCGCAATCCGCATTCTCCTGCTCCTCCTTCTGGCCACGCGCGCCTCCGCTCAAGTGGATCCCTCCGGCCCCTGGCGCACCCTCCACACCGCCCACTTCCGCATCCACTTCCGGCCCGCGTATCGCGATGTGGCGCTGCTGGAGGCGCGCGAGGCGGAGCGGTCGTACGCCTTGCTCGCCGGGGAGCTGCACCCACCGCGCGGCGTCGTGGATCTCACCCTGGGCGACGATGTCGACGCGTCCAACGGCTTCACCACGGTGTTTCCCACGAGCCGCATCACGATTTTCGCCACGCCGCCGGCGGGCGACCACGGCCTCCTGTTTTACGACAGCTGGCTGCGCCTCGTCACCACGCACGAGCTCACGCATGTCTTCCACCTCGACCGCACGAAGGGTATCTGGAGCGCGCTGCAGCAGGTGTTCGGCCGGGCTCCCGGCCTGTTTCCCAACGAGTATCAGCCGAGCTGGGCGATCGAGGGACTGGCGACGTACTACGAGTCGCGATTCACCAACGGCGGCCGGGTACGGAGCAGCTTCCACACGCAGGTGCTCGCCGCGGATCGCGCGGCCGGCGCCTCGCGCTCGCCGTGGGACGCGTTGCTGTTCACGCGCTGGGCCGACGGACTGGTCCCGTACGCGTACGGCAGCCGCTTCTTGCAGTCGCTCGCCGGCGTAGCGGGCGACTCGGTAGTGCCACGCTTCGTAGAGGCGACGTCGGGTCAGCTGATCCCGTTCCGCGTGGGGCGGCAGGTGGCCCGGGTCGCGCCCGGGCGTGCGCTCGCGACCGAGTGGATCCGCGGCACGCGCCCGGCGCCCGGCAGCGACGCGGGCCAGCCGCCGGCGCGCCTGCTCGACAGCCTGCTCCGCAGCGAGCCCGTGCCGCGGGTGTCGCCGGATGGACGCCGCATCGCCTACGTGCGCGACGCAGGGAACGGCGCGAGCGAGCTCCGGGTGCGGGATGCCGCCACGTTTCGCGTCGTTGCCCGGCACCGCGTGACCGGCGGGGTCGACTACGACTGGGTGGGAGACACGCTGGTGGTGGCGCAGCTCGACTACGTCACGCCGTGGCGCATCCGCAGCGACCTGTATCGCTGGGTGCCCGGCGGATCGTGGCGCCGCGCGACGCGGGGCGCCCGGCTCGTTGCCCCCGCGGGCGGCGGGGGCCGGCTCGTGGCCCTCGCCCTCGGCCCTGCCACCGCCACACCGACGCTGCCCGTGCCTCCCGGACCGCGCGGCGCCGTATGGGAGGATGTGGCGCTCTCGCCCGACGGCCGGTGGGTGGCCGGCAGTCGCAGCGCCGGTGGCCGCTGGGCCCTGGTGCGCTGGCCGGTCGACTCGCCAGCCGCGGGCGCCGTGCTCGTGGACACGCGCGGCAGCATCGCCGATCCCGTGTGGACGCCATCCGGTGAGCTGTGGTTTGTGGCCGAGCCTACGGGATTCCCCCAGGTGTACCGCTGGAGGGCCGGGCGGGCGGAAGCGCTCACCGCGGAGCCGCTGGGGGCGCGCGCGCCGGCGCCGCTTCCCGACGGCACACTGGTGTACGTCACGCTCGGGGCGCACGGCTGGGAGCTGCGGCACGGAGCACCGGTTGCCACCGGCCGCGGCGCGCCGGTCGCCTTCCCGGAGCCACTGCCATTCGACTCGGCGCCCGTCGTGGCGGTGCGCGAGACGGGCTACGCGTCGTGGCCGTCGCTACGCCCGCATTTCTGGATTCCCGTGTACGCGGACGCGGGGCCGACGGGGCGGTTCTACGGCGCTTTCACCGCGGGAACGGATGCGGTGGGTCGCTTCGTGTATGGCGCCGACGTGTACGTCTCAGGGCGACCGTTCCGGGCCGCGGGCGATTTTGCGCTGGTCTCCACCGCGCTCGGCAACCCGATCCTCGACCTCTCGGCGTGGAGCTCGTGGGCCGACCTGCTGCCGCCAGCGAGCGCCGCCGGTGTCACGCTCTCCGAGCTGGACGAGTACGCGGCGCTCGGTGCCTCGTTTGTCGGGCGGCGCTGGCGCAGTGCGGCGAGCGTGCGCGTGGCCGCGGAGCTCGAGCGCACCAGCTTCGCCACGCTGCCCGACACGGCGCTCGCGACGCTGTGCCCGGCGTGCGCCACGCACAATCTCGTCGGCGGCTCGGTCACGCTCACGCTGTCGCACCTGGTGCTCGGGGCGCTGTCGGTGTCGCCCGAGCGGGGCGTCGCGTGGTCCGTGACGTACCGCCGGCGTGATGAGCCGAGCTCCTCGCGCTGGTCGAACGAGCTACGCTCCCGCCTGGCCTGGTACGTGCGCGCCCCGGGGCCCGGCGGCTTCGCCCACTCGGTGCTCGCGGTGCGGGTGGCGGCCGGCGGCTCGAGCGGGCCGCTCGGGACGCTGTTCCGCGTCGGCGGCGTCGCGCCGCAGGGTATGAGCGTCTACTTCGCGCCGTCGCTCTCCGCGACGCGCGCCTTTCCGATCCGCGGCTATCGTGCGGGGGAGCTCGCCGGGGAGCGCGCGGCCGTGGGCAGCGTCGAATACCGCGTCCCGCTCGCGCTGGTGGGTCGCGCGCTCGGCCATCTCCCCGTCGGCGTCGACAAGCTGTGGGTCAACGCGTTCGCCGACGCGGGCGACGCGTGGGCGGCGGGCACCGCACCCCGGCTCACGCGTCTGCGCTCGACCGGTCTCGAGTTGGCGGGCGACGTCGCGCTGAGCTACGACTTTCGGCTCGCGGTGCGGCTCGGCGTGGCGCAGCCGCTCGTCACCGCGCCGTCGGGCGTCGTCCGTCGACCGCAGTTCTACGCCGCGCTGGGCTCCGACTTTTGAGTGGGCATCGCCTGTGTCGAGTTGACACCCGCTCCGACGAATCTCTAAGTTTCCCCGACTCCTCGGAGCATTGATGTACTGTCCCCGCTGCGGCACCCAGAACGACGACGCCAGCAAGTTCTGCCGGTCCTGCGGGCTGGACCTGGCGGCTACGCCGATCGCCGGCGGGCGCGAGCCGGCGCCCGAGATGACCGATCTCGACATGGTGCGCGACCAGCTGAAGGACGAGTACGAGATCCTCGAGGAGCTGGGCCGGGGCGGCATGGCGATCGTCTTCAGGGCCCGCGAGAAGCAGCTCGAGCGCGACGTCGCCATCAAGGTGCTGCCTTTCTCCCTCGCGTTCGACAAGGAGTTCGTCGAGCGGTTCCAGCGCGAGGCCCGCACGTCCGCCAAGCTCGAGCATCCGGGGATCATCCCGATTTATCGCGTCGGCAAGTCCGGCCGCGTGATCTACTTCGTGATGAAATTCCTGCGCGGCAAGCCGCTTTCCAGCGTGCTCGCCGCGCGCGGCACGCTGCCCCCCTCCGAAATCCGCATGATCCTGCTGCAGGTCGCCCGCGCCCTCGCCTACGCGCACAAGGGCGGCATCGTGCACCGCGACATCAAGCCCGACAACATCATGTTCGACGAGCACGGCCAGGCCGTGGTCACCGACTTCGGGATCGCCAAGGCCGCGTCGGGGGGCAAGCTCACCGGCACGGGGATGTCGATCGGGACGCCCCATTACATGAGCCCCGAGCAGGCCCGCGCCCAATCCCTCGACGGGCGCTCCGATCTGTATTCGCTCGGCGTGGTGGCCTTCCAGTGCCTCGTGGGACACGTCCCGTTCGACGGCGAGGACTCGTTCTCGATCGGCTACAAGCACATCATGGACGAGATCCCGACGCCGCCGCTCGAGACCTACGATCAGCGCACGTTGTTCGAGATCACCAAGCGGATGATGTCGAAGTCGCCCGACGACCGGTTTCAGACCGCGGATGATTTGGTACAAGCGCTCGAGGCGGGCGGCGGGTTCGCCGCGGTGGGCCTCGCCAGCGCGGCGACCAAGGCCATCCCGTCGCTCGCGGGCGCGCGGCTCGCGGGCGCGCCCACTACCCCGTTGCCGCGCGTGCCGGGAAAGCCGGCGGAGCACCACAAGCGGTCCGTGGGCGCTGGGATCGCCTTGTGGGTGATGGTGCTCGCCATCGGTCTGGGCGCGCCGGGCCTGTATGCCTACAAGAAGGGGCTGCTGTTCTTCGCGCGGGCCGCGCCGCACGACTCGACGGCGGCGCTGCGGCAGGACACCCTCGCCCAGCGCCTGCTCGCCGACACCGGAACTCCTCCTCCCCGTGTCGACACGACGGCACAGGTTGCCGCCAGGGTGCCCCCAACAGTCGCCCCCGGCACGCCGGGGCGTCTCACGCTCCAGGGACTGCCCCGGGGGGCGCAGGTGACCCTCAACGGGCAACTCCTGCGCGGCACGCAGGTCGACGTCCCGCCGGGGACCTACCAGCTCGCGGTTCGCGCAGCCGGGTTCGAGCTGTTCACGCGCCAGGTGGTCGTCACGCCCGGCGCCCCGTCCACGGTGCGCGTGGAGCTCCGAGCGTTGGCTGGCGACGACGCCAACGCCGGCCCCTGCGATCAGCCCGGCCCGGCGTACAACCAGGACAACCTCTGCTTCGACACCCGCCCGCTGCCCCTGTCGGCCACCCGTATCCCGGTGCCCGCGGATGCGACGGTCTTTCCGCGCCAGAGTATCCTCCTCATCCACGTCTCCAAGGACGGTTCGACGCTCGAGGCTCGGGTGTGGGATCCCTCCAATCTGGAGACGTTCAACAACGAAGCGCTGGACATGGCGAAGACGCTGCGTTGGAACCCTGCTCAGAAAAACGGCGAGCCGGTCGATGCGTGGGTCAAGTGGCCGTTCCAGCCGATGAGGCAGTAATCCGCATCCATCCGACGGCCTTCATCGCCCCGGGCGCGGTCGTGCTGGGGGACGTGACGCTCGGCGCGCGCGCCAGCGTGTGGTACGGCGCCGTGCTGCGCGGCGACATGGACGCGATCGTGATCGGCGAGGCGACCAACCTGCAGGACGGCACGATCGTGCATGTGGACGAGGGCGCCCCGGTGCGCATCGGCGCCCGCGTCGGCGTGGGACACCGCGCGATCCTGCACGGCTGCACGGTCGAGGACGACTGCCTGATCGGCATGGGGAGCGTGCTGCTCAACGGGGCGCATATCGGAACGGGCAGTGTCGTGGCGGCGGGGGCGGTCGTCCCCGAGGGGACCCGGGTGCCGCCCGGGTCGCTGGTGGTGGGCGTGCCGGCTCGTGTGACGCGGGCGGTGGACGACGCGCTGCGAGAGCGGATTCGCCACACGTGGGAGCATTATGTGACGCAGGCCGAGCGGCATCGGGCGGGACAGTTCCCGGCGGCCCGACCAAGTTTGTGATGTGAATTCGCGAAACCCCATGCAGGGGTGAGGCCGTCCGCGCATCTTGCCCGGCTTGCTCGCCGCGCCTACCTTGACCTTCCGCGCTTTTTGAGCCGGCGCCCGGTTAAATTTCAACACATCACCACGCTCTCGGACGCTCTCACCGAAAGGGACGAGCCCGCATGACCGCTTCGACCCGTCTGGGTACGCTCGACTTGAGCCCCAATGCCATCACCGTGCTGGAGCGGCGCTACCTGGTGAAGGATGATCAAGGCCAGCCCGCGGAGCGGCCCGAGGACCTGTTCTGGCGCGTGGCCCGCACGGTCGCGGAGCCGGACCGGCGCTACGGTGCCTCCGACAAGGCGGTCGAGGGGCTGGCCGAGACCTTCTTCGAGCTGATGGCCACGCGGGCCTGGATGCCCAACTCTCCGACGTTGATGAACGCCGGTCGCCCCCTCGGTCAGCTGTCGGCGTGCTTCGTGCTGCCGGTGGACGACTGCCTGTCGAACGGTCAGAGCGGCATTTACGACACGCTGCGGGCGATGGCCCTGGTGCACCAGTCGGGCGGCGGAACGGGGTTCTCGTTCTCGCGGCTGCGCCCCAAGAACGACGTGGTCCGCTCCACCATGGGCGTGGCGTCGGGCCCGGTGTCGTTCATGAAGCTGTACGACGCGTCCACCGACGTGGTGAAGCAGGGCGGCACCCGCCGCGGCGCCAACATGGGCATTCTGCGCGTCGATCACCCGGACATCCTCGAGTTCATCACCTGCAAGGACGATCTCACGCAGGTGACGAACTTCAACATTTCCGTGGCGGTCACCGATGCTTTCATGCGGGCGTTGGAGGAGGGGGCGGCCTACGATCTGATCCATCCCCGCAGCGGCAAGGCGGTCGGGCAGCTCGACGCCCGCGAGGTGTTCCGCAAGGTCGTGCACGGCGCGTGGAAGACCGGTGAGCCGGGCGTGTACTTCATCGATCGGGCGAACCACTACAACCCGGTCCCGCACCTCGGCAGCTACGAGGCCACGAACCCGTGCGGCGAGCAGCCGCTGCTTCCGTACGACGTCTGCAATCTCGGCTCGGTGAATCTCGGGTTGTTCGTGAAGGACGGGGGGGGCGGGGGGGGCGAGGTCGACTGGGAGCGGCTGCGCACGGTGGTGCACCTGTGCACGCACTTCCTCGACAACGTGATCGATGCCAACAAGTATCCGTTGCCGGAGATCGACCAGCTGGCCCAGCGGATCCGCCGCATCGGCCTGGGCGTGATGGGTTGGGCCGATCTGCTCGTGCGGTTGGGGATTCCCTACGACTCGGACGAGGGTGTGTCGCTCGGTCGCAAGATGATGGAGTTCGTGGACGAGGAGTCGAAGGCGGCGTCGGAGAAGCTGGCGGAGCAGCGCGGT
>WNES01000947.1_pt1 | contig 13818 bp, 12 predicted proteins | sample 5399931 | NCBI WGS metagenome assembly WNES01 (sample SAMN13153332, study PRJNA577476) | soil metagenome | isolation source: 20 cm grassland meadow soil 2 days after 3rd rain plot 5 | place: USA:California | collected 2015-11-11
GCATGGCAAACATCAAGGCAGACGAAATCAGCAAGATTCTGCGTGAGCAGATTGAGAATTACGAGCAAACCGTTGCCGTCGATGAAGTCGGCGCGATCATTAGCGTCGGCGACGGCATTGCGCGCGTGCACGGGCTGGAGAAAGTGATGGCCGGCGAGATGCTGGCTTTTCCGCACGACATTTACGGCATCGCGCTCAATCTGGAAGAAGAGGAAGTCGGCGTGGTGCTTCTCGGTGAAACGACGGAGCTGAAGGAAGGCGACGTCGTGAAGCGCACGAACACGATCATGTCCGTGCCCGTGGGCGACGCACTGGTGGGACGCGTCGTGAATCCGCTGGGACAGCCGCTGGACGGCAAAGGCCCGATTGCCACGAAGCAGCGCAATGCCCTCGAACGCATTGCGCCGGGCGTTCTGGACCGCCAGCCGGTGCGCGAGCCGCTGCAAACGGGCATAAAGGCGATTGACAGCATGATTCCCATCGGGCGCGGCCAGCGCGAATTGATCATTGGCGACCGCCAGACCGGCAAGACCGCGGTGATTCTCGACACCATCATCAATCAAAAGGGCGGCGATGTTATTTGCATCTATTGCGGCATTGGCCAAAAGCGCTCGACGATCGCGCAGGTGGTGAAGACGCTGACGGACGCGGGCGCGATGGACTACACGATTGTTGTCGCTTCCTCGGCAGCGGAGCCGGCTTCGCTGCAATACATTGCGCCTTACGCCGCGTGTGCCATGGGCGAATACTTCCGCGACAATAAGCGGCATGCCGTGGCGTTTTATGACGACCTTTCGAAACACGCGCAGGCGTACCGCGAAATTTCCTTGTTGTTGCGGCGTCCCCCGGGCCGCGAAGCTTTTCCCGGCGACGTGTTTTATCTGCATTCGCGCTTGCTGGAGCGTGCCGCGAAACTGAATGACAAACTGGGCGCGGGCTCGTTGACCGCCTTGCCGGTCATTGAAACGCAAGCCGGCGACGTTTCCGCGTACATTCCCACCAACGTGATTTCGATTACCGACGGACAGATTTACCTGGAAGCGGACCTTTTCAACGCCGGCATTCGTCCCGCCATCAACGTGGGCATCAGCGTGAGCCGCGTCGGCGGCAACGCGCAGATTAAAGCCATGCGCCAGGTGGCGGGTTCGCTGCGGCTGGACATGGCGCAGTACCGCGAGCTGGCGGCGTTCGCGCAATTCGGCGCGGATCAGCTCGACAAGGTGACGCAAGGCCAGCTTGCCCGAGGGCAGCGGCTGACGGAGATTTTGAAGCAGGATCAGTACGTGCCTTTGCCGGCGGAAAAACAGGTATTGATGATTCAAGTGGGCACGAGCGGGGCTCTCGATACTGTGCCGGTGAGTGAGGTGCAGCGTTTCGAGCGCGAGTTCCTGCAGTTCATCGAAACGAATTATCCATCCCTGCTGAAGAACATTGCGGCGAAGAAAGCGCTCGACGACGGCATCAAGACGGAAATCAAGGCGGCCATGGATGCGTTCAAGGAACGCTTCACGGTAGCTTCCGCTGCTGCGAATTAGGAATTCAGACGGACTGACGAAAGACCATGCCCACACTTCTCGATTTCCGGCGCCGCATCCGCTCGGTGAAAAACACCCAGCAGATTACCCGCGCCATGAAGTTTGTGGCGGCAGCCCGGTTACGTCGCGCGCAGGAAGCTGCGCTGGCAGCGCGGCCGTATTCGAAAGAACTGGTGCGCGTGTTGCGCTCGACGATTAGCCGTATTGCGGAGCCGCAGCATCCCCTGCTGGCGCGACGCCCGGAGGGAAAAGTTCTCGCGCTGGTCTTGACCGGTGAGCGAGGTCTGGCGGGCGCGTTCAACACCAATATCTTGCGCAAGGCGAATGAATTCTTCCGCGCCAACAAAGGCCGCAAACTTTCGGTGATTCCGGTCGGCAAAAAGGGCCGGGACGCTCTGCGGAAGGCCGGGTTCAACCTGATCGCGGAATACATTAATGTCCTGGCGCGCGTAGAATTCGGCGCGGTGCGGGAAATTTCGAACCTGGTCACGGATTTGTACGCCAAAGGCGAGATCGATTCCGTTTACATCATCTTCAGCGAATTCAAGACGGTGATGTCGGCAAACCTGGCCGTGGAGAAGCTTTTGCCGGTCGACGCCGCGCAAGTACGGGAAAGCAGCAAAGGCGCGGCGGAGAGCGCTCACGTAGATTACATTTACGAGCAGCCGGAAGAGCAGCTTCTCGATCGGCTTTTGCCTCGCTACGTCGAATCGCAGGTGCAGCGCGCGATGCTGGAGTCATCTGCCGCAGAACACGCCGCGCGCATGACGGCCATGGAATCGGCCACGAAAAACGCCGGTGACGTCATCGAAGCGCTGACCCTGCACATGAACAAAGTGCGCCAGGCAGCCATCACCAAGGAGATTATTGAGATTGTGAGCGGAGCCACGAGCACCGCTTAAGTGACTTGTGATTGGTGACGTCACTGCCGAAGTGAGGGAGAAAATCATGTCAGAGAAGCATGCCGCCGTGGGACACATCGTGCAGATCATCGGGCCGGTGCTCGACGTGCAGTTCGAAGGCGGGCATCTGCCTGCGATCTACAACGCGGTTCGCATCACTAGCGATGGCTATAACGTTCCCGAACCCATTGACGTGACGGCTGAAGTGCAGCAGCACTTGGGCGAAGGACGCGTGCGCGCGGTGGCCATGGAGCCCACCGAGGGTTTGGTTCGCGGCATGCAGGCTCAAGATTTAGGCGAGGGCATCAGCGTGCCCGTTGGCCGCACGACGCTGGGCCGCGTGATGAACGTACTCGGCAAGCCCGTAGATCAGCTTGGCCCTCTGACCAGCAAGACGAGATACCAAATCCACCGGCCCGCGCCGCTCCTGGATCAACAATCCACCACACTGGAGATGTTCGAAACGGGCATCAAGGTTGTGGACCTGATACAGCCGTTCTTGAAGGGCGGAAAAATTGGCCTGTTCGGCGGCGCGGGCGTCGGCAAAACCGTTCTCATTCAGGAACTAATTCACAACGTCGCCATGCAGCACGGCGGCGTCTCGGTCTTCTCGGGCGTGGGCGAGCGCACGCGCGAAGGAAACGACCTGTGGCTGGAGTTCCAGGAATCCGGCGTGGTCGTGCCGGGCAATTCGGAGAAGTCGCGCGCCGCGTTGATTTACGGCCAGATGACCGAGCCGCCGGGAGCGCGTCTGCGCGTTGGTTTGACGGGTTTGACTGTGGCCGAATACTTCCGCGACCAGGAACATCTCGACGTGCTGCTGTTCATTGACAACATTTTCCGCTTTGTGCAGGCCGGTTCGGAAGTCTCCGCGCTCCTCGGACGGATGCCGTCGGCCGTCGGTTATCAGCCCAACCTCAACACCGAAATCGGGGAATTGCAGGAGCGCATTACGTCCACCAAGACCGGCTCGATCACTTCGGTGCAGGCAATTTACGTGCCCGCCGACGACTACACGGACCCGGCGCCGGCGGCAACCTTTACGCACTTGGATGCGTCCACAAACCTAAGCCGGCAAATCGTCGAGCGCGGAATTTATCCCGCGGTCGACCCTCTGGCCAGCTTCTCGCGCATTTTGGATCCGCGCATTGTGGGCCAGGAGCATTACACCGTGGCGCGTGCCGTAAAATCGATTCTGCAGCGCTACAAAGACTTGCAGGACATCATCGCCATTCTCGGCATTGAAGAACTCTCCGACGAAGACAAGCGCACCGTGGCGCGCGCGCGCAAGATTGAAAAGTTCCTGTCGCAGCCCATGTTCGTGGCCGCGCAGTTCACCGGCCTCGAAGGCAAATACGTCAAGATCGAAGACACCGTGCGCAGCTTCAAAGAAATCGTCGAAGGCAAGTATGACGACATCCCGGAGCAGGCGTTTTACATGGTGGGTACCATCGACGAGGCTTTGCAAAAAGCGGAAAAGATGAAGGCGGCCGTTTAAGAAAAATGCTTCCCGAAGCCATGGAACTGGTGATCGTCACGCCCACGCGGCAATTGGTGCGCGCGCGCACGAGCGAAGTCACGCTGCCGGGCGCGAACGGTTACCTCGGAATTCTTCCGGGCCACGCGCCGTTGATGACCGAATTGGGCATCGGCGAATTGACGTTTCAGGGCGCAGCGCAAGGGGCGGCGCCTCTTGCTATCGTTCGCGGCTTCGCGGAGGTCCTGCCGGATCGCGTGACCGTCCTTGCGGAAACTGCCGAGTTGGCCGCTGAAATTGACCTTGAGCGCGCGGAAGCTGCGAAGGCCCGCGCAGAGAAGCGGCTTGCCGCCGGAGCACCCGACATTGACTGGGACCGTGCCAGCGTCGCGCTCCAGCGCTCCCTCATCCGCATTCAAGTTGCGCGCAAGTTCCGCGGCGTGCCTGCCAATTCCCGCTGACGCTTTCCATTCACAGCGCCCCGGCAGATTTTGTGACGCGAAATCCCCGCAATTCATCTAATCTAATTGTGGACGAATGTATGGAGCCCATCACGATTTACACCACGGCTTGGTGCCCGGATTGCCGCTACACGAAGGCCTTCCTGCGGGAACGAGGCGTGGCCTATCGCGAAGTAAACATCGAAGAAGATGAAGCCGCGGAAGAAATCGTCCTCAAAGCTAATAATGGCTTGCGCAAAGTGCCCACGCTGGAAGTGGCCGGGCGCTACTTTGCTTGCAGCCCGTTCGACCCTGAAGAGCTTGCTGAGGAACTCAATATCCCGCTGAATCCGTAACTCGTATAGAAAGCGCGAACTTCGTCTAATGGATCGGCAGCCCGCGCGCCCACACATCGGTCACGCGCAGAGATTGATCTACGAGCAAGACATCCGCATCCGCTCCAACCCGTAGAGATCCCTTCTTGAATTCGATCCCCAGCAACGACGCGGGATTCAGCGTCAGCATGCGAACCGCGTCCGCCAGAGGAACACCCAGGTTCACAATGTTTCGAAGCGCGCGATCCAGGGTGAGAGTGCTTCCTGCAAGTATTCCCGCAGCGTTGCGGCAGACGCCATTGGTTACCGTGACCTCGAAACCGCCCAGCATATACTTTCCATCCGGCATGCCGGTGGCGGAGAGCCCGTCGCTCACCAGAGTGACCCGCTCATGACCCTTCGCTTTCAAGAGCAGCTTCATCGCGCCTTCTTCGACGTGCACCCCGTCGGCGATCAATTCCGCGTTGATTTCGGGTGAAGTCAGCACCGCGCCGATCACGCCTGGATCGCGGTGCGTGAACGGACGCATGGCGTTATACGTGTGGGTGGCGCTGCGCGCACCGTGGGCAATGGCAAAACGCGTTTGCTCGTAATTCGCATCGGTGTGGCCCACCGAAACGACCAAGCCCGCCTTGCGTGCTGCTTCGATGCATGGAGCCGCGCCCAGCACTTCCGGAGCAATGGTAATCAGCCGCGCCTTTCCTTCCGCGGCCTGAAGAAAGCGGTTGAGCAAATCCTGTGACGGCGGCTGAATCCATTCCACGGGATGCACGCCACGCCGCTCTTTGCTGATGAATGGTCCCTCGAAGTGAATGCCCAGGACTTCGGCCCGAGATTCCTTCGCCCCATGCTGCTGCGTGATGTACAACGAAATGCCCGCTGTCGCGCGGATCGTGGCGTCAGGCGCGGCGGTGACCGTCGTGGCCAGCAGCGATGTAGTGCCGAACTCAGCCACTTTCCGCGTGACAACGCCCAGCGCGTCGCCGTCACCTTCCATGACGTCGCGTCCGCCCGCGCCATGAATGTGAATGTCAAGGAATCCCGGGATCGCCGTTTTCCCCGTTGCGTTGAGTTCCGTCGCGCCCGCGGTAAGACTTAAGCCGCTACGCGGCCCAATCGCCTCGATGACGCCGTCGCGAATCAATATACCGGCGTCGTTGATTTCTGAAGTGGGAGTTAAAGCGCGTCCCGCGTGGATAAGAGTAGTCGGCATGGCCGTGCAACATCGTAGCGGAAATGCCCGGCGGCACAAAACAAAACGGGCAGGCTGAGTGTCTCAGTCTGCCCGCTTGTTCGAAATACAGAATGCTTGCTTACTTGCCGGCCATGTCGATGCTGGCCAGTTTCAGCGTGTCGCCTTCCACCGTGCCCTTGACGGTCACGTGATGGCCGGCATGATCAGCTACCTTGTCCTGTGCATCGACCACGTACACCTTCTTGTCGGCGTCGTTCACGAACACGTACTTCGCGCCATGTTCCTTGACGCACTTGGTCGTGCACTCGCCGGCCTTTTCATTGGCGCCCTTCACTCCGCACTGGCTGTCGGAAATCCAGCCGGTCATGGAGCTGTCGGCCGCCATCAGCAGTGTCCCGGTGAAGAGCGTCGCCGCAAGCGCCGTTGTGAGTCTTAGTTTCATTGTTTCCCCCTCCAGAAGTCCATTTGTGGTGGTTGAGTTGCCGGGCTGCCCCTGTAGCTTGGCATAGCCACGGCTCTTGTGTCCAGCCACTTCCTAGACCGCTCTAGGTCCCATCTTTATTCCCGGGTGAGGCCAAAAAAGAAAAAGGAAGGACTCTTCTGGAATCCTCCCTGGTTGGCCCCACTCCTAAGGATTAGCTAAGGATCAGCAGCTGCCTACACGAATTTCCGCCTTACTGGCCGGAGGTCGCCGTGCTCGCCGAGGCTGTTGTCGCTCCCTTGGGCAAGCTCAAGTAGCCGGTAGCGCTGGTTTTGGTCACTTTGTTGACCACGAGTTCCAGCGCGGACCGGGTGCTCCCTGTGTAGAAGAAGATGGGCTCGTTGACCGAGCGGTTCTTCTTCTCAAAGCTGTTGTCGTCCGCGAGAACATTGATGGTGTACTGATTTTTCCGCGGGTTCGTGTCTTTTAGCACCAACTGAATGCTGCCCACTTTGGTGGCTCCGCCCTTGCGCTGTACGGTGAATTCAAAATAATCGCGCTGGCCAGTGCGGCGAAGCTGATCGATTTCGTCATGGTTGCGGGCGATTAGCGTGCCCATCTCGCTGCGGGCCATCTGGATGCTGTTCTTGGTAGCGTCGAGGTCACCTTTGACTCCCGTGACGTCGCCGTTCAACTTAGTCACATCATCTGCGCTAGCTTTGGTGGCCAGTTCGGCCTTCATGGAAGTCGCGAGAGTGTCAACCTTCTGGTCGACGGCGTGCGTTGCGTTCTTGGTCTGTTTGCGAGCCGTGATCAGTTCGCCCTGCGTGACGTTCAGTTTGTCCGCGATGACCTTCAGGTCGCTCTGCAGCTGCTGATTGATCTCGTCCTCTTTGGCCAGGCGCTGGCCCAGAGCTTCACTGGCCTGTTTTGAGGCCACTGTCGTTTGCTCCAGGTTCTTGGCCTGATTAAGGGCGCTCCAGCCCAGCCCCAATCCGATAAGGGAAAGGCCGCTCAAAAGGCCCAGCGCCAATCCGACCCAGCGAGGCGCCCCCGAGGTAGTCGTGTGAGAAAACTCCTGAAATTCGCTCATAGAGGTTCGTATCTCCTTTAGGCGACTTTGCCCTATATATGGGAAACAGCACCCGTGACACCAAAAGGACCGCATACTACTAGTACTAGCTAAAGCAAGCGAAATCAAGTAGATGGGCTGCATGCGGGGTGCCGCAGAGCAGAATTCTATACGTACTGGAACGTGTAAAACTTACTCAAGTAGGTAGAAGCGCTCAAACGCATTAAAATCCTTGGATTTTCTGTAATGGCCTTGGAAGTGTGGCGAAAGTCCAAGCGAAGAGAAGCCCTAACAGGCCTGGACTGAGAACTTTAAGCGGAGAGAGCTTAAGCGGCTCGGAAGGCGTCTGCGGCGACTTCAGCGTGCTCGGCGTTGAAATAGCAGTCGAGAGTGTTCACGGCAGCCTCAAGGACGACGCGGCAATCGGGGCAGCCTTCAAGGTGACGCTTGATCTCCGTCTCAACAACCGAAGACAGACGCCCCTCTAAATACCAGCAAATCAAGTGGATTGTGTCACGACAGCTCATTACTCGGCCCCCAGCATTTCCCCAATAGAAACAGCCAGGCACTTCTTAACAGTGCACTTGCAACACCAAAAACCGGCGGCTGGCTTCGAATACGATAAAACGTTGATAATAAAGCGCTTAGTTTTTTGTCTCTTGATAGAATACGTCAGATTCGATGTTTCGTTCTTGAAAAGATTACACCCCAAATGCACAAAATGAGCACCGATTCGAGCAAGGAGTGCAAGCTTACCGTTGCGGAACCATGGTCATTTCGCGAAGCCGGGCAATTCTGTCCGGGAGTGCCGGGTGCGTGCTAAGAAGGGTCGCCATCGAGCCCCCGCCAAAGAGCGGCCTCACGATGCAAAGGGAAGAAGTTGTCGGTGTAATGGCGGTCGTCGGAATCCGCTTGTTGTATGCGCCCAGCTTTTCCAGAGCACTAATCAACCCGTAAGGATTGCCTACCATCCGGGCTCCGGTTGCGTCCGCCGAATACTCCCGCTGCCGCGAAAGACCCAGCTGCAAGAGCATGGCGGCGATGGGTGCCAGAATGAGCATCAGGATCGCCGCAATTCCTCCGCCGTCACGCTCGTCACGGTCCCCTCCGTATCCTCCAAAAATCATGGCCCAGCGGCCCATGGTAGAGAGATGGAAAACCGCTCCGGCTATCGTTGCGGCAATCGAGCTGATCAGGATGTCGTAGTTGCGGACATGCGAAAGCTCGTGAGCAATCACGCCTTCGAGTTCGTCGTCACTCATCAGCTCGAGCAAACCCTGAGTCACCGCAACGGAGGCGTGGCGCGGATTCCTTCCGGTGGCAAAAGCGTTTGGCGCTGGCTCAGGAACGACATAGAGCTTCGGAACGGGCAAATTCGCTTTCGCGGCGAGGCGTTCCATCACGGCATAAAGGCGCGGCAACTGCTCGCGCGTTACAGGTTTGGCGCCGCTGGACATTAGCGCGATCTTGTCCGAAAAGAAGTAAGCAAAAGCGTTCATGACCACGGCCAACCCTAGAGCAATGGTCATGCCGTTGCGGCCGCCGAAATACTGGCCGATCAGCATCAACAAGAGCGTAAGAGCTACCAGCAAGAACGTTGTGCGAAAGATTCTCATAATTTCCTTCTATTCTACGCGTGCGCTTTTTGCGCACCGAATGTTGCTATTAATCGTTGAGGAGCTTCTCTGCCACACTTCTCCCCTCTAGATTAGATACGCGCCGCGGCGGCGGGTTGTTTCGCAGGCTTCCTCTCGAAGCGCATGACATCCTTCTGCCCGTCGCGATCCACAATAATGTGGTCGCCGGGAAGAACAGCACCTTCAAGAATCTGCAACGCCAGCGGATCCTGAATCAATCGTTGGATGGTGCGGCGAAGCGGCCGCGCGCCGTAAGCAGGATCATATCCTTCGCGCAAGAGCAATTCTTCCGCTGCCGGCTTCAGCTCCAAAGTAATCTGCCGTTCCGCAAGCAGCTTCTCGACGCTCCTCATGAGCAAGCTCACAATCTTTGCCAACTGCTCTTTGCCCAGCGGATTGAAGATCACAATCTCGTCAATGCGGTTGATAAATTCCGGCCGGAACGCTGCGCGCAATGCTTCCATGGCCTCTTTTCGCGCAAGCTCCGGATCCTTGCCCGCCAATTCGGAAATGGCGCTGGAGCCAACGTTGCTCGTCATCACCAAAACCGTGTTCCGGAAATCCACGGTGCGGCCCCTGCCGTCCGTCAGGCGGCCGTCCTCTAAAATCTGCAACAAAACGTTGAATACGTCCGGGTGCGCTTTCTCGATTTCGTCAAAAAGTATGACGGAGTACAAATGACGCCGGACCTGTTCGGTAAGCTGCCCGCCCTCTTCGTAGCCCACGTAGCCTGGAGGCGCGCCGATGAGCCGCGAAACGCTGTGCTTTTCCATGTACTCGCTCATGTCAATGCGAATCATGAGCTTTTCGTCATCGAAGAGGAATTCCGCCAGCGCGCGCGCCAGTTCCGTCTTTCCTACGCCGGTAGGCCCAAGAAAAATGAAGGAGCCGATGGGGCGCTTGGCGTCGGAAAGTCCGGCGCGGCTGCGGCGCACGGCGTTGGCCACGCGCGCAAGGGCCTCGTCTTGACCGACAACGCGCTGGCGTAGGCGCTCCTCCATGTGCACAAGCTTTTGCGCTTCGCCCTCAAGCAAGCGGCCGGCTGGTATTCCCGTCCACTTGCTGACGAGCTTGGCGATATCTTCCTCGTCAACCTCTTCCTTCAGCATGGGAGCGTCTTTTTGGACCGAAGCAAATCGTTCCTGAGCTTGTTTGAGTTCACGCTCCGCGACCGCGATTTTGCCGTACCGGATTTCCGCCACTTTGGCGAGTTCGCCGGCGCGTTCGTACCGCTCCGCCTCCGCCTTGAGCTGCTCGATCTGCTCCTTGAGCTTGCGAATTTTGCCAATGGCTTCCTTCTCGTTTTGCCAGCGCGCCTTCTTCACGCTTGCTTCTTCTTTCAGCTTGGCAAGCTCCTTCTCAATCTGCGCCCGCCGCTCCTTGGAGTGCGCGTCGGATTCTTTCAGCAGCGCCTGGCGCTCGATTTCAAGTTGCAGGATGCGGCGTTCGATTTCGTCAATCTCCACGGGCAAAGAATCAATTTGCATGCGCAGGCTGGCTGCAGATTCATCGATTAGGTCGATGGCTTTGTCTGGCAGGAAGCGGTCCGAAATATAGCGGTTGGACAGCGTTGCAGCGGCGATGATGGCGGAGTCCTTGATGCGCACGCCATGATGCACTTCATAGCGTTCCTTCAAGCCGCGAAGAATCGCAATGGTGTCTTCCACAGTAGGTTCCGGGATCAGCACGGGCTGGAAGCGGCGTTCGAGCGCGGGATCCTTTTCGATATGTTTTTTGTACTCGTTGAGCGTGGTAGCGCCAATGGCGCGCAGTTCGCCGCGGGCCAGCGCCGGCTTGAGCATGTTGGAAGCATCCATTGCTCCCTCGGCGGCACCGGCGCCAACCAGCGTATGCAGCTCATCGATAAAAAGAATGATTTGCCCTTCGGCTTCGGTGATTTCTTTGAGAACCGCCTTCAAACGGTCTTCAAATTCGCCGCGGAATTTCGCTCCTGCCACGAGTGCGGCAAGGTCCAGGGCCACAATGCGCTTTGTTTTGAGCACATCCGGCACGTCTCCGGAAACAATGCGCTGGGCCAGGCCTTCGACGATGGCCGTCTTGCCGACGCCAGGTTCGCCAATCAATACGGGGTTGTTTTTTGTGCGCCGCGCTAGAATCTGCATCACGCGGCGAATCTCTTCGTCGCGGCCAATCACCGGATCGAGTTTCTGCTTTCGCGCCAATTCGGTCAGGTCGCGCGCATATTTTTCGAGAGATGCGTAGGTGGCCTCGGGATTCTGAGATGTCACGCGCTGGTTGCCTCGCACTCCTGCCAGGGCCTGCAAAATCGCCTCATGCGAAGCTCCCTGTCGCTTTAGCAATTGGCCGGCAGGATCGCGGTCGCGCTTGGCAATCGCCAGAAACAAGTGTTCTGTGGAAACAAATTCATCCTTGAAACTATCCGCTTCTTTGAATGCCTGCTCGAGGACATCGTTCAGCGAGCGGCCCATGTGCTGTTGGGCGAACCCCTGCACTTTCGGCAAGCGTCCGAGCTCGCGTTCAATCTCCTGAGTGAGGGCCTCGGTACGAATACCAAGACGGGCGAGCAGGGGAGGCACCACGCCATCGGCCTGCGCCACCAGTGCCGCGAGCAGGTGAATCGGCTCAATCTGCTGATTCTCATGCTGTGCAGCCGCTTCCTGGGCGCTTTGCACGGCCTCCTGAGCCTTTACCGTCATTTTTTCAAATCGCAACATAGGACCCTCGATCTCAATTCTGTCCCTCTCTATGTCGGTTGCAAAAAAGGGCTGGCGGACCGCCAGCCCCTATTCTTGCAGCTTACATCTCTCATTGCAGCCTTTTCGCCGCCTCCCCTTACCTGCCGGAGGCAGCCGCGGCCACGGCCGGAGCGTTCACGTTTACCTTGACCTGCTTCGGCTTCGCTTCCTCGCGCTTGGGAATCGTCAGCGTCAGCACGCCGTTCTGATAATCGGCCTTGATGGCGTCCGTATTCACGGTATTCGCAAGCGTGAAACTGCGAGCAAAGGAACCAAACGAGCGCTCCACGCGCAGGTAGTTCTCTTCGTTCACTTTCTTCTCAAACTTGCGTTCACCGCGAATCGTGAGCAGATTGTTCTCCACGCGGATGTCGAGGTCCTTGGGATCAACCTCGGGGAGATCCGCCTTCACCACGAGTTCGTGTTCGGTCTCGTAGATGTCGACGGCTGGCGCCCAGGCGCTGAGGTTGGACTGCTCGCCGGTTCGTTCAAAAGCATCGTTGAACAGGCGATTGATCTGGTCCTGCAGGGTGGTGACGCCGCGAAAGGGTTCCCATCGGGCTATCGTTCTCATAGTTGTAAGCACCTCCATAGGTGATTGTAGGAACATCATAAAACATTAGCGTAGTGTTGTCAAGCAAAAATTCGAAGCTGACCTAGTATTGATTAAAAGCCATAAATATCAATAAGATACGGAATACTTATCTTGGGTTGCGGTGACGAATTGGAGGGGTTGCTCTTAGAGCCGCTTTGCTCGCAGCAAGCGAAGGGAAAGCCGCAAACTAGCTTGCGCCACAAGCTAGTTGTCCGTGCAAACTACTCTGCAGTACAAAGCTGCTCATAGATTCCGAGCTTTTCACCACTATGGCAGGTCATGACCAATCTCGGGAAGGAGGGGTACGCGGGAGGTTCCTGCTAGACTACGGCTGCTCATGCGCCTGGACGAGCTTGACTATCACCTGCCACCGGAGCAAATCGCGCAGCGGCCCCTGGACCGCCGCGACGCCTCACGCCTCCTGCTCTTAAATCGCTCCTCGGGTGCCTTCGAGGATCGGCAATTTGCAGAATTCCCTGACCTTCTTGGGGGCAACGAGTTGCTCGTTCTGAACAACGCGCGAGTGATTCCAGCGCGACTCTTTGGACGGCGCGCGGGCGTGCGCTCGCAGAAGCCTTCGCGCTCCACGCGGGCAGAGCACCTAACGGGCAAGGTCGAGATCCTGCTGACGCGCCAAGTCGAAGGCGACTCGTGGGAGGCGCTGGTGCGGCCGGGACGAAAGATGCAGCTCGGGGAGCGCATTCTTTTTGGCGAAGGGGAATTGGAAGCGGAAATAACCGCGCGAGGGGAATTCGGCCTACGGACGCTGCGGTTCGCTTCTCATGACCAAAGAACCATGAACGAGCACGTGGAGCGGCTTGGCCACGTGCCGCTGCCTCCGTACATCGAACGCGCAGACGAATCGGCGGATCGCGAACGCTATCAAACCGTGTTTGCCAGGAATCCGGGCGCGATTGCTGCCCCCACCGCGGGTCTTCATTTTTCCGAGGAAATATTGAAACGCATACGCGCGCGCGGAGCGGAGATTTGCGAGCTAACGCTGAATGTGGGTCTTGGCACGTTTCAGCCAGTTCACGGGGAAACGCTGGAAGAGCATGTAATGCATTCCGAGTCTTACCAGATTCCCCGGGAAACAGTCGAACGGATCAATGCCGCGAGCGCGGCAGGGCGCGCGATTTTTGCCATTGGGACGACGGTCGTGCGAGCACTGGAAGATTCGGCATTGCGCACGGCCGATGCGGGCTCGTCAAACGTAGTGACCGCGGGAAAGGCCGAAGCAAAACTGTTTATTACCCCTGGATTCCGTTTTCGTGCCGTCAGCGGCCTGCTGACGAACTTTCACTTGCCCCGCTCCACGTTACTGGCGCTGGTTTGCGCCTTTGCTGGCCGCGAAAATGTGCTTGCCGCTTACCGCCATGCGGTAGAAGCCGGTTATCGGTTCTATAGCTACGGAGATTGCATGTTGATTCGCTGACGAAGCAGAAAGCGGGCGAAAAAGTGATCAGCATATGGGAACATCGCCAAAACGAAG
>WNES01000948.1_pt1 | contig 13818 bp, 9 predicted proteins | sample 5399931 | NCBI WGS metagenome assembly WNES01 (sample SAMN13153332, study PRJNA577476) | soil metagenome | isolation source: 20 cm grassland meadow soil 2 days after 3rd rain plot 5 | place: USA:California | collected 2015-11-11
GCAGGCATAATTCATCTTGCGGGGAACATGTATTTCCTACTGGCATTTGGCCATGCCGTGGAAAATTTTCTGCGACCGCTGCGATATCTGTTGCTTATTGCAATGGCGGCAATCATCGGTGACCTGGCGCATATCGCTCTGGATCCTCGCTCACAGACCCCATGTATCGGCGCCAGTGGCGGCATTGCCGGAGTGATTACGTTCTACGCTCTGAATTTTCCGCGGATGCGGCTTGCTTTTCTGATGCGCTGGGGATTCGTCTGGTTTCACTGGATCCGATTACCTGCTTGGTTCGTTTTCGTTCTTTGGATTCTCTTCCAACTCATCGGCACTCTTGAGCAGAGAGCAGGCATGAGTTCTGTTTCATCGGCAGCGCATTTAGGAGGAGCGGCGGTGGGCGTCCTCGCATGGGTCCTTTGGCGCGGATCCAATGACGCAGGAATCACGAAACAAGCGTCAGTGCTCGATTGATTAGTCGACTTCATTTGTCGTTCGCCACTTGAAATCGGTTGTCATTTTGCGTTCAGCATTTACTTTCCCGCCCGCGATCTTTCCGCCTATTCCGCGTGCGTGGAATGAATCAGTGAGCGAGGTGGGAAAGATCGACAACAACGGAAGAACAGCTCGCTGAACGAGGAGCCCCACGCGATTTTTGGGGCAAACAACAATGCCAAGAGCCACTAATGCCCCGGCTAGCCGGGCGCGCCGTAAACGAATCTTAAAAAAAGCCAAAGGCTACCGCGGTCGCCGTTCCAAACTTTTCCGCTACGCGAAAGACGCGATCATGAAAGGGCAGTATTGGGCCTACCGCGACCGGAAAACGCGGAAACGCACCTTTCGTTATCTCTGGATTCAACGGCTAAATGCGGCTGCACGCGCCAATGGAATGAACTACAGCCGTTTTGCGGAAGGATTGAAAGCCGCAGGCATTGGCCTCGATCGGAAAATTCTTGCCGATCTCGCCGTTACTGACGAAGCGGCATTTAAATCGATTGTAGATCAAGTAAAGAGCGCGCTGGAGAAGAAGAATAAAAAGGCGGCGTAGCGGCCATGTCTCACCCGCTCGAACAACTCCGCGATGAAGCGCTGCGCGGAATCGGTTCCGCGCCTGACGAGCAGGCGCTCGAGTCCGTACGCGTAAAATATCTCGGAAAGAGCGGCAGCGTTTCCGCGTGGGGCGAGCAAATGAAAATGTTGGCAAAGGAGGAGAAGCCGGTCGTCGGTAAATTGCTCAACGACGTTCGCAATGTCGTCACCGCGGCAATCGAAGCGCGTGCACAACAATTTCGATCGCAAAGAGAATCGGGTGCGCTCGCGAAAATCGACATCTCGCTTCCCGGAACGCCGCGGGACATTGGCGCATTGCATCCGCTGACCCAAATGTGGGAGCGCTCGATCGAAATTTTTCGTCGGATGGGCTTTGCGCTCGCAGATGGGCCGGATATTGAGGACGAATGGCATTGTTTCGATGCGCTCAACACGCCGCCCGAACATCCGGCGCGCAACGAGCAGGACACATTTTATTTGCCGGACGGGCGATTGCTGCGCACGCACACTTCGACCGTGCAAATCCGCACCATGCGAGGCGCGCCGCCGCCGATTCGCGTGATCGCGCCCGGCGCCGCGTATCGCCGCGACGAACTGGACGCAACGCACAGCCCGCAGTTTCACCAGATCGAAGGTCTTTACGTCGATGAAAACGTCAGCGTCGCCGATTTGAAAGGCACGCTCGAGTTCTTCATGCGCGAATTGTTCGGTGCGGATACAGCAGTGGAGTTTCGGCCTCACTTTTTTCCGTTTACTGAGCCAAGCCTGGAGGTTTACGTAAAATCGAAAGCGCTCAAGGGCGGTGAGCGCTGGATCGAAGTCGCCGGCTCAGGTGTCGTGCATCCTGCCGTTTTCGAGCAGGTCAACAAAGCGCGCGGCGACAAAGCCTACGACCCGGAAAAGTGGAGCGGCTTTGCCTTCGGTCTGGGTATGGATCGTCTCGCAATGATTTTGTTCGATATCCCCGACATCCGCCTCTTCGGGCAAAACGATTTGCGGTTCCTTCGCCAATTCGCATGAAATTTTCAGTTAATTGGTTGCGCGAATTTATCGATCTTCCAAAGACTCCGGAAGAGATCGCCGATTTGTTGACGCGCGCCGGAGTCGAGACCAAAAACATCGAAACGCGCGGTGCGAAGATCGAGAAGGTCCTTGTTTCGCAAATTACCGCATCGTCGCGCCATCCGAATGCCGATCGGCTCACCGTTTGCGAAGTGGATGATGGGAGCGCCACGAAACGACAAATCGTTTGCGGCGCCACCAATTATAAAGTCGGCGATAAAGTTCCGCTGGCCCTCCCAGGCGCGAAATTGCCGAACGGGACCGAAATTCGAAAAAGCAAACTGCGCGGCGTCGATTCGGAAGGAATGCTGTGCAGCCCCATTGAGCTCGGCCTGGGCGAAGACGCCTCGGGCCTGTTGATTTTGTCGCCTGAAGCAAAAGTTGGCGCGCCGATTACCGATCTTTTCCCAAGCGATACGATTCTCGACGTCGAGATCACTCCGAACCGCGGCGATTTGCTCAGTCATTTTGGCCTCGCGCGCGAAATCGCAGCGCTCACCAGCAAGAAACTGAAGTCGACGCCCCGCGAAGCCAAAATTCCCGTCAAAAAAACCGGCGTGACGATTAGCGCGACACGTGAGTGTCCATTTTTCTCTGCGCGTAGGATCGACAACGTGAAAGTCGGACCGAGTCCGCAGTGGTTGCGCGCGAAAATTGAGAGCGCTGGCGTCCGTTCGATCAACAACATCGTTGACATCTCGAACTTCGTGATGCTCGAGCTCGGACAACCGACGCACGCGTTCGACGCCGATAAGTTAAGAGGCGACATCAACGTTCGACTCGCGCTCGATGGCGAAAAGTTTCTCGCACTCGACGGAAAGACATACTCGCTGAAACCGGACAATTGCGTAGTCGCCGATCAACAACGTGCCGCGGGAATTGGTGGCGTGATGGGTGGCGAGGAGACCGGCGTTACTGAGTCGACCAGGAATGTTTTGCTCGAGGCCGCCTACTTTTTGCCGGCGAGCATTCGGCGCACCGCGCGGGAGCTGGATCTTCCAAGCGACGCGAGTTACCGATTTGAACGCGGCGTCGACCCGGAAATGGTTCTGCGCGCGTCAGCTCGCGCAACGGAACTGCTTCAAGAAATTACGGGCGGGACTGCGGCGAAGGAAATTCACGTTGCCGGCGAGCTCCCGTCGAATCCCTCTGACGTTTCGTTGATCTATGAAAAATGCGACCGTGTCGTGGGGATCGCGATCAAACCCAAAACGATCGACGAAATTCTCACGCACTTTGGTTTGAAGAAGATCAGCGCAGCCAAGATCACAAAATGGAAAATTCCAAGTTACCGGCGTGATTTGCAGCGCGATGTCGATCTTATTGAAGAAGTCGTACGCGCTTACGGCGCCGACAAAATTCCGGGGAGAGACCGCAGCCGGTTCACTCCTTCAACTGCGGCCGATCGCGAGCACGATCTGGAAACACACATGCGCGAGCGACTGGTTGCGCGTGGACTTTTCGAAGCGCGCACTTCGAAATTAATTTCGCGAAACGCTTCGGCGTTCAGCGAAGGTGCAGTCGAATTGCGAAATCCGTTGAGCGAAGATCACGTCGCACTGCGGCCGAGCTTGATCGCCGGTTTGCTTGGAGTGCTGGAAGGAAATATTCGCGCGGGGGCCGAGAGCGTTTCGATTTTTGAAATCGGACGCGCATTCATCCCGCCATCGGGAAAGGAGGAACGACATCTTGCCCTTTTGCTCTGGGGAAATGTCGCTGGCGCGCCGAACTGGCGATCGCAGACAAAACGCAGCTTCGACTTGTTTGATCTCAAGGGCGCGCTCGAATGCGTTGTACCAAATCTTTCGTTTCGGCGAGGAAAATTCCCTGATCTCGCGGTCGCGGTCGAAGTTTGTTCCGGCCACCAGCTAGTGGGGTTGGGTGGTCAACTCTTGGCCGGCAAATCGGGCGCGCCCGGTTCGGTGCTCGTTGCCGAGCTGCACGCCGATCTCCTTTTGGCTACGGGCGAATCGGCAAGAAAATTTCGAGAACTCGACCGCTATCCAGCGATCAGGCGCGATATTGCGATGCTGGTGCCTGACGAAATCTCGCAGGAAAAAATTTTGCGCACGATTGGAGAACCGCGCGAGCCGCTTTTGGAAAGCATCGAGCTCTTCGATTTGTTTAGCGGCGGCGAAATTGGGGCGGGACGAAAGTCGCTCGCATATAGATTGACATATCGAGATCGAAGTCGCACACTGACGAGTGAGGAAGTGAACGCGGCGCACGCGAAAATTCGCGAGCGATTGCGGCGCGACCTCGGCGCGGAACTGCGCGAATAGTTCTTTGAGATTGAGAGCCGCTCGTTGAGGGTTGGGCAGGAAACCAGTGCTTTCCGTTCAACTCTCAGCCAGCGGCTTTCGAGTCCCGAATGTTTTTAACATTTGCCCTGCGATGTTCGCGATTGAGGTGACGTCCCCGAACCGATAGTTGACGAAATACGGAGGCTTGGTTGGTGCGGAAAATGACAGGCCTTGATTGGAAGTCAGATTCCGCGGCAACGGTCATCCACCCTTTCCTAAAAGGGAACGGGAGAATCACCTGAACGGCACCGGCGGGGTAAAATTTCAAAACCCGGATCGACATTTCGATCCGGGTTTTTTCATTTAAGCATTAGAGCATTGAAGCGTAAATCAATGAAACGCGTTAAGGGTTCAACGCTTCAATGAATTTGAACTTCATACACTAAGATCGATAATGCGCAGTGACGTGCGCATACTTCTAGCTCTCGAAGACGGCCGATATTTCGAGGGCGAATCTTTTGGCGCAACAGGCACGCGCGTCGGTGAAGTTTGTTTCAACACCGCCATGACGGGTTATCAGGAGGTGCTGACCGATCCCTCGTATCGCGGACAGATCGTGGCGATGACTTATCCCTTGATCGGAAATTATGGGATCAATTGTCTCGATCAGGAAAGCTCTGCGCCCCATGTGCGTGGATTCGTCATAGAAGAATTGACAGATATCCCGAGTAACTGGCGCTCCGAAATGTCGCTCAATGAGTATCTGCAAAAATGGAATATCCCAGGCGCGCAGGGAATCGACACGCGCGCACTGACGCGGCATTTGCGCACCCGCGGTGCAATGAAAGCATGTCTGACGACTGAACAGATTTCGACGGCAGAAGCGACGCAACGAGCGATTGAAGGCGAGGGCGTGATCGGGATGGATTACGTCCGGGAAGTATCAACAAACAAAATTTACCGCTGGGACCCGGAGGACAAGTTCAGCGCGCCGTGGTCGATTGCTGGTAATGGGGAAAACAAACGCGCACTGCCGCCAATCAAGTTTCAAGTCGTCGCGTACGACTATGGTATCAAGCGAAACATCCTGCGCCTGCTTCGCCAGAAAGGCTTTGCAGTTACCGTCGTCCCTGCATCGACGACTGGCGAGGAAGCGTTGGCATGTAATCCAGACGGAATTTTTCTCTCCAACGGCCCCGGCGATCCCGCGGCGCTGCCTTACGCGCACGAAACTGTTCGCGATTTGATGGGCAAGAAGCCGATCTTCGGAATCTGTCTTGGTCATCAGATTCTCGGTTTCGCGTTCGGCGGATCGACCTTCAAATTGAAATTTGGACATCGCGGCGCAAATCAACCAGTAAAAGATTTGCGCACCGGCAAAGTAGCCATCACTGCGCAAAATCACGGGTTCGCCGTCGATGCGGAGTCGCTGCCCACAGATGTGGAAGTAACTCACATCAACTTGAACGACCGCACGGTTGAGGGAATGCGCCACAAGGGTTTGCCGATCTTCAGTGTGCAATATCATCCGGAAGCGGCGCCCGGCCCGCACGACGCCTCGTATTTTTTCGATCAGTTCGCAGATTTGATCGAAAAACAAAGGTAGGCCGCGATCGCGAGGCGCGCCGTTAGGAACGCGCTTTCCACTCCCGTGGCTATTGACCAGCAGACCCGTCAGCCGACATTTGTTCCATGATTAATTTACCAAATAATAAACCCAGCGTCTGGAGAGTTGCAGTGACTGCGACTTTCATTGCAGCGCTGGCATCCGCGCCGCTGGCAATCGCGCAGGAACACGAGCACAGCGATGCGGCTGCTTCGAAAGAAGTGACCGGCGAAGTGGTCGACATGATGTGCTACGTCGATCACAACGCCGTCGGCGAAAAGCATGGTCAGTCTTGTGGGGCAAAATGCATCAAAAACGGTGGGCCCGTGGGCATCGTCAGCGACGGCAAGGCCTATCTCGTGGTTGGCGAACACAAGCCAATGAACGATCAGCTTGCCGATTACTGCGGCAAGACCGTCACTCTGAAAGGTAAACTGGCCGAGCGCGGCGGCATCGCCATGCTTGAGAATGCCGAGGTAGTGAAAAAGTAATTGTAGCCGGTTCGTTGTGCAAAACGCGTGCGTCGTCCACAGGGCGCCAGATCATTTGTAATACGGCCGAAGAGACGGCCGCAGCTTTCCCACTCGAAGAGCCGTTTCAATTTGCAAATCGGAGATGGGGGCATCGGAGATTTTGCGAATCTCGCCTGCTTCAAGCGCCGCGATCGGCAATCCATCACGAAACAAAATTCGGTTTGCAGTGAACGCTGCAATTCGAGGTCCCGGGGTGAGAATCCCGAGCAAATTCAGCGGGTCCGCGGCACTCAATGCAACTAGTTCACCGTTTGTCGGCGCTTTGCGAATGGCACGCAACAACCCAATGGCCTCGGGCAAAGCAAATTGTTCGCCGCTAATTCCGCCGACGAAATAGCCGCCGCGAATCTCGCCGCGCGCCTCCCACCGGCGATAGATTCGGCCGAGCTCGTACCAACTGACACCAAGACTTTCGCGCTCGAGTAATCGCCGAAACACAACGCCATACCGTCGTAATAGCACGCGTGCAAATTTCTCGATGGCCGTATCGCGCGCGGCACTCCCTGCACCGTTTCCCGATTGTTCTGACGAGACTCGTTCGCCCAGTAGCGACCAGCGGCCTGCAAACTCGATACTGGCCACATTCGTCTTACGCCGGCGTTTTCCAACGTTCCGCCCGAAAGTGGGGCGCTTGTTTGACGGAATGAGGAGCGCCCGCAATCCATCGAAACTATCTGACGTTACTAGGCCGAGCGCCGCAAGCTGCGATAGCGCTTCCTCAACCTGCGAAGGGAGCAGCCCGCTACGCCGCACAAGTTCCGAGAAGAACAACGCGCCACCGCTTCGCAGCGCCTCGAAGAGGGTTTGGTTCCCGATCGAAAGTTCTATCGCAGAATTCAACTGCGTAAGCCTCACCCACTCCTGTAGATTCTCGCGCTGGTAAAGCGCGATTGGACTCGACCGCAGCGGTGCCGACGCGCGCGCATTCGGATTGTGCGTCGCGCTCAAACGTCCCCAGCCGACACGACCAGAAAAACAAAGCCGGTCGAGCCATTCTGGATCGTAATCGGTAACGCGTGCTGCGAGCACCGCCGATTCCCAAGCCGCCAACGGCAATTCGGAACCGTCGAGTTGTTCCAATACGGACTGCAGACCTTCCGGTCCTTCCACGCGATGTTCTTGATCGGCACGCTGCCACGCGAACAGAAATCGATAGAAATCCTGAATCGAGACCGGCTGAATTTCCGCTCGGAGCCTGTCGATTGTGAGTCGATGAATCCGCGCGAGCAATCGACGGTCGCACCATTCCTGTTCGGTTGTACCGGGTTGAAATTTGCCCCGCAGAACAAAGCCTTCACTTTCGAGTCCGAGCAATCCGGTTTCAATTTCTGAAGGCGAAAGACTCAAAATAGTTTGCAACTGAGCGACGGTCATTGGGCCCGACACTTCCATTCTTCCACGCAGCATTTCGCGGATCGCGTTCGACCGTTCCCAATTCTGCTTCTGCACAGATCCGGGTGCGCTCAGTTGAGGATCGACATCGGCGCCTGGATAAATCGTTTTCAACATCGGCAAACGCTCGACGCAAACCCAAAACTTCTTATCGCCGACTCGCAATTGCGCCGCGCGCTTGTCCGCGATGAGCTCGTTTTGTAACTGTTCTGCGCCAGCGCCGTTGCCCTCGTGATGAACTGTTCGCCGCACTTCCTCCGGCGTCATCACGCCGAGTAGCATCAATGCGTCATGCAATTCATCTGCATTCGTCGCTTCAGGCCATGCTTCCTTTTGCACTTTGTCGATTGCAGCGGTGTCGAGAACACCTAGCCCATCACTGCCATTCCTCTCCGATGCGCGCCGCGTGTAAACCGCCTGGGTGCGACGCTCTTCTAGCGGCGCATTATCCAGAAACGCGTACGGCCGCGCATTTAGAATCTCAGAAGCGAGCGGCGACGGCTCGGGCAAATCGCGCGCAATGCAGCAGATCTCTCCACTCTCGATCCTGCGCAAAACCTCTTCCAACCCATCGATGTCCATCGCCTCGGTGAGACAATCGTCGATAGTTTGTTTCACCAGCGGGTGATCCGGAATTTCACGGTCCCCAACAATGTGCTCAAGGCAGGCGAGTTGATCGGGAAAAACTGCGGCAAGAAGATTTTCTGATTCCATCCGTTGCAATGGCGCCGCGATCTTTGCGCCACCCCGAAACCGGGGCACCGCGAGCGAGCGGGTCGCGTTCCAGCGCCAGCGAATGGTAAACATCGGCGCGTCGAGCAACGCTTGAACGAGCAGGTCACGCACCGTTTTGGAATTCAAGTAATGAAAAACTTCCTCGAGCGGAAACGAATGCTGTGTGCCTAGCGAAATCACGATCGCGTCGTCCGTCGCCGCCGCTTGTAACTCGAAATTAAATGAACGACAAAATCGTTTGCGCAGTGCCAGGCCCCACGCGCGATTGATTCGACTACCAAAAGGGGCGTGCAAAACCAGTTGCATACCGCCCGACTCATCGAAAAAACGCTCCATCACCAGAGTTTCCTGCGACGGAATAACGCCGAGAGAACGATATGTGTCCGCGAAATAGTCGGCGATCTGCTCCGCGGCACTTTGCGGCAACTGCAATTCCTTAGCGAGCCATTCACTAATTTTGTAGGTGAAGCTGTCAGCTTCCCCTACAGACAACTGCTTTTCGATTTCGGCACGCAAGTCGGACACAGCGTTCGACAACTCCGCCGTACGCGCCGGCGCTTCACCCAGCCAAAACGGAATTCCGGGCGGTTGACCTTTTGCGTCTTCTACACGAACCACGCCTGAGTTCACGCGTAAGATTCGCCAGGACGCGTTTCCAAGCTGGAAGATGTCGCCGGCCAAACTTTCGACCGCGAAATCTTCGTTCACAGTGCCGACGAAAGTTTCGGATGGCTCGAGAACTACTCGATAATCGGCGTTATCTGGGATAGCGCCGCCGGACGTCAGCGCGACGAGCCGCGCGCCACGGCGGCCTCGCAAACGATGATTCACGGCATCGTGATGGATCAACGCTGCTCGCCGACCGCGTTTTGTGCTGAACCCTTCGGCAAGCATGTTCACGACGTTGTCGAATTCTTCGTGCGTGAGATTGCGATATGACCAGGCTGAACAGACGAGTTCGAAAAACTTATTTTCATCCCAATCTTCTGCAGAAGCTGCAGCGACGATTTGTTGCGCCAGCACATCTAACGGTTTTTCTGGAATGCTGAGTCGATCGAGTTCACCGCGACCGACGCAACGGAGTAACGCCGCGCATTCGATCAGTTCGTCACGGCTGAACGGGAAAATACGACCTTTCGGTAAGCCGCCGCGCTGATGCTCGGCTCGACCAACGCGCTGCAGTAAGGTGGCGATCGAGCGCGTGGTGCCGAGCTGACATACGAGATTAATTGAACCAATGTCGATGCCCAACTCGAGTGAAGCCGTGGCCACGAGCGCTTTTAATTCGCCGCGCTTTAACCGATCTTCCGCATCGAGGCGCAGTTTCGCAGAAAGACTTCCGTGATGCGATGTGACGGCATCGGCGCCCAGTAATTCACTCAAGTGATGCGTCACGCGCTCGGCCATGCGCCGGGTGTTAACAAAGATCAAAGTCGTCCTGTGCTCCTGAATCAACTCCGCCAGACGACGATAAATTTCTTCCCACACTTCATTCGACATAACCGCTTCAAGCGGCGAGCCGGGGAGTTCAATCGCCAGATCCAATTCGCGGCGGTGGCCAATGTCTATGATTTCACAATCAGGATTGCTGGCCTCGTCAACTCCATGAGCGCCGACCAAAAATCGAGCTACTTCTTCGATGGGCTTTTGTGTGGCCGATAGACCGATTCGCTGAAGCGGACTTTTTGTTAACGCAGCCAATCGTTCGACGCTCAGTGCGAGATGCGACCCTCGCCGATCATCGACGATAGCGTGAATCTCATCCAGGATCAGCGTTCGAACGGTACTTAGCATGCGGCGGCCGGAATCGGACGTGAGCAGCAGATAGAGGGATTCCGGCGTCGTGACCAAAATGTGCGGCGGCTTCTTGATAAGCGCCCGACGTTGTGCGGCGGTCGTATCACCCGTGCGAACTTCAGCGCGCACATCGAGTTCCTGACCATTCGTTTGGCCTAGCAACGCGCGAATTCCAGCAAGCGGCTCCTGGAGATTTTTGCGGATATCGTTGCTCAGCGCCTTGAGCGGCGAGACGTAAACGACTTGTGTTTCATCCGGCAAATTTCCCTCGGCGCCCTGCCGGAAAAGCGCATCGAGCGAAGCGAGAAACGCCGCCAGCGTTTTTCCGGAGCCTGTCGGCGCGGAAATCAGCACATGCCGACCGGATTGAATTGCCGGCCAGCCACGCGCTTGCGGTTCCGTCGGTGATCCAAACGTTTGGTCGAACCACCTGGCGACCGCGGGATGAAATCGTAACGACTGCATGAAAACAAAAACCGGAACCAATAATTTAGGTGCTGCGGCGAGAAAGAAAAGTTACGCATTTCTGTAGCCGCGTCTCTGTGAGACGCGCGGGCGCTGCGGTGAAAGAAATCCGATATCGCGCCTCGCATGGGAAGCGGCTACAGACGCGTCCGCAGCGCGATCACTTCGCGCAGCATCCGTAAGCTGTCCCGGAAAAAACTAACTTTGCTGCCCTCGGCATGGTTCCACCGCACGGGAATTTCTCGAATTCGTAGTCCTGCGCGCTGCGCGAGATAAAGCAGCTCGACATCGAATGCAAAACCATCCACCCGCGCCGCCTCTAGAATCGGCCGGCAAACATCGAGCTGCAACGCCTTAAACCCGCATTGCGTGTCCCAAAACGGCAGGCCGGTTGCGAGACGCACCAGCAGATTGAAAACACGGCCTCCTTGTTCTCGCCGCCACGGTTGATGAATGCCAATCAAACTGCGGTCGAGCGCGCGCGAACCGAATGCAACGTCGACTTCGCCATTTGTAATCGGCTCGATGAGTTTTGGCGTCTCTGTGAGCGGCGTGGAGAGATCCGCATCAGAAAAAAGCCCGATCGGTTCTCGGGCCGCAAGCAATCCAGAACGCACGGCCGCGCCCTTGCCACGATTCGGGAAATTTTCCAGCAAACGCGTTTGGATCGTTGCTCCTTTCAACTTTTCGCGCGCGACGGCGGCAGTTGCATCGGTTGACCCGTCATTCACCACGATCAATTCGCTTGTCGGAGCATTCGCAGCGAGATAATCGATCGTAACCCTAAGCGTTTCGCCAATGCGCCCTTGTTCATTGAAGCACGGGATCACGATGGAGAACGGAGGCAGCATCAGAATCTTAAAGGGTTGAAGCGTTAGAGCGTTGAAGCGTAAACGGCATTGTCATTCGGAGCGAAGTGAAGAATCTCTAATTACTTCTTCGGACAACCCGAAGGTGAGAGTCCGAAATGTTCGCTTCGCTCAACATGACAAGGATGGCCTTAGCACGGTTCAACCGTGCAACGCTTCAACGAATCACGAGCTCATTTATAAATTTCGACCACAGACTTTCCATCTCGATCGACATACCCGCGATACATGCCGTTTGTATTAAATGGCAAAGCGATCTCGCCTTTTTTATCGATGGCGATCAAGCCGCCGGTGCCGCCGAGCTTTTTCACTGTGTCCAGAGCCACCTCCGCCGCTTCCTGCAATTTCATTCCGCGATATTCGATCAGCGCTGAAACCTCGTGAGCCGCGGCCGCACGAATAAAATATTCGCCATCGCCGGTGCAGGAGACCGCGCAAGTTTGGTTATTCGCATAAGTGCCGGCACCGATGACCGGCGTATCGCCGATTCGCCCCGGCAGCTTGTTCGTCGTTCCGCCGGTCGAAGTGGCCGCCGCCAGATTACCAGCCTTATCTAACGCGACGGCGCCAACCGTTCCGTGTCGATCGTGTTCGGAGATAAAAAATTGCTTGTCGCCGACGCCACCGTGCTTTTCCGATTCCTTGATTTTCTGCAACGCGTCCCAGCGTTGCTGAGTGAAAAAATATTTTTCATCGACAAGCGCGACACCGTTTTCTTTCGCGAATGCTTCCGCGCCTTCCCCAACCATCAAGACTGGACCTACGCGTGGCTCTGTGGTTGCAACATGCTCGGCTTTTTCCATGAGAAGGCGCGCGAGACCGATCGGGTTCTTGATGTGCCGCACACTGGCAACTGCGCCGGCTTTGAGCGTGTTTCCATCCATAACGGAAGCGTCCATCTCATTCGTGCCGGCACTTGTGAAAACAGAACCGCGACCCGCATTGAAGTGGGGATCGTCCTCCAATACGCGCACGGCTGCTTCCGTCGCGTCCAGACTTGATCCGCCACGCTTCAGGATTTCATAACCAGCCGTCAGCGCGCGCTCGAGTCCCGCGCGATATTCGCGCTCCTTTTCAGGAGTCATCGTGCTGCGCTCGATGGTTCCGGCGCCGCCATGGATTACGATTCCAAAATTCTCTCTTTGCATGTCTTGCTGATTCTCAGGGCGTTTTCCCGTTGCAGCTGTCGGGGACGCTGCCGATTCTTGCGCAAGCGCCTCGAAAGCCTTCGGGGCTGCACTAAAGAGCAGGAAAGCAAAGAAGCAATTGGCTATGCAAGCGGCTGCAAGTTTCATCAGCGCAAATGTAACGCGGTGGCTCGTGGAATGTCGACGGGGTTTGATGGGCCGTTGAAGTAGCAGGCTGTTTAGTCGCGAGCAAGTTTGCGCTTTTCCCCATGGCGAAGTGAGGCAACTTCTCGTCCATGCCTAACGCTGACGCGCGCCGCACGCTACCGGGACCGCTGGAGGTCGTTGAGATCGAGCGCAGTTTTCTGCGCGAGGTCGGCAGTATTTTCTGGTTCATCACAAACACCTTCCAGGAAACGATGGAGCGCATGCAGCAGGGGCGCGCCCCGTTTCGCGCAGCGACTTTCTTCCGTCAGACCGTACGCGCCGGTGTAGGCTCGGTGCCTCTGGTAGGGCTGGTGTCGTTCTTTCTCGGACTGACCATGGCGTTATTGACCGGATATCAGTTGCAACGCTTCGGGACCCAGCGGCTGATTCCCGGCCTGGTGGCCATTACGTTTACGCGCGAACTTGGGCCGCTGCTCACCGGCATCATGCTTGCAGCGCGCATCGGCGCGGCGTTCACTGCGGAATTGGGCACGATGCGAGTCAACGAGGAAGTCGAAGCGGTCGAGGCCATGGGCATCGGTCCGCTGCGGTTTCTGGCCGCGCCGCGAATGCTCGCGTTGTTTCTGCTAGCGCCATGTCTCTCAACGGTTTCGAACATCGCAGCGGTTTTTGCGAGCAGCCTGGTTTGTAAAGCGTATTTCAGCATCGCCTTTCCGTATTTTCTCGATCTGGTAAAAGATTCATTGCTCATCCGCGATATCATCACTGGCGTAT
>WNES01000953.1_pt1 | contig 13791 bp, 10 predicted proteins | sample 5399931 | NCBI WGS metagenome assembly WNES01 (sample SAMN13153332, study PRJNA577476) | soil metagenome | isolation source: 20 cm grassland meadow soil 2 days after 3rd rain plot 5 | place: USA:California | collected 2015-11-11
AAGGATCTGTTTTACTGATCCACCACCCGCACGCCGGCCGGGGTGGAAAACGTGAGCTCGCGACCGGGCACGCCGGCGTTCACCCGGATGTTTCGCAGGATCACGGTGCGCTCCTGGCCGGAGCTCTCGACGATGTCGACACGATACACCAGCGCGTCCTCCCGACTCACCCAGATCGTCGCTTCGCTGTAGGGCGCGTCGCGCCCCTTCGGCACGAGCCGGATGACGTCGAGGGTGCCCCCGCCCCCACCCACCCTGTCCGGCAGCGAGTCTGCCCGGACGTAGTGCCCCGTATAGCGCTCGCGCGGTTGCTCCACGAACTGTCCGATCAGATTGGGGCCGGTGGTGCCGTATTCGGGGATGCGTGACCGGATGACCTGACCGGGCGTGGTGCTCGGCGTGTACAGCCAGAGGAAGCGGCCGTCCGCCACGATGCGATCACCCTTCGGGGCCGTGAACCGCATGGAGAAGCGGCTGGGGCGCATCTGGTACAGCCGGCCGCGCGTTGTGTCGGGCGTGCCGATCATCGGATTCGTGATGATCTGGACGAAGTCGGCCGAGAGGCTGGTGACCGTTTGATAGGTCTGGCTCGCGCGGTCGAGGATGGGCCAGGGGTCGGGGCTCTGGAGCGCGAGGGAGATACTGACGGCAACGAATGCGGAGTGCGGAATGCGGAATGCGGAATTGCAGAACCGTCTTCCGGCACTTGGGCCCGCCTGAGTACCCCGAAATCGGCCCATCAATTCCGCACTCCGCATTCCGAATTCCGCATTGTCTTACGCCCCCACCGACGCCGGCTCGGCCACCCGCCGCCCGATCACCTCTGCGATCACGCGGACCTCGCGCATCAGCTGGGCGAACTGGTCGGGGAACAGGGTCTGCGCACCGTCCGACAGCGCCTGCTCGGGGTTGGGATGCACTTCGACCATGATGCCGTCCGCCCCGGCGGCGACGGCCGCGCGGGCCATCGGGATCACCTTGTCGCGCAGTCCCGTGCCGTGCGACGGATCCGCGATGATCGGCAGGTGCGACAGTTTGTGCACCACGGGGATGGCGGTGAGGTCGAACACGTTGCGCGTGGCGGTGTCGAACCCGCGGATGCCGCGCTCGCACAGGATCACATCGTGGTTGCCCTCGGCGAGCAGATACTCCGCCGAGAGGAGCAGCTCCTCGATGGTGGCGGCCATCCCGCGCTTCAGGAGCACCGCTTTCTTCGCCCGGCCCGCGGCCTTGAGCAGCGAGGAGTTCTGCATGTTGCGGGCGCCGATCTGGATGATGTCCGCGACCTCGGCCACGTAACCCACGCCTTCGGGATCCATCGCCTCGGTGCAGATGAGGAGGCCCGTCTCCTCACGTGCCTTCGCGAGCAGCTTGAGCCCCGGCCGTCCCAGCCCCTGGAATGCGTACGGTGACGTGCGCGGCTTCCAGGCGCCGCCACGCAGGATCACGGCTCCGGCCTCCTTCACCTGCCGCGCCGCATCGATGATCTGCCGCTCGCTCTCGACCGAGCAGGGTCCCGCGATGGTAACGACCTCGGTGCCGCCCACCGCGACGCCGCCCGGGAGCCGCACCACGGTGTTCTCGGCCTTCCACTCCCGGCTCACCTGCTTGTACGGCTTGGTGACGTGGATGACGTCCTGGACGCCGGGGAGGCCTTCCAAGCGCGAGGCGTCGACCCGGCCGTCGTTCCCGACCAGCCCGATGGCCGTGCGCTGCGCCCCCGGCATCGGCCGGGCCTTGTACCCCATCTCCTCGATCACCGCGATGACGCGCCGGACCTCCGCCTCCGTCGCGCCGTGGCGCATCACGATCAGCACCGCTACTTCCCTCCGATGGTGAACCGGTCGCCATCGCGGGCCGCCGTCACCCGTCCGGTGAACCGCGTCCCCGCCGTCCGCGCCGGGTCCGAAGTTTCAACCGGCGGATAGAAGTGCGTCAAGACGAGCTGCCGCGCCTTGGAGTCCCGGGCCAGCTCGCCCGCCTGCTCCGGGGTGAGATGGCTGTCGATGGCCATCTCCTTGGGGAGCGAGCACTCCGCGAGCAGCAGGTCGGCACCGGCGGCCCACCGGGCCAGCTCGCTCGAGGGCCCGGTGTCGCCCGTATAGACCAGCCGTCCCTCGGGCGCGGTGAGGGACAGCGCCACGCTCTCGGGGGTGTGGGGCACCGGGAAGGTCTCGAGGCTCACCTCGGCATCGAGCGGGAACGGCTCGCCGTTCTGCAGGTCGAGAATGCCGATCGGGAAGCCGGGGTCGAGCAGCCACGACCCATAGCCCTCGGCGAGCTGCTTCACGAGCCGCACCACCCCGCGGGGGCCGAGGATCACCAGCGACTCGCGGCGCGGCGGCACCGTCGTGTGCTTGAGGGCGAAGACGAGCATCGGCAGCTCGCCCCAATGGTCCGGGTGGAAGTGCGACAGGATCACGTGGGTGACCTGGTGCCACGGCAGGCCGAATTGGGCGAGGCGGTGCAGCGCCCCCGCGCCGCAGTCGAGCAGGATCTTGAGGTTCCCCCGGCTCACCCAGTGGCATGCCGACGTCCGGGTGGCCGACGGCGCGACCGTCCCGGTGCCGACCGTGACCAGGTCCAATTAGACCGGCTCCATCTGACCGAGTCGCACGCCGACGATGGTCGAAACGCCGGGCTCCTGCATGGTGACGCCGTACACGGCGTCGGCGGCCTGCATGGTGCGGGGGTTATGGGTGATGACGATGAACTGCGTCAGGTCCTTGAACTCCGCGAGTAGGCGCACGTAGCGGCCCACGTTGGCGTCGTCGAGGGGGGCGTCCACCTCGTCGAGCAGGCAGAAGGGGCTCGGCTTGGTGAGGAAGATCGCGAACAAGAGCGACACCGCGACGAGGGTGCGCTCGCCCGACGACAGCAGGTGAATCCGCTGCGTGCGCTTGCCGCGCGGCGCCGCGTGGATCTCGATCTCGCTCTCGAGCGGCTCGTCCTCGTTGGCGAGGCGCACGTCACACTCGCCGCCGCCGAACAGCGTCTGGAAGACCGTGCGGAAGTTGTCCCGCACCTTGCCGAACGAGTCGAGGAACATCGCCTTCGCGGTCTGGTCGATCTCGCGCGCCGCTTGCTGGAGCGACTGGCGCGCGGCCACGAGGTCATTCCGCTGCGTCATCAGGAACTCGAGGCGCTTGACCTCTTCGCCGTGCTCGTCCACCGCGAGGGCGTTAACGGGTCCGACCGCGTCGATCGCCGCCCGCAATCGCTCGTCCTCCTGGCGCAGCCACTCGAGGTCGCCGGCTACCACGGGTGCCTCGGCGAGGAGCTGATCGAGGGGCTTGCGCCACTCGGCCTCGACCCGCGCGACGAGCCCGCGTCGGCGGCCCACGATCTCCGTGCGCTCGAGCTCGAGCTTGTGCTCCTCCGCGCCACGGGCGTCCAACGCCTTGCGCACGTCCTCGAGCGCCGTTTCGGTCTCGGCCACGCGTGCGTCCGCCGCTTCGACCTGTGCCCCCGCCTCCCCGGCGGCCGCCTCCAGCGCGACGAGCGCGAGGCGGCGCTCCTTGAGCTGGTCCTCCCACTGGGTCCGCTGCGCCGCGAGGGTCGCGGTCTCGTGCTCGAGCGCGCTCATCTCGTCGTCGAGCGCCGTAGACTGGCGGCGTGCTTCCTCGGCCTCGGCCGCGGCGCGGCCCGCCCGCTCGCGCGCGGCGCCGAGCCGTGCCTCGACCTGGGCGGCATCCACCTGCCATCGTACCCGCTGCTCCCGCGCCGCCTCCTGCTGCGCCTCGAGGTCGACGAGCCGCGCGCGCTCCCCGCCGAGCCCCTCGTCGAGGCGCACGCGCTCGACCTCGTGTCGCTCGACGTCCGCGTGCAGGGCCGCGAGCCGGGTTTCCACCTCCGCGAAGCGAGTCGACAGCCGCTCGACCTGCGCGGTCGCGTCGGCCGCCTCGCGCTGCGCGTGGGCGGCGGCGCGCTCGGCGCCGTCCTTTACCGCGCCCGCTTCGAGCTCCTGCTGCCGAGCGCGCTCGGCCGCTTCCCCCGCGGCGGCGCACGCGGCCTCGGCGGCGGCGAGCTCGGCGAGCGTTCGCTCCAGCGTCGTGGCAGCGTCGCCCCCGTTGACCTGTGTCTCTCGCACTTCCTGCTCGAGCCCCTCGAGCTCGGCGCGCCGCTCGAGAGGACCCCCGGCCGTGGTCCCGGCCAGGAACACGGCACCGTTAGCCCGTCGCAGCGCGCGCCCCCCCGTCCGCCCCGCCCCCCCCGCCCGCCCTGCCTCGCCACCGTCGAGGACCTCGTTGCCCGCGAGGAGCGCCCGCACCCACGCGGCCGCCGGGCCGTCCACGCGCAGGTCGTCGTTCAGGGGATTTCCGTCGGCGGCGAGCCGCGGCCCGGGCACGCTGGGCAGCAGCACCAGGGGCCCGGGCTGCACCTCCTCGTGCCAGCGGCGGATCGTCTCGACGGCGTTGGCGTCGCGCACCAGCACGGCGTGCAGCCACTCGCCCAAGAGCTGCTCCGCGAGCACCGCGTCGCGCCGGCTGGTGCGCAAGAAGTCCGACAGCGGCCCGATCACCGCGTCGCCGAACCGCGCCCGCGCTTTGAGCAGCGCTTGGGCCGCCGGTGCGAGCCCCACGCGCTCGCGCTCGAGCTCGGCGAGCGCGTCGCGCCGCGCCGTCACCTGTGCGAGCGCCGCCTCGGCTTGGCGCCGTGCGGTGCGCTCATGCGTCTCTTGCTCCTTGAGCTCGGCCACGCGCCGCCGCGCCTGCTCCAATGCGGCTGCCGCCTCGACCGCGGCGCGAGCGAGGGCCGCCGCCTCCTGCGCCCGCGTTCCCACCTGCGAGGTCGCCGCCCATTCGGTCTCCGCGCGCCGGGCACGCTCCTGCGACGCGTCCGCGAGCTGCTGCCCCAGCTCGGCCCGCTCCCGCTCGAGCGCCGCCCGCTCGCCCTCGAGTGCGCGGACCGCCTCCGCCCGCCGCTGCAAGTCCTCCTCGAGCTCGCGCACCGCCGCCCGCTGGGCCAGCAGCCGGTCGCGCCCCTCCTGCTCCAGCGTGCTCCGCCCTGTCAGCTCCTGCCCGACCGACGCGAGGTCGCGCTCCGCTGCCTCGCACTCGGCGGTGGCCGCCGCTCGCTCCCGCTCCGCCTGCAAGGCGCGGGCTTCTTCCTGGTCCCGCCGCCGCCCGGCGGTGGCGCGCCCTTGGCCGGCGTTGTGCAGCCGCTCGGCGGCGAGCGCCAGGTCGCCCTCCAGCCGCCCCGACTCGAGCTTCGCATCTGCCAGGCGGCGCTCCACCTCGGTGCGACGCGCCTCGGCCGTGTGCCGCGCTAGGACCGCCGCCTCCCGCTCCCGCTCCGCCGCTTCGAGGCGGGCCCGCTCCTCGGGCAGGGCCGCCGCCAGCTGCTCGGCCTGCTGACCCAGACCGCCGAGCGTCAGATCGAAGTCTTCGAGCTCGCGGCGCACCAGCGTCAGGGCGATGCCGAAGCGCTCCTCGATCATTTTCCCGTGGCGCTCCGCTTTGCCGCGCTGGCGCGCCAGGCTCCGCACCTGCGTCTGGACCTCGCTGACCAGGTCCTCGAGCCGGGCGAGATCCGCCGCCGTCTCCTCGAGCCGGCGCTCCGTGCTCGTCTTGCGATCGCGGTACAGCCCGATCCCGGCGGCCTCTTCGAACAGGGCGCGCCGCTCCTCCGCCTTTTCGGAGAGCAGCGCCTCGATCATTCTCGCCTCCATCACCACGGCGGCGTCGGCCCCCAGGCCGGTGCCGCGCAGCAGGTCCTGGATGTCACGCAGCCGCACCGCCGAGCGATTGAGCAGGTACTCGCTCTGCCCCGAGCGGGAGAGCCGGCGTGTGACGAGGACTTCCTGATACGCGATCGGGAGGGTTCCATCCGAGTTGTCGAAGACCAGGGAGACCTCCGCCACGTTCACCGGCCGGCGCCCGGTCGAGCCCTGGAAGATGACGTCTTCCATCTTGCCGCCGCGCAGCAAGCGCGGCGACTGCTCGCCCAGGACCCAGCGGACGGCATCGGAGATGTTGGACTTGCCGCAGCCGTTCGGCCCTACGATCGCGGTGACTCCCGCTTCGAACGGCAGCTCGACCGCGCCCGCGAACGACTTGAAGCCCGACAACTCGAGTCGGGTCAGCCTCATGGAGTGGTCTCCCCCGCGATCCGGGTGACGAGCGTGGCCTGGACGCCGGCCCGTTTGAGCCGCGCTTCGAGGAGGCTGGCTTGCTCGGGCGTCTCGAACGCGCCCGCCAACAAACGTGATCCCGTGCCCCACGACACGGCCGGAATGCCCCGCGCCCGCAGGCGGCCGGCGGGGGGCGCTCGATCGCCGAGGGAGAAGGAGTACGGAGCGCGCAGCACATCGCCCTGGCCGCGCGCGGCGAGTCCGTGCTTCCACATCCCGGAGCGGGCGCCGACGGCGGCGTCGCGCGTCGGGAACGCGCCGGCGAGCACGCGATACCACACCGTGCTGCCCCCTCCCGGATCGTCCAGCGCGATCGGCGTCACGAACGGGGTGACGCCGTCCGCCGCCAGGCGGTCCGCGAGCGCGAGCGCCTTGTCGAGTCTCGCATAGGCCGCGAGCTGCACGGTCCAGGGGAGCGAATCGACGTGCCGGGCCGGCGCCGCGGCGACCGGTCGTGCGCGCACCGGGGCGGGGGAGGCGGGGAGCGGCGTGGGCGCCCGGCGGTGCTCGGCCCCGCGTGCGAGCAGCCCCCAGCCGCCCGCCGCGCCCACGGCCAGCGTCGCGGCCACGAGCGCGGGCCGGGCCAGCCGATGCGAAGGACGCCGCACCGCGGCCGAGACACGCCCCGGCGGCGGCGCGACCGATCGAGGGTCCGCTTCGGGCGTCCAGCGCTCGCGCACCACGCCCAGCAACGGAACGCCGCGCTCCATCACCGCCGTGATCCCCTGGCCGATCGACGACTCGGGTTCGTAGCCGTCGGGCGACAGCACGATCATTCCGTCCGGGACCGCGGAGAGCCGGGCGAGCGCGCCCGCGGAGAGGTACAGGAGCAGCAGGGCGTCCTCGACCCTGAAGCCGCCGTGCAGCTTCTTCCAACGGGGGTTGGCGAACAGGTCGCCGGCGTGCGCCGTTACGGTGCCCGCGGCGATGAAGAACACGCGGTCGACCTCGTGCGCCGCCTTGGTGAGCGACACATCGTACTCGAACGCATCCACGATCCCCTCGGTGGGCGTGAGCCCGACCGTTTCGTGCAACGTCGGGTGCTCGAGCCACAGGTCCACGAGCGCGATCCGCCGGTCGGCGAGCGCCGCGGCCCGAGCCACGTCCCACGCGGCACCCGCAGCCCATTTCAGGTCCCCCGTCGCCGGCACCAGCGCCACGAGTGCTTGCCCGGTGACCAGTGACGGCACCAGCGCGTCGAGACGCGAGCGTGGCAGGGGGCGAACCGTCACGGCGTCGGCTGGTAGATCCAGAAGGGGCGGCCGAGCTTGCGACCGATGCCCTCGGCCTGCGCCCGGGTGGGGTACGGCCCGAGCACCACGCGGTAGCCGTCGTCGGGATTGCGGGGCTGGAGCACCCGCGCCTCGAGTCCCGCGCGCGTGAGCTGCTGCGCCATCTCCGACGACCAGGCCTCGTTCTGCGATGTCGATACCTGCACGTACATCGGTCCCTCGGGCCCCGCCGTATCGGAGGCCACACCCTGGTCGGCCGGCGCGCCCGCGTCTCCGAACGCGCCGCGATACGCGCCGCGGGGTCGCCACCCGGTGAGCATCCACAGGTCCGTACCGCCTCCCTTTACCCGTCCCGTGGCCGCGAGCGAGTCGGGCCGGTACGCGACCACGTCGTCGCCCTGGCGCACCAGCAGCGCGCCGTCCGGGGCGATGGCCGGCAGATCCGTACGCCACGCGCTCGCCAGCGTCCCGACGAGCCGTTTCACCGGCAGGTCCACGACGAACACGGAGTCCCCAGCAGCCGGCTTGGCCAGCAACCACCGCCCGAGCGGGTCGAGCCGGATGGTGGCGGCGGGCAGCGGGAGCGCGATGCCGTCGATCTCCTCGCGGTCGTAGCGGTCGATCGCCGCCAGGCCGGGCTCCGTGCGTCGCGCGACGTAGATCCGGTGGCCCGACGGCGAGAACACCAGCGCGCGCGGGTGATCGGCGAGCGGAACGAAGCCGGCCTCGCGGCGGCCGAGCGGATCCATGAGGACGACACCTGAGTCGGCGGCCACCCCGACCAGGTCGCCCCAGCGGGTCGCCGCCACGTCGCTGCCGGCCGGCAGGGGCCGACTGGTGGGCGGTTGATCGGCGGCGGCGGTAATGAGCGCCGGGGGGTCGGCCACGACGAGCCGCTGGTCGGCGGCGCCGAACAGTTGCAGCGGCACGCCTGGCAGAGGCTGCGGCCAGGCGACCCGCACCCGCCGCGCGAGCGTCACGACCCGGCGCTTCGCGTCCACGGTGTAGAGCGTGCCGTCCGGACCGAGTGTCGCCTGCTCGATGCCGCTGGCCACGGTGTCGACTCGGGCGCTGCCGAGATCGAGTGCGAGGACGTCACTCTTCGGGCGCGCGACGCTCGTGTCCTTTTTCGCGTGCGCATCCTTCTTCTTCGCGGTCGTGTCCTTGGTGGCGGTCGTGACGTAGAGGAACTCCGCCTCGGTGTCGAGCCCAATCACCCGGGTGACCGGCGGGAGCTTGCCCCGAATCGCGGTGGGCATCTCCACCATGGTGGGGAGGCGATATACCCTGGGGGTGCCCCCTTTCGTCGGGATGCGGATAGCGACCCCGGCGGTACGAGCGGCGCCCGCGGCTGCTCGGCTAACAGCCTGTTTGGCAGGCGGTTGCGACGATGGTGCGGCGGGCGCCCGGGACCGGCAGCCCCAGAGCGCCAGGCTGGTGAGGAGGAGGTACGATCCGCAGGTGCGCAAATGGCCTCGCCGGACAAGATAGGCAACCGGCGAGGCCAGGACAAGTGGTTTAGGGATGCGGAGTTAGAACGTTGGGCCGAGGCTCACCGTCCAGTACGGATTGTTGTGCGGCCGGCTCAGGGGCTTGGTGTAGTCGAACCGCAGCACGACGAACCCCAGGAAGTTCATCCGGATCGAGCCGCCCCAGCTGCGGAGTGGCGCGCGCACGGTCTCGGGATCTTCGGTGCTGGATCGGCTCCACTCGAGCTTGGAGTTCGAGTCCCAGGCGAGCCCCGCGTCGTAGAAGATGGCGCCTTCGATGGGAGGGAGTCCCACGGGGAGGAAGCCAAGCACCAGGCTGCGCGTCAGCGGGAAGCGCAACTCGGCGTTCACGACGGCGAACCGCGAGCCAATGAGCTGGTCCAGCTCGGGGCAGCCGCTGGTCGCCGCGAGACACTCGTTGTTGATGAGCGAGCCGGCGGTGTAGCCGCGTATCAAGTTGGTGTTCCCGAGGAACTGGGGGAACAGGTCGCCGTCGCGCCCGAAGCGACCGAAGAACAGCCCGCGCAGGGCGAGCGTGACAGGTCGGGCAAAGAAGTAGCGCCGCCAGTCGACCAGGCCGGAGGTGAATTTCCACGAGCCGAAGCTGGGAGCGACCTCGAGGCGCCAGCGAGAGCCGGCGAACGGTCCCACCCACCCGAACAGCGAGTTGTCGTGGACCAGCGCGAGCTGCGGTCCGTAGTAGCTGACGGAGGGGCCGCTCCCCGTCACGGGGTCCGCAATGCCCAGGACGGCGCCGGAACCCCGATCCACGAGGTAGTCCTGCCGCAACGTATCCTGGGTGATGTTGGCAAAGTGCCCGCCGATCTCCACGCGGGTAAAGCGGCTGAACGGATAGTATCCCTGCGCGAATATGTCGCGGATCACGAACCGCTCGAGCCGCGGCGTGAGGATCACGGTGTTCGGGTCGGACGGGTTGGATTGGACCTGGGTCGGCAAATAGAAGTACAGCGGATCCTGCGACCCGCCGAACGCCCAGTTCAGGCGGTGCGCCTGATTGATGTAGGCGGCCAGCACCTGGGCTTCGCTCAGACGACCGTTCACCGAGCCCGAGAACACCATGGTGTGGTTGCCGAGAATGTCCGACAGCGAGATGGCCGTGCCGCCGAAGAAGCCGCGGCCGAAGTTATCCCGCTCGTACCCGATCGTCGGTCGCGCGACGAAGTCCGGGCTGTACCGGGTGTGATAGGGCCTGAAGGTGAACTCGTTCGTGTCCGGCAGGGCGGGCGACGAGTCGATGAGGGTTTTTATCGACACCTGCCCCGGCGCCGCACCGGTATCGGACGATTGCGTGGTGCCTGACGCCCGGAAGCCGGTGGGCGAGCGATACACCGACGTGCCGGCGCGGGGCCCCGGGTCGACCGGCGCCGCCGTGGCGGTCGCGACCGCGGCCGGCCCGCCGAGCGCCCGGCGCTGGGCGGCGAGCAGGGACGTCACGGGGGGCGTGGCCGGTGCCTGGTACGGCTGGCGCTTGAGGGAGCGCGGGTTGTCGACCGCGTACACGTTGTATTCGCCGTCCTCATAGTAGGCGAACGCGAGCCGGTCCGCTTCGTGCGCCCAGGAGAGGCACGGCGAGAGCGCGGTGATTCCGGAGACTCCCGTGAACACGTCGGTGAGCTGGTAGATGTTCCCGTCGGACAAGTCGTACAGGAAGATGTTGCTGATCCCGTTGCGATCGGAGACGAACGCCAGTGACCGGCCGTCCGGGGCCCAGGCGGGATCGATGTTCTTTCCCTGGTCCATGTGGCGGAGCACCTCGATGGAGCCGTTGTCGAGGTGGAGCAGGGCGATCCGCAGGTTGCCGAACTTGAGCGCGTTGAAGTCGGTCGCGGCTCCGCGGTCGGTCGCGAACGCGATCGTCTTCCCGTCGGCGGACCAGGAGGGCTCGAGATCGGCGTACTTGTCGTTCGTGAGGCGACGCAGGTTCGAGCCGTCGGCGTTCACGACGAACAGGTCCGAGAGGCCGCCGTCGTATCCCGTGAACACCAGCTGTTTCCCGTCGGGCGACCACGCCGGCGTGGTGAGCCCGTTCAGCGGGACGCGGATGCGGCGGACCTCTTCATCCTTCTTCACATCGAGGATCACGAGATCGTCGCGGTCCTTGCGCTTCGCGGCGATGGCGAAATAGCGCCCGTCGGGCGAAAACGAGCCGGCCGAGTTGATGAAGCGGAGGCTCTCGTAGTTCGAGTTCAGGGTGGACTTCACGAGCCGCCGCTTGACCCGGCCCGTCTCCGCGTCGGCGAGGTAGAGATCGACGAAGAAGGAATTCTTCTCGCTGAAGTACGCGATCTCACGCCCGTCGGGGGACAGGGCGGGGGCGAGATGCAGCGTGCCTTCGGAGCGCTTCTGGGTGAGCAGCGGCTGGGCGATGCGGCGCGCCCGGTAGTGGTCGGCGAGCTGGGGCAGGTACGTGGTCTGCACCGCGTCGCGCCACTCGCTCGACAGGTCGTCGAGCGTGATGCCGAGCGCGCGCTTGAAGCCGCCCTCGACGCCGCTCGACACGGACGCCTGGAGGATTTGCCCGATCGCCTCGTCGCCCCACTTCTCCCCGACGTAGGCCAGCAGCGCGTGCCCGAACCGATAGGGGAAGATCCGCGGGTCGTACGTCATCTCCTCGACGGTCGGCAGGTGACCTTCCAGCGAGGCGTCCCGCAGCCACATGGACGTGAGTGGGTCGATCGGGCCGATCGAGAGGTACTCCGCCATGCCCTCCATGAACCAGCCGGGGAGGTTGGCGTTGACCAGCGTCTGCACGCCGGCCCCGATGCGGCCGCGACTGATCACGTCGTACTGGAACTGGTGCACCATCTCGTGGCCCAGCACGTGCTCCAAGTCCGCGTAGGCCCCGGTAAAGGGCAGCACCATGCGGTGCTTGAAGAACTCGGTGAAACCGCCGGTTCCCTCGCCGAGGTCTTCGGTAGTCGTGTTGGTCTGTTGGAAGTCGGATTGCGACGCGTACAAGATGATCGGCTTCCGGCCCTGGAACTGGTGGTGCAGGACGCGGGACAGGCGGGCGTACCACCGCTCCGCCATCCGCGCCGCGTCCAACGCCGCCGTTCGCTCGACCGGATAGTAGTAGATCTCGAAGTGCTCGGTCTGGATGATCCGGAAATCGAAGGCCTGGTACTGGACTTTGTTTTGCCCGAAGTACTGCGCTGCCAGCGGCGCCACGCCGAACAACGCGAGCGCCGCCGCAATCCCGCCGATACGTCGCATGACGATCATCCTTTCGACCCGCTGTCCGGAGCACCCGCGGCCAGCACGGGTGCGTCGCCCCACAGCCGCTCGAGCTGGTAGAACTCCCGCAATTCCGGATGAAAGACGTGCACCACGAAATCCACGTAATCCAACAGCACCCACCGACCCTGTGTGAGCCCCTCGACATGATGTGGCACGACACCACGCGGCGCCAGCGCGTCCATGAGGTGCTCCGCCATGCCCCGCACGTGGGCGTCCGAGGTGCCCGACACGATGACGAAGTAATCGGCGGCCGCCGTCAGGCCGCGCAGATCGAGCACCACCGGGTCGATCGCCTTGCGGTCGGCGAGCGCGGCCGTCACCACTCGAAGTGCTGCCAGCGCGTCCGGCCCCGCACGCCCCACCGGGCGCCCGCTCCGTCTGCTAGTCATAGCGCGCCTGTCACCCGTTTGTTCCGTCCTCCCGCGGCCCGCTACTCCTTCACCACGCTGACCTGGATCTCGGGGCGCACGTCCGGGTGCAGCTTGATCCCGATGCGGAACTCGCCCAGCTCCCGGATCGGCTCGGGGAGGTCCACGCGGCGCTTGTCGACGCGGATCCCGAGCTCCTCGAGCTTGCGCTGAACGTCGCTCGCCGTCACCGAGCCGTACAGCTTGTCCTCTTCCCCCACCTTCACCGAGAAGGTGAGGCGGACTTCGGCGATGCGGGCTGCCTCCGTTTCGGCGCTGCTCTTCTCCGCCGCGCGTTGCTTGGCGATGCGGGCCGCTTCGTAGGCGATCTTCTTCTTGTTCGCGTCCGTCGCCGGGTAGGCGAGACCCTTCGGCAGGAGATAGTTACGCGCGTAGCCGTCCTTTACCTTGACCACGTCGCCCGCCGCGCCCAGATGCTGTACGTCCTCTCGCAGGATGACTTCCATAGTCCGTCGTTCCTCATCAATGGTTCAAACCGGCCGCGGAGAGCGGCGTGCGCGCGATCAAGGCGTGGCCATGCCAGGCCAGTGCCAGCCCGGCCAGGCTCTCCGCCACGAGCCAGAGCGGCCAGGCGGCGAGCAGGCGCACGGCGGGCTCGAACGCCGGATACAGACCGGGCGCGACCTCGACGACGTACCGCACGGCCCGGCTCGCGTCCCGGGTCGCCTCCCACTGCACCTCCGTCCAGAACGCAGGCCCCGTGGCGGTGCGACCGACAAGCACCGTGATGCCCGCGGCGGCGTAGAGGCAGGCTCGCAGGGCAAGCGGCCAGAAGCCCGTGGGGGAGAGCCTCGCGCCGGCGGCGAACGCCACCGTCACCAGCACGATCCAGGTGCGACTCAGCGCGTCGAAGACGCCGTGCTCCGGAGCGGCCAGGAGGGCCACCCCGGCGCCCCCCGCGAGCCCCACCGCCAGCCACTCGCCGCGCGTCCCCGGGTGCGCGGCGACCAGGAGCGCCGCCAACGGCAGCGCCACCAGACTGACCGGCGCCAGGGCGGCGAACAGCAGCACGCCCGCCGCGAGGCGCCAGCGACTCAGCCGACGTACCCCTTGATGTAGGGCAGCAGCGCGAGCTGGCGAGCCCGCTTGATCGCGGTGGCGAGCTGGCGCTGATGTCGCGCACACATCCCCGACAACCGGCTCGGGAGAATCTTGCCGCGCTCGGTGAGAAACCGGCCGAGCGTGCGGTCGTCCTTGTAGTCGAGCACCCGCACCCCGGACTCGCACACGGGGCACGTCTTCGCGGGCCG
>WNES01000958.1_pt1 | contig 13768 bp, 6 predicted proteins | sample 5399931 | NCBI WGS metagenome assembly WNES01 (sample SAMN13153332, study PRJNA577476) | soil metagenome | isolation source: 20 cm grassland meadow soil 2 days after 3rd rain plot 5 | place: USA:California | collected 2015-11-11
CTGTCGCTGGTCTTGAGCTACCTGTTAGGCCTCGCGATCGGCGCCGTGCAGGCGAGCGCCGGTCCCCGGCTGGACGGCGCACTGTCCGTTACGACCGTGACGCTGTTCGCGCTGCCGGGATACTGGCTCGGGCTCGCGTTGATCATCGTCTTCACTTATTGGGGACGCGCGCTCCCGGCGTTCGGCGCGGCCGGGCTCGACGCCGACGCCCTCACGGGCTGGAGCCGCGCCGGGGACCGGCTGCGCCATCTCGCGCTCCCGCTCGCCACCCTCACGCTGATCGGCATCGGCGGCACAGCCCGCTACGTGCGCGGCGCGATGCGCGACGTCCTGAGCCAGCCGTTCGTCCGCGCCGCGCGCGCGAAGGGCCTTTCCACGTTCCAGGTTACACGACGCCACGTTGCAAGAAACGCCATCATTCCAGTGGTGACCCTGCTCGGACTGTCGCTCCCGGCGCTGTTCTCGGGGACCGTATTCGTGGAGACGGTGTTCGCCTGGCCCGGAGTGGGACGCCGCCTGGTCGAGGCCGTGCAGGCGCGCGACTACCCCGTCGTGATGGGGGCCACAGTCGTCAGCGCGGTGCTCGTGGTGACGGGAAATTTTCTGGCCGACATCGCGACGGCGTGGATCGATCCCCGCGTCCGGCAGGCCGTGAGATGAGACCGTTGCTGCGGGACCGGCGGGCGGCATTCGGTGTGGCCGTGCTCGCGATCGTCGCGGCGGCGAGCGTCGCGGCGCCGCTCGTGACGGGCGGCCGGCCGACGGCACAGGGCGACATCGTCGCCACCCGCTTCCTGCCGCCCCTCTCGGGGGACGGCGGCGGCGGCTTTCACGTGTTGGGCACCGACCGGTTCGGCCGGGACGTGTGGACGCGCCTCGTCTACGGCGCGCGCGTGTCGCTCGCGGTGGGGACGCTCGCCGTGCTGCTGTCGATCACGCTCGGCGTCGTCGTGGGCGCCGCGGCCGGCGTGGGGCCCGGCGCCGTGCGGCTGCCGCTGCTCGCCCTTACCGATTTCGCCCTCGCGCTGCCGCGCGTGGTCCTGCTGCTGGTGCTCGCGACCCTGTGGCGCCCGAGCGCGGCGCTGGTCGTGATCGTATTGGGACTCACCGGGTGGATGCCGGTGGCGCGCCTGGTGCAGGCCGAGGTGCGCTCGCTCGCGGCGCGACCGTTCGTCGAAGGCGCCGTCGCGGTCGGATCGTCGCGCGGTCGCGTGCTGTGGCGCCACATCCTCCCCAACGCGCTCACGCCCGTGATCGTGGCCGCGGCGCTGGGGCTCGGCAACGCGATCACGCTCGAGGCCGGGTTGTCGTTCCTCGGGCTCGGCGTCCAGCCACCCGCGCCGTCGTGGGGCAACATGATCGCTTCGGGACGGGACACGCTGGTCAACGCGCCGTGGGTCGCCGCGGCACCCGGGATGGCGCTCGTCGTGATCGTGGTGGCGTGCACGTTGCTCGGCGACGCGCTGCAGGATGCCTGGGACCCCGAGCGTCACTCTATCACCCTGCCGCGAGCTCCTTCAGGACGGCCTCGTTGAGCTCGTGCCCCCCGGAGAAGGGGATCTCCCGGTACGGGATGTCGTGCGCTCCGAGCTGCTCGGTGACTCGCGCGAGCACCTTCGGCGTGATGTACTCGTCGGAGCGGCCGAACACGAGCGTGAGCCGCGCGGCGCGCAGCCGCCCGGCGACCTCGGCGCCGGTGAGATCCAGATCCGGGGGGAACTCGCCGCCCCACAGTATCACCCGGTCGATGCGCGACTTCCCCATGGCGGTCCAGCGGCTCACGGTGGCCGCTCCTTGCGAGAACCCCAGGGCGTGCACCGTCACACGCGCGCGATCGATCCGCCGGAAGACGTCGTCGTACACCGCGTCCAGGTACCGCACGTAGTCGTCGATCTCCGCCAGGCGATCTTCCCGCGTCATCCAGGTCGCCCCGACGCGTCGCTCGGTGGGACTCTCGGTCAAGTAGAAGCGCGACAGGCCCTCGGGCGCGACGAGATGGCGCCGGCCCTCGTCCAGCACGCGCAGCTTTTCCAGGAACCGCGCGGCCAGCTGTCCGTAGCCATGGCAGGCGAACCAGACCTCCCCCGCACCGGCCGGGCTTCCCAACGTGAAATAGCGCGCCGTGCGCGCGACCGACACCCGGTGTTCCTGCAAGCACCCCTCCCCTCAATGCGGAATGGGAAATTCGGAATGCGGAATGTAAAGCTAGGCGTCCTGGCGCGAATGACCTTGAATTGCAATTCCACATTCCGCATTCCGCATTTCACGTCACCAGAATCGTCACCATCTCGTGCGGCTCCGCCGCGAACCGCACGACCTTCCCCCGCCCCTCGAGCACCAGCGCGGTCGATTCGCGCTCGTCCGCGCGCACGCGATGCGCGCTCTTCACGCCGTCCGCGAAGCGCCACGCCCCCGCGGCCGGGCGGCCGGTGGCATTGTAGCAACGCAACACGAGCGGCGAGCCCTGCTGCGCCGGCTTCACGGCCGAGAGCACGAGCCCCGAGCCTTCGAGCGCCACGTCCACCGGCGCCACGGCGACGTCCACCGCGTCGCGCAGCCAGAAGCCCCGCAACGGCAGGAAGGCGTCCTCCCACAGCGCTGGGAGCAGGTCGCCCCGCTCCAGCTCCGGCTGCGACACCGGCGCCAGCGCCAGGTCGATACGGCATTGCCCGGGGCACTGGGCGAGCGGCGTCGCGGTCGGCCAGCCGGCGTGTCCCGGACGCGTCGGCAGGTCGGCGCGCGACAGCTCGCCCACGGAGCGAAGCAGCGTATACAACAGATCGCCGCCGGGCGTCCATTCGTACTCGAAGAACCCGGGAGCGAGCAGCGCGATCCCGCGCGGCCCGCTCGCCGCCGCCACGAAGCGGTGCGCCGGCGCCGTGCGCACCGGCGTCTCGAGCGGATACCCGGCGGCGGGCACGGCCACCGCCGGTCGGGCGACCGTGCCGAAGCCCGTCCCGGCCACGGCCGTCGTGCCCGTGAGACCGGTGGGCACGCGCGCGCGCAGCCGATGCCACGTCGCCTGATTGTCGACGTCGATGATACAGCGCACCACGGGGCTGTCGGCGTGTAGCGTCGCAACGAGCCGCACGTGCACGCTTCCGGGACGACTTTGCGCTACGCTCTTTGCGCGACGTCTCTGCGTGACGCCGTTCCTGGCGCGCATCTCGAACGTGGTCTCGACCGCCGCGACCAGCGGGCCGGCGGCGAGCCGCCGCACGGTGATCGGGCCGGCGGCGCGGGTCACCCGGTCGCCCGCCGGCGGGCAATAACTATAGGTGTCGCCGGCATCGCCGCCGGCTTCGATGCGCAGCACGTCGGTAAACCGCTGCCCACTGCGCCGATCGTGCAGCGCCAGTGCACCCGTCGGCTCGAGCGTCACCTCGATCCAGTGATTGACGAGCGTACGGGCTTTGACGTGCACGCCCTCCCCGCTCGGGCGCGCCCCCCCTGCCGGCGCGGTGGCGCCGCTGGCGATCGCCACCGTCGCGAGCCCGAGTCCGGCCAGGGGAGGCGCTCGCAACGCGATGCGCACCTGGTCCACCTCGTCCTGGTCGGGGTAGTGGCGCGGAGCGTCGAGCCGCTCGCTCGTGATGCGCCGGTCGAGCACCTGCACCGGAATCGCGCGGCCGTCCGCGGTGGCGAGCATCGCGGGCCGGTATCCCTGTCCCTCCCGAGGCACGCGGGCGCCCCGCGGCCCGACCAGCACGTCGCGCCGGAACATGGTCACGTCGGCGAGCACGACGCCGCGGCGCGGGCGCGCCGCCGGATTCCAGAGGACGAGCGTGGGCCGCGCGTCCGACGGACGAGCGCGAGCCGCGTCGGGATCGTGCCGCACCAGGTCGTGCACGCTGCCGCGCACGATCTCCGAGGCCAGCGCCTCGACGCCGCCGAGGCGCGTTTCGACCGCGCGCGCGACAGCATCGCTCGCGCAGCCCGCGATGCTATCGTGAAACTGACAGCGCACCAACCCGCGCCAGGCGAGCTCCAGCAGCGGCCGCCGGTCGCGACCGCCCGCCCGGCGCGCCAGCGCCGCGAGCGGCTCGGCCAACCGCGTCAGCGCCAGCTCGGCCTCGCCGTAGCGACGCTTGAGCGGCGCCCGCGTCGCATGCACGCCCTGGAGCGTCCACGCGTACCGGTACGACCACCGCAGCTCCCCCACGAGCGACGCCGGCTTGGCCCCATCGCCGGCCGCTTGGAAGAACTCGTCGAGACGCGACACCCGGTACGCACTCTGGGGATCGAGCTCCGCCAGGAGATCGCGCAGGCGCGACACCTCGGGGTGCGCGGCGTGGTGATCGGCGCCGATGAAGACGGGAATGTGTTTTCCGGCGGCGCGCGCCACGAGGGCGCCGCGCACCGGCGCCCAAGTCGGGAACACCCGCTCGGCCTCGGTCGAGAGCGTCGCCCCGACCTCGTACCCCGTGGGTGGCAGATGCCACAGGAGCACGTCCTTTCCGTCGAGACCGCGCCAGCGGTACAGATCGCGCTCCTGCCCGGACTCCCCCCCCAAGCCGCGCCACACGACGCCGTAGCGGATCCCGAATTCGCGCGCCAGCGTGGGCCACGCGGCGGGATGGCCGAAGGCGTCGGGCGAATACAGCACGTCGAGTCGCCCGCCCCACCGCTCCGCGTCCGCCGCGCCCAGGAGCAGGTTCCGCACCAGCCCTTCGCCCGACGGAATCTGCTCGTCGGGCAGGACATACCATGGCCCAACCTGGAGGCGCCCCGTCTTGACCAGCGCCTTGATGTCGGTCTCGCGCTCGGGCCGCACGCCCACGTAGTCCTCGAGCAGCACGGTCTGCCCGTCCAGCAGGAAGCTCCGGTACGCCGGGTCGCGCTGCAGCCGCTCGATCAGGTCGTCCAACACCGCGACGAGCCGCGCCTGGAACGCCGCGCGCGGCAGGTACCACTCGCGGTCCCAGTGGGTGTGCGGGATGAGGTGGAAGATCAGCCCGGTCATGTCGGGCCTAAGCCTAAGGGGATGACGTCGGGCTCGCGAGCGGCCATATTGGCGCCATGCGCCTCCGATCTCTGCTCGCTCTGCCGGCGCTCGCCGGCCTGACCTTGCTCGCCACCCGTGTCGTGCCCGGCCGGCTGCGTGACGGCACCACGCTGTTGCCCTCGGGGTGGCGTATCCGCCCGGCCGGCCGGAGCGTGAGCGTGGGCACACTGCCGATGGGCCTCGTGACGCTGTCGGACGGGTCGCTGATGGTCGCGAACAACGGCTACGGCCCCAACGGCCTGATGCGGATCGATCCGGTGAAGGGCGCGGTCGTGTGGGAAAAGAAGCTGCCCGCGTGGCTCGGCCTCGCGCGCTCGGGCGGCCAATGGCGCGACACGGTGTGGGTGAGCGGCGCCGGGACGAACCGGCTGTATCGCCTCACATGGCAGGGCGGCATGGCGTGGACGCTCGACAGTGTTGCCCTCGCCGATACGAACGCCCGCGTCTTCCCGGGGGGCATCGCGCTCGTCCCGCGACGCGGTCTGGTGGCGGTCGTCGGCAACCAGAGCGACTCGGTCTACCTGATCGATGCCGCGACCCTGGCGCGTCGGGGCAGCGTGGCCGTGGGCCGCCGCCCCTACGGCGCGGTCGCGGACTCCGCCCACCTGTACGTCAGCGACTGGGGTGACTCGACGGTGAGCGTCATCGATCTGTCGGCGAGTCCGCCTGCTCGCGGCACCACGCTCTTCGTGGGCCCGCATCCCTCGGCGCTCGCGCTGCGCGGCGCGGACCTGTACGTCGCGCTGGCCGGGGCGAACGCCGTCGCGCGGGTCGATCTGCGCACGGGCAGCGTCGTCGAGCAGCTCGCGGTGGCCCTGTCGCCCCACGCACCGACCGGCAGCGATCCCAACGCGCTGGCGCTCTCGCCGGACGGTCGCACGCTGTACGTGGCCATGGCCGGGAATAACGCCGTCGCCGTTGTCCGGATCGGCCGGACCGGAATGCGGGTCGCGGGGCTCGTCCCCGTCGGCTGGTACCCGACCGCGGTCGCGACGTCGGCGGACGGCCGCACGCTGTTCGTCGCCAACGGCAAGGGGAACGGCTCCGGCGCCAATCGCGACGAGACCTACATCGGCAACGTGATCAGCGGCTCGGTGTCGATCGTACCGGTTCCCGACGACGCGACGCTCGCGCGCTACACGCGTGACGTGTACGCGTTGAGCCCCTACTCAAATGCGCGACTGCGCAACGTCGCCGCTGACCGCCCGTCCGCCCGTCCGCCCGTCCGCCACGTCGTCTACATCATCCGTGAGAACCGCACCTACGACCAGGTGCTGGGCGACGTGGGGGGGAGCGCCAACGGCGATCCGGAGCTCGCCATTTTCAACGATTCCATCACGCCCAATGCGCACGCGATCGCGCGCCGCTGGGTGGTGTTCGACAACTTCTACGTGGACGGCGAAGTCTCGGCGGACGGGCACGAGTGGTCCGACCGCGCGTTCGCCGGCGATTATAACGAAAAGACCTGGCCACAGATCTACGGGCACGGACGCAACTGGGACCTGGAGGACGGCGACGATCTGGTCAACCCGCACGGCGCCTATCTGTGGGACGCGGCCCGGCGCAAGGGGCTGTGGGTGGTGAACTTTGGCGAGCGCTCCGAAACCGACTCCGGGCCCGGGGGCTCGACCCACACGAAGCTCTCCGGGCTCGACAGTATCACCGTGCCGAGCTATCCCGCGTTCCGGCTCGAGATCCGCGACACCACGCGGGCGCGCCTGTTCGCCGACTCGGTGGCGAGCTGGGACCGGCAGGGACGCTTTCCCGACCTCGTGTTCCTGTGGCTGCCGCGCGACCACACCTACGGTCGCGCCGGGGGGCAGCCGACGCCCCGCTCGATGGTGGCCGACAACGACCTCGCCCTCGGGCAGGTCATCGAGCGACTCTCCTTGTCCGCCGCGTGGTCATCGCTCGCCGTGTTCGTGCTCGAGGACGACGCGCAGAATGGACCGGACCACGTCGACGCACATCGCTCGGTGCTGCTCGTCGCCTCGCCCTACGCGAAGAGCGGGGTGGTGGACAGCACCTTTTACACGACCAGCTCCGTGGTGCGCTCGATCGGACAGCTGCTCGGCTTGCCGCCGCTCAGCCAGTACGACTCCGCGGCAACGCCTCTGTGGAACGCCTTCGCGAAACGCTTGAACTCGACGCCGTTCACAGTCCTACCGAATACCTGGTCGCTCGACGAGATGAACCCCGCGGCGTATCGCTCGCCCATTCCGCCCGGCGACTTCGCGGTCGCCGACCGCGCGGACGAAGTTCTGCTGAATCGCGAGATCTGGGAGAGTGTGCATCCGCGCGCGGCGGCGCCGCCGGTGCGGCGCGCCTGGGTGCTGGGCGACCGACCACCCGCCCGGTGACGAGGGTCACGCGAGGACGCGCGGCATGCTGCGCGTCCGCACGTGCACGCTCTCGACACTTGCAGCAGGTCCGTGCCGAATTCTGCCCACCCGTCCCCCGGTTCCATCACGAACGATCCGCTCGATGACCGCTTGCCGACACGCGCGTTAACGAATTGATGCCGTAGCGTGCCAGGATCGTGATCATCGCTGGCACGGCCATTGCCCCTCGGCGCGCGACCGCCGTCGCCGGCGCAGGTGCCCAAGGTCACTTGCGTCACACTTTGGATCATGGTCCGCGGGCCCGTGCGAGCCGCTGGACCCTCCTCACATCACTCATGCGGAGTAATCGGACATCATGAGCGCGACAGCGTACGCCGTCCTCTGGGGCAGGCTCGCCTGGCATCCGGCCGTGGAGGCCTGGAACGGCTTCTCCGATGGCCCGGTCGAGCCACCTGAGCACATCGAGATCCTCCAACAGAGCAGTACGTCGGCTACGTATCGACTGGTCGCGGACGGAGGCGGACGCTCCATCGTCGCCCGGCGATCGCTCACGCCGGGCGCGTCGATCGAGCGGACCGTGCACGAGCGGATTCTACCCTCACTCCCCGTCACGTCACCGCGCTATTGCGGATTCCGGGCGGACGGCACCGAGCGCGCGTGGATCTTCCTCGAGGCCGCGGGCGACGAGCGGTATGCAGCGAGCGACCCGACCCATCGGTCACTCGCGGGACGCTGGGTAGGCATGATGCACAGTGCGGGTGCGCGGCTTTCCACGGCAGCTTCGCTCCCCGACGCCGGGCCGTCGCGCTACCTGGGCCTGCTGCGAAGCGCCCGCGAAATCATCCGCACCCACATGACGAACCGGATGCTCAGCACGCGCGACGTGAGCGCGCTCGAGCGCCTCGCTACGGACCTCGACGTCCTCGACGACGGCTGGTCCCGCCTCGAGGAGGCCTGCGCCGGCGTCCCGGCGACGGTCACGCACGGCGACTATCGGCTGCGACACGCCTATGTCCGCCGTCGTGCCACCGGGCTCGAGCTCCTCCTCCTCAACTGGGAGATGGCGGGATGGGGCGTGCCGACCGTCGATCTGACCCACGTCGACCTCGACGCGTACCTGGCGGTCATCCAACCCACGTGGCCCGGTCTGGAGCTGGAAGATCTGCAGCGCCTCGTGACGGTAGGCCACGTTTTCGGTCACCTGGCGGCGATCCGGGCCGTGACCCCACGGCTCGGCGCCGAGACCACCCACGAGCTGCGCCCCACCCTCGACACGCTGGAGTCGCTGCACGCGGAGTTGACCCAGGCCGGCCAAACTCTGGGCGACCGGGCAGCCGGGCAAAACAATAAAGAGCGTCCGCGGCCGGTCGCGGTAACGCTGGGCGTCGCTCGCAGTTAGGCGGTGCCGCGTAGGCGCAACGGCTGTCGCCCCACTGTTGTGACGCCGCACACACGCGAGGGTCGCACGGCGGACGGTTGCCCGACGTGGCTGTCGCGACCCTAGCCGTTGCGCGAGAACCCGTTTGACGTACAACGCCGGCTGCTGCGCAGTTCGGTCATCTCGTTGTCACGTTTTGGTCACGACTTGGCACGTGTGTTGCGCTACCGCTTCTTGATCGACTTCGATCCCCCGCGCTGCGTGCAGCTCGCAGTGGGGCTGAGGGCCCGACCCGGGCCCGCCGACACCCGGTGAGGGGAGGGCCACCTGGATCGCACGCACCGGCCGAGCGCTGGCAGCGCGCCCCCGACGACAGCCCCGAGTCAACACGCGTCTGCGCCAAAGGTAGCCACGCAGCGCGTCAGCCCCGTTTCGACACCGCAGCCCGTCGCCAGCCCCCTGGCCCCGGCCCCCCGGCCGCGCGTGCGCGGCAAGTTCCTCTTCGTCGGCGACACCAAGCTGCGCATCCGCGGCGTCACGTATGGCGCCTTCGCGCCTGACGCCCAGGGACGCGAGTATCACGACCTCGAGGTGATCGAGCGCGACTTCGCGCTGATGGCCGCCGCCGGGATCAACGCGGTCCGGATTCCGCACACGATGCCGCCGCGGGCGCTGCTCGACCTGGCGGCCGCTTGCGGGCTGCACGTGATGGTCGGGCTCAGCGCCGAGCAGTACATCGGGTTCCTGATCGACCGGCGCCGCGACGCCCCCGACATCGCCGATCTGGTTCGCGCGAAGGTGCGGTCCTGCGCTGGCCATCCGGCACTCCTGTGTTACGCGCTCGGCAATGAGATCCCGGCTCCGATGGCCCGCTGGCTGGGCCGTCGGAAGGTGGAGCGCTATCTCGAGCGGCTGTACCGCGTGGTGAAGGAGGTTGACCCGGACGGGCTGGTCACCTACGTGAATTACCCCACCACGGAATACCTCCGGCTGCCGTTCCTGGATCTGCTGTGCTTCAACGTCTATCTCGAGTCGCAGGAGCGCTTCGACGCCTATCTCGCCCGGTTGCAGAACCTCGCCGGCGACCGCCCGCTCGTGATGAGCGAGCTTGGGCTCGACAGCCTGCGCAACGGCGAAGACATGCAGGCCCGGTCCCTCGACTGGCAGGTGCGCACGACCTTCGCGGCCGGGTGCGCCGGCGTGTTCGTGTTCTCCTGGACGGATGAGTGGTACCGGCATGCGAACGACGTTCCCGATTGGTTGTTCGGGCTCACCCGTGCCGACCGCTTGCCCAAGCCGGCCCTTGCGGCGGTGCGCGAGGCGTTCGCCGAAGCTCCGTTTGCGCCGGGCCTGCCCTGGCCGCGCGTGTCCGTGGTGGTGTGCACCTACAATGGCGCCCGCACCATCCGCGATTGTCTCGACGGATTGAGCCGCCTGGACTACCCCGACTACGAGGTCATCGTGGTGGACGATGGGTCCAGCGACGCGACCGGGGTCATCGCGCGCCAGTACGATTGCCGCCTGATCCAGACGGAGAACCGGGGACTCGCCCACGCGCGCAATACCGGTCTCGCCGCGGCCACCGGGGAGATCATCGCGTACCTGGACGACGACGCCTACCCCGACCCGGACTGGCTCACGTACCTGGCGGCCACGTTCCTGCGCACCGGATACGCGGGCGTGGGCGGGCCCAACATCGCGCCGCCCGGCGACGGTCCGATCGCGGAGTGCGTGGCGCGCGCGCCCGGTGGGCCGGTGCACGTGCTCGTGACGGATCGCGAGGCCGAACATATCCCGGGCTGCAACATGGCCTTCCGGAAGTCGTGCCTCGAGGCGATCGGCGGCTTCGACCCGCAGTTCAGCACCGCCGGCGACGACGTGGACGTGTGCTGGCGGCTGCAGGAGCGCGGCTGGACGCTCGGCTTCCACCCCGCCGCCATGGTGTGGCATCATCGACGCAACTCGCTGCGCGCCTACTGGAAGCAGCAGATCGGCTACGGCCGGGCGGAGGCCATGCTCGAGCGCAAGTGGCCCGAGAAGTACAACGGCCCGGGGCACGTGCGCTGGGTGGGCCGGATTTACGGCAGCGGGCTGACGCACGCGCTCGGCTGGCGCCGGCCGCGCGTGTACCACGGTGTGTGGGGCGGCGCCCCCTTCCAGTCGCTCTACCAGCCCGCGCCCAGCCTGCTCGGATCGCTTCCGCAAATGCCGGAATGGTATCTGATGATCGCGACCCTCGCCACGATCGCGGTGTTCAGCGCCGTGTGGCGACCGTTCCAGCTTGCGGTGCCGCTCCTCGCCGTGGCGATCGTGCCGCCGCTCGCCCAGGCGTGGCTCAGCGCCATGCGCGCTTCGTTCCCGGATCTGCCCGCCGCCCGCTGGCCGACGCGGGTGCGCCGCCGTCTCCTCACGGCGCTGCTCCATCTGGCCCAGCCTTTGGCCCGGCTGCGCGGGCGTCTTAAGGAAGGCCTCACGCCCTGGCGGCGGCGCGGCACGCCCGCGCCGGCCCCGCTGTGGCCCGTCACGACGTCGATCTGGACGGAGCACCGGGAGGAGCAGGACCAGCGGCTCAGGACGATGGAGGCGGGGCTGCGCGCCGAGGGGGCGTGTGTGCTGCGCGGCGGCCGGCACGATCGCTGGGATCTGGAGGTGCGCGGGGGATTCTTCGGGGCCGCCCGCCTGCTGCTCGGCGTGGAGGATCATCCCGGGGGCTGTCAGATGCTCCGCTTGCGCTGGTGGCCCGACGTGCCGGTGCGGGGGCCCGCCCTCACGCTTGCCTTCGCGCTGCTCACGCGCAGCGCGTGGCACGACCATGCGTGGGTCGCTGCGGGTGTGTTGGGCGCGGGCGCACTCTTCTTCTTCTGGCGCACGCTCGAGCAATGCACGGCCGCGATGGCCACCATCCGGGACGCCATCGCCCGGCTGCGCGGCGCCTCGGCCCAATGAGAGTCATGGCGCGCCGCCGACCGGCAGGCGCGGGATTGTCAGTCCTGCGATACGCACTTGTGACGCGTCTGTGGCAGACGCTGACATCGTCGGCCGCCGACGATGCCCGCCGGCCACGGCGCGGACGGCAAGGGAGCACACGGCTTACGTCCCGCCAGCCCGCTCGGTCGAAGCTGCGGCACCGGGTGTGCAGTATAGCGCAGTTTGGCCCTAGCACCTATCGGGAAACGCAAGCGGAGAGCGAGCAGGTGAACGACGGAGACGTCAGTCATTCTCCCGAGCTGCGCCGCTCGTGGAGGCCCCCGGTCGTGCCCCCAGGTGAGGTCGTCCCCCCGGGCCGTGCGCCCGCACCCCATCCAGTGCCGATCACCGCGTCCGTCCGGCCGCAGGTGCGCGGCAAGTTCCTCTTCGTAGGTGACGAAAAGCTCTACATCAAGGGCGTCACGTACGGCGCGTTTCAGCCGGACGCGAACGGCCACGAATATCACAACCTGGCGACCGTGGAGCGAGACTTCGCGCAGATGGCCGCCAGCGGGATCAATGCCGTCCGCATCCCTCACACCGTTGCACCTCGCACGCTGCTCGATGCCGCCAGTCGTCACGGCCTCCACGTGATGGTCGGGCTCTCGGCCGAGCAGTTGGTCGGGGCTCTGATCGAAGGTCGGGGCGGGCGGGACCTCGAGGCGTCGATTCGTACCAAGGTGCGCACGTGCGCCGGTCATCCGGCCTTGTTGTGCTACGCGCTCGGCAACGAGATCCCGGCTGCGATGGCCCGCTGGCTGGGCCGCCGGAAGGTGGAACGCTATCTCGAGCGGATGTACCGCGTCGTGAAAGACGAAGACCCGAACGGCCTGGTGACCTACGTAAACTACCCCACCACCGAATACCTGCGGCTGCCGTTCCTGGACCTGCTGTGCTTCAACGTCTACCTCGAATCGCAGGAACGATTCGAGGGCTACGTCGCCCGGCTCCAGAACCTCGCCGGCGACCGCCCGCTGGTGATGAGCGAGCTCGGGCTCGACAGCCTGCGCAACGGCGACGAGGTGCAGGCGCGCTCGCTCGACTGGCAGGTCCGCACCGCGTTCGCAGCCGGCTGTGCCGGAGTGTTCGTGTTCGCCTTTACGGACGAGTGGTATCGGCACGGCCAGGGGGTCGGAGACTGGGCGTTCGGACTCACGCGCGCCGACCGCTCGCCCAAGCCGGCGCTCGCGGCGGTACGCGAGGCGTTCGTGGAGGTTCCGCTCTCGCCGACGCTGCCTTGGCCCCGGGTGTCGGTGGTCGTGTGCACCTACAACGGCGCGCGCACCATCCGGGACTGCCTCGAGGGGTTGAGCCGCCTCGCCTACCCCGATTACGAAGTGATCGTGGTGGACGACGGGTCCTCCGACAGGTGTGCCGCGATCGCCCGGCAATACGACTGCCGCCTGATCCAGACCGAGAATCGTGGGCTCGCCAACGCGCGCAACTCGGGGCTCGCCGCGGCCACCGGGGACATCATCGCCTACCTCGACGACGATGCCCACCCCGATCCCGACTGGCTCACGTACCTGGCGGCCACGTTCCTGCGCACCGGATACGCGGGCGTGGGCGGGCCCAACATCGCCCCCCCAGGCGACGGTCCCATCGCAGAGTGCGTGGCGCGCGCACCCGGGGGGCCGGTGCATGTGCTCGTGACGGATCGCGAGGCCGAGCACATCCCCGGCTGCAACATGGCGTTTCGGAAGTCCTGCCTCGAAGCGATCGGTGGATTCGATCCGCAGTTCCGCACCGCCGGTGACGACGTGGACGTGTGCTGGCGGCTGCAGGAGCGGGGCTGGAAGCTGGGCTTCCACCCGGCCGCCGTGGTCTGGCACCACCGCCGCAACTCGGTCCGCACCTACTGGCGGCAACAGATCGGTTACGGCCGCGCCGAGGCGATGCTCGAGCGCAAATGGCCGGAGAAGTACAACGGACCCGGCCACGTGCGCTGGGCGGGCCGCCTCTACGGCGACGGACTCACGCACGCGCTCGGCTGGCGCCGGCCGCGCGTATACCACGGCGTCTGGGGCGCCGCCCCGTTCCAATCCTTATACCAGCCGGCGCCGAGCCTGCTCGGCT
>WNES01002200.1_pt1 | contig 13739 bp, 12 predicted proteins | sample 5399931 | NCBI WGS metagenome assembly WNES01 (sample SAMN13153332, study PRJNA577476) | soil metagenome | isolation source: 20 cm grassland meadow soil 2 days after 3rd rain plot 5 | place: USA:California | collected 2015-11-11
TGCGTGCCAATGCGCCGGCCGCCGGTGTGCAGGCGCGCCCCCGCACTCACGGCGCCCCCGATCAGGCGCTCCATCGCCTCCGGGCGGCGCGGGTTGGCCATCGGGCCCATCTGCACGTCGGGTTCGAGTCCGTTACCCACGCGCCACTGCTGCGCACGCGCCGTGAAGCCGGCGAGGAAACGCTCATACACGTCCTGCTGCACGATGAAGCGCGTCGGGGAGATGCAAACCTGCCCCGCGTTGCGGAACTTGGAGGCCACCATCACATTCAGCACCTGCTCGACATCCACGTCGTCGAACACCAGCACCGCGCCGTGCCCGCCGAGCTCCATAGTGGTGCGCTTGCAGTCCTCCGCCGCCAGCTTCATGAGGTGCTTCCCCACGGCCGTCGAGCCGGTGAAGCTCAGCTTGCGGATGATCGGCGAGGACAGCAGGTGGCGCGACACCTCGTCGGGCACGCCGAACACGGCCTGGCCCACTTCCTTGGGGAGCCCGGCATCGAGCAGGCATTGCAGGACCGCCAGTGCCGAGGCCGGCGCTTCCTCGGCGGCCTTGAGAATCACCGAGCAGCCGGCGGCGATGGGCGCACCGAGCTTGCGGCCGGGATTGCCGATGGGGAAGTTCCAGGGTGCAAAGGCCGCGACCGGCCCGACCGGCTCGCAGACTACGGTCGACCGCATGCCGGTGGGACGCACGAGCTGGCGTCCGTAAAGACGGTGACATTCGCCGGCATAGAACTCGAAGAGCGTCACGTTCATCATCACTTCGATGCGCGACTCGGCGAGCGCCTTCCCCTCCTCGAGCGTTGCGATGCGCGCGAGCTCCTCCTGTCGCTCCCGGAGCAGTCGCGCGGCGCCCGCCAGCACCGCCGCGCGCTGCTGCGGTGCGGCATCGCGCCAGAGGCGGAAGCCGCGCTGCGCGGCAGCGAGCGCGTGGTCGAGATCGGCCGCGTCCGCGAGCGGCAGTGCGCCGAGTGCGGCCCCGGTCGCGGGGTTGACGACCGTGTGCGCGCGCCGGTGGCCGACAGGGATCCTCTCCCCGTCGATGATCATGTGCAGCTCGGGGTAACTCACGGCCCTTACGCGCTCTGCGCCTCGATTCTCTCGAGCCGCTCGACCTCGCGGCCGTAGGGCCTGATGCCGCGCGAGATAGTGAACGCAGCGAGCGGCAGCAGAATCGACGCGGTGATCACGATGCTCTTCCACAAGTCTGCGTCGGAGCCGAAGACGCGTTGCGTGACGCTTCCAATCAGCTGCCCGCCGAACGAACCGAAGAAGATGAACATGAAGAGGTAGATGGCAGTCACCCGGCCGCGCATCTCATTCGGTGTGATGCGCTGAATGGCGGCGTTCTGTGGCACTGCCGAGGCCAAGCCGCACATCTGGCCTCCGGCTGCGCACAGTAGCGCCAGCTCCCCCGACGGCATGAGCGGCGCGATGATCTCGAACGGCGCAGCGAGGGCGAAGAATATCGTTGCGGCGCGGACGTGGGCGTCCTTGTAGCGCTTGGCCAGCCATTCGGTGAAGACAGTGCCGACGAAGGCTCCAAGCAGGTAAGACACCAGGATCACCACGCTCATCCAATTGCCGATGCGCGCAGAGTTCCAGCCGTAGGTGCGGGCCAGGAACGCCGGGCGCCAGACCCCCAGGCCGAGGAACTCGGTAGCGCTGAAGGCGAGACCGATGAAGAGCGGCAGGTAGATCGACCGGCGCGTCCAGATCTCGCGCAGCACGACTTTCATGGGCACGGCCTGCCCTTGCACAGTCAGCCCGCGCCGCGGCGGCTCCGTAGCGAAGAGCAGCAGGCCCGCGATCACAAAACCGGGTGCACCCACCATCATGAGCACCCATTGCCAGCCGTGGATCGTCAGACCCATCCAGTGAGTGACCGGCCACGCCGCCACGAGCGTGAGCAGCAGCCCGCCGAGGTAGATGCCGAGGACGTTGCCGCCGATGAAGCCGAGCTGCAGGAAACCAATGGCGCGCGGCAGCCTCGCCGGTGAGAAATAGTCCGCGAGCATCGAGTACGAGCCGGGGGCATGCGCCGAGCCGCCCGCGCCGATCAGCATGCGGCTCATGAACAGCTGCACGAAGTTCTGCGCGAGCCCGCCGAGCGCGGTGATGCCGCCGATGAGAGTGATGCCCCCGGCGAGCACGTACTTGCGCGGGTACAGGTCCACCAGGCGCGCCAGGGGGATCCCGACCAGCACGTAGAAGACGATGTTGGCGGGCCCCAGGAGGAAGCCAAGCTGCTCGTCCGTCAGGTGAAAATCGCCCTTGATGTGCTGGGCCATCATGCTGAAGATCTGCGCGTCCAGAAAATTCAGCGCCGTAGCGAGAATGATCACGGTGAGGCCGTAATAGGCCACACTGCGGGCAGGCCACCCCTGCACCTGCGCCGTGGGCTGCGCCCCCTGACCGATCGCCCCGGGTACCTCCGCGACCATTGGCTCCCCCCTCGTCCGCACTGCGCTGGACAAGCGCCGGACTGTATGTGTTGAATACAATATGACTCGCGGCGGTTTGTCCAGCGCTTTGTGCCGCGCACCGCCGCCGAAGGCTAAGGGGGAACCGCACCATGCAGAACCTGCCCGGCAAGACCGCATTCGTGACCGGGGGCGCCAGCGGCATCGGGCTCGGCATCGCCAAGGCCCTCCTCGGCGCGGGCATGAAGGTCGTCATCGCGGACATCCGCGAGGACCATCTCGCCTCCGCAACCGCCGAGCTCGCTGCGCCCGAGCGCGTGCTGGCGCTCGAGCTCGACGTGACCGACCGCGCCGCCTACGCGCGCGCCGCGGACGCCGCCGAAGCGCGTTTCCGCAAGATTCACCTCCTCTGTAACAACGCCGGGATCGGGGTCGTCGGCCCCACCGAGCTCGCGACCTTTGCCGACTGGGACTGGGTGCTCGGCGTCAACCTCGGTGGCGTCGTCAACGGCATCGTCACCCTCCTGCCTCGCATCATGAGACACGGCGAGGGCGGGCACATCGTCAACACCGCCTCCATGTCCGGGCTCGTGCCCCATCCGGGTGCCACGCTCTACGGCACTTCCAAGGGCGCCGTGGTCGCCATGATCGAATGCATGCGCGGGGAGCTAGAGCCGCACGGCATCGTGTGCTCGGCCTTCTGCCCGGGCGCGGTGCAATCGAACATCGCCGAGGCGGGCAAGACCCGCCCCGCCTCACTCGCCGATACGGGCTATACCGAGACCGACAAGCGCCGCCAGCAGGCCGGCAACTTCTTTCATCTGTTCCGCACCAAGGAAGAGGTCGGCCAGCGGGTGCTCGAGGGGATACTGAACGACGAGCTCTACATCCTGACCCACAGCGAGTTCCGCCAGGGCGTCGAGGACCGCGCCGAGGCCATGTGCGCGGCCGTGCCCGACCTCCCAGAGAACGAGGAATACAAGCGCACCTTCGGCTTTCTGTTCGTGAATCCGATCCACGCGGCCGAGACGGCCCGCCAGCGCTCGAGGAAAGAGGAGACATGAAGGACTTCGCAGGCCGTACGGCATTCGTCACCGGTGGCGCCAACGGCGTCGGTATCGGGCTGGTGCGGGCGCTGCTCGCGCAAGGGTGCACCGTCGCCATTGCCGATATCCGCCCCGGCCACATCGACGCGGCGCTGAAGGCGCTCGACAACCCGCGCGCCATGGGCGTGCAGGTGGACGTGTCCTCGCGAGAGGATCTGGCACGCGCCGCGGAAGCGGTGGAGGCGAAATTCGGCGTCGTGACCCTCCTGTTCAACAACGCGGGCGTCAATCTCTTTCAGACCATCGAGGAATCGAGCTACCAGGACTGGGACTGGCTAAGGGGAGTCAACCTCGACGGCCCGATCAACGGCGTCATGACTTTCGTGCCGCGCATGATCCGCGCGGGGCGGGGCGGCTACGTGGTGAACACGGCCTCGATGGCGGGTTTCCTCGCCGCCGGTGTCTGCGGTATTTACAACACCACCAAGTTCGCCGTGCGGGGCTTATCCGAGTCGCTCCGTGCCAGCCTCGCGCCGCACGGCATCGGTGTGTCGGTCCTGTGCCCCGGGCTGGTCAAGTCCCATATCTACGCGAGCGACGAGATACGGCCCGAGAGGCTCAAGGCGGGCGCCAGGCCGGTGAACACGGAAGCGGTCAAGCGCCTGGCGGCGGTGCATGAATTCGGCATGGAGCCGGACGTCATCGCCGCACGCGTGCTCGAGGCGATGCGCGAGGATCGCTTCTACATCTTCACGCACCCGGAGTTCAAGGACGAGCTGAGCGAAGTGTTCGCGGAGATCCTGCAGGACTTCCGCGACTACCCCATCGACCCCGGCCACGCGAAACGCCTCGATTTCGAGAAGACGCGCCGCGCGAGCTACGCGCAGCAGCGCCGCGGTCTCAAGGCGCCGTGAGCATGCACGTCGAGGCACTCGACCACGTGAACATCATCACCCCGGATCTCGAGGCAACAGTTCAGGCGCCGCCCCGCGTGCGCCAGCCGCGCTGGTAGGTTTCGCGCGCCAGACGGCTGTACGGGACGGGACTCACGATGACCCGCACCTCGGTCTGCCGGTGGGGCTCGACCGTGGTCTTGCGCGTGCCGCCGTTCTCCTCTCCCCACACTACCCGCAGCTCGGCGCCGATGGGAATCTCCGGGCGCACCGTGGCGAGGCTCAGCGCCTGCTTCTCGTTGTAGCTGTAGCCGGTGAACATCGACAGACCTACCGTCCTGCCATCGCCATCGATCACACGGTCGTAGTTGGATGAGGCGTAGTTGGCGAGCGGGACGTCGAAGAACTTGTAGTGCTCACCGTCAGGGTTGAATAGCGAGGCCATGATCCTGGTCATGTCCTCCGGATTCCAGGCGAGCGTCACTTTCTTGCGCTGCGCCTCGGGCTTCAGCCGCTCGAGCGCTTCGCGTCCATGGAAGTCGCGATCGAAGCGGATGAACGCGCCGTAGCCCAGCTCCCACGGGTTGAGGTAGTAGTCTTCGATGTTGTCGGACACGAAGCTGCCGCCGATCGAGCCGGTGGCCTCGTAGCTGTCGGGGCCGAGCCACTGGCGATAAGCCTTGAGCTTCCCGCCCGTGTAGATCGCAGGAAGGGGCGAGGGAATCCAGCCCGATTCCAGGGTGTTCGCGGGGTAGGCACGGCTCCCGCAGGGCACCATGCCGAACTCCCTGCCGGCCTCGAGAATGGCGGCGCGGATCTCCTCCTGCTCGGCATAGGGACCCCAGATCTCGAGCCCCGGCGCACCTGACATGCCGTGCCGCAGCGTGCGCACGGTTTTTCCGGCGATCCTCATGGTGGACATGCTGAAGAACTTCAGCTGCTCGAGCGGGCCGCCATGGAGCTTCTCGATGATGGCCCAGGCGTTGGGCCCCTGGATCTGAAATCGCCAGACGGAACGGGTCACGGGCTTGCCCATGGGGCGCATCGGTGACCGGTCATCGAGCTCGACCTCGACGTCATAGCCACCGGTTGAAGCGTGAAAGCGCAGCCACTCGGAAGCCGGCGCCCGACCCACGTACAGGAACTCCTCCTCGGCCAGGTGAAAGATGATGCCGTCCCCGATCACGTGTCCGTAGGGCGTGGTCGGTACGTACTGCTTCGCCTTGTTGACGGGGAACCCCTGCATCGAGTTGCTCGCCGTATCGCTCAAGAGCCGCAGCGCATCCTTGCCGCGCAGGTACAGGTTCACCATGTGGTGCGTCTGGTCGAAGAGCACGGCGCTGTGTTGCCACGCCCACTGCTCGCTGCGCCAGTTGCTGAATTCCGCCGCGACCACCGGGTAGACGTAGGCGCCGAGCTGCGAATTGCGCAGCATCTTGACGGTATCTCCGGCTGCCGCCAGGACTTCTTCGAGATTGCGCGCGGCCATCGCTCATCCTCCTCACGCCCGATTGGCGATCACCACTTTGCCGAACAGGTCACCCGAGGACTGATACGCATAGGCTGCCTTGGCGTCCGCGAAATCGAACACTCGGTCCACCACCGGCTTCACCCCGTGCGCATCGACGAAGGCGTTCAGATCGCGCGCCATGGCGGCGGAGCCCACGAAGATCCCGCGCAGGCTCGCACCCTTGATCATGAGCGCCATCGGGTTGGCGTCGCCCTGCATCGACAGCACGCCGATGAGCGCGATCTCGCCGCCGAAGCCGACGGCCTGCATGGATTGCGCAAGCGTCCCGAGCCCGCCCACCTCGACCACGTGGTGAATGGTGCCGCCGGCGAGCTCGGCAGCCCTGGCGCCCCACTCCCGCTCGGTGTACTTAAGCGTGGCGTCGGCCCCGAGCTGTCTCACGCGTGCGAGCTTGGCGTCGCTCGAAGAGGTCGCGATGACCCGCGCACCGGCTGACTTCGCGATCCGCAGCGCGAGCAGCGACACGCCGCCCGTGCCGATCAGGAGCACCGTCTGGCCGCGCTCGAGCGGGCGCACCCCCGTCATCAGCGCATTCCACGCGGTCACTCCGGCGCACGGAAGCGTCGCCGCCTCCTCGAAGCCGAGCGAGCCGGCGAGCTTCACGACACCCTTCTCGGGGAGCGTCACGTAGTCGGCGAGCATTCCTTTGGCGGGCGGGCAGCCGAGCGCCTCGCCCTTGGCCGCCATCGGCGGCCCCTCGAGCCAGCTCTGGAAGAAAGTCCCGGCCACGCGATCACCCGGAGCCAGGCCCGTGACCCCCGCGCCGACGGCCTCCACGACCCCGGCCCCGTCGGAAAGCGGAATCCCCGCCACCTTGATGGCGGACCCGAAATAGGTTCCCTTCGCAATGGCCTGATCACGGTAGTTGAGGGAGTTGGCGCGCACGCGCACGAGAACCTCCCCCGGCGCCGGGTCGGGCCTCGGCAGCTCGATCAGCTCGAGCCGTCCGACGGACGTGCACCCCGCCGGCAGCTGCCACGCGCGCATCCTCACCCCGCCGCTCATCGCGCTTCCCCCGTCCAGGTCCGCAGGCCCGGGGCCGTGCGGTTCTCACCCGCGAGTGCGCGCGTCACCGCCGGGCGCGCCGTCATCTTCTCCCGCCACGCGATCAGGCGCGGGAATCGCTTTCCTATGGCCAATTCGGGGAACATGCGCTCCACCGCCATGCCGCAATAGGAATAGAAATTGATATCGGCGAGCGTGTAGTCATCGCCTGCGATCCAGGGGGTCTGCGCGAGCTGCTTCTCCACCTTGTCGACCGCAAAGAGGATCTTCTCCGTCGCATGGGCGAGATCCGCCTCGCTGAAGCCGGAGCGCGCCGCGCGCCACTTCCTGCGCTGGTCGGGCAGCGGGATGCGCTCCATGAGCCGCTCGAATTCGCCGCTCTCGATACTGCGCGCGATGATGCTGACCATGCGGTGCCAGCCGTGTATCGAGACGTAGTTCATCACCTGTTCGTCGCAGAATTTATTCCAGTAACGCATGCGCGCCGCGCCGACCGGATCGCGCGGCCGGAGCGGAACATCGGGGAACACGTCTTCCAGGTACTCGTTGATGACGGTGGTGTGAGTGACGATGGCGCCGTCGTGATCGAGTACCGGCACCTGCCCTTCCGGGTTGATCGCCACGAACCAGGGCTCGTGCTGCTCGAACTTGTGCAGATCGACGTAGATGCTCTCATACGGCAGGCTCTTCTCGAGGAGCGGAATCATCGACTTCAGCGAGTTCGCCGCCGGCTCCGCGTGATAGTACTTGAGGGTCATGGCCGCGCTACCCGTGATGTGTGAAGGCCGAGGGCTATGCGAGCCCCAGGAGCCGCGCTGCGTTGTCTTTCACGATGCCCGCCAGCACCTCGGCCTTGAAGCCCACCTGCTGCGCCGCCTCCAGCCACTTCTCGGGGCGAATCAGCGGGAAGTCCGAGCCGAACAGCATCTTGTCCTTCAGCGGACCGTTGGCGTACTGGATGATCTGCGGCTGGAAATACTTCGGGCTCCAGCCGGAGAGGTCGAGGTACACGTTGTCCTTGTGAAGCGCCATCGACAGGCTCTCGTCCACCCAGGGCCAGCTCGGGTGGGCGAGAATGATCTTCATGTCGGGAAAATCGACCGCGACGTCGTCGATCAGCATCGGCTGGCCCCACTTCAAGCGCACGCCGCCGCCGCCGGGCAGCCCCGTGCCCATGCCCGAATGGCCGGTGTGGAAGATCGCCGGCAGCTTGTTCCCGGCGATCACCTCGTAGAGCGGGTAGGCCACGGGATCGGCCGGATGAATGTCCTGCATGATGCCGTGGAACTTGAATCCCCGCACCCCGTGCTTCTCGATGAGGTCGCTCGCCTCGCGCGCACCCATCCTGCCCTTGCGCGGATCGATCGAGGCGAAAGGGATGACGAGGTCGTCGTTGTTCGCGGCGTACTCGGCAATTTCGTAGTTGCTGACGCGCTTGGCGCCGAGGCTGCTCTCGCAGTCGACCGTGAACAGGCAGAACGCAATCTGCTGCTCGCGATAGTGGCTGATGATCTCGGGAATCCTGGGCCGCTCGCGCGGCGCCTTGAAATAAGCGGATGCCGCGTCGAAGAACCGGCCCATGACCGGATCCTCGGGCTCGTGGCACGCGACGTCGGCATGCACGTGCACGTCGATCGCGCGAATCTTGCTGAGGTCAATCATGTTCAGGCCAGCATCTTGGGAGCTGCCTTCATCGCCTGTTCGATCTCCGCCGCCCGATCGCGCTTGATCGGCACGTCGCGCCCCGCCTGTACCGCAGGCCGCGCGCCGACCCCCGCCAGCCAGCGCTCGAGGCTCGGGAACTCGTCGATGCCGACACCGGACCACTCGTAGCCCGAGACCCACGGCCACAGCGCCATGTCCGCAATCGAGTACTCCCCCGCGATGTACTCGTGACTCGCGAGCTGGCGGTCGAGTATCCCGAACAGCCGCGTCACCTCGCGCTGGTAGCGCTCGATCACCGGCGGGATCTTCTCGGGAAAGTAGCGCAGGAACACGTTCGCCTGCCCCATCATCGGACCGATCCCGGACATCTGGAACATCAGCCACTGGATCACGCGGCTGCGGCCGTGCACATCTCGAGGCAGGAACTTGCCGGTCTTCTCTGCCAGATGGATCAGGATGGCACCCGATTCGAACAGCGTGAAGCCGTCCTCGTCCACCAGCGTCGGGATGCGGCCGTTGGGGTTGAGCTTGATGTACCAGTCGGCCTTCTGCTCCTGGCTCGCAAAATCGATCACGCGCACCTCGTAGGGCAAGCGAGCGCAATCGAGATCTTCCAGCCGTTGGGCGTCGCTGCCGTGTAGAGTTTGATGGCCATCGTTTCCTTCGCCTTCAGCCCCAGCGATTGATTTCCGGACCCACGCTCCAGCTCGCGGCCGGGTCGGCGCTCCGCGCCAGCGACAGCGCCTGCGCGACGGCCGGCCGCGCCCTGGCGCGCTCGAGCCAGGCCGCCGTGCGCGGTTTTCCGGAAAACGCGCCGGGCAGCAGCCGCACCATGCCAGCCAGCCACGCGTAGCTCTCGAGATCGGCGATTCCGAACGTGCCCATTAACCAGTCCCGGCCAGCCAGTCGCGCCTCGATCCTCTCCGCGGCCTGGCGGATCTTGGTACGACTGTCGGTGAGGTGAGCCTCGGAAAAGCTGCCGGCCCCGATCTGCTCCCAGCGCGCGCGCAAGTCGACGCTGCCGATCCTCTCGAGGAGGGCGGCGTCGGCCTTCGGTCGGTGCGCCCAGCAGCCCAGATACGCAGCCGCAGGGGCCGTCCGCTCGATCATCTGCCGGCACCAGCGCATCGTCTCGAAGCGCTCGTACGGGTCGGCGGGACGCAGCCTCGCTCCCCGCCCCACATCATCGAGATAACAGCCGATGAACACCGAGTCGGTCATCGCTTCGCCCTCGACCACCAGCACCGGTCCCTCGCCTTCGACGCTCATCGCCACCTGCGGCTCCAGCGCACACGCCAGAGTATGGCGTGCGCCGCTCGCGAGATCGATGTGCACGAGCTCGGCCTCGACTTCCTTGGCGAACAGCGCCGCCAGCACGGTCAGGGACGGGCCGTTGGGCTCCCCGTGGTAGAGGGTCATCCTCATGCGATCTTTCCCGCTAGATCGCGCGCAGCCAGCGCAGGATGTTGGGCGTCAGCTCGTCGTTGGAGAGCGCCGGCTGCGCCAAGGGCAGCGCATAGGCGAGGTTGAACCCGTTGATATCGGCGAGGCTGTACTCGTGGCTGGCGAGCCACGGCCGCCTCTGAAGTTCCTGCTCCAGCATGCGGATACCGAGCGCCACGCGGCGTTGGGACTCCTCGAGCTCCTCTGCGCCGAACTCACCGTAAATCGCCTTGCGCCAGGCGATGCGGCGTTCCGGCAGCGGGATCCGCTCGATGGCCGCCTTCAGCACCGCCGGATCGCGGGAGGCGACCGCCGGCCCGACGAACACCTTCCAGCCGATCATCGAGAAACTGGGACCCAGCCACTGATCCATGAGCTTCATCCACCAGCGCACGCGCCAGCGGTCGCGGGGATCTTCGGGCATGAGTCGCGGACCTGCGAACGCTTCGTCGACGTATTCCATGATCGCGGTCGACTCGGTGAGCACGCGATCCCCGTGCCGCATCGCCGGGATCGTCCCTTGCGGATTGATGGCGAGGTAATCGCTCTGGTGCTGATCGAAATTGAGGAGGTCGAGGTAATGGCTCTCGAACGCCACGCCCTTCTCCATCAGCGCCAGCATCGGTTTGCCGGAATTGGCGTTCGGTTCCCAGTGATACAAGGTGACGCTGGGCATCAGGCTCACCCTTACATTTTGTAAGTGTTGCATACCATTGCCGCGGCCGCCGGTCAAGCGCACCCGCCAAGGGCGCGGCCACTCATGCGGTGGCGGGATTCCCCCTCGAGGCCAACGCCCGCGCCGCCCGGGCATGGCGGCGCAGCCCTTCGACGAGCTGCGACTGCACTTGCGTCGGTCGCCAGTCGCGGCGCACGGTGAGCCCGATCGACCGCGTTACCTCTCCAAACGGATGCGGCAAGGCGACCAGCTGCCCCGTTTCCAGCTCGTGGTGAATCTGGTGCTCCGAGGAGAGCATCACCCGGTCGCTCGCGAGCAGCAACGAGCGGGCCGCGACCAGGGAATTGCACTCGATCGGGGCCAGCGTAGGCTGCGCGCCGAGTCGCTCGATGAGCGCGTCGAAGTGCCGCCGCAGCGGGGAATCGCGCCGCGGCGCGATCCAGGGAAATCGGGCAAGCGCCGCCAGAGTGGGCGCGCCGCGACCGACCAGGGGATGCCGACTCCCCACGACGATCGCCAGCGGGTCATCGAACAGGTGCTCCTGCACGATGTCGTCGCAGGGGATGGGATCGCGTAACGCGCCGATCAGTACGTCCGCGCTGCCACGGCGCAAAGCCGCCAGCATGCTTTCGTAGGGACCGTCCAGGATGCTGATCGCGTGCTCGGGCCGCAGCGCAGCAAATTCGAGCACCGCTCGCGGAACGAGCACGCTGCGTGCCAGCGGCATGGCCCCGATGACCGTCGAGCCGCTGCCGGTGCCCTGGGCCGCTGCAACCTCTGCCTGCGCTTGGGCGATCTCGGCAAAGGCGAGCCGAGTGCGCAGGGCGAGCCTCGCGGCCTCCCGGGTGGGGCGAACGCCGAAGCTCGTGACCTCGAACAGATCGGTGCCGAGAGATTTCTCCAGTTGTCGCGCAGCCCGGTGCACGGCGGCCCGGGCGCGCCCGGCGCGCCGCGCCGCCCGGGCAAAGGCGCCCTCCTCCGCCACGGCGATGAGCGCATGGAGTTGCGTCGTCGTTATGCCCCTCAGGACATCCGCGGACGCCGCATTTCCGGCCCGGGCCCGCACCGCGACCAGGGCGTCGCGCAGCATCTCGAGCGCCCGCTCGACCCGTTGCGCGGCCGCGCGCCCCTCCCCGGTGAGCGCGAGCCCGGAATAGCTGCGCTGCATGAGACGCGCCCCGAAGGCGGCCTCGATCTGCCCGACCGCCTGAGTCACCGCAGGCTGACTGAGGTGAGACGCGCGCGCCGCCGCGCTCACACTGCCGCGCCGGACTACCTGATCGAACAGCATGAGATGCCGCAGGTTCGGTGTCGCGTGTGGGCCGTGCGAGGTATTGACCCTCATGTCCACAATTTCTTATACCCGGCCGTGAATTGCAATTACCCGACCCGCAGGCGGCGGCCGGAGAATTGCCTTTCCAGCCGCTCCGGGGTGCCGCCATGAATGTCGTGTACACCCATATTCGCCGTGCCGATCCCGAGGTGGTCAATGCCCTCGCGCGCCACGGCGTAGCCACGGTTCACGAGGCGCAGGGCCGCACCGGGCTCCTGGGGCCACTCCTGCGCCCGATTTATCCGGGTGCCCGCATCGGCGGCGCCGCGGTCACGGTGAGTGTCCCCCCGGCGGACAACTGGATGATCCACGTGGCGGTCGAGCAGTGCCAGGCGGGGGACGTGCTCGTCGCCGCACCCACTTCCTATTCGGACGCCGGATACTTCGGCGAGCTTCTCGCGGCGGCGCTCGCCGCGCGCGGGGTCCGGGGTCTGGTCATCGATGCCGGTGTCCGGGACGTGCGCGATCTGACGAGCATGGGCTTTCCGGTCTGGTCCCGGGCCGTGCACGCCCAAGGAACCGTGAAGGAGACCCTGGGTTCGGTGAATGTTCCGGTCGTGTGCGGAGGCGGCGTCGTCAATCCCGGTGACGTGGTGATCGCCGACGACGACGGGGTGTGCGTCGTTCCACGCCTCGAGGCTCCAGCCGTGCTCAAGGCGAGCGAAGCCCGCGAGGCGAAGGAAGCCCTGGTGCGCGCCCGGCTGCAGAAGGGCGAGCTGGGCCTCGACATCTACGATATGCGGGATAAGTTGGCCAAGCGCGGACTCGTCTACCGCGCGCAATCGCTGGCGGAGTGAGGTGACATGCTGCGCGCCATTCCCAGCACTCTCATGCGCGGCGGGACGTCCAAGGGCCTTTATTTTCACGCCAAGGACCTGCCGCAGTCCGCGCGGGCGCGCGATCGGGCTCTGCTCGCGGCCATGGGCTCGCCCGACGCTCGCCAGATCGATGGCGTGGGCGGGGCGCACCCGCTCACCAGCAAGGTCGCGATCATCGGCCCTTCCAAGCGCCCGGATGCGGACGTCGACTACCTGTTTCTTCAGGTCGTCGTCGAGCAGGCGGAGGTGAGCGACTCCCAGAACTGCGGCAACATCCTCGCGGGCGTCGGTCCCTGGTCGATCGAGCACGGCCTGGTGCGCATCGCGGGCGCATCGACGCCCGTGCGCATTCACATGCTCAACACGGGAAGCATCGCCGTCGCGCACGTTCCCACACCCGACGGCGCGGTGGAATACGAGGGCGATGCGCGCATCGACGGAGTACCGGGAAGCGCGGCAGCAATACCCATCGACTTTCTGGACGTTGCCGGATCCTCGTGCGGGAGCCTCTTGCCGACCGGCTCCCCCATCGACCGCATCGCAGGACTCGAGCTCACCTGCATCGACAATGGAATGCCCGTCGTGCTGATGCGAGCGGCCGATCTCGGCAAGCGGGGCGATGAATCCCCCGAAGCGCTCGAAAGCGACGCGGCGCTCAAGGCCCGCATCGAGGACGTCCGCCTCACCGTCGGTCCGCGGATGAATCTGGGTGACGTCGCCAGGAAGACCGTGCCCAAGATGTGTCTCGTTTCGCCCGCGCGGCACGCAGGCACCATTCATACGCGGACCTTCATCCCGCATCGTGTGCACGAAGCGATCGGAGTCCTCGGTGCAGTCGGTGTGGCCACGGCCTGCGTCACTCCAGGCTCGGTGGCCGCGCAGGTTGCGGGCCTTGCATCCCGTT
>WNES01000969.1_pt1 | contig 13727 bp, 7 predicted proteins | sample 5399931 | NCBI WGS metagenome assembly WNES01 (sample SAMN13153332, study PRJNA577476) | soil metagenome | isolation source: 20 cm grassland meadow soil 2 days after 3rd rain plot 5 | place: USA:California | collected 2015-11-11
TGAGCGTTCTTCTTTGGGTCTTCACCACGACCGGTGGACGACAGGTTTTTGTTAAGGAAGTGCTAGGCGGTGCCTATGATTCCCAGGCGGAGCATTTTCTGCGAGGCGATGTGGACGTCGATGCAGAGGCAATCAGTCACGAAGCAATGATCGTAAACGATCACGTGCGCATGTACTTTGGACCGTTCCCGGCGTTGCTTCGGATTCCGTTAAATTTCGCTTATCCGGCGGGACATGGAAAATGGTCGCGTATTTCAGGATTTTGCGCGGCTGTCGTTGCGCTATTTGCCGTCGCGGGTCTTATCGGCACAGCCTTGCGCTCCTCTCCGCTTTCCTCACGAGGCCGTAGCTGGCTAGGAAATGCATGCATCGTCGGGTTTGCGCTCGGCTCACCCCTACTCTTACTGCTTGGAAATCTTTCCATTTACGACGAAGCAATCATCTGGGGCCTGGCTTGGTCGCTGGCCGCGCTCTACTTCATCTTTCGCTCGCGACAAGCTGATGGGGCTGCTTTGACACGCTTACTGTTGGGATTCTCGCTCTGCGCTGCCGCAGCTTTACTTTCCCGAGTCACCTTCGGCATACCTTTCATCCTGGTCGCACCGCTCCTTGCCCTACAGGTAAAACGCGAAAAGCGATTAATTAATCTGCTGGCTCTCTTTCTGCCGCTGGGCGCTGCCCTCGCGTTTTATGCTTGGCTAAGCTACGCAAGATTCGGCACGTTCACCGGAGTAAACTATGACTATTACGTCAACCCGGTTCACAGCGAATTTGCGCATAAATACGGTACATTCAGCCCGCGTCGCATTCCCTATAGTTTTGCTGACTACTTCAGCCTGCGCCTACCTAGCCTTGAACGTCAACCTTCTTTCGTCGCGGTAGACCGCCATCTCTATAACCATCCTTCGCTCTTTTCCAATTCGGACAGCGAGGTATACATCTCTCTCCTCTGGTCTTCCAGTTGGCTTGTTTTTGCCGCGATCATGGGAATCGTGTGTCTTGTTCGACGTAAGGTCGATCTCCTCGGGTGGGGTATTGCCGCGGCCCTGGTCGTTCAATTTCTCTGCATTCTCTCATATTTCGTGCTAGCCCAACGTTACGCGACTGATTTTTATCCTTTCCTGATTTTCTGCCTTGTTATCTTTCTGTGTTCAGGGGGCTCAGAGTTGCTATGGTCGCGTCATATAATAATTGGACTAATCGCTCTCTCAGTTGTTATAAACTCGCTTGCAACAGTCTCCTGGCTCGTCGACGCCGATCTAAATGTGCCCGCCGAGACAAGAGCCGCCTGGGAAAAGCTGTTAGGCCGGCATTCTTATGAAAGATGGAAGTGAGATAACCCGGGCAGCCCCCGGTCGCGGCACTGCTGACAGAGTCCGGCAGCCGCAATCACAAATCTTTGACATTCCTTCGTCGTTCGCCTGTCACGCCGAAGCCCGGCGCAGGCGGATCGCTCGTGCTTCGTCATTACTATGGCATTGAAAACTAACAAGATTCGAGAGTTTCCGGTGGCCATAGCAGTCTCGCTGTTCGCGGCAATTGTCTTCTATTTCTCGACCAAGGCAACCCTGCACGATCTGGATTACACGAGTCAGATCGCCTCAGCCCTGCTCCATGGTCAGCTGGGTCTTCGGGAAAAACCGCCTGACTGGCTGAATGAAATGATCCCGCAGGGAGAGAGATATTACTCAGCTTTTCCGCTGGGAGCAGTGATTAGCATGCTTCCAGTAGCGCTCCTGCGAAACGCGAATGTGCTCCATAGCTTTCCCGGACATATCTTAGCGTCTCTGATTGCGGGATTATGCGTTTATTTCTTTTTTCAACTAGCAAAGCCATTTGGAGCCGATTACTCCAGCCTCAATGCCAAATCGTTAAGTCGCAGGATCATGTTGGCCTTGTTCCCAATTTTCGGAACTTGGACCTGGTGCAACCTCGGATTCGGCGGCGCCTGGCAAATCGCTCTTGGTTTAGGTTTGCTCGGGCAAACCGCTGCGCTCTATTTTACTCTGGTCCGCTCGTTGCCACTTGTTGCAGGAGCGTTTTTCACCATGGCTTTTGGAAATCGAACCGAGCTACTCATCACATTGCCCCTCTACCTTTATTTGTTCTGGCGCCAGCCAAACGGAACAGTTTTTACCTGGAAGAACCTAGAGCAAGGAGTTCGGAAAAACAGCCCAGTGCTCATCCGTTTCCTAAGCCTGCCTGCAATACTCGCGCTCGCGACGGCCGCCTATAACTTCGTACGTTTTCGTTCAATCTTCGACTTTGGTTACATCCACATCCCGGAAGTGGCGCAGGAGCCCTGGTATCAGCATGGGTTGTTTTCGATCCATGCTATCCCCTGGAATATTTACACGATGTTATTCCAAGGATATGAGAGTTTTGGTTACTTCCCCTATATCCGCCCAGACGGCTTTGGCTGCTCGATCTTTCTTGCCAGCCCCTTCCTATGCCTTCTGTTTCGCCAAGGCGGACGATACAAGGTGGTAGCCTGGATAGCTATCAGCATTTTAACGCTTGTGCTTTGGTTACACGGAAATCCGGGGAGCTGGCAATTCTCCTACCGCTACGCCATGATCCTGCTTCCCTGGATCTTCCTTCTCCTGACGGGCAATGGGCCAGCGAAGATATCCGTGCCTGAAATCTCGCTCTTCACTATCTCAGTGGCAATCAACGCTATAGCTACATGGCAATTTCTCTGGACCGACCAGATCCAGCCGTAAACCGCGAATAGACACTAATTGACACAAAGAGGATCAACCGCGGATCACGCGGATGAAGCGGATCGCACGCAATCACGAAGCCCAAGCGATGAAGGCGGATCGACTCTCAGCAATCAACATGCCCCTTAGTCGTCCGTGCCGTTCGTGTCATCAGTGGTTGAGAAAACGAAATCCAACTCTCAATCGGCCTCCCGTATCGACACGACTGCGTTGACGCTCCCGGTAGAAATGACATTATCGGCTCGTGAGTCCGGGAGGTCCTGCAGCGTCTTGAGAAAGAAGGATGGATTCTTGCTCGGCAGAGGGGCAGTCATCGTCAATTTGTCCATCCGACGAAGCTATGGATGCGAGTCACCGTTGCTGGAAATACAGGACTGGCCATTCCCAAAGGAACCCTGAACAGTATCCGCAAACAAGCAGGTTGAAAATGAGACATCTGCGTTACGCCGTCATTATCGAGAAGAGTGATACAGGGTATGAAGCGTTTGTCCCTGATCTTCCGGGATGTGTCGCCGTCGGCGAATCTATTCAAGAAACGGAACGACTCATCAAGCAGGTAATCGAAATCCATCTCGAGGGCATGAAAGAAGATGGAGTGGAAATTCCTTGGCCCACGTCCGTCGCTGAATACGTCGAGGTATAGACTGCAAGTTGTGTCTATGTTCGGGGGACCGACCTGAACTGTTCCGAGCTATCCGTGTGATCAGTGTGTTTGGTGGGCAATCTCTTCATCCGTTTTATCGGCGTAATCCGTGGTTAAAAAAACGAAGTCTAACTCTCAATCCGCCTCCTGGATCCGACACCGCACTAGCGATTCAGAACAAACTTTGTAGGGCAAGCGCCCCGCTTGCTGATGCCCGACATGATCGCGCAGAGGCACCCGTGGTTCGCAAATTCAAAGGACAACCGAAGCGGTTGCCCTACAACCTCCCATTTCAACGCGGCACAGCCGTTGCTGTACGGCTTGACAAGGAAGCAGCGCATTGTGGTAGAAAGGGCGCCTCCACTCTCAGACTGCTGTCTATGAAATCTCAAATCTTCATTTCATCGCCTGTCATTGCCGGATCATGCATTGTCATTCTCAGTGCAATTTTTCCGGCAAACGCCATGCCCGCATTCGCTACGCGAAGCGTTGCAGGCGCGGCGCAGGTCAATGTGACCCAGTTTCACAACCACGATTCGCGGGACGGTCTTTACGTTGATTCCGCATTCACGCCGAGCGCTGCCGCTAGTCTGACACGGGACCTCAATTTTGACGGCACGATCGTCGGCAACGTCTATGCACAGCCTCTTTACATCGACGACGGCCCAGGCAACAAGCCAACAATTATTGCAGTAACCGAATCGAATAACGTGTACGCGCTCGATGCCCTCGATGGCAGCGTTATCTGGGAGCGCAACGTTGGCCCGGCGGTATCGGCAGACGATCTCATCTGCACCAAGTTTGATCCCATGGGCATCACTGGCACGCCCATTGTCGATCTGGCTTCACGCGCGCTCTTTTTAGACGCAATGATTACACCCGACAGTGGCACGACCAAGAAACACCTCATCTTCTCGCTTGACGTGGACACCGGCGACATCGATCCCGGCTGGCCCGTGGACGTGGAGACGTCAGCTACATACAACGGGATCAACTTCACTGCAGCGATCCAACAGCAACGACCGGCGCTCGGTATCGTGGGTAACATTCTTTATGTTGGATATGGGAGTATGAGGGATTGCAGTCTCTGGCATGGCTGGCTGGTGGGAGTGCCGATCGATAATCCAGCCAGCGTAACAGCATGGGCTGCCGGCGGCGGCGGTGCATGGGGCGGCGCTATATGGGGCGTCGGCGGCGTGGCCAGTGATGGGATCAATCCGTTCGTTACCACTGGTAACACGGTTAACACTGGCGGCAACTGGAGCGGCGGCGAAGCGGTGATTCGCTTCCAACCCGGCCCCATCTTTAGCGGCTCACCCAGTGATTATTGGGTGCCTAGCAATTGGCAGTCCCTCGATCAAATCGACGGGGATCTGGGCAGCTCAGGTCCGTTGCTGGTGGACGTGCCAGATGCAACCCCTTCGCACCTTGTGGTTGCACTGACTAAGAACCGCAACGCGTATTTGCTTAATCGAGACGACCTTGGTGGGATCAGTGCGCCCATAGCTGTATCTCAGGTTGCCAGCAGCACTATTCTCCAAGCAGCTGTCACCTATCGGACCGAACATGGCACCTATGTCGCGTTCCGCGCCAACAACGACGGCAACACCGTCCTCTCGGCGTTCCGCATTACTTCGGCCAATCCGCCTGACATCGACATCCCCGGCGGTTGGAGTGTGACCCGGGCCAGTGGCGGTTGCGCCTCGCCTTTTGTCACCTCCACTGATGGAACCAATAACATGATTGTGTGGGTGGTCGGAACCGAAGATCATCTCACTGGAGGCGATCAGCGGTTACACGGTTATGATGGCGACACTGGTGCGGTTATTTATGATGGCGGTGGCCCGAACGAACTGATGGCTGGGACACATTACTATAGCACTACAGGCATCGTAGCTAGAGGACGCATCTATGTCGCCGGAGACAATAAAGTGTATGCCTTTGCCCTTCCGCGAGAGACGTCAAGAGCTAATCCGACACCGCGACCTCGCCCCACGCCGCCGCGTCGTCCAACGCCGCGACACTAGTGCGTTTGACAGAAAGCAGTGCGTGCTTAGAGTTCGCGCCTGTGCTCGCGGGTGAAGCAACGAGGGTTCGCACATGCTGGCTCTGATTTATCTGACGCTCGTGATTCTTCTTGGGGATCCTCTCTGCTATTAGCTATCCACTCTCAGCAATCAACTCTCTGCCATGTTAGCTCTCATTTACCTGGCTCTCGCGATTTATCTTGGCGATTTTCTCTGCAGACGTTTTTACCGATTCATATCGGTTGCCCACCGCTTGGCGGCAGCCGTGCTCGTGGGGCTGCTAGTTAGCTCATGGTTTACTTACCTGGCTGGCTTGCTTTTCACTCGCGCGCAACAACCGCTCTTATGGGGCAATCTCTTGTTCTTTCTGGCAACAATCGCCGTGGTGTGCCGGTCCGTGTGGAAACACAAACTTGCAAGGCGCGTTCAGACGAAGACTGATTTTGGCTTTTCACCGGACTTATACCTCCGACGATCTAAAGGTTCAAGCATAGCCGACTGGGCGCTCATTGCTGGATACTTCGTCCTTGTGTCGTGGATGATGTTCGCCTCATTTAGCTCCACTGCCGGAAAGCTACACATTTCCAATCCCGAGTACAGCGACTTCGGGCCCAACACTGCTATCATGCAGAGCTTTGCCGTCGGTCACAACTTTCCCACGGAGTACCCGCACTTCTCGGGCGATCGAATCCGCTACCACTTCCTTTTCTACTTCCAGGCTGGGAATTTGGAGTTCCTGGGCCTCGATCCGGCATGGAGCCTAAATCTGCTAAGCATCATCACGCTGGTGGCGATGCTCATGCTTGTGATGGCGCTCGGCGAGGTATTGTTTGATTCTCGCACAGTTGGACGCGTGGGTTCTGCGCTCTTCTTCTTTTTCGGGTCGCTCTCTTATATCCCGTTCCTTCACAAACAAACTTCGGTGCGCGGTGCAATCGACTCCATCCTGCACTTGCGCGAGTTCCTCCCTACCATCTTTCCGTATCGTGGCGAAGCGTGGGGCACCTGGTCGCAGGTGACCTTCCTTAATCAGAGGCACTTCGCGAGCGCGATTGGCATATTGTTGCTGGTTTTGATTTTTCTCGTGATTCGCTATCGCGGGGTCTCTCCAAGGCAAACCAAACAGTCCTTTTCGACAGATACGGCAACGCCTGAGCCAGGTGAGTCACCTCAAGACCATCAGCACGCGCTCTACGGCAACCACATCCAGACTGAGAGTCTTCTCGCATCAGAACACGAGACGCCGATCGCTCGAGAGCTAGAAATGAAGCAGCTCATTGCCCCTACCACAGTACCTTTTGGTGCTACGGTGCCGGGCTTCATTTTCTCAGGCGTCCTCCTGGGGCTTTTGCCAATGTGGAACAGCGCTATATTCATCGCTGCCTTCCCGGTGCTGGCGTTGTTGTTGATCCTGTGTCCGCTGCGAATGCAAATGTTGAGTCTCGCCATCACGACAGGTGTGATTGCTTTGCCACAGACGCTTTATCTGAGCACCGGAAGCGGTAGAGCGCAGATGCCGAAGCTCCTTCACTGGGGCTACACGATTGATCATCCAACAGCCTTGAACGTTGCCAAGTACCTTGGCTTTACCTTCGGTTTTAAGTGGCTGTTGATAGCATTAGCACTGGTTTTCGCCACTGGCCTGCAAAGGCGGATCTTTCTGGCAGTGTCGAGCCTCCTTCTGGTCGCTTTTTCGTTCCAGTTCACCATCGAGGTCTTTGCGAATCAAAAGTTTTTCCACATCTGGGTAATCGTTGTTAATCTCTTTGTCGTCTATGGTTTGTGGCGACTATGGCGTTTCTCGATCGGGGGAATTACACTGCCTGCGAAGCTCTTCGCGATCGCTCTTGTTATCGCAGTCATTCCAGGTGGATTGATCGAATTTTTCCCGATCCACAACACGGGTTGGAGTGAAGTTCCCTTTCGGAATGATGCCCTCATCGACTGGCTCAAGAAAAACACGAAGCCGCGAGATATCTTTCTGACAGATCGCTTCGTTAATCATCCTATCTTGATGGCTGGACGGCGGGTCTTGTATGGCTGGCCCTACTACGGATGGTCAGCCGGTTACAACGCGAGCAAGCACGATAGGCTTTACACAGAACTGTTTGAGAGCAAGGACCCATGGAAAGTGTTCCATCTTTTGAAAGAGAATGGCATCAGCTACGTGGCTTTCGACAATGCGGTTCGGCACGGTGAGTTCATCAAGCGACCAAATGAGCAACTTTACGCCGCTGATTTTCCAAAGGTGTTTGCGGACAGCAGATACAACGGCTTGGTGATTTACAAGGTTCCCGATACACCGCCCCCTAAGCTTACTGCCATGCCTGAAGGTTTGACCAACATGTTTGAAGGCGGCAAGGGAACCGGCAGGGGACAATTTGATTCGCCGGCTGGAATTGCTCTTGATAGTAACGGAAATATTCTGGTCGCCGACACTGGTAACGGGCGCATCGAGAAATTCTCGCCGACTGGCAGTTTTCTTAGTGTTATAGCAAGTAAGGGAAGCGGCTACGGGCAATTAGCTGAGCCGAACGGGATCGCCGTCGACCAGAGCGGCAACATCTACGTCGCAGAAGCTGGCAACCACCGCGTCCAGAAACTAGCGGCGGACGGGACGTTCATCGCTGAGTGGAAAGGTCCCGACCCCGGATTTTACGGTCCCCGTCGCATCGCCATTGGTCCTGATAACTCGGTATATGTTGTTGACCAAGGCCGGACGCGGATAGTTAAGTTCAGCCCCGACGGACAGGTTCTAGCTGTTTGGGGCACCAAAGGGAGTGGCGATGGCCAGTTTGACGACCACACTTCAGTCGCGATTGATCCGACGACCAACAAGGTTTATGTCGCCGATCCACGGAACAAACGGATCCAGGTATTTGACGCAAAGGGGAAATTTCTAACTAAATGGTCAGTCCCCGAATGGGGACAGCCAGCTGGCTTCGAAGATTTGGCTATAGATTCAAAGATGGGTCGATTATACGCGTCGAGCGCGAACATGAACGCAGTGCTTATTTTTGACCTGGATGGCGCCAGAATTGGCACTTTAACGCCGAACCCGCCGGATCGACTCGAAGGACCATCAGCCTTGGCTTTGGCAGGCAGGAAGCTCTACGTCCTAAATATGCATGGGAACCGTGTAAGCGCGATCAATCTGTAAATGGATAACAGCCCGTCGCATCGTATTAACCCAACGCCGTCTTAGCGTTTGATTCTGCAGAACCGATGCCCAGCCCTTATGGACCTATCTCAGAGAAAATCGCGACTTCTTACACCCCGCGTTCTGTTACTCTGCTTCTCACTTATTAGTCTGGTAATTTGCGCCTGGGCTGCGGCGGCGCACTACCGGAATTTGGCTTGGGGCGACGCATGGCAGCCGATTGGCTGGCTGCTTAGCATGTTCTTCTTGCTTTGCGCCTTCCTGCCAGACCCTCGTGGCATGGCGACCGGTTTCAAGTCCCTAATAAAGCCGAAAACAGCATTCTTTCTCTTCTGGATTCTGTTCTTTGTAGTCTCGCACCTCTGGAATTTCCGGACCGCGCCGTGGAACGGAGACGCACTTTTTGACGAGTCCGGCAATGACCTCGGGTATCTAAAAAGCAACGTTATCGGCCATCCATATCAGGCCGCCTGGTTTCATGGCGTTATTTCGCGAGAGACCCTGTTTCATTACTATCTGTGGGGTTTTCTTAAGCTGTTCGGCTTTAATATCCTGTCGTATGAAGCAGCGCTCTTTGTTATTTGGCTGACGGCCTTTGTGTTCGCGCTCTTGCTAGTTGACTTGTTTTTCAGGTCTTACGTGGTGACATCTATTACGGCGCTCGTTCTTAATTTTCTTCCCTTTGCCTTCATTTACACTTTCGTTGGATACCGTTATCCGATGACGGTGGCTTTAGCCGTTGTGTCTCTCTACTTTCTGCACGTAGGATTTAAGAATGGCTCGCCATTTTGCCGCTCGCTGGGCGGGATCGCGGCAGGGCTTTGCCTTGCCAGCTCGATACCCGGCAAGCAATACATCCTGGCGCTGGTAATTTGGGCGATCGTTTACGCCGGCCTTCATTGGAGAAGCTTAAAGAAGAGTGGGCCGTGGATTTCTGTACTAACTGTTGCTTTTGGTTTTCTCGTGGCTGCCACGCCGATCATTTGTTATATCATTTTCAATCGCGAACACTATACATATTATGAAGGCGCGTACCTTCACCGTTTCTGGGACGCGGTGCGGGGAACCACGGCCCCTAACGGGATGCGATATTATGTGACAGGGCTCTGGAACTGTTTTTTTGCTGCCCAGTATTGGCCTCGGCTTTTGTTTCCGGATTTTTTGCCTATTCCGTTGGCATATTACTGGTTCTTAGTCCCAGGAGTTGTGCTCGCAGTTTGGGAGAAGCGTTATGAGGTCGTGCTGCTAGCAACGCTTCCAGTCGTAGGAGTATTTGTTACGGGGGGACCTGCCGTTGAGCAGCGGCTGTTGCTTGCAATCCCGTTCTGGATCATCCTAATGAGCTTCACGTTTGCCGCGTTGCTGAAGCTTCGGCCGTGGCCGGGCGTGCAAGTCGTTGCCTGCGCCCTAGCAGCACTCATATTGCTGGACGGGCTGGTCCCATCCGTTCGGTACATCTACAGCAAGACCACAAGCCCGTTTTCGATTGGCCAGTATGCGCAACATCAGGTCGCTGTGTCACGGTTCTTAAGACACGTCGTAGCCGGCCAGGAACACCTGGGGAGTCCTCATTTAGAACGCGACGAGTTTAATCGGATTAAAGGCATCCTCGATCCTCCTTACGACACATTCATCTGCCAGAATGATGCTTATTCAATCATTCACCTGTTTTTGCATGATTACGATGATGACAAAATCCTGTCCTTTTGCGCGGAATTGCCCTTCTCCTCTGTCATGACCGAGCAGGATGTATGGAACGCGAATAAAAAGTCCATTTCAACTTATGTTCCCGGCAACAAAGATCTGAAGCTGATATGGGAAAGGAAGCCACAGGCAGAAAGGATCATCAGAATGTTCCAATCGCTCCGAGATCTCGGAACAGAGGATTCTATTTCGTTCTCTTTTGGCGGAAGAGTCAGGACGTTCTACGTACTAAACATCCCTGCCGAGAACATTCCACAGTTTCAGCAACGCGTGACCGCATTCCCTGCGACTCCTGAACTAAGTACCCTGCGCGGCGACGCAACTGACATCTTTCACGGTGGAAAAGGGTTCGGAAAAAACGCGTTTAATTCCCCCACAGGAATTGCTGTTGATGCTGATGGAAATGTTCTGGTCGCTGACACGAACAACGGCCGAATCGAGGAGCTTTCACCAACAGGTACGTTTCTCAGCACCTTCGGGTCCACAGGGAGCGGCTACGGGCAATTGGCAGCCCCCAACGGCATCGCCGTTGATCGCACCGGTAACATGTATGTAGCGGATGCTGTGAATCACCGCGTCGAAAAGCTGGGCCCCGAGGGGACATTCATCGCCGAGTGGAAAGGCCCGGAGCCGGGATTCTATGGACCGCGCCGTATAGCGATTGGCCCGGATGAGGCAGTTTATGTCGTCGATCAGGGCCGCAGTCGCATCGCTAAATTCAGCTCCGACGGACGCGTGCTGTCGGTTTGGGGCAGCAAAGGAAATGGCGACGGCAAGTTTGACGATCCAACTTCGGTCGCAGTGGATCTCGTAACCACCAAAGTGTATGTCGCCGATCCGCGTAACAAGCGGATACAGGTATTTGATTCGAATGGAAAATTTCTCAGCGAATGGCCAGTCCCTGAATGGGAGGAGCCGGCAGGCTTTGAAGACTTGGCGATCGACGCATACAGAGGCCGACTCTACGCATCAAGCGTACACATGGATGCTGTGCTCGTGTTTGATCTGAACGGAACAAGGATTGGCAGTTTGCGGCCAAAGCCACCTGACAGGCTCGAAGGACCATCGGCACTGGGTTTGAGAGACCAGAAGCTGTACGTGCTGAACATGGCCGGGAATCGCGTAAGCACGATCGATCTATAGTCCAGCTTACCTAACTAGCACTGAGGCCCCGATAGATTCGGTTACTATGTAGCGCGGTCGGCCTTTTACCTCTTCGTAAATCCGCGCCAGGTATTCGCCGATGATACCGAGGCTGATCATCAGCAGACTTCCGATGATTAGTTCCAGGAGAATCACTGTAGCAAAGCCACTGACCGCACGGCCTGTTAGCTTCAGATATAAGGTCTCTATGCCCAGAAGAACCGACAAGCCAAGGAAAATCACCCCTGCAAATGTGACCAAGTGCAATGGAAAGGATGAGAAGGCGGTTATACCAGTAAGGGCTAGTTTCAGACGTTTGAACACAGACCAGGCCGACTTGCCTGCCCAGCGTGGCACTACTTCAAAAGGAATCTGCACAGTAGTAAAACCCATCCAGACGGTCATCCCACGGAAAAACACATTACGCTCATGCATTTTTAACCATGCATCGACGGCCTTGCGATTCATCAGCTTGAAATCCGACGCGCCTTTAAAATGGAACCCGGATAATTTGTTCAGGATAAAATAGAACAATTTGGCACCAAGCTTGCTGGATAACGATTCGCGTCCCCGCCTGCGCTTAACCGCTTCCACGATGTCAGCCCCAGAGGCCTGCCACATGCGCACCATTTCGGGAATGAGCGAGGGAGGATGCTGTCCATCGGCATCTATCACGATCACCACATCGCCTTGAGCATACTCCAGCCCCGCACATAACGCCGCTTCCTTGCCGAAATTGCGGCTCAGGCGCAAGCCGCGCAACGCCTGACAGCCCTTTGCCTCGGTCGTGATTACCTTCCACGTGTCATCCGGTGACCCATCATCTACAAGGACAAGTTCGTATGGCCGGTTGCTCTGCTTTAGAGCGCTGCGGACGTCTGCCACAAAAGCCGACAAAGAAGCGCCTTCACGGAACACGGGCATGACAATCGAAAGAAGCGGCTGCTCCCTAGCGTCGCTGTTATTGGTTAGAGACTCTTCCATAAACAGCAACAGTAGTGGCAGGCACCCATAGCTTGAAGTGTCCAAGCCAGGGCGGCAGCTTGAAACCGAATTTGGCCGCAATCAAGCCCAATGGAAACGCATGCGGATAAGGTAGCCTGCAAACATCACTCAGACCGGCTCGAAGCATCAATGAGCGTAACGTCCGGTAATCGAAGTAGAGAACGTGCTCGGGAACTTTAAAAGAAGGCCAACTTCGACCCATAGCCTTTCTCAATACCCCTCCGATGTCGGGAGTAGCGAGAATAATATGGCCATCCGGTTTTGTGTGGCCGGCTAATCGCTTAACGAATGATAATGGCTCGTAAACGTGCTCGATCAGTTGCGTCCCAATTACACAATCAAATTTTGGTTCAGATGGAACTTGCTCGATTCCGCCAACAAATACTTCCGCACCCGTCCCGCGCCCGATCTCCGCTCCCTCGGGCGAGAATTCGGTCCCAACACGACGTCCAAAGAACGAGCGCGCCTCATCGAGGAGGTAACCATAGCCGCAGCCGATCTCCAAAAGATCGCCACCAGTCAATCCGCGTTTGGCGAGATTGCGCAGCAGGCGTTTAAACGTTGCTCGCAACGCGAATTCCTGGGCAGCGTAGCTAGTGTCCGCGTATCCGCATGCGCCGCCTTTATAGTACGATGATTCGCGATAAACTTCCTGCATCGCGCTCTCGATAAAGCGCGGATAAAGATAGTGGAGTCCGCATTCGATGCAGCGCGCCACCCTATAAGGTTCGCCCAAACGAAACGGAAACTCGCGTCGGTCGCTCTCACATAACGGGCACGCCGGATATTCCAGATTTGCGGAGGTATCTGCGGCTGGTTCTTTCAAAATCATCTGCGTCTTCAAACTATTCACACTCGAAAGGTGCGGCGAGTCCACATTTAAGTAACGATCGCATTGCCGACGGACTGCTTCGCCTATATGCGCCGGAGGGTGGCAATCAAGAGACGTCTGTTTTGCTTCCCTCGGGCAACGGATTCGGACTTGCACGTCTTATCGGAAACGCCTATTAGCTTTACCCTCATGGTTCATCATGTCGTTCTCTATAAACTCAAACCCGAGGTCACCCCTGCTCGCGTGGAGGCGATGATGATGAACACGCGCATGCAGCTTCTGAAAATTCCCGAGGTCTTGAATATTAAATGTGGAAAACGGATCGATCCCGAATTGCCGTGGCCGTTCTTTATTGCCATCGATTTCGAGTCGATGGACAAGTACGCAATCTTCCGCGAAGACCCCGTTTTTGTGAAATTCATGGAGGAAGTGATCAAGCCGAACACGGAAGATTCGCTGGACCTGGACTTCGAAATGGATCCGGGCAAGG
>WNES01002709.1_pt1 | contig 13650 bp, 10 predicted proteins | sample 5399931 | NCBI WGS metagenome assembly WNES01 (sample SAMN13153332, study PRJNA577476) | soil metagenome | isolation source: 20 cm grassland meadow soil 2 days after 3rd rain plot 5 | place: USA:California | collected 2015-11-11
CTCAATCGTTCAGACGCCCGATTCAGGCCTACACACGATCCCGATCATCGTCGCCGCGCTGCATGGCGTCGCAGCGCTCACGGTGGTCTTGTTGACCAACCCGCGGACCCTCACGCGGCGGGGTCCCGCTGTGAGTCCAGGAGAAACTCCAGCACCAATCTGTTGAAGTCCTCGGGCTTTTCCATATTGCTGACGTGGCCCGCGCCAGGAATCACTCGCAGCTCCGAACCACGAACCGCGGCATGCATCTTTTTGGCGACACTGAGTGGACTCCGCGTGTCGCCTTCTCCCCACAGGAGCAACGTCGGCCTGTCGATCGTCTCGAGCATGGGCGTGGTGTCGGTGTCGGCAAGCGACCTGGCCATCAGCCGAAATCCGACCGGATGAAAGTCGGCGACCACCGCCGCCATCTCTTCCGCAAGCTCTGGCGAGGCGCTGAGGAAGAAATCCCTCGGCACCCACTCCGCCACGACGTCCCGCACAGGCCGCGAAGCGTCGCGGTAGCACCTCGCGCGCCTTTGCTCTACCGCGTCCTCTGGAAGCGAGCCCTTCCATCCCGCGTAAGTGTCCGCGAGCACGAGGTGATCGACGCGCGCCGGATGGAGCCGGAAGAACTCCTGGGCAAGCATGCCGCCCCATGACAGTCCGAGCAGGTGCGCCCGGGCGATGCCCAACTCATCCAGGAAGCCCGCGAGCGAGCGCGCCCAATCCGTGATGGTGAATGTTTCCGCGGGGTCAGACGACGCTCCGGCGCCTGGTGCGTCCCACGCCACAAAATGGAACCGATCGGCCAGACCGGTGAGCTGACCACGCCAGCACCGAGAGTCGCAGAGGAACCCGTGCAGCAGGACCAAGGGTTCGCCGCGGCCGGCCGTGCGGTACGCGATGGTCTGACCGCCGACTCTCGCGTAGAGGATTTCCTCGCCGGTCAGGACGTCGCTTCGACCTTCCGCTTCAGTCCGTTCAGCACGGCGTTGAACGTCTTCAGGATCGGACCGCTCATCATCGGGCCCACGATAGGCGCCAGCAATCCACGTGGCTCGAAGCCCTGCGTGATCCGGCTCCCGTTGCCGCTCGGTGTGATGGTGGCCCGGATCGCCATCTTGGTGGCCGGTAAGGCCGTGCTCTCGAGCTCGAACGACCGGCCTTCTTCGTAGTGGGTCACGACGACGTCGTGCTTGCCGCCGGACTTCGTGTTGATCATCCCGGTCGCGCCGAGCTTGAGCTGCCCGTCCAGCCTTGACTCGTTCATGTCCGGGTTCCAATCCGGCCAATGGTTGACATCAGACCAAACGCGCCACACCGTGACCGGTGAAGCGGTCGTATCGAGCGAGGCTTCTCGGAACGCCATGGTCATCCTCCATTGAACGATCTTGCCGCGCGGCGGCTACACGTTACTCCGGACGTCCGACGCGCAAACCGGGTCAAAAACTGTGAAGTCGCGTTTTCCTTTCGTGCTCCTCCACGCGGCACTGTTCTTTGGCGCCTTGAGCGCCGCCACGACGATTGGGGCATTCGTGCCCGGGATCATCCGGGCCCGGATCTGGGCCGGCCTGCCCTTCGGCCTGGCCCTGATCGCGTTGGTGACATGGAGCGCAGCCATCATCGGCCAGGAGCGCGATTTCGAGATCGCGCTCGCCGTCTGCGTCTTGGTCGCGACCGCGGTGGTGCGCGCGTCACTGCGGCCTTGGAGCTGGATGGGCGCGCAGCTGTTTGCCGGCGTCGCCCTGGCCTCCCTGGCCTATCTGCTCTACGCCGCATCCATCACTTACGCGGTCGCGAGCGACCCCGTCTACCTGGTCGCATCCACGCTGCTGCTCTTGCTCGAGCTAGCGGCACTGGCGCTGTCGGTGTCGTACCTCTTCGAGATCGTCGACACCCTCAGCCGCACATCGGAGCCGGCGCACCCGGTCGACTCCGCCTACCTCCCCAAGGTTGCAATCCAGGTCCCGGCATACAACGAGCCCCTCGAGGTCGTGGGCGAAACCCTCAAGGCGCTCGCGGAGCTCGACTATCCGGACCTGGTCGTGCAGGTCGTCGACAACAACACGCCGGATCGCGAAATCTGGGGGGCGCTCAAAGCCCAGTGCGAGCAGCTGGGTCCGCGATTCCAATTCATGCATCTCGAGAACTGGCCCGGATTCAAGGCCGGCGCGTTGAACGAAGCCACGCGCCGCCTGCCCGACGAAATCGAGATCATCGGCGTCGTCGACTCCGACTACGTGGTCAAGCCCGACTGGCTTCGGTCGGTGGTCGGTCACTTTGCCGATCCCAAGGTCGCCTTCGTCCAGACCCCGCAGAACTATCGCGACTGGACTGACGACCAGTATCTGCGCGGCCTGTACTTCAGCTACGAGTACTTCTTCGAGATCACGATGCCCTGCCGGGCGCACCGCAACGCCATCATCTTCGCGGGCACGATGGGCCTCATCCGGCGCAGCGCGCTCGAGGAGATCGGCGGCTGGAACCCGGATGTAGTGACAGAGGACGCCGAGGCCAGCCTCCGCATCCTCGCGCGTGGCCATGCCGGGGTCTACGTGCCGCGTGCATACGGGCAGGGGCTGATGCCACTGAGCTTCGACGGCCTCAAGAAGCAACGCTTTCGCTGGGCGCTGGGTGGCGTCCAGATCTTGCGGCTGCACTGGCGACGCCTGTTGCAGCCAGGCCATGGCGAGGGCCTGACCGTCGCCCAGCGAATCCACTACCTGCTGGGCAACGTGCAGTGGTTTGGCGACGTTTTGATGTTTTGCTTCACCCTGCTGCTGCTCGCGACGGCGCTGTCCACCGCGATGCATCATCAGCTGCCGATACGCCGGTTGACCGGTGTCGCGCTCGGGCTTCCGATCGCTTTCCTTGCCACCGGGCTCCTGCGCGCGGTATGGGCGATGAAGCTCAAGACCCGCTGCACCTGGCGCGACGCGATCGCGGGCCTCCAGGTGTGGTTTGCGCTGAGCTGGGTCGTCACCCTCGCATGTCTCCGCGGCTTGGTCCGCTTCCACACCGCCTTCCTCCGCACGCCGAAGTTCAAGGAGGGCGAGGCGTCGGTCATCAAAGCCTTCCGGGCGGCGCAGATGGAGACGCTTCTCGCCGCGGCCGGTATCGCCGCTGCTTTGGTGATGCTGGTCAGGGCGCCGTCGGTGCCCACGATCGCTCTGGCTGTCCTGCTCCTCTTTCAGGCGGCCATCTACGCCAACGCGACGTGGGCGGGCGCCGCGGCCGAGGGCATCCACCTCACGCCGCTGCGCCGCGCCTACAGGAATTCGGCGCAGAGCACCGGGGCGCGGCCAGGACTGGGGTCCGAAACGCTCGCGGTTCCCGTGGCGGCCGGCCTTGCCGCGCTGGCCGTGATGCTGCTGATCTCGATGGCGGCCCCGCCGCCCGGGCCTGAACCAGCAACGCCGGCCCCGGCGGAGCAGCCCGCACCGGTGGCGCACCCGTCGCCGTCGGCATCGCCCAGCGCATCGCCTTCGGCCTCTTCGTCGCCATCCGCAACGCCATCTTCGTCGCCGTCCGCGTCACCATCACCCTCCGGGTCTCCCAAACCATGAGGCCACCGGCGGTCGGTATTCTCAGAAGACGTTAAGGAACCGTCGAGTCACCTCACAGCTTGCCGGGGCAATCTGGAGCACAAAACAGCGTTCCAGAGAGTTACCGGAGGACAGGTCAATGTCAGAAGAGAAACCACAAGAGCCGGTACAGCCGGCGCCGACCCCGCCCGGCCAGGCTTTGCTTTCGCCGCCCACATCCGACGCGATGGGGCCTCCGCCCCAGTGGATGCCTGCGCCTCCGCCTCGACCAGCCTCGATCTGGAACCGGATCGCCGCATTCATCGTGCTCATCGCGGTGGTGGCGGCTGCCGCGGGCGCAGGGATCGGGTGGGGTCTCGCGCGTGCGGTCAACAACCGGCCGGTCGCCCAGGCAACGACCTCGCCCGAAGCGCCGATTCAGCAGGCCACGCCAGGGACGAGCACCTCGCCGAGCAGCACCACGGATGCGATCGCGGCCAAGGTCAGCCCGGCCATCGTGGACATCAACACCGTGCTGGGCAACGGCGCCGCCGCGGGCACCGGCATGCTCATCAGCTCGACCGGCGAGATCCTGACCAACAACCATGTCGTCAACGGCTCGACCAGCATCACCGTCACGGTGCAGGGTCGCTCGCAGAGATATTCGGCCCACGTGGTTGGGGTCGACATCTCGCAGGACATCGCCGTGATCCAGATCGACGGCAGCGTGTCGGGCCTGCCGACCGTCAAATTCGCCGATTCGTCGTCGCTCACAGTCGGTGAAACGGTCGTGGCGCTCGGGAACGCGTTGGGACGCGGCGGCGCACCCAATGTGACGTCGGGCCAGATCACCGCACTCGACCAAACGATCACGGCCAGCTCAGGCGGCAGCAGCTCCGAGACGCTGAACGGAATGATCCAGAGCGACGCCGTCATCTACGAAGGGGACTCCGGAGGCGCGCTCGTCAACACGTCGGGCCAGGTGGTGGGCATGATCACCGCCGGCCAGGCGCAGGGCTTCCGCTCCTCGGCATCCGACGTCGGTTTCGCGATCGCTGCCAACACCGCGGTCGGCGTCGTCAACCGGATTCGCGCGCACGAGGAGGCCGCGGACCTTACTTACGGCCAGGTCGGCTTTCTTGGGGTTTCGGTCCAGACCCTGGATGCCTTCAGCGCGCAGCAGCTGGGCCTGAGCGTGTCCTCCGGTGCGCTGGTCACCAGCGTGCAGCCAGGCTCGGGGGCCGAGGCGGCGGGCATCGCGCGCAACTCGGTGATCACCAAAGTCGGTGGGGCATCGGTCACGTCGTCCGACACGCTCGGCACGGCAATCAGGTCGCACAGGCCCGGCGACGGCGTGTCGGTGACGTGGGTCAACCAGGGCGGCTCGCACACGGCAACCGTGACGCTCGCCGGAGTCAACCCTTAGAGAACCAGGGCTGTTCATAAACCGGCTCGCGCGGCGCTAGTTTCGCAGTGAGCGCCGCGGAGCCGGTACTGGTAACTCTTAACAAAGCGGGCCTCGCTCTTCCGCCTGTATCCTTGTCGGGTTGTGCGGATAGTCGTCAAGGATCCCGAGGAGTTCGAGCAGGCGCTGCGCGAGTTCCGGCGCAAGGTGCAAGAGCAGGGACTCGTACGCGAGATGAGACGGCGTTCGCACTACGTTCCCCCGTCGGAGGCGAGGAAGATCAAGAGCCTTCGCGCCCGTCGGCGAAGAACCCGCTAAGGGACTTCTTTCTCGCCCCTCACGCTGGCCCTCTCTCCCAAAGGGGAGAGGGGAAGATCCCGCCCTCGGTATAATCTGCGGGTTCGGTGACTATGGCGGAGGGGAGACACCCGTTCCCTTTCCGAACACGGAAGTTAAGCCCTCCAGCGCCGATGGTACTGCCGGGGTAACCCGGCGGGAGAGTAGGTCGTTGCCGAGCGTTCTATTCAAGTCCCGCGGCCCCTCGGGGTGGCGGGACTTGAATTTTTCAGGGGAGCGCGGGTTCCGGTTCGATGACGCTTTCCGGCCGCAGCTTCGGCAGCAGGACATAGCAGCGGATGCTCAGCAGCAACAGGAGCCCGACCAGCGCCACCAGCACGTCCAGCACCACCTGTCCCACCCGCGCGTGGAACAGAAAGATCAGCGTGCCTTCGACCACCACCCCGAAGGCAAGGATGGGTACGAAGACCCGGTCGTGCACGGCCATGAAGAACTGGACCAGCAGGTTGTCCAGCGACAGCGCGAGGCCGATCACCCCGACCGGAAAAACGAGCGGGATCGCGTCGCCGAAGCTCGGCCCGAACAGCACCCCGACCACCAGCCAGGGCACGACCGCAAAGACCAGCAGGGCGCCCGCGCCCAGCGCCGTGAGGATGCCCGCCGACCAGAGCAGGATCCGCCCAGGGTGCTCGTCCTTGGCGACCGCTTCGACCACGCGGGGAAACAACACCTGGCTGACGCTGAGTGTGAGGAAGAACAGGATCGTGCCGATCTTGTTGAGACCGCCATAGATGCCCCCGTCATGGCTGTTCAGGTAATGCTCCGCCAGGATGACGTCCTGGTTGTAGAGGATCTGCACGCCGATGATCCCGGCGGCCGCCGTGAGCGAAAAACCCGCCATTACACGCAAACGGACGCGCGTGGCGGTGCCGCGGAAATGGTCGCGAAGCGAATAGAGGCCGAGACAGAAAACAAAAGCCAGGCCCACCAACACCGCGGCCATCGCCCCGGAGACCGCGTATCCCGCCCTTAGAAGTAGGACGACGACCACCGTGCGGATGATCAGCTCCAGCGAAAGGTTGAGCGATAGCGCGGTGAATCGCTGCAGGCCCTGCAGGATGCCCCGAGGGATGGCCACCTGCCAGATGAGCGCGATCGAAAAACCGAGGATGAGGATCGGGATGGTCGAGCCGAGGTGCTCGAAGGCGGCGATGGGCCGGGCGAACAGCGTCGTGACCAGGATGAACAGGAGGCATGGGATGGCGATCAGGCGCACGGTGCGGGCCAGCAGGGAGCGCACACCTGGGTCGCCGCGCGCGTTCAGCATGGCCGTGTACCGGGCGAGGACGACGATCAGGATCAGCGCCGGGCCGGTGCCGACCGAGTAGACCGCGATCAGGAACGCAACCTGCCCATAGGTGGCCGGGCCGAGCACGCGACCCGCGATGGCGTGATAGACGAAGCCGCCGATCCCGGCGACGAGACCGCCGAAGAAAAGGACGAGATTCTGCCGGACCAGCCGGTTTCGCAGGAGCTGGGCCAGGCGCTGGCTGAGACCCAGTCGCTGCACGTCCGCCGATTCTAGAGCCGCGTCCGGGGATAATTCTTGGCCGATGCCCGAACCAGCCAAGCCAATCGTCTCAGCACTGATCGTCAACCGCAACTCGAAGGACGAGCTGCTCGAGTGCCTCAAATCGTTTTTCGCGAGCGCAGACATGCCGGTGGAAGCGGTCGTGGTGGACAACGACTCGTCGGATGGCTCCCCCGCCGCGGTCACCGATGAGTTCCCCCAGGCGACGGTGCTCGTCCAGTCGAAGAACCTGGGCTACGGCCGCGCCGCCAACCTCGGGCTCGAGCGCTGCCAGGGCCGATTTGTCCTGCTCCTCAGCCCGCAGGTCGTCCTCGACCCCCAATGTGTGGGGCGGCTCGCCGACTTCTTGCTCACGCGTCCCGACGCAGGCGCTGTCGGCCCGCGTCTGATGCTGCCGGACGGCCGTCTCGATCCGGAAGCGCGGCGGGCTTTTCCGATCCCGAGCACGCTTTTCTACCAGACCGTCGGCCTGAGCAAGCTCTTTCCGAAGAGCCCTCGTTTCGGCCGGCACAACATGGGACACCTTCCCGAGTCGGATGTGCACGAGATGGACGCGGGAAGCGCGGCCTGTCTGATGCTGCGCCTGTCAGCGCTCGACCGCGTGGGCTTTTTCGACCCGCGCTATTTCATGTTCGGCGAGGACCTGGACCTCTGCTACCGCTTGAAGCTCGGCGGCTGGAAGATCTTCTACCTGCCTGCTGCGACCGCCACGCATCGGCCGAAGGCCGCGCCCCCGGACCGGCGGCGGCAGATCACGTACGAGCGCTACCGGGCGATGTGGACGTACCACTTCAAGCATCATTCCGAGGACGTGTCGGCATTCGGCAACGGCCTCGTCTGGGCGCAGATCTGGGGCCGATACGTGGCCGAACGCGTCCGGGATACCGTGACCCGAAACAGGCGCACGGCGACCTAGATGTACCACCAGATCTCGCGCAACAAGCGGAACAGCGTGATCGTGATCGCGGGCTTCCTCGCCGTGTGGCTCGTGGCCGGACTGATCATCGGATGGCTGGCCTATGGCCAGGGAGGCGCCGTGGCGGGCGCGATCGTCCTCGGCCTGCTCGGGGTTGGCGCGGCACTCTATGCCTACTACTTCGGATCGGCGACGGTGCTGGCCGCCATGGGCGCGCAGCCGGCCGACCCGCAGCAGTATCAGCAGCTCCACAACATCGTCCAGGCGCTGGCCATCGGCGACGGCCTGCCGCTGCCCAAGGTTTACGTCATCAACGATCCAAGCCCGAACGCGTTCGCCACGGGACGCGATCCCAACCACGCCGCGGTGACCGTGACCACCGGGCTGTTGCAGCTGATGAATCGAGAGGAGCTCGAGGGCGTGCTGGCGCACGAGATGAGCCACATCAAGAACTTCGACGTGCGGTTGCTCCTCGTCGTCGCGACCATGATCGGGATGGCCGCCCTGATCGCGAGTGCGTTCTGGAACAGCGTGGGTCGAATGCGAAGAATGCGAATGCGCGGGCAGGGCGCGCTGATCGTGCTGGCGATCGGCATCGTGTTCACACTCATCGCGTTCCTGGTCGGCCCTTTGATGCAGCTGGCGCTGTCACGCCAGCGGGAGTCACTCGCCGACGTGAGCGGGGTCGAGCTCACGCGCAATCCGGCGGGCCTCATCTCCGCGCTGCAGAAGATCGCCAACAATGACAAGCCGCCCGAGCGGTTCAACCACGCCGTGGCGGCGATGATGATCGACAACCCCGAAGAGCATCACGGCAGCTTCTTCAGCCGGCTGTTCGACACCCATCCGCCGATTGCGGAGCGCATCGCCGCTCTGCAGAGGGTCGCCGGCGTCCAGCAGACCTAGTCACTATCGGCAGGAGGCGGTGTCGCCTCTCCTCGCCAAGATCCTTCATGTCCGGCGGACAGAGCTGCGGCGCACGCTCCAGGTGGCCGGCTTCGCGATGGTCATCGGGTGGGCCATGTACACGGCGTTCAGCGCCGCGCAGTCGATCTTCCTCACCAGGGCCGGTACCCACGCCTATCCGCTGTTCTTCATCGTGCTCGCACTGGCCGTCTGGCCGATGGACGCGCTCCAGGGTGCGCTGACCCGACGCTTTGGGCTCGGACGGGCCTTCCGTATCAACCTCATCGCCAATGCTGTCGCGGCGATCGGTGTCTTTGTCGCCTACATCGTCCACGAAGACGCGACGGTCGCCTTCACCGCATACGTCATCTACTCGGTCGCGTTCGAGCTGGTGATGCTCCATTTCTGGAGCTTTGTCACGCAGCACTTCAACGTGCTCGAAGGCAAACGGATCTTTCCGGTCATCGCCGCAGGCTCCAGCGTCGGGTACATCCTTTCAGGTGTCACCACGACCCTCGTGGCGTTCTTCGCCACCGAGCCTTTGATCTTGGTCTGGGCAATCGGATCGTTGGCCGCCGCGTACATGTCGGTCAGGCTCGAACGCACTCTTTTCCGGCCGGCGGTTATTGACGATGCCGACCAGCTTCTGCTGACCCACGAGGTGGAGCGCGAGCGTCATGGTTTGATAGCCGTCTTGCTGCGCGCACTTGCCCATGCGACCGGCAGCCGGCTCGTCCTCGCTGTCGTCGTGCTGGCCCTCCTTCTTCAGGTCGCGAGCAGGATCGGCGACTACGTAGTTGCTGTGGTGTTCATCAACGCGACCCACAATGACCTCCGCGAGCTGACGATCCTGATCGGCAACGCCTGGCTGCTGAGCTACGTCGTGCAGCTGGTCGTGAGCCTGGTGGTCGCGCCCTGGGTCCTCGATCGGCTCGGGGTCAAGAATGCGATCCTCGCGCTGCCGATCTTCACCGTGATCGGGTTCTTCGTTGTGACGCTCAACCCGGTCCTTGTGACTGCCCTGTTCCTCTTCATCGTCCGTAATGGGCTGCAGACCGGTCTTGACGACCCCGCGCAGAACGTGCTCGGCGGAGCGCTGCCTCCGCAGGTGGTCCCGAAGCTGCAGTTCCTTCTCAACAACCTGGTCTTGCCGGGGGGCGCGCTGATCAGCGGGTTGATCCTGCTGGTCTTGCAGCCCGCCATCGCGTCGAGCGTGCAGGTGCTGGCGATGCTCGGCATCGTCGTGGGGATTGGCTTTCTCGCCGCGGCCTCATGGCTGCGCAGCCTGTACCTCGACGCGATCTACAGCCGCCTACGAACGCACGCCCTGAGCCTCGCGGACTATCAGCAGGCGATCGGCCGGCCCACGGCGCAAGACGTCACCGAGCTCCGCGGATACATCCGCGGCGCTGAGCACAAGACCAGGGAGTTCGCCACCGCGGCCCTGGCCAGACTGTCTCCGGACGGATTTGCAGCGATGCTGCCTGAGCTCCTCGGATCGGATGACGCGGTAGTACGGCGCCTTGCCCTTCAAATGGCTCCCTCCGACACCATCTCGCGCGACGAGCTGGAGGCGGCCGGCGTGGACCTGGACGGCTGGGTGCGCGCGGCAGCTGCGGTCGTGGGTTTGACAAGAAGTGAGCCCTGGTCTGGCGCCGGCGAGGTTGTTCAGAAGCTCCGCGATTCAACCGACCCTTATGACCGAGCCGCGGCGGTTTGGGCGGCGGCATTCATCGCCGATGACCAGGCTGTCATTTCCGGAATGCGGGACCTAGATCCGGACGTCCGCAAGGAGGCAATCCGCAGCTTTGCCCGGATGAAAGGCCAGGTGGCGGACGTGGCCGAACCCTTCATCGCCTGCATTGGCGATCGGAACGTCGAAGTGCGCCGTGAAGCCATCCGGCAGGCCGTACGGTGGGTTCCGCCCATGGACCGTTTGGAGTCTTACGCCGCGGCGTTGGCGGAGGGCCTGTCGAGCGGAGACCACGACGTTCGCTTGCTGGCGGCGGAGGCGATGGCAGTCCAGGCGCCGGATGCACTGGCACTCACTCTCCCGCTCCTTCACGCCCGCGACGAGACCTCAGTCGCTGTCGTCGACGCGCTCGTGCGTAGCGGCAATCCAGATCTCTACCGGAAGGTCCGCGAGCACCTCGAGGCACATATGGCGCAGGCCGGTGAGATGGCGCGCCTCTCGGCTCGTGTAACGGCAACGATCAGGCACAAAGACGGAGACGCGGCCGCCGGCTACGCGCTGCTGCGGGTCGGGCTCGACGACTACGTTCACAACGCGGTCGAGTCGGGCCTTGCCGCGATGCGCGCGCTGCACGGCAAGCGGGGCTTCGCCGCCGTCGAGCGCGGGCTGGCTTCACTGCACGAGCAGGCTCGCGTGGAGGCGCTGGAAACGTTGTTAAACTTCGGCCCGAGCTGGCTCGCCAGCCCGCTGGCTCGCCTGCTCGAACCGGAAGCGTTTGACCCGCTTGTTGCGCGGCCGCTGACCCAAGCGGATTTTGATTCGCTCGCGATGCATCCTGACAAGTGGATACGCGAGACAGCGGAGGCGGCGTCCCATGGACTCGGCGAACAAATGAAAGAGCTGATCGTGCTGAAGCAGGTGCCGCTTTTCAACACGCTCACACTCGAACAGCTGGCGAGCGTCGACCGAATGATGGTCACCAGGCACTACGCGAAGGGCGAGTCTTTGTTCCGAAGAGGTGACGTCGGCGGCGAGCTCTATGTGATCGTCGAAGGGGAGGTTCGTGTGCACCTCGACCACGGAGGCCGCGAAGTCACGCTGGCAAAACATCGCTCCGGGGCCGTCATGGGCGAGATGTCGGTCTTCGACGATCAGCCGCGTTCGGCGAGCGCCGAAGCGGTGACGGACACAGTCGTTCGCGTGCTGAGGCGCGACCGCCTGCAAGCGATCGTGCACGAGCACCCTGAAGTGCTCCTGGAGTTCATCAAGAACCTGAGCCAGCGAATCCGCGCGATGGACGAGAAGCTGGGAGCGGCAGAACCCGTTACGCAGTAGGTTCGGTTTCGGCGCGGACCTCGATCTTCTTGCGGGCTTCATCCAGGCGCTGGACGCAGATTCGGAAGTACTTCTGCGCGTCCTCGGCGGCCTTGACGGCCTCGTCCAGCGAGAGCTTGTCCGACTCCATGCGCTTGAGCGTCTCTTCGAGCTTGTCCATGGCCTGCTCGTAGGTCAAGTCTTCCGTCACTGCGAGACCTCCTCGATGCGACCGGCGAGCTTTCCAGATCCAAGCTGGATCGTGACCCTCTGCTCCACCGCAGCTTCCGACGCGGAGCGGATGATGGCCCCGCTTTTGGCGTCGCGGGTGATGCTGTAGCCGCGGGTCAGCACCGACTCGGGACTCAGCGCGACGAGTCGCTGATGCTGGCTCTGGAGCCTTCGTGCCTGCTCGCCGAATCGATTTGCCAGCGCGCGCTCGATCCGCTCCTCGCCGCGGGTGGCGTTCAACCTGGCCTGGCTCATCTGCAACCTCAACGTGAGCGCGCTGTGCAGCCGCCGCCGCTGCTCGCGCAGCGCCTGCTCGCGGCGCTCGATCTGGTGCACGGGGCTGAGCTTCGCGAGGTCGGCCTGGGCACGAGCGAGTCGCTCCGTAGGCCGCTGGATGAGTGTCGAGAGCCAACGCAGCAGTCGCATGCGAAGCGACCTCAACCGGTCGTCCTCCTGGCTGAACCGCTGCGCGATTTCGCGGTCGAGGCGCCGCCGCCGCTCGCGCAGCGATGTCAGCAGGTCCGCCTTTTTCGGCACGACGCGGGCTCCGGCTTCGGTCGGCGTGCGGCATTCGGCGTCACCGACGAGGTCGGCGACGGTTCGGTCGGACGTGTGGCCGAGGGCCGTCACGACCGGCAGCCGAGAGTCGAGGATCGCGCGCGCAACCAGCTCGGTGTTGAACGCGTACATCTCTTCGAAGCTGCCTCCACCTCGCGCCAGGACGATCACGTCCGCGCGCTTCTCGTCGTTGCAGCGGCGAAGGGCGCGCGCGACGCTCATCGCGGCGCCGGCGCCCTGGACCTGCACCGGATAGACGACGATGCCCATGTTGGGATAGCGGTCCCAGATCGTCTCCTGCAGGTCGTTGATCACCGCGCCCGTCGGCGACGTAAGGAGCGCGATGTTGTGAGGCAGAAACGGGAGGCGGCGCTTGCGAGCGGGGTCGAAGGCGCCCTCCAGCTCGAGGCGTCGCTTCAGCTCCTCCAGCCGCGCCCGCAGCTTGCCGACGTCGTCGAACTCGACCTGGTCGACGATGAAGGACAGCTTGCCGGTCTTGCCGAAGAAGTCGACGCGGCCCCGGAAGATGAAGACCTGCCCGTCCTCCGGCAGCGTGGTGACGCGCCGCGAGTCGTCCGCGAACAGAACGGCGTCGAGCCGGCTGACGCCGTCCTGGATCGAGAAGTTGTAGTGCCCGGCCGTGCCGCGCTTCATGCCACTCACCTCGCCCTTGACAAGAAGCGCGGTCAGGGGACGCAGCGAGCGCCGGATCTCGTTGGCGAGCTCGGTGACCGTGAACGGTCGCTGGGCTTCCTCGGGTTTTATCACGGGGATTAGCTTACGGTCGCCCCCACCCGCCGCTTCGCGGCGACCTCCCCACAAGGTGGGGAGGTGAAGTCAGCCTCCGATCTGGGACATGCTCTTCGCGGGCTTGATGAATCCCGGCTGGTTGATCAGGTGACCTTCCTCTTTGCGCCAGATCGCCGTTTCGATCACGCCGCCGAGGTGGTCATCCGAAACACCTGAGCGCATCAGGTCGCGCAGCGGGGTCTCGTGCAGGGAGAAGAGGCACGTGCGCAGGCCGCCCTCCGCGGTCAGGCGGACCCGGTTGCACGTCGTGCAGAAGGCCTGGCTGACCGAGGAGATGAACCCGATGCCGCCCGGTGCACCGTCCACGAACTGGAAGCGTGTCGCGGGGCCGGGCCTGGTGTCCACGACCGGCTCCAGCGGGAAGAGGTCTTCGATCTGCTCCTGGATGCGGCGGCTGGGCACGACATGCCCGTTGGTCCAGAT
>WNES01000987.1_pt1 | contig 13625 bp, 10 predicted proteins | sample 5399931 | NCBI WGS metagenome assembly WNES01 (sample SAMN13153332, study PRJNA577476) | soil metagenome | isolation source: 20 cm grassland meadow soil 2 days after 3rd rain plot 5 | place: USA:California | collected 2015-11-11
CTCAACTCTGCTGGCCATGGGAATGCGAATGCGCGCGTCGGCGCTGCGCTCGATTTCTTCGGGGAGCCCTGCGCCTTCGTTGCCGACGAGCAGCGCGATGGGCTGGCACCAGTCGACTTCCCAGGGGGCGAGGGGGGCACCGCGATTGCCCGAAGCGGGCGGGGCAAGCCCCGCCCCTACAGACGGGGACGCGCTGAAGCGCGCTCCTGAAGACGGAAGAGGAGAACCGGGGTTTTCGCGCACGCTGGAAGCCAGCGTGCGGATGCCTGCGATTTTGAATTGGGTCTGGAGGATGGCGAGGGACACTCCGGCGAGGATGGGCAGGTGAAGTGCCGCGCCTGCGGAGGCGCGCAGCGCCTTCGGCGAATACGGGCTGGCGGTGCCGCTGACGCCAGAAGCGGCAGTGGCGGCGCCCGTCGCTCCGAAAGCGGCGGCCGTTCGTAGGATGGTTCCGACGTTGCCTGGGTCTTGCACGCCCGCGAGAACAACGAGCAGGGGAGCGCACGCGGAATCGGCGCCGTTCACAAGATCGTCGAAAGAAGTTTCGCGCGGTTTCACCAGAGCGGCGACGCCTTGTGGATGCTCCGTGTCGGCGAGGCCCTCGAAGAGGCGGTCGGTCGTCCGAAGCGTAGGCAAGCCCATTTCCGGGCGATCAATGAGAGGCGCAAGGCGCTCGTGGTAGCGCTGGCCCGATTCGCTGAAGAGCACAGCCTGGATAGGGCAGCCGGAGTGCAGAGCTTCTTCGACTAGGCGAGCGCCCTCCACTCCGACGAAGCCGGATTCCGTCGGCAGGCCGCCGCGAAGCGCCATGCGAAACTCCCTGAGCCAACGATTATCGCGGCTGGTGAGCAACGCAGGTTCGCCCGCGGCGCGACCACTTCGCGCGGCTTTACTAGGCGCAGCCATAGCTTGGAGGTTAGCAAATTTAGAGCATGGGGCGGTAGAATCCCCACGACCATGGAAAACGCTCCTCACGGACAGGCCGTTGAGGTTGACGCCAGAGCAAGTCTTAGTAGCTATCTGATACTGGGATCCATATTCCTACTACTCACACTGTTCGGGCTTTATGTAGCTATTCGTGCCCCAAGTCACGACTGGAATTTCGTGTATGTTCCCGCCGGACTTTTGGTCTTTTCTCTGTTCTGGTTGCGATCCATTCGTCTGAGAGTTAGGGGTGTAGAGCTTTGCTACCGGACCCTCTTTTGGACTCGCAGAGTCAATCTCTCAGATATCGAAAAGGCCGAAACGCGATTGTTCGGAACTAGCAAAGGCACATATCGAGCTTTAGTCATTTATCCCCGCGGGGGAAGGATGCGAAAGCCGATGCGTGTGAACATCAAAGTTTTCTCTCGAGAAGATCTGCGCCGAATCTTCGATTTCCTTGGCCCCAAGTTCCAGGGCCCGCGTCGCATCGGAGTCTTTACCGACGAGAGTGTTTAATATTCTCATGAAGATGAAATCTTCATTAGAGTTGATTATTCAGATTCGGTAGGAAGGCGGCTTGATGCCTTTGTCGCGGAGGTAGATTTCGGCTTGGCCGCGATGATGGGCAACGTGGACGTACATGGCTAGGAGGACTTCGCGACCGGGAAGATGGCCGTCGGGGGAGTTGTGCGAGGCGTCGAGTTCGGCGGCGGTGAGATTCGATATTACACCGGAGCAATAGTCGAAGGAATCGCTCAGGAATTTGACGACGGCACCTTTGTCGGTAGGCGAAGGCAAAGCGGGCGGCTGAGAATCCTCCAGGCCCGCGCAGAACTGATAGTTCGTGGTGGCGATGTGGGACATTAATTGGCCGAAGTCCATAGAATCGGGATGCGGGCGGAAACCGTACTGATCCGGCGGCATGGCATTCGCCACCGCGACGGAGAGGCTGCTGAGAGCCGCGAAGTGCTTGGCGTATTCGCCCGCAGCGTTTGAGGGTGCCGGCGTCGTGGCTGTTGCTGAAAGAGGAAGGAAGACGAGAATTGCGAGCGTCAAAATGGATCGAGAATTCATGAGACCTCCTTGAGAAATCATGGCGTCAAAGCCTGCCTGCGAATGAGCCTCGCGATTCCGTTTACACGACGAGAAATGCCGAGGCTAGAACAAAGACAACCCATAAAGGCTGAACTGTTAGACTCGCCCGAATTTGTTTTGATAGCGCGCCGAAAGGCGCGGGACCGAGCTTTCCTTGAAATGTTGCGCGGGCGAGAGTTGGTGTGGTAGCGTCGCCCCAATACGGGCAGCGCGATGGGAGCGCTGCAGAGTGGCAGTACGTCTTCGCCAAAGGCCAAACCATTGCCGGCTGAACTGCTGCGCGTCAATCCAATCAACCCGGAAGCCGAAGCGATGCGCTATGCGGCGGACTTTCTCTCCCGCGGAAGTGTGATCGCGATCCCCACCGACACGTTTTATGGACTGGCGGCGGACCCGTTCAACCTTGCCGCTGTTGAAGAAATCTACCGCGTGAAAGGGCGGCCGGACCAGCGGGCGCTGCCGATCCTCGTGAATTCCATCGAGCAAGCGGTAGCGCTCTCGCGAGGAACGCCGGGCAGCTTCATGAGGCTTGCGCAAGAGTTTTGGCCAGGCGCGCTGACGCTGGTGGTGAATGCGTCGCACAAGATTCCGCTAAAGGTAACCGCGGGGACGGGGCGTGTGGCGTTGCGCTGGCCACGAAGCGAAGTGATCAAGCGATTGATTGACGAGTTTGAAGGACCGGTGACAGGGACGAGCGCGAACATCTCAGGGTTTTCTTCGTGCGCGAGCGCGGCTCAGGTGATGAAGCAGCTCGGTTCGCGCGTGCCGCTGGTGCTGGATGCGGGAGAGACCGGAGCGACGCTGCCATCCACGATTGTGGAATTGAATGGCGACGCGTGGAAGATTGGTCGCGAGGGCGCGATTCCAGTAGCGGAGATTGAGAAGGCGATGCGGGAGAAGTAACCCGTGTCGCGTGGGTCCGTGAAAAACCCAGAGAGTTTAGCCCGGAGGGGCATAGGAGATTTTTCCGAGGATGGCGGGGCCGCGCGCGCCGGTAGCGGAAGGGAGATTCGCCGGGCGCTGGTGAAACGTTTCGTAGGCGAGAAGTGCGAAGGCGAAGGCTTCCTTGGCGTCTTCGGGGACGCCGAGATGGGAGGACGGCGCCACCTCGATGTATGGAAGGGCGGCAGAGAGTTGCGCAAGGATAAGAGGATTGCGCGCGCCGCCGCCGGAAACGATGAGTTGGTGGATTTTGTCTTTGCTGAGAACAAAGCGGTGGAGCGCATCGACAACGGAGAGAGCCGTGAAAATCGTGGCAGCGCGGATGAGATCAGCGGGTTTGGCGCGATGCTTGCGGCCTAGGGCGAGAACTTTTTGGACATAGGAGCGGCCATAGTATTCGCGGCCGGTGGATTTAGGCGGCGCGAGTTTCAGATATGCGTCTTTCATCAATTCATTGAGAAGCGCAGGGATTGCGCGGCCGGATTGCGCAAGGCGGGCGTCTTTGTCGAAGCGCTGGCGGCCATGAGTGAAGCGCTGGACGAGGGCGTCAATGAGCATGTTGGCGGGGCCAGTGTCGAAGGCAAAAACCTGCGACGGTTTCGCATTGGCCGGAATCACGGTGATGTTGGCGATGCCGCCGAGATTGAGGGATACGCGGCCAAGTTTGGGATGACGATAGAGAAGATAGTCGACGTAAGGAACAAGCGGAGCGCCCTGGCCGCCGAGAGCCATGTCCGCGGGGCGAAAATCAGAAACAGTTGTAATGCCGGTTCGCGCCGCGATCGCAGAGCCTTCGCCGATTTGAAGAGTGGAAGCAGTGGAGCGTCCGAAATAGCTGACTGGCTGGCCTTGATGGAAAATCGTTTGGCCGTGATTGCCGATGAGATTGATGCGACTCGGCGCGACCTTGAACTTCTTGCAAGCAGCTAGCGCAGCGTCGGCGTAGATGTGCCCGAGACGGAAGTTCATCTGGCTGAGTTCGCCGGCGGAAATGGGCTGCTGCTCAGCCACGCGGAGAATCTCTTTGCGCAGCGCAGGTGGAAAGTTGAACGAAGTGTGCCTGAGGAGTTTTGCATTAAGTTGCGGCGACGCGCCCGAAAAGCGCGCCAGCGCGACGTCAATACCATCCGCAGACGTGCCGGACATGAGGCCGAGGACGAGGAGCGGCTTCGAAGTCATCGCATGAAAAGTTTTAACATAGAGACGCAGGGGACACGGAGAAATTACGAAATCTGTTTCTTTAATTCGGCAAGAAGGTTGAGAGCATCGAGAGGCTTGAGTTGATCGAGGTCGGCGTCACGAAGTCTATCGAGGACCGCACGGTCGATCGGCGTGAAAAGGATTTGCTGATGGCCGTTGCTGCTGGGGCCTTCGCCGACTGCGCCAGGGGAGAGCGTTTCGCTTAACTCGTGCTCGCTCTGTTCGTGGCGCTTCAGGACTTCGCGGGCGCGCTCGATCACGCTGCGCGGCAGACCGGCGAGCCGTGCCACTTCGATGCCGTAGCTTTTGTCCGCGCTGCCGGGCTCGACGCGCCGGAGAAAAATGATTTCGCTGGGCGTCTCTTTGACCGAGACGTGAACGTTCTTCACGCCGGAAAGAAGATCGGCCAGTTCCGTCAGTTCGTGATAGTGCGTAGCGAAAAGCGTACGTGCCCGCGTGTGTTTCTGAAGATGCTCGACGACAGCCCAGGCGATGGACAGGCCGTCAAACGTTGCGGTGCCGCGGCCAACTTCATCAAGAAGAACGAGGCTGGAGGGGGTCGCGTAATTAAGGATGGCCGCGACCTCGCTCATCTCGACCAGGAACGTAGAACGGCCTCGCGCGAGATTGTCGCTGGCCCCGATGCGCGTGAAGATGCGGTCGGTGATGGGAAGTTTCGCCTGGCGCGCGGGAACGAACGAGCCCATCTGCGCCATAAGAATAATCAGCGCAGCTTGACGAAGGTACGTGGACTTGCCACCCATGTTTGGACCGGTGATGAGAAGCAATTGCTGGCGGCCCGGCTCGAAGCAGAGATCGTTGGGAACGAAGCGCTCGCCACGCTGGCGCAGAAGCTCTTCAATGACCGGATGTCGGCCGCCGACGATGAGCAATTCGCCGGTGGAATTGAATTCGGGACAGGCGTAGCCGCGGTCGGCTGCGAGTTTGGCAAAAGCGGTGAGCACGTCAAGCTGAGCTACGGCGGATGCGGTGCGGCGCAGGCGCGCGGCTTTTGCGGCGACCGAGGAGCGGACGTCAATGAAAAGCTGGCACTCGATTTCGAGGATGCGCTCGTCGGCGGCGAGGATTTTACGTTCGTATTCCTTGAGTTCGGGAGAAGTGAAGCGCTCGGCGTTGACCAGCGTTTGCTTGCGCTCGTAGTCGGCGGGCGCAAGATGAAGATTCGGCTTGGAAATTTCGATGTAGTAACCAAAAACCTGATTGAAGCGAATTTTCAGTGAGCCGATCCCGGTGCGCTTGCGCTCGCGCTCTTCCATCGCGGCAATGATTTGTTTGCTGTGCTGGCTGAGGTTGCGCAGTTCGTCCAGTTCGGCGTGATAGCCGCTGCGAATGATGCCGGGATCGGTGGCCAGGGCGGGAGGCTCGTCGGCGATGGCGCGCTCAAGCCTGTCGCGGACGTCAGCCAGTTCATCGATTTCTTCGTGAAGGCGGCGAAGAAGCTCGCTTCCGCCGACGGGGGGCGGCGTGACAAAGTTTTTCAGCACAGGAAGCTGCCCGAGAGATTTGCGCAAGGCCACGAGCTCGCGGGGATTCGCGAGACCCAGCGTGATGCGGCTGGTGAGGCGCTCCAGATCAAGAATGCCGCGAAGCTCCTTTCGAATTTCACCGCGCACGACCGTCTGCTGCACCATGTGAGTGACGGCGGCGAGGCGGGCTTCGATGGCATCCCGGTCAATCAAAGGGCGAAGGAGCCATGAGCGCAGCAGGCGCGCGCCCATTCCGGTAACGGTGACGTCGAGCGCTGCGACCAAAGTTGTGGGACCCGAGGAGCGGCCCGGTTCGTCGGAAAAAATAGGATTGAGCAGCTCGAGATTGCGGACGGAAACGGGATCGAGGACCAGCGTATCGTGATGTTCGTAGTAGCGAACACGGTCGAGATGCCCTAGAGCTTCGACGCTGGGCGCGTCGGGTTTTTCCCGGGCTTCGCCGGAGCGGTCGCCGCGCGCTGCATTTTCGCGCAGGTAATGAATGATGGCGCCGGCAGCGGAAAGCGCTTGCGGATGATCGTCGAGGCCGAACCCCGTAAGTTCCGCCACGCCGAATTGTTCGCGCAAGATGCGCTCGCCGTAGTCGCGCTGAAAGGTCCAGTCTTCCAGGCGTGATTCGATGCCGCCCGTGCCTTCGAGCAGCGAAGTCTTTGCGGTTTCGAAAAGCTGCTGCGGCCGCGGCAGAAGAGTCTCGCGCGCGCGAAGGAGCTGGAGTTCATCGCGCAAGGCTTCCTCGGCGCGAGGGCCGGAAAATTCCGTAGCCTGAAATTCACCCGTGGAAAGATCGACGAAAGCGAGCCCAATGGGCGAGCCGGAGGAATGGGGCGCGACCGCGGCGAGGAAATTGTTTTCGCGAATGTCGAGAACGCTGAGATCGGTAGCCGTGCCGGGGGTGATGACGCGCACAACTTCGCGGCGAACAAGCTTCTTGCCGGGGCCAGGCTGTTCCATCTGATCGCAAATGGCGATTTTGAAGCCGGCGCGAATTAATCTTGCCAGATAGCCTTCTGCGGCATGGTAAGGAACGCCGCACATGGGAATGGGCTGGCCCTTTTCGCGATTGCGCGAAGTGAGCGTGATTTGCAGTTCGCGCGAAGCGATCATCGCATCTTCGTAAAAAAGTTCGTAGAAATCGCCCAGGCGAAAGAGCAGCAAAGCGTGCGGATAGCGCGCTTTGATCGTGTGATACTGCTGCATCAAGGGTGTGCCGGGTTCGGACATTCGGAAGTAATCAGTTTTCAGTTTTAGGTACTAAACCCAACAAACGCAAATAAAAAGCTTTTGCAACAATTGTAAATCGCTATCCAGAAACTGGGGCTGGGAATTGGGCGGCGGCGACGTTGCATTTTGCCTGTTTGGATAGAGGAGCGCAACCGTCCCTTCATTCCTATCTTGCTCAAGATCGGATGCCGGCATGAGTCAGCAAAAAAGCGTAATCCAGAGCAATCTCGCGAAGATAATCGTACCGTCCCGAGGCCCCGCCGTGACCCGCGCCCATGTTGATTTTCAGCAGCAAGAGATTGGAATCGGTTTTTAGCGTACGCAGCTTGGCCACATATTTGGCGGCCTCCCAGTACATCACCTGGCTGTCGTTCAAGGCAGTTTTCAGAAGGATTGCAGGATAAGGTTTTCGCGCAAGATTCGTGTACGGACAATATTTCTTCATGGTGAAGTAGTCCTCGGCAATTTGCGGATTGCCCCATTCTTCGTATTCGCCAACGGTGAGCGGAAGAGAAGCGTCCAGCATGGTGTTCAAGACGTCGACAAACGGCACTTGGCTGATGACGGCATGAAAGAGATCCGGACGCTGATTCGTAGCCGCCCCCATTAGAAGCCCACCGGCGCTGCCGCCTTGGATGGCGAGCTTGTCCGGCGAGGTGTACCGCTGCGCGATCAAGTGTTCGGCGCATGCGATAAAATCCGCAAACGTGTTCTGCTTTTGCTTCATGCGGCCGGCGTCATGCCAGGGCTTTCCCAATTCGCCGCCGCCGCGAATGTGCGCGATCGCGAAGACCACCCCGCGATCCAGGAGGCTCAGACGATTCGAATTGAAATTGATGGGCATGGAGATGCCGTAGCTGCCGTAGCCGTAAAGCAGCAGCGGAGAAGTTCCATCGCGCGGTGTGTCGCGCCGATAGACCATCGAGATCGGCACCCGCGTGCCGTCGGTCGTCGTAGCATGAAGACGCTTACTGACGTATTGGGATGCATCGTAGCCGCCGAGAACCGGCTGCTGCTTGCGAAGCACCCGCTCGCGTGTGCCGACGTCGTAATCAAAGACGGAACGCGGAGTGATGAAAGATTCGTACTGAAAGCGTACGTGAGAGGCGTCGAACTCAGGATTGTCGCCCAGGGACGCGTTATAGGCAGGTTCCGTGAATTCGATCCGATGCGAAGCAGCTAATGCGTTTTCAACGCTCGGGGCAGAGGCCAAATCCACGATGCGGAGGTAAGGCAGTCCCCCTTCCCGCTCGAACAACACGAGATGGTTTTTGAAGGCCGCGAAACCGGCGAGCATGACGTCCGGGCGATTCGCAACGATTTCACGCCAGGATTCCTGCTTAGGATTCCCGGAAGGAGCTGTAACGAGCCGGAAGGTACGGCCGCCAGAATTCGTTCGAATGAAAAAAATCTCCGCGCCTACACCGGGAACGGGACCAGGATGATGATCCGCGTAGTATTCCTGATTGTCCTCCCGCTGCGCCATCAAACGGAACTGGTCAAAGGGCTCATCCGCGCGCAGAAACCGGACCTCGCTGGCCGTGTGGCTTGCCGAGGTGAGCAGCAGAAACCAGCCGCTCCGTGTGCGTTCGACTTCGATATGAAAACGCTCGTCGGTTTCCTCATAAAGCAGAGTGTCAGTACCGGTCACCCCTAAAACATGCCGGTAAAGCCGGTGCGAACGCTTGGTCGTTTCGTCTTCGACGGTATAGAAGAGCGTCTTATTGTCGGCAGCCCAGGCAACACTGGTGACTCGTTCGACGCGCTCGGGGAGCAATTCACCGGTGCGCAAGTCCCGCACACAAAGAGTGTATTGGCGGAAGCCGGTATTGTCCGTGGAGTATGCAAGCAAATCATTGTCATCGCTCACGTCGAAGGAGCCAAGCCCGAGAAAACTGTGTCCTTCGGCGAGCTGGTTGAGGTCCAGAAGCGGCTCTTCAGCTGCATCTTCCCCATCCTGCCTGCGGTAATGATAGGGATACTGCTTGCCCTCCTCCGTCCGAGTGAAATAAAGATACCCGCGCAACCGATAGGGAACCGTGAGATCAGTTTGCTGGATTCGCCCCAGCATTTCCTGGTAAAGCTTCTTCTGAAATGCCTCAGTGGGTTTCAGGACGGCGTCAGTGTAGGCATTCTCTGCCTCCAGGTATGCAAGCACTTCCGGGGACTCTTTGTGGCGAAGCCAGTCGTAATGGTCTACGCGACGGTCGCCATGAAGCACGTGGTCCACGGGTTCCCGCCGAGCCACAGGGGGAACGGGCGTTGATTTAGGTGCTATTTCATCGGAAACCGCCGGCGACAGCTTCTCGGATTCTGGGTTCACAGGTCTCTTTGCAAAGAAGGACCGCAAGGCGATCCAGGATGTTGCACGGACGGGGAAAGACGCCCGGGCAGAATGAACCGCATACCTTGGTTATACTAACGGAAGTCGATGGCGGGCGAAAGTTACCCTCCAACCACAGGGATTGGCGTGGCGCGCGAAACCGAAATCAAACTGAAGATCGCAGACGTGAAAGCGTTTCAGCGCCTTCTGACGAAGCTCGGCGCGCAGCCTGTCGGCAACGGTTCAGGCCGAGTTCGCGAGGAAAACGTCATATTCGACACGCCGCAAGGGGGGCTCGCGAAGCACGGCCAACTCCTTAGAATTCGCACCCAAACGCCAGACGGCCGTGGAAACTCCAGGAAGTCCAGGCCAAAACCGCGAATCGTTCTGACTTTCAAGCGGCCCGTCGCGCGACCGGCGGGATCGGATGCGGAGCATCCAGCGGATGGCTTTCACAAAGTCCGCGAAGAAATCGAGATGGAAGTCGCCGATGCCGCGACCCTGACGACCATCTTTGAGGGGCTCGGAATGAGCGGATGGTTCCGTTATGAGAAATTCCGTACCACTTTTCGACTTCCCGCAAGCAAGGCCTGGGCGCGCGGCTTGCTGATTGAACTGGACGAGACCCCCATCGGCACGTTTGTTGAACTCGAAGGTCCCGCCCCCGCAATCGACCGAGCCGCCGCGGACCTGGGCTTTTCCAAGCGCGACTATGTTCTGAAGAACTACCTCACCCTGTATGTCGAAGAATGCCGCCGCAAGGGCGAGCAGCCGGTTCACATGGTTTTTCCAGCCGGGGTTTCACCTGCCCGTTGACTCCAGTGAAAAAAAATTGCGTAAAACGTCATTCTGCCCTTGACATTACGATACTCGCAGCTTATCAATGCGTTTGGGACCAAAAAATGGTCACAAAGATGCACGGATTCTCTCGATGACCACGAGCAACGAACTCGAGCCTGGCCCTAAAGGCAGCGGAGAGCATTTTGCTCCGGAAGTGGTTCATGGACTGAGTATGCCGATGGAGTCGCTCAAGGTTCATGCAAAAGCGCGACCAGTCGGTTGGGGAGGGTTCGCTGGCGGCTGAAGGTAAGTCCATTATTGTCAGGCACTTGCCCGCCGCCGAGGTTCTTCGGTGCGCGGGTTTTTTGTTGCCCTGAGGACCCTGGATGGGCCTGAGCCACAGTGGTTCTGCAACGGCCGGTAGGCGAAGGCAGGAGGTGCTAACACATGGAACTCTACGCCACGGAACTGATGGGAGTAAAAACCTACGACGCCCAGGGAAATTATGTTGGGCGCGTCCGAGAGTTTTTCATCGAGCCTGCCGAAGCGCCCAACCGCATCTCCCACTTTTTGCTGTCCCGCGGCCGTTTTCAGCCGCTGGTAGCCAAGCACAATCAAGTTGCCTCGGTTTCCGACAAGAAGATCCATCTGAATGTCGGGGAAAAGGCGCTGGAAATCTACCAGCCTAACGAGTCCTGGCTGGCGGTGCGGAAAGACCTTCTGGATCAGCAAATCATCGACACGCGCGGTCGAAAAGTGGTGCGTGTCAACGACCTGGATCTGGCCGAGCAGCGCTCAAACGGCAATGTGGAACTCCGCTTAACACAGGTGGACGTGGGGCTTACCGGAGCAGTGCGCCGGCTGCTGCAAGGGGTAGTTCCTCCCGGAGTTGTTCGCAAGCTCCAGAGCCAGTTTCCGCCGAGTACGATTCGGTGGGAATTCGTCAATTTGATTGAGCCGGACCCGTTGCGCCGCGTGAAACTCCGCATTACGCACGAAAAGCTGGAGGACCTGCACCCGGCCGACCTGGCGGACATTATCGAGGACCTCTCCGCTTCGGAGCGCCAGAGCATCATTGCGTCCCTCGACGAAGAAACGGCAGCAGGCGTCCTGGGCGAGTTGGACGCCCGGCTCACGACCCAGATCGTGGAAGACCTCGATCCCGAAAAGGCTGCGGACATTCTGGAAGAAATGGCTCCCGACGCGGCGGCCGACGTGCTCGCGGATTTGCCCAAGGAAACCTCCGACGAGCTGCTGGAAGAGATGCCCGGCCCGGAAGCGAACGAGGTCCGGGAATTGCTCGAGTTTGACCCGGCTACCGCCGGCGGAATGATGAATACCGAATTTGTGTTTGTCAGCGAGTCCGCGACGCGCGACGAAGTCCTCGAATGGCTTCGCAAGCAAGACCAGAATTTTGATCAACTGGACACCGTCGTCCTCCTCGACGACAAAGCGCAGTATTCCGGCGCGGTTCCTGTGGTGCGAATGCTCTTAGCGGGGCCGCAGGAGCGGCTTGTGGCATTAAGGATGGAGCCGGTGGTCAGCCTGCCTCCGGAGGCGGATGAAAAAGAAGTGTTTCAGCTGTTCGACAAGTACAACCTGCGGATGTTGACCGTGGTGGACAAAGAGAACCGGCCCATCGGGGCCATTGCCGTGGACGACGTGGTAAACCGCCTGGTGAAAAGCTAATTAGCGAAACGACGAGGAAGGCGTGAACTGGCCAATCCTGAAATCGAGCGTGGAGACGCTGCAGAATCGCGGCTCAAGCCTTCAAAAGCGGCTGCGCGGCTTGCGGCGCCGCCTCGTCTTGTTGCTGGCTGTGGTTGGCCCCGGCTTGATCACCTCCAATGTGGACAACGATGCCGGCGGAATTTCCGTTTATACGCAGGCCGGCGCGCAATACGGCTACGCCCTGTTGTGGTCACTGATTCCCATGACCATTGCGCTGTACGTCACCGAAGAAATGTGCGCGCGCATGGGCGTGGTCACCGGCAAGGGGCTTTCTGATCTCATTCGCGAAGAATTTGGATTTCGCCCGACGTTCTTCGTAATGATTACCGGCTTTTTTGTGGATTTGGCGAACGTAGTCGCGGAGTTCGCAGGCGTCGCCGCTGCGATGCAGATCTTTCACATAAGCAAATACGTTGCGGTTCCCATCGCTGCAATACTCGTGTGGATTCTGGTGATTCAGGGAACTTACAGGCAGGTGGAAGTCATCTTTCTCTTTGCCTGCATCCTGTATTTGTCCTACGTGTTTTCTGCGGTTTTGGCAAAGCCGGACTGGCTGATTGCTGCCAGGCACACGGTGATTCCGAATGTGCGCCTGGATTCCGGATATCTGCTCATGCTGACGGGGTTGATCGGGACGACCATTGCTCCGTGGCAGTTTTTCTATCTTCAAGCCGGCTTCGTCGAGAAAAAAGTAGGTCCGCGCCAGTATCCGCAAGCGCGTGCCGACGTCATTATTGGCAGCATCAGTTGTATGGTGATCGTGTTCTTCATCATTGTTTGTACGGCGGCCACCCTGTTTGTTTCGGGCCAGCGGGATATCACGGACGCCGCGCAAGCGGCCCATGCGCTAATCCCCCTGGCCGGGAAGTGGGCCGGCACGCTGTTTGCGTTTGGGCTTCTGAACGCTTCGTTGTTTGCGGCGTCGATTTTGCCTCTATCCACAGCTCACGTCATTTGTGAAGGGTTGGGATTTGAGGCGGGGTTGGATCACAAGTTCAGGGACGCTCCCATCTTCTATTGGCTGTACACGGTGCTGATCGTGGTCGGAGCAGGCGTGGTGTTGTTGCCTCATGCACCGCTGTGGAAGATTTTGATTTTCTCCCAGGTCGGCAATGGAGTGTGGCTCCCGGTCGTCGTGATTTTTATTCTGTTGCTGGTGAACCGGCGCGACTTGATGGGCGAGTATGTGAACACGATGACGTACAACATCGTGGCGTGGGTGACCGCCATCGCCATGATTGCAATAACTCTGATTCTCATTTATACGTCCCTCTTCGGGGTCGGATCGGCTCCGGTCGGTTGACGCCGCTAGGGTGTTTGGCAAGGCACGCTGCCATTGCGCCGCACCAACGGCCTATGTTAACTTTGCGGCGTAAAGGGATTTTCAAAAAAAACCATTTCCAGATAAGTTTGTGTCGCAAACCAAATTCCACCAAACGCTAAATGCTCCGGCCCTGGAGTCGCTCGGCCCTGTAACTGCCGAAGAAGCCTGCCTTCTTGAGAAGCTGGATTTGACGCGCCTGCCGAGGCACGTGGCCGTCATCATGGACGGCAACGGACGCTGGGCGCAGAAGAGGCACCTGCCCCGAATCGCCGGCCACCGTCAGGGCACGCAATCGGCGCGCACAACCATTGAAACCTGCGCGCGATTGAAGATTGAGGCGCTGACCCTATACGCCTTCTCCGTGGAAAACTGGCGCCGCCCAAAAACCGAAATCGACTTCCTGATGCAGCTCTTGCGCGAATACCTGAAGAGAGAAATGCCTCTGCTCCAGAAAAACGAAATCCGCATGCGTTTTCTGGGCCGGATTCATGAGCTTCCCGCCGCGGTGCAAAAAGATGTCCGCGAAGCCATGGAGAAAACGGCAGAGAATAAGGGCATGGTTCTCTGCGTAGCCCTG
>WNES01001000.1_pt1 | contig 13556 bp, 7 predicted proteins | sample 5399931 | NCBI WGS metagenome assembly WNES01 (sample SAMN13153332, study PRJNA577476) | soil metagenome | isolation source: 20 cm grassland meadow soil 2 days after 3rd rain plot 5 | place: USA:California | collected 2015-11-11
AAGCGTGTGTGGCACTTGGGGAGGACGGGCGCCTGCAGCTCGGCGGGTGTCCAGCGGCGTCCGCCGTCGGTGCTCACGTCGACGCGGGTGATCCTTCCGCGGCCGCTCCAGGCGATGCCGCTGATCTCCCACCAGCCCGGCTCGGGCAGCACGACCGGATACGCCGGGAACGTGATGATCGACTTCGCATCCATGGCGAAGCTGAACATGCGCGCCGTGCCGTCTGCCAGCGGGTCGGTGTACTTGGACGTTTCCTCCCGCGTCATAAACGGCGCGTCGGCGACCTCGATGCGCCGCAGCCATTTCACGTTGGTGTTTCCCTCCCAGCCCGGCAGCACCAGGCGAGCGGGGTATCCCTGCTCCGGTCGCACCGCCTCGCCATTTTGCCCATAGGCGATCACGGCATCGTCCCATGCCTTATCAATGGGGATACTCCGGGCCATCACCGCGGCGTCCTCGCCTTCAGCGAGCAACCATTTCGCGCCCGGTTTCACCCCTACCTCGCGCAACAGGGTCGCGAGCGGTACGCCCGTCCATTCGCTGGTGCTGGTGAGGCCATCGATGAGCTGCGGTGAGAAGTCCGGGCGCGCGCCGCGGTAGCCAGCGCCACCGTTCCCGGAGCACTCCAGAAAATACAAGTGGGAGACCGACGGGAACCGCTTGAGGTCCGCCAGGTCGAACACGGTCGGACGCTCGACCATCCCATGGATGAGCAGTTTGTAGCGGTGGGGGTCGATGGCCGGTACGCCGGCGTGATGCCGCTCGAAGTGGAGGTCCGCGGGCGTCACAACGCCGTGGAGGTCCTGGAGCGGCGCGAGCGAGATGCCTTGCGCGCCCCCGACGGGAATCCGCCGCGGCCGCTCGAACGGCGAGCGCTGGCCGAGCTCGCTCGAAGGCGCTCCTGGAACTTTGGTCGGATCGGGCGGGAGGGGAAGGTGGCCCGGCACTTGGGCGACGCCCGCCTTGCGGAGGGCGTGCGCGCCGATCGCGCCCGCGACGCTGGCGAGCAGGACTCGGCGGGAAAGGGGTGCGTTCTCCATGGCTTGCGGTCCGGTTCGGGGAACTGTCGTCCCACGGTAACGCCGTTGCGGCCTCCGTGATCGGGCCGCAGCTTGAACGTATATGCCGCGCGTGCTTCTCGCCCTGGTGGTGTCGACGCTCGGAGGGGGTCCACCGTCTCATCCTGCAATCCGCGCCGCGCCCGACGTCCGCTCGTGCCGGGCGTGCCACCAGCAGATCGTCGCGACCTTCATCGAGACCGCTCACTTCCGGACATCCGCCGAGGCAACCGCGCAATCCGTCAAGGCTCGTTTTACCGAGGGGCATGACGTGCTGCGGACCGGGGCGGCAGGCATCTATTTCCGAATGGAGCGGCGCAACGGGGTGTTCTATGAAACCGGTGTGGACTCGGGCCGGGGAACATCTCGCGCGGAGCGCATCGACATCGTGATCGGATCTGGAAGGCGAGGACAGTCGTATCTCTACTGGAGAAATGGGCTGCTGTTCGAGCTGCCGGTTTCGTATCTGACCGGCATCGGACAATGGATCAACAGTCCGGGCTACCCGGATGGTCAAATCGATTTCGGACGGCTCATCGTACCGCGCTGCCTGGAATGCCACAGCACGTCGATCACCCTGACAACGGACCGCCGCGCACTACGCTACTCCCGTCCGTACGTGCTCGGCCTGTCGTGCGAAAAATGCCACGGCGACGCTCGCGCGCACGTCAGGTATCAGTCATCTCACCCGGCCGACACGGTCGGGAAGTACATTCTCAATCCCGCCCGCTTTTCCCGAGATCGCCAGGTGGACAATTGCGCGTTATGCCATTCCGGCGAGCGGGATCCGCGGCGACCGCCGTTCACCTACCGACCCGGTGACAACCTCGACGACTATTTCCTGCTTCCGCCGAAAGGGGAGCTTCCGGTTCCCGACGTTCACGGGAATCAGGTCGCGCTGCTGCGCCGCAGCAGATGCTTTCGCTCGAGCCCGGACCTGTCGTGCTCGACCTGCCACGACGTTCACGAACCGCAGCGCGACGTGACCTGGTTCGCCCAGAAGTGTTTGGCGTGTCATGAGACCAGCCAGCATCGGATGGCCGACCAGCTCGGCGAACAACTGACCGTCTGGTGTGTCGATTGCCACATGCCCAACCGCAGGTCCAAGGCAATTGAAATCAACACGCCCACGGCGCGGGTTGCACTACGGTTTCGCAGCCACGCCATCGGGATCTATCCCGACGTCGCTGCGGAGGTGCTCAGGTCACACGGAGTAGAGCCGTCCCGCTAGCGCCGGTCCAAGTCGATGGCAGTGACAGCCGACCTTTTTCTGCACCCCGGGCTTCTCGCCCGGGGTCAGTCGAGGCTACCTGCCCGGGCCGGCGTCTCGTACATTCGTGGCTGGAGGAGCGTGACGACATGAGACGCCCGAGCCTGAGATCGTTGTGGATCGCGCCGATGTGCTTCGTGGCGGCCGTGCTGTCGGCGCAGACGCAGCGCCTCGGCACGATCGATTTCCCAACGTCGGGCCCTGCGGCCGCTCAGAGCGCGTTTATCCGCGGCGTGTTGCTGTTGCACAGCTTCGAGTACCAGGATGCCGCCCGGGCCTTCCGCGAGGCACAGCGCATCGATCCCGGGTTCGCGCTGGCGTATTGGGGAGAGGCCCTGACGTACACCCATCCGCTCTGGGATGAGCAGGACGTGAACGCCGCGCGCGCGAGCCTGCTACGTCTGGGCCCGACGCGCGAGGCCCGGCGGGCCAGGGCGCCCACGCCCAGGGAGCGAGCGTATCTGGACGCCGTCGAGATCCTATATGGCGACGGTCCGAAGGCCAGGCGCGACACGGCCTACTCGCGCGCGATGGAGCGCCTGGTGGCGCGCTTTCCGGCTGACCGCGAGGCGCAGGTGTTCTACGCCGCATCGCTGCTGGGCTTGAGTCAGGGCGTGCGCAACGTTCCGACGTACATGCGCGCCGCCGCGATCGTCGGGCGCGTGTTCCGGGACAATCCGGATCACCCGGGGGCCGCACACCTGCTGATCCACTGCTACGACGACCCGATCCACGCGCCCCTCGGTCTGGCGGCGGCCCGCGCGTACTCCAAGATCGCTCCCGACGCCGCGCACGCGCAGCACATGACCACCCATATCTTCCTCGCCCTGGGGATGTGGGATGACGTGGTCTCGCAAAACGAGCTCGCCTCCGGTCACGATCCCGCCACGTGGGCTCCCGACCACTACACCCAGTGGCTCGGATACGGGTACCTGCAGCAGGGCCGGTACTCGGAGGCGCTGCGCCATCTCGAACGGATGCGCGACAACGTGGACAAGGGCCGCCGGGGCCGCGCCGTGCTCGCATTGATGCGCGCCGAATACGTCGTGAACACCGAGCAATGGAACAGCCCATCCCTGCAGTGGCCCATCGACCTCACGGCGGTACGGGCGCGCGACGCGGGCGTTGACGCGTTCGTGGCCGGGCTCGCGGCGCTGAAGCGCGCCGACCGGGTCGCGGCGGGCCGGACGCTGGACGACCTTGTCGCGATCACCCGCAACCGTGCTCCCGTCCCCGCGGGCCAGGAACGGGACCCGGTCCCGGACATTCTCGAGAAAGAGCTGCGGGCGCTGCTGCGCGAGGCCGACGGGGCCCGCGGCGACGCGGTGACGCTCTTGCGCGAGGCGACGGCGCTCGAAGACGCGATGCCCGTCGAGTTCGGGCCACCGGCGGATGTGAAGCCGGCGCACGAGCTGTTGGGGGAGATCCTGCTGCAGGCCGGCCGTCCCCGGGAAGCGCAGCGCGAGTTTGCGCGTCAGCTGCAGCTCGCCCCGAAGCGCGCCCTTTCGCTGCGCGGCCTGGGCCGCGCTGCGGCGGCCGCGGGGGACGCGACAACAGCGGCCCGGGCCTACGGCGAGTTGCGCGCGATTTGGCATCGCGCCGATCCCGACCGTCCGGAGCTCGCCGAAGCGGCGCGATTCCTGGCGACGCGGCCGTAGCCGACTAGGGAACGTCTGCACAAGTGATCGTGGCGCTGGGGGTCGGGGCGGAGGGCGCGTTACACGCGAGGGCGCCACGAAGGCGGAACCCGGAGGCGCGGAGCTGGCTCGGGCAGGCACACGTCCCCGTGGCGTGTTTCGGAGTGCCCTCGCGTGTAGGCGCCCCTAGCCCCGACCCCCAGCGCCACGCACCGGGTTGTGCAGAGGTTCCCTAGTGGGGTCGGCTCTCCTCCACAACCTCTACGGTCTGGCCGGCGGGGATTGGACCGCGGACGGTCTGAAGCTGCCCTGACGGCCAGCGCACCTCGAGCGAGGCCGCGTGGTCGGCGTCGCCCAGGCCGAAGTAGAGCGGCAGGTCGCTCTGAGACAGGTAGCCCGACTTTCCGTCCATCACCTTGAGCATCCGCCGGCCGTCGGGCAGGACCACGGTCACCCGCGCGCCGAGCGCCTCGCGATTCGAGGCCGTGCCGCGCAGCCGGACCGCGAGGAAGTGAATACGGCGCCGCTGGGCGAGGTCGCTGATCAGCACCTGGGGCGGCGCGTTGAACTCGTTGGTCACGATGTCCAGGTCGCCGTCGCCGTCCAGGTCGAGCAGGACGGCGGCGCGGGACGCCCGCGAGGCCATCATCGTGAGGTGTCCGGCGGCATCGAATCGGCACCCCGCTTCTACCCCTCCGGGCTCCTTGCACGCCGTGCAGAAGAACTGCTTGCGGTCCGCTCCATTGCAGTCGAGCGTGAACCAGACCTGATCGGTGACGCCGTGGGCGCGCGGCTCCACGCCGACCAGGAATTCGCTGGGGAGGAAGTGTCGCCCCGCTTCGTTCAGGAGCAAGGAGTTGATCCCGTAGCGGTGGGGGAAATTCATCCCGGCGGTGATGAAGATGTCGTCCCAGCCGTCGGCGTTGAGGTCGTCCACGCTCGGCCCCCAGGGCCAGTAGGTCTCGACGCCCAACGAGTCCGAGACCTCCTCGAAGCGGCCGCCGCCGCGGTTCGCGAATAGGGCGTTGCCGAAGATGAACCGGTCTTTTCCGCCGGGGAAGAAATCCGGGGGCGCCTTGGAGGAATCGGCCTTGCGGGTCTCGGCCGCCCAGTCGCCCGGCGGGATATTGGCCCACATGTCGTCGTGCATGTCGGTGACCAGCAGGTCCACGCGTCCGTCGCCGTCGAAGTCGAACGCCTTGACGCCCATGGCGCCCCAGGGGGTCCTGGGGAAGTATTCCCGGGTCGCGTCGCGAAACCGTTTCCCGCCCTCGTTGAGCCACAGGTGGTTCTCACCCTGCATGTTCAGGATGTACAGGTCGGGTCGCCCGTCGTCGTTCACGTCGAGCACCGTGGCATCCCCGCTCCAGCTCGAGTCGACTAGGCCGACTGCGCGCGTCACGTCCTTGAACCGGCCGCCACCGAGGTTGTGATACAGGATGCTCGCTTCGGCGCGGTCCGGGTGCGTATGGCCGTGGAACGCGTCCGGCAGGCCCACGTAGTAGCCGCCCGGCCCCTTTGCGTTGCTCGTGTACACACCGACGTTGGTCACGAACAGGTCGAGCAGGCCATCGCCGTCGTAGTCGAAGAACACCGCCCCGGACGAATGCCCCACGTACCCGACGCCGGCCTGCGCGGTGATGTCCTGGAACTTGCCGCCGCCGACGTTGTGGAAGAGGCGGTTGCCGTGCCGCACCGTGGTCACGAACAGGTCGGGGAGCCCGTCGTTGTCGATGTCGGCGAAGGCGCACGCCGCGGCGACGGCGTCCGGCATCTCGAGTCCGGCCGCGGCGGTGATGTTCACGAACCGGCCGCCGCCCACATTCTTCCAAAGCTCGCTCGCGCCGAGCTGAGTGACGAAATACAGGTCCGGCAGGCCGTCGCCGTCCACGTCGGCGGCGCAGAGACCGGTGCCGTGGTCGTAGTGGACTTTCTTGTAGGCCTTGCCGGCGTCGTCGACGATGCGGTTCTCGAACGTGATGCCGCTCGCGGTGAGCCGGTCCGTGAACTGGAAGTCGTGAAATGCGGGGGAGCGCTCGGCCTGCTCGACTTCTTGTTGGGCGCGCGCAAGCAGCCACGCCGGCCCCGCCGTGGCGATTGGTGGGCGACGATGGGGACGGCACGAGCCGAGAGCGGCGACCGCCGACGCCAGCAGAACGGCGGTCCGGGTCACGAGGTGTGGCCGCCCGGGCTCAGGGTGACGACTTGGTCCAGATGGCGATGACGCCGCAACCGGAGTTGCTCCCCTCGAACTCGCCAGGGGTCTCGGAGGAGCCGCGGTAGATCTCTACTCCTTTAACATCTCGCGGCGGCGTGTGCCGGGCGAAGTACGCGGTCGACTCGATGCCGTCGAGGTAATACTGCGGATAGCACCCCGGGGGCGAGCGCACCATCTTCGCGACGCAATCATTCGTCAGACATACCTGCTCCACGCCCCGGACGGTTACCAGAACGTCCACGAGCGAGGCCGCACCGCTGCGCTCGATTTGCTCCTGCGTGAGGAAATGACCCATCCCACTGTGGCGACGCCGCTCGAAGTCGGCGAAGCGGCGGTCTGCCAGCCGCGTTTTTCCCTTGACCACCACCTCCGGAAGCTCGACCGGAAGGGGGTCCAGCTCGAAGTCGTGCCGCAGCAGGTGCCGCGCCTCGATCGTGGCGAGCCAGGTGACGGGCGTGTACCCGACGGCGTGGACCTCGAGGGCGTAGGTGCCGGGGGTCAGGGCAGAGAGGGCGAACCGCCCCGACGAGTCGGTGGTTGCGGTCACGGGAGTGCCGATCACCATCACCTGACCGGCGCGGATCGGCTCGCGGGTATGCCGGTCGACGACCTGGCCGGCGAGGCCCGTGGAATCGGGGCTTGCAGCACCATTGTCTCGCTGCGCCGGGGCGGGGTCGAAGGGTGCGGACCCGAGCCCGATGAGCAGCACGAAGGCGCTAAGGCTCCGGCTCGAGGCCATTGAGCGTGTTCCGCTGGAGTGAGTTTCACAATATAACCCGCCCGCGGACGCCCGGAAGATCGTCCCCAGATCGGGTATCCTCCGTCACGGGAGGCGGTTGGGCGGTCTTGCGCACTTGTGCCAAGAGGTGCACAATAACGTTATCCTCGCGCTGTTGGGCCCCCAGTCCTTGCCGTTGGGGAGCCTGGTGTGGACCACATGCTACAGAAGGGGGCGTCATGATGCTGAGGCCTCGTACGTTCAGCGTAATCGTGTGCGCTGGAGCGCTGCTCGTGTTGTCGGGAGCGGCGTTCCAGGAGCTGGTGGCGCAGTCGGCCGTCATTACCGGCAAGGTCACCGGGAAGGCGGGCGAATCTTTGGGCGGGGCGACGGTGTCGATCGCCGAGGTCGGCGCCGCCATCGCCACGACCACCGCGGGAGTCTACACTCTCACCATCCCGGCGGAGCAGACCAAAGGCCAGACCGTTACCCTGCGCGCGCGCTCCGTCGGCTACAAGCCCGAGACGCGGCAGATCGCGCTGCGGCCCGGCACGCAGACGTTCGACTTCCAGCTGCAGTTCGACGTTATGCAGCTGGAGGAGGTCGTCGTCACCGGCACCGCCGCGGCGACGGAACGCAAGAACTTGACCATCTCGGCGGCGAGCGTCGACGCGTCGCAACTGCGGGAGGCACCCGCGGTCTCCGCACTGGGGGCGCTCGAGGGCAAGGTGGCGGGCGTGCGGCTGATCGACGCCAACGGCTCGCCCGGTGCTGAGCCGACCGTCCGGCTGCGCGCGGCGACGTCGCTCGCGACACCTTCGGCGTGCAGCTCGCAGCCATGTCCTGCGACCGAGAGCTCGGGCCCGTTGATCATCGTGGACGGGACGATCAATCGGCATGGCCTGGCGGACATCAACTCCCAGGACATCGACCACGTCGAGATCGTCAAGGGAGCCGCCGCCTCGTCGCTGTACGGCTCCGACGCCGCCAACGGCGTCATCCAGGTGTTCACGCGACGCGGCGACAAACTCCCCGATGGGAAGCTCGTCGTGACGGTGCGCAACGAGTACGGTCAATCGTTCCGGCCCAAGCCGATCCCCATGGCGCTGGCGCACCCGTACCTCATCGACACCGTCGGAACCTACACGGACGCGAGCGGCAACACGGTTCACAACGGGGATTTCGTAACGTCCGCGGGGAATCTGGTTCCGGCGACTGCGCAACCCACTCTCAATTCTTCCCATATCGCCGACAGTCCCTACCGTGGCTTCGGCATGCCCGTGTACGACCCTCAGGCGGCGATGCTCACGCACGGGGCTTTCTACACGGACTACGTCTCGATCGGGCAGCGGCGTGGTAACACGAATTACAACATTTCGTTCGAGAACAACAAGCAGGACGGTATCCTCATCGCCCTGAAGGGCTACGACCGGCAGAATTTCCGCGTGAACGTGGACCAGGCGCTGACGCCCCGGCTCGACCTCTCGGTGGGCGGGTTCTATGGCTCCTCGAACAACAACCAGGTGGCGCAGGGCCCCGGCGCGCCGTTTTTCTCGGTGACGTTCATCGAGCCCTACATCAATCTGTTCGCCCCGAACCCGGACGGGTCGCCGTTTGCCGCGCAGATTCCGCACCTGTTGCCGAACGCCGCGAATCCGCTGTACACGCTGGCCAACGAGCGCATCAACACCGACCGCTCGCGCGTCACCGGGTATGGGAAAGCGGTCTACCGGATGTTCGATTGGCTGTCGTTCGAGGGCAACTACAACTTCGACCGTGAGTCCTCCACCTATACGGACGAGACGCCGAAGAACTTCCTCAACTCGCACGGCGACCCGACCAGCGGTGGTCTCGTGAGGATCGACACCACCGGCCGGACCTTCAACGCGGGCGCGACCCTGACGAGCATCCGGTCGTTCAAGCTCGGTGACTGGGACGTGCGTAACACGACGAAGGTCGCCTACATATACGAGGACCAGACCGGTAACACCTTCAACCTGACCGCCAGCAAATTCACCGTTTTGGCCGTGCCGGAGTTCACCGCGGTCGATAACACCCAGCTCTTGCCCGGGTCTTCGAACATCACCATCCGGAACAAGAACGTCTATGCGGTGACCGGCTTCAACATCAAGGATCGCTATCTGATCGACGGCCTGGTGCGGCGGGACGGCTCGTCGCTGTTTGGCCCCGACAGCCGCTGGCAGACGTACTACCGGGCGTCGGGGGCGTACCGTCTCAGTCAGGACTTTCACATCAACGGCATCGACGAGCTGAAGCTGCGCGCGTCGTACGGCACCGCGGGCCTGCGGCCCCAGTTCGATGCCCAATACGAGACGTTCTCCGTCGTGGGCGGCGTGCCCGTGAAACAGACCCTTGGCAATAAGAACCTCAGGCCGGCACACTCGGCGGAGTCGGAATTCGGCGCCAACGTCGACTTCCTGGGCCGTTTCACGGCGGAGTATTCGTACTCGCGCAAGGAGACCAGGGACGAAATCCTGCTGGTCCCGCTCTCCGCGGCGACCGGGTACTTGAACCAGTGGCAGAATGCCGGGACGTTGCTGGGAAAGACGCACGAACTGTCGTTGGGCGTGATCCTGGCCGACCGGCCTGAATTCTCGTGGCGGCTCAACATCGCGGCCGATCGTACGCGCCAGACGATCACCCAGCTCAGCACGGCGCCCTTCCTCGTGGGACCGTCCTACGCCGGCAACAACGACGTCACGCGCATGTTCCGCATCGCGCCGGGGGAGACGTACGGCCTCATCTATGGCACGAAGATCGTGCGTAGCCTCGACGACCTGTACCAGGATCCCGCCAAGCAAGCGCTGTCCGGTGCGGGCCAGATGTGGAGCCCCGACAGCGTGATCATCAACGAAGATGGTTACGTGGTGCGGAAGAGCGTCTATCACACCCGCAACGAGACGTACATCCCGTTCGTGGACGCGAAGGGCAACAAGGTTGTACAGATCGGCGACGTGAACCCGGACTTCAACGCCAGCTTCACGACGACCCTGCGGTACAAGGGCTTTTCGGCCTATGCGCTGGTGGATTGGGTGCAGGGCGGCAATATCTACAACGCGACGCGCCAGTGGCCCTTCTTCGAGAATCGCGATCGCCTCGTCGACCAGTCGAGCAAACCCAACGCGAATTGTGCCGGCTCGAAGGACCCGCATTGCCCGTACAGCACCGGGAAGAAGCCGATCGAGTATTACCAGGCCCTCTACAACGGCATCAACCCGGTCGACTTCTTCGTCGAGCCGGGGACGTACGTCAAGGTCAAGGAGCTCAATGTCAGCTACACCTTCTCCCAGAGCCAGGTCGAGAAGCTCCATATCGGCGGCGTGACCAGCCTGCGCATCGGCGTGATCGGCCGCAATCTGTTCACCTTCACGAAGTACTCGGGCTACGATCCCGAGGTGGCCGGTCTCTCCGGCGACCCGTACTCGTTCCGGATCGATGGGTTCTCGTATCCCAACTTCCGGACCTTCACGGGCTTCATGGAGATCAACTTCTGACCCTGCGAACCGACCTCTCGAGGAGACGAGCACTATGAGCCCGACCAAACGCATCCCGGAGATCGTGGGCGTTTTCGCCCTGGTTCTCGCGGGTAGTGGCTGCGACACGCTGGGCATCGGCAACCCGAACGCGCCGGATTCCAAGCGCGCGCTGTCCGATCCGGCCACGGTTCAGACGATCGCCGTCGGCGCCATGCGGACCTGGTATCTCACGTCGCAGGGTGGCTTCGGCGAAGACCAGTATCCCGCGCTGACGCTGGCGGTGATGGCGCGGAGTCACACCGCGGCGTGGAACAACTACAACATCCGGTTCTATACGGGCTGCACGACGGGTAACTGGGATGTGTACACCAGTGCGACCAATGGGACCTGCAGCACCGAGCAGTTGGGCACCACATTCCCTCGGATCGAATGGCAGAACAACCCGGCTTCGGCGCAGCGGACGCAGATCGAAGCCTACTGGTACGGGTACTACTCCGCCCTCTCGTCCGCCAACGACGTGCTGCGCGCTATCCGGCAGAAGGGCCTCGTCATCACGGACGCCGCGACCACGACAATGGTTGAGACGATGGCCGCCCTGGCGCAGGCGTTGAGCTTGAGCGGCATCGCCCTGAACTACGACCAGGGCTTCGTCGTGACGGACAGCACACCGCTCGACGCGAACGGGTCACCGATCGTGTCGTTCCAGCCCAGCAATGAGGTGCGCGACACGGCGGTCGCGAAATTCGACCAGGTGATCGCGCTGGCCAACGCCAACGAGTTCGTCGTCCCCGGTGACTTCTTTGGGTCTCCCGGCGTGGACTACGACAACGTGAAGATCGCACAGATCGCGAATACGATGGCGGCGCGTACGTTGGCCTACTTCCCGCGCAACTCGACCGAGAACACCGCGGTCGCTTGGGCCCGCGTAGTGGGCTACGCGTCGAAGGGCATCAGCTCCGGTGCCGCGTTCAACTTGACGTTTCACCAGGACGCCTGCAACACCTGGTGCGACTTCCTCAAGGTGTGGTCCAACGACATCACGACGATGCGGGTCCACACGCGCGTCGCGCACTTGTTGGACCCGGCGACGCAGCCTGACCCCTGGAACATCGCCTTCAACTCCAATCCCAACTCGCCGGACAAGCGGCTGGGCGACGGGACGTATCGGGGTGGCCAGAAGTACGCCGACCTGATCTCGGCAAACCGGGATACGACCGGGAAGGGCGGTACAGACTACGTCTGGAGTTACGACCAGGAGGCACAGCGGAAAGACAGGGGCGCGTGGCATCAGAGCGCCGTCGGCCAGGTCCGGTATGACAGCCTGGCCTCGTGCGGCGACAACCCGCAGGGGGAAAGCACGGGATCGGGAGACGCCCCGATGGTGCTCGCGGCGGAGAACGACCTGCTGTGGGCGGAAGGCCTCATCCGGACAAGTGCACCCGGCGCGGCCGCGCTCATCAACAAGACCCGCGTTACCCGGGGTGGCCTCACGCCTGCCGCCGATGCTGACCCCAACCTGCTCAGCGAGCTCCAGTATGAGCAGGACGTCGAGCTGCCGGGCTCAAATAACGCGCCATACTACAATCAACGCCGGATCGACAAACTGGAGCCGAGGACGCCGCACGAGATGCCGGTGCCGGCGAAGGAGCTGGGGGTGCTGCAGGTGGGGCTCTACACGTGCGGTGGAGCGGCGCATCTCGACGGCAGCTGCGATGCGCACCCCGCACCCGTGTCGCCGGCCGTCGTCGCGGCACTGGTGACGAACGCGCCACGAGTGTGGGCCGACATGCAGCAGGAGGCTTGGGTGCGGTTCCATCGCTACGGCCTCAAAGGCCGGCTGCGGCAGTAGCACAGACCGGCGCAGCAGCGCGACGCACACAGGGCGTCGCTTCCGACACGAGCCGACACCGCAAGGGAAGGGAGTACTGCATGAGGAATCTACTCGTTGGGCTGGTCGCTGTCGCGGCGATTGTCGCCGCGTGTAGCAGCAGCGAAACGACTTCAACACCGGTCATCGCTTCGGTGACGATGGTGCCGGTGAAGGACACTGTGCTGGGGGGCGATACCATGCTGCTCATCCCTACAGCACAGTTGGCGGCAGTGGTGAAGGACGCCGGCGGCAATGTGCTGTCTGTCATCCAAACCGGTCAGCCGGTGGTTTGGACGAGCAGGAACGCCACCGTGGCGTCGGTGAGTCGCTACGGCATCGTAAGGGGTTTGACGTTGGGGTCGGCGACCATCACGGCCGCCGTAGGGGGCAAGAGCGATTCGGCCGCTACCACGGTGGACTCGTTGGTGACGGTGGTGTCGGTGAGCGTGAAGCCCACGCCGGACAGCGTGGCCGTGGGGAAGACCGTGCAGCTGAAGGCAACGCTCATCGGCGCCCGCGGGGACACACTGAAAGCCAAAAAAATGTTCTGGGCGAGCAGCGACACGAGCCTGGCGATCGTGAGCAGCAACGACACCCTGGGCGTGTCACCGGGCAACACCGCCGCGATAAAGGGCGTCAAGGTCGGTTCGGTGACGATCACGGCCACGATCGCGGGCGTCAGTGGGACGGGGTCCATGAAGGTGCTGCCGTGAACAGCCTCGTGAACTAGCACTCGGTTGCGGGCCTCCGGTGTTGACAGGCGCGTCGCTGCTCGGCGCGCCTGTTCCGTTGTGGTCACGGGGCTCTACCTGGCCGCGCTCGGCGCTGGCATGGCGTGTCGACCGCGTCCGGCCGTCTGGCACGAGGAGAGCGGTTATCGCTGGCGGACCCTGAGCGTTCGCTCGCGTGGTGGACCGGGGTTCGACGAGCTGTCACCCTCGCGGACCGGAATTCGCTTCACCAACTCCGTCACCATCGACAGTGCCCTGTGGAACCGCCACCTGGCCCAAGGCGGCGGCGTCGCGCTGGGCGACGTGGACGGCGACGGCCTCCCCGACGTCTACCTGACGAGCAACCAGGGCTCGAACGCCCTGTACCGCAACCTCGGCGACTTTCACTTCGAAGACATCACGGCCCGAGCCGGCGTCGCGCTGACCGGTCGCCATTCCACGGGTGCCGTGTTCGCCGACGTCGACGGTGACGGCCACCTCGATCTGCTCGTCAGCACGCTCGGCGGAGGCGTCGCGCTCTTCATGAACGACGGCCACGGCGTCTTCACCGAGCGGAC
>WNES01002330.1_pt1 | contig 13546 bp, 10 predicted proteins | sample 5399931 | NCBI WGS metagenome assembly WNES01 (sample SAMN13153332, study PRJNA577476) | soil metagenome | isolation source: 20 cm grassland meadow soil 2 days after 3rd rain plot 5 | place: USA:California | collected 2015-11-11
GACCATGTACGGGATTTCCGTGATCACGATTCGCACTCGGTCGTGGCCCGCCTCCTCGTAGTTGGCCCTCGCGCGAATCCGGATGAGTCCGCGGCCGTCTCGATACGCGTCTGCGACCCCCTCGGCTCCGTACAGGATCCCGCCGGTCGGGAAGTCCGGTCCTCGGATCGGCCCTGTCTCCGGATTGTAGAGGTCGATGAGCCCCGCGTTCGGGTTGTCGATCAAGATGATGAGCGCGTCAACGATTTCACGTAGGTTGTGGGGCGGGATGTTCGTCGCCATGCCGACGGCGATGCCGCTGGAACCGTTCACGAGGAGATTCGGGAACTTCGACGGGAGGACGGTCGGCTCCTTCAGCGTCCCGTCGAAGTTGTCCATCCAGTCGACCGTGTCCTTCTCCAGGTCCTCGAGCATTGCCTCCGCAGTCTTCGCGAGCCGGCATTCCGTGTACCGCATCGCGGCGGGCTCGTCCTCCGTGCTTCCCCAGTTTCCCTGCCCGTCGATCAGCGGGTAGCGGAGGGAGAAGCTCTGGACCATCCGCGCCAGGGCGTCGTAGACCGCGAGGTCTCCATGCGGATGCCATTTTCCAAGGCACTCTCCGACCACCCGAGCAGCCTTCTTATGTTGTGAGCCGGAGCCCATGCCGAGCTCGTTCATCGCGTGCAGGATCCGCCGTTGGACCGGCTTGAGTCCGTCGCGCACGTCAGGCAATGCCCGCCCGACGATGACGCTCATCGCGTAGTCGATGTAGGATCGGTGAAGTTCGTCCTCGATCGGCTGCGGCGTCACACGAGGACGAGGTTCCTGGGCTTCCTCCGGCATGCTCCTCCTAGATATCCAGGTTCACGACTTCCTTCGCGTGTTCCTGGATGTATTGCCGGCGCGGTTCGACGGCCTCGCCCATGAGGATCGAGAAGAGGGCGTCAGCGGACGCGGCATCCTCGATCGTCACCTGTTTCAGGACTCGTCGCGCGGGATCCATCGTGGTCTCCCAGAGTTCATCCGCGTTCATCTCGCCCAGGCCCTTGTAGCGTTGGTACGCCACCCCCTTGTCGCCGAGGCGCTTCGCCAGATCCTCGCGTTGCTTCTCGGTATACGCGTAGTGGAGTTCCTTGCCTTTCTTGATCTTGTACAGGGGCGGCTGCGCGATGTAGATGTAGCCGCTATCGAGGAGCGGACGCATGTAGCGGAAAAACAGGGTGAGCAGGAGGGTCGTGATGTGCTGGCCATCCACGTCCGCGTCGGCCATCGTGATGATCTTGTGATACCGCACTTTCTCGAGATTGAACTCCTCGCCGATCCCCGCGCCGATCGCGGTGATGAGCGTGCGGATCTCCTCGTTCTTCAGCATCTGATCCATCCGGGCCTTCTCCACGTTCAGGATCTTCCCGCGCAAGGGAAGGATCGCCTGGAACTCCCGGCGGCGTCCTTGTTTCGCGGACCCCCCTGCCGACGGACCTTCCACGATGAACAGCTCGCTCTTCGCAGGATCCCGCTCCTGGCAGTCCGCCAGCTTCCCCGGCAGGTTGAACCCCTCGAGGAGGCCCTTCCGTCGCGTCAGCTCCCGCGCCTTCCGCGCGGCCTCTCGGGCTTGGGCGGCAAGGACCGCCTTCCCGATGCAGATTTCCGCGACCTTCGGGGTCTCGTTGAAGAAGTCCGTGAGTTTCTCGTACACGATCGACTCGACGATCCCTTTGACCTCCGAGTTTCCGAGCTTCATCTTCGTCTGACCTTCGAACTGCGGTTCGGGGATTTTCAGGCTCAGGATCGCTGTCAGTCCCTCCCTCACGTCGTCGCCCTCGAGGCCTTCGCCGGTCTTCACGTACTTGTTGTCCTTCGCGTACTTGATGAACGCACGGGCGAGACCGGCTTTGAAGCCGGCGAGGTGCGTGCCCCCTTCGATTGTGTCGATGTTGTTGACGAACGTGAAGATCGATTCGTTGTAGCCATCGTGGTACTGCATCGCCACTTCGACCAGGGTGCCGTCGGATTCCTTCAAGAAGCGGATCGGGTCCGAGTGCAGGGGCGATTTCGCTCGGTTGATCCACTTCACGTATTCGGCGATGCCACCCTCGAACTGGAACACGTCCCCGCGACCATGGATCTTGTCCACGATGATGATCCGGAGGCCCGCGTTGAGGAACGCGAGCTCGCGGAGTCGCGCAGCGAGCGTGTCGTACTCGAATTCGATGGTCTCGAAGACTTCCGGATCCGGTCGGAACGTGATGATCGTTCCCGTCCCTTCCGCCGGTCCGACGACCTCCAGCTCGGAGGCCTTCTGTCCTCGTTCGAACCGCATCCGGTGCTCCTTCCCGTCCCGTCGAACGCGGACCTCGAGCGACTCGCTTAGACCGTTGACGACGGAGAGACCGACGCCGTGGAGGCCGCCCGAGACGCGGTACATCTTGTGTTCGAACTTGCCGCCGGTGTGCATCCGCGTCAACACGAGTTCGACACCGGGAACGCCGTATTTCGGGTGGAGGTCGACCGGAATCCCCCGGCCGTCGTCGGCGACGGTGACGCTTCCGTCCTCATCCAACGTGACTTGGATTTCCTTACAAAAGCCCGCCATGGCTTCGTCGATCGAGTTGTCGACGACTTCATGGACAAGATGGTGCAGGCCCCGGCTGTCGGTCGACCCGACATACATCGCGGGCCGCTTTCGGACCGCCTGGAGGCCCTCCAAAACTTGGATCTGCTGGGCGTCGTAGGCGGTCTCTTCTACCATCTATTTCGCAACCTTCTAAAGTGGGTTGGCCGGCCCTCTCGCAACCCATCCCGGTCGATGCTCTGAGTATACGGTGGGTCATTATAAAGGTTCGGACCCCCGTTTCTATGGAGAAAACTGACTTTGGGATGAGATCATTTCGGGCCTTGTCTATTTAAATACTCTAGCACGGCTGTTTGGAGGCCGTCATTCTCGCGAATGAAAACGTCGAAAACGAGGTCGAAATTGTTCCTGCGTTCCCGATTCATTTCTGCTTCCATCGGATGCCGTCTCGGGTGTCTTCCAAGACGATCCCGAGGGCAGCGAGTCCATGTCGAATTCGGTCGGCCGTCGCGAAGTCCTTGCGCTGTCGTGCATCCTCTCGCAACCGCACGACGAGGTCCATCACGCCGTCGAAGCGGTCGGTCGCGAGGACCGGAATCTGGAAAAGTCCAAGGATGTCGCCAACGGTTCGAAAGGCGGCGGCCGCTGAGTCGAGTTCGGTCCGGCCGACACCCGTCTCGATCGCTTTGTTCACCGCGCGAACGTATTCGAACAGGACGGCGATCGCTTCTCGTGTGTTGAAGTCGTCGGACATCGCAGCGTCGAAATCCGCCAGGGCCTTCTTCGTCGACGCACGGAGCTCAGAGTCCGCTTTCCCCTTCGCAGGTGCTCGCCGACGTTCCGCGTCCACGGTCCGTACGGTCTCCGAGAGGCGCCCGTACGATCGCTTCGCCTCGTCGAGCAGGTCCGGCGTGAAGTCGATCGGGCCGCGGTACTGCACGTTGATCAGGAAGAATCGGATCACTTCGGGCTCGTACCGTTGCAATGCGGCCGTGACGGGCCAGAAGTTTCCGAGCGACTTGTGCATCTCCTCGCCGCTGACCATGACCATGCCGCCGTGCATCCAGTACTTCACAAAGGGCGCCACACCGGTGTACGATTCCGCTTGGGCTATCTCCGCCTCGTGGTGGGGGAACAAGAGTTCGGTCGCGCCGCCGTGGAGATCGTATTGCGGGCCGAAGTGCCGGATCGTGATCGCCGTGTCCTCGATGTGCCATCCTGGCCTGCCTTTTCCCCAGGGACTGTCCCAGGCCGGCTCCCCGGGTTTCTGCGCCCTCCAGAGGACGAAATCCGCGGGATGCCGCTTTCGCTCCTCGATCTCGACCCGGGCACCCGGTCGGAGTTCCTCGACCTTTTGCCCGCTGAGCTTGCCCCACCCCGAGAAGGTCGTCGTGTCGAAGTACACGCTCTTGTCCTCGGCGACGTAGGCGTGTCCTTTCCCGATGAGGCCTTGGATTTGTTCCACGATCTCGTCGATATAGTCCGTCGCGAAGGCGTACACGTCGACCGCCGTGCAGTGGAGTCGGTCCATCACATCGAGGTATTCCGCGAAATACTGCGCGACGATGTCGTTCCACGCCCGCCCCGTGGTCCTCATTCTCGCGATGATCCGGTCCTCGATGTCCGTGACGTTCTGCAAATAGAAGACGCGGTATCCCTTGTGGCGCAGGTAGCGTGCCACGACGTCGAATGCGACGTACGTCTTCGCGTGCCCCATGTGGGTCTGGTCCTGCGGCGTGAGTCCGCAGACGAAGAGGGAGACGCGCTTGCCATGGAGCGGGACGAACGCCTCTTTCTTGCGGGAGAGGCTGTTATAGACGCGGAGGGCCATTTCTCCGTCCGCATGAGGGCGGCGGGTATTAAGGTTCTTTCAACCGCGCCGACCCATGTCGCGGGTCGAAGGGCCTTTGTCAAGGCGAGCGCCCTCCTGAGACAACGTCTTATCGACGCGGGCGACGCGTGCACTCGGGCCATGGCGGGCTCGTTCCGATTATCGGTCGCGGCCCGCCATCATGCCTCCTGGCCCCGCGAGTTGCATCGTGGCGCCCTGCTCCTCGGAGCCAGCGCCGCAATCTTCTGGTGCTCCTTAGCGGTGGGACGGTGGATCGTCTCCACCGTGGAATTCGGCCCGATCTACGTCGACCTGCTCCTGGGCTGGGTCGCGGTGCTCGTTCACATGGCCGCATGGCCGAATCTCTGGATCGGATTGCGGGACCTGAGAGGACGTCAGCCTCGAGACGACCACCCGGTGATTGCCTGGCGTTCGTTCATGATCACGCTCGTCATGATCCTGGCGGCGGTGGTCATCCTGCCGATCGAGTACCATTCGCTCTCGTCGACGGACGCCTGGATCTTCGTCGTGTACGTGACCTCCTTTCCGTACCTTGGCTGGACCTTCGTTCCGATACTCGCCCTCCACGGGGTCCTCTTCGGTCGCGTCGCGTACTATCTCGAGTCCCGATCGCGTCGCTTGGCGGATGCGGGCGCCGTCGTCCTGTTCGCCGTCGCCGCGGCCACGACCGGTGTGATTCTCCAGAATCCGGGGGCGACGGCCTTCGTCCGTTCGTGGAGCGTGGGTGAAGGATTGCTCCCGGCCGCCGCCCTTTGCGGCTATATCCTGATTGCCTCGGGCATCACGACCCACACGACCCAGGTGTTCCCCCGGGTCCCATCGTGGACTCCCCGACGGGTCCGCTGGTAGCGGTCAACCAAGGGCCCGTTGCAGGTCTTCCTGCAAGTCCGCGGCGTCCTCGAGTCCGACGGAGAATCGGACGAGTCCTTCCGTGATGCCTTGCTTCTCGCGCTGTTCCTTCGGAACACTGGAGTGCGTCATCGACGCGGGATGCTCGATGAGCGACTCGACCCCGCCCAGGCTCTCGGCAAGGACGATCACCTCGAGCCGTCGGAGGCGCTCGACGACCTTCGCGGCGTCTCTCATTTCGAAGCTCAACATGCCACCGAAGCGTCGCATCTGTTTCTTCGCGACCCGATGACCTGGGTCCTCCGGCAACCCGGGATAATGGACCTTCGAGACCCCTTTGTGGGCCGCGAGGAACCGCGCCATCGCCTCCGCGTTGTCGCAATGCCGCTCCATGCGGACCCCGAGCGTCTTGATCCCGCGGAGGGTGAGCCAACAGTCGAACGGACTGGGGACCGCACCGAGCGCGTTCTGGGCGAATTTCAGCTTCTCGTACAGGTCCTCGCGGTCCGTGACGACGGCTCCCCCGAGGAGGTCGGCATGGCCACCGATGTACTTCGTCGTGCTGTGAACGACCAGGTCCACGCCCAGCCCGAGTGGGTTCTGCAGCGCGGGCGACCCGAACGTGTTGTCGCAGACGCTGATCGCATCATGAGCTTTCGAGATCACGGCGAGCTCCTTCAGGTCGACGACTTTCATCAGCGGGTTCGTCGGCGATTCCATCCAGACCATCTTCGTTTCCGGACGGAACGCATCCTCCACGTCCACGAGGTCGCGGAGGTCCAGGAAGGTCGATTCGATTCCGTATCCGCTCATGATCCGGGTGAAGATTCGATACACGCCCCCGTAGCAGTCGTCCGTGACGATCGCATGGTCTCCCTTCTTCAGGAGCGTGAGGGCCGTTGTGATGGCGCCCATCCCGCTAGAGAAGGACAACGCACGCTTTCCCGCCTCCAGGGCGGCGAGGCTCTTCTGCAACGCGTCCCTCGTCGGGTTCGCGCCTCGTCCATAGACGTACTCGGCCTGCGCCTTCTGCGAGTACGTCGACGTCATGTAAATGGGCGGTGTCACGGCGCCCGTCTGAGGATCCGGTTCCTGCCCTGCATGGATGGCCGTCGTTGCGAAGCGCATCGGAAATCGCCAGGCAGAAGTCGCGGCTCCGCCGTAAAAGCCTTGCTAGGCCCGGCCTGCCAGGTACTCGATCACGTCGATCCGGGTAATGATGCCCTCGAGCCGGTTCTCCTTCCCCACCACGACGGCGGGATTCCCCCGCATGAGGAGCTTGTAGACCTGTTCGAGATCAGCCCCCGGTTCGACGAGCGGGAACGGCTTCTCCATCACTTTCGCTACATAGTCCGTGTACATCTTCGGATTCTCCAGGAGCGCTTTCATCAGGTTTTCCTCCCGCAGGCTTCCGACGAGGATCCCGGTGTCCAGGACAGGGAGCTGGGACACGTTGTATTGGCGCATCATGTCGACCGCCTCCCGGACGGTCGCCGCGACGTCGATCGTGATGACCCCCGGAATCGTCCGTTCCTTCGCCCGCAGGATGGCCATGAGCGGTGCGACCGGCTCCTCGAGGTATCCTTGTTCCTTCAACCACTCCTCGTTGTGGGCTTTCGACAGGTATCGTTCCCCTGTGTCGGGCAAGAGGACCACCAGGACATCGTTCGGTCCCAGTGTCTCCGCGATGCGGCGCGCGGCGACCACGGCGGCCCCGCTCGAGCTCCCCGCGAGGATCGCCTCTTCCCGGGCCAGTCGCCGGGTCATGAGGTACGACTCTTTGTCCGCGACCTTCACGATTTCGTCGATGTATTGGAACCAGGTGGATTCCGGAATGAAGTCTTCTCCGATCCCCTCGATTTTGTACGTGTGAGGTTTTATTGCCTCCTTCTTATAGAAATAGTCCTTCAGGATGGAACCGAGCGGGTCCACGCCGATGATTCGGACCTTCGGGTTCTTCTCCTTCAGGTAGCTTCCCACGCCGCTGATGGTCCCACCGGTCCCCATCCCGCACACGAAGTGGGTGACCTTGCCATCCGTGTCCCGCCAGATCTCCGGTCCGGTCGTCTCGTAATGGGCCCGCGGATTCGCCTGGTTGGCATACTGATTCGGCAGGATCGAGTTCGGGGTCTCGCGATGAATGCGTTCCGCGACCCGGTAGTAGGACTCCGGGTGGTCCGGCGGCACGGCCGTCGGCGTCACGACGACGCGAGCTCCCAGGGCCTTCAGGAGATCGATTTTCTCTCGGCTCATCTTGTCCGGCATCGTGAACACCGCCCGGTACCCCTTAATCGCCGCGACCATGGCAAGGCCCAGCCCGGTGTTCCCGCTCGTCGGCTCGATGATCGTTCCACCGGGCCTCAGGGTCCCCTTCGCCTCCGCGTCCTCGATCATCTTCTCGCCGATGCGGTCCTTCACGCTCCCTCCGGGATTCATCATCTCGAGCTTCGCCAGGACGAGACCCTTCACACCGTCCATGATCTTCGGCAGCTGGACGAGGGGCGTGTTCCCGATGGTCTCCAAAATGCTCGCATAATACCGCATGGCCGCCCCGGGGAACATCAAAGGTCTGACGTTATAAGAACGTGTGCGCCTCGATGCCACTCACCCGTCGGATTACCCGACTTGCCCCTGGCGAGAGACAATCGGGACGTGCCGGGGGAGGGAGTCGAACCCCCAGGAAACCGATCTGCAGTCGGTCACATTAGCCGCTCTGTCACCCCGGCGCCGGTTTGCGCATCCGAGGAAACCGTATTGAAGCTTTGGAGCACGATGTCTGCAGCTCAGGGCGGCTTGTTCGAGGAATTCCGTCGTTTGATCGGACCGGGGCCAGCAATTCCAGAGGGGCGACTCTCGTTCTCTCCCGCATCCCAGTTTGAACTTTGTTTCAAAACGTATTAAGCATGACCCGCCGTTGGGTCGCTTTCCTATTCGCTCGCGGGGAGGAATGCGATTGGAACCTGAACCAGAGACAGAGGGCTCGCCCCCGAGCATTCCATCCATCCGTCCTCCCTCCGTGGAGAGCCCATGGCGAAAACTGGCGGCGATCGGGGTCGTCGTCGTCGCGATCACATCGGCACTCGTATTCGTCTCTCGATCTCCGAATCAGGCTCCGACAATCGACCACGCGAACGTGAGCTCGGAATTTGCGGACACGGGTGAGTCGTTGAACTTCACGGCACAGGCCAGGGATGCCGATGGAGACGCGTTAACTTACACCTGGAACTTCGGCGACAATTCCACGGCCACCGGCGCTTTCGCGTCCCACCGGTATCCGGTACCCGGCCGGTACGTGGGCGCGCTGATGGTCACGGACAGCAAAGGCGGCGAAGTGACGAACGACGCGAAGTCGTTGTTCATCCACGTTCGGCTTCCCCCTTCGGAAATCGCGTCACCGGCGGCGCCCGTGTCAGGCGTCTGTTCTGGCGACTGCATCCTCGGTCCTGGTTCGGCAATTCTCACCGCGGATCAGACCATGGTGGCCGTGGGGGCTTCTGTTCGGTTCAGCGGGAACGCTTCCTGGGCCTATACATGGGCCTGGAACAATCGGTCGAATCAATCCGCGGGAGGCGCCGCGGTCGTCGTCCCGGCGGCAGACGATTCCTCTCTCTTCACGACGTCTACGGGACAAAGACGGCGTCGGCGGGATATACGATCCGAGTGATACCGACGGCGCCGCCCCTGCAGTTGAAACATCCAGGCGTCTTTACCACCGTCTCCTTCGGCGAGCCGAACTCCCTAGATCCCGCGGCCGATATCGAGACCGCAGGCGTCGAGATTCTGCAAAACGTGTACGAGACGCTCGTCTGGTACCAACCAGGCCTCGAGAACATCACGGTCCTCCTGCCTCGTCTCGCGACCGAGGTGCCGACGGTGGCGAATGGCGGGATATCGGCGGACGGGAGGAACTACACGTTCAATATTCGACCGAGCGTGAAGTTTCACAGCGGCGCGGTCATGGACGCCGACGACGTCGTGTATTCGATTAGACGGGTCCTCGCCATGCATGATCCCAACGGACCATCCTGGATTCTGGAACAGGTTCTCACGAATCACGTCGCGAATTACATGGTAGGTTGCGGACCGCAAGCGAATCGGTCGTGCACCTTGGCCGACTACGCGGACACGGCCTTTCCGTCTCGGACGGACATCCCGTGGAACATTCAGAAGGTCCTCGAGACGGCGGCTCAAGGGGCCGCATGGTCGATGAAACCGATGAATCGCACCGTCGCCTGGGCCGTGAGCAACTCGACGGTCGAGAAGGTCGGGACAAACCAAATTCAAATACACCTGACGCGCCCGTACCCCGCGTTCCTTCAGTCGATCGCCTTCACCGTCGGGTCCATCGTCGAGGAGGCGTGCGCCGGACCGTGGGATTACTGGGGAATCCGCAACGACATTTTGGATCGCCATCGCGATTGCGGCAGCGGCCCCTTCGAACTGAGCACGTGGGTGCCGAACCAGGCGGTAGTCCTGGACCGCTTCGACCAGTATTGGGGGACGCTGGCTCCTTTGGAGGAGGTCCGCATCGAGAAGGCGAACGACGTCGTCACCCGCGAGTTCATGCTGCTCTCCGGAGACGCGGACGCCGCGGCGATCAACCGGGACCACCAATTCGACGTGATGAATCCCGATGGAACGCCCCGGTACACCTCCCTCCGGATCGTGAAAGACCGACCTTCATTCGATGTGACCGTGTTCGGCTACAACCAGGCGATCAACGGCTCCGCAGTGCCTGACCGCCTCGAAGTCCCGCCGACCTTTTTCTCGGACATTCATGTCCGGAGGGCGTTCAGCGATGCCTTCGACTACGACGGCTTCATGGACAACGTGACGTTCAAGAGCGGCATCCAACTCCGCGGCCCGATCGCGAAGGGGATTCCCGGATACAACATGAGTACGCCCTTGTTCACGTACAACCTGACCAGGGCGGCGACGGAACTCCGGCAGACTCCCTATTGGACCACGGGATTCAACATCACGCTGTACTACAACGCGGGGAACACGGAGCGCCGACAAGGATGTCTCGTCCTGAGGCAAGGCCTCGAGGCGCTGCACGATCAGGAAGGAGCCGGGCCGATTACGGTCGGTGTCCGGACCCTCGATTGGCCCGCGTATCTCATGACGCTCCGGGCGAAGGGACTCCCGATTTTCTTTTTGGGCTGGCGTGCCGACTACGCGGATCCCGACGACTACGTGGTCCCGTTCCTGCGCACGGGCGGGCTGTTCGCCGGTCGAGTGGGATACAGCAACGGGACCTTGGACCGTTTGATCGATGCCGCGGCCGCCGAGCTGAACCAGACGAGGCGCGACCGGATGTATCAGGATCTGTCCACGCGCGCGGTCGTGGACGATGTGCCCTACCTGTGGGTCTATCAATCGAGGAGTTTCCATGTGGAGCGCACCTGGGTGCGGGGTTACTACTTCAACCCCATGCTCTCCGGCCTCGACTACCACCTCTTGTCCAAGGCCGCGGCTTGAACGATGCCACGAAATCGACCCGCGATTTGGCTGACGATTCGCGAAACGGTTCGAACGAATCTTTTTATTGGCTCCCCGCAGTCGGTCGGGGGATGGCGGACCTGAAGACCGTCACGGACACGGTTCACGGCACGATCCGTCTGGAGCCGCTCACCCTCGACCTGCTCGAGACCCTGGAGTTGCAGCGGCTCAATTCGATCCGGCAACTCGGGCTGACGTACCTTGTCTTTCCGGGCGCGAACCACTCCCGGGTCGAGCATTGCCTCGGTGTGGGGCATGTCGCCGGCGAGATGGCGAAGGCCCTCGACCTCGCGCCCGAGGAACGGAAACTGGTCCAAGCCGCGGGCCTTCTCCACGATGTCGGTCACGGGCCGTTCTCGCACACCCTCGAACACGTGCTCAGCCGCGAGCTCGCGGTGGACCACATGCATCTGACGCAGCGAATCATCACGGGCGAGGACGACAACGTTTCGCCGGAGGACCGCGGGGCGTTCCCGGAGGTCGTGCGCATCCACGGGGTCCTCGAGCGGCACGGTGTGGACCCGGAAGCGGTTGCGGCCCTCATCCGCGGACCGTCCGAAAAGGGCGCGAAGTGGATCGTGCCGAGCAATCGCAAGGAGCCGCCGCGATACCTGGCTCAGATCATCCATAGTCCGATGGACGCAGACCAGATCGACTACCTGATGCGGGACGCGCATTACACGGGGGCCTCTCACGGGACGATCGATTTCTCGCGTCTCCTCCAGACCCTCCGCATCCACCGCGGAGAACTGGCCCTCGATCGGAAGGGCCTCCCCGCCCTGGAGGGAATGCTCGTCGCACGAGGCCTGATGTACTCCTCGGTCTACTTCCACAAGACCGTGAGGATCGCGGAACAGATGCTCGCGCGCGCGGTCGAACGATCGGAGGCCCCGATCGCGGACATCCAGAAGATGGTGGACCACGAACTCCTGAACTGGCTCGTCCGCCAGGGTCCGCTCCAGAAGGAGATCGCACTGCGACTCAAATACCGCAAGCTGTACAAACGGGTCCTCGCATCGGATCGTGATGAGCTCACGGGGGCGACCCGTGCGGTGCTCGCCTCCTTCAAAGATCCTATGGAACGTCGGAGGACCGAGGACCGCATCGCCCGACGCGCCGGACTCCTGCCCGGCCAGGTGATCATCGATGTGCCCCTCCCAGAACTGCTCCTGAGCGAGCCGCGGATCGCGAAGACGGAAGTCCCGATCCTTGACGACGGAGAGGCGAAACCCTTCTCCCGGGTGAGTTCGCTCGGTCGCGCCCTCCAGGTTCGTCAAGTCGTCGACTGGGTCGTGATGGTCGCCGCGCCGGCAGAGTCGGCGACGGCGGTCCGGAAGGCGGCCACGTCCGCACTCTCCGGCTGAACGCCGAGACGACGCTACGCAACGGCGTTTGTCAACGCGGCGGACGTTCGTCGGACAACTTTTAAATAGCGTCCGCCGGATACGCGCCCATCTTGCGGGATGGGATGACCTCGCGGGTTCTGCAGGTGGCGCAATGAATTCGATGCTAGAGGATGTGCTCGCCCGGGAAGGGAATGCTCCAGCGTTTGAGGACAGCCGGGTGGATGCCGAGCTCGAAGAGATGCTCAGCAAGATGCGGACGAACATCAAGATCATCGGCCTCGGTGGCGGCGGGTGCAACACGATCGCCCGCGTCTACGGCGAAGGCATCGTCGGGGCCGAACTGTTCGCGTGCAACACGGACGCGCAGCACCTGCTCCACATCACGTCCCCCAAGAAGGTGCTTCTAGGACGGCGGATCACGAAAGGCCTGGGCGCTGGCGCCTTGCCGCAGATCGGCGAGGAGGCCGCCCGGGAAGCCGAAGAGGAATTGCGGGCCATCGTCCAAGGCGCGGATATCGTCTTCGTGACTTGCGGACTCGGGGGCGGCACCGGCACTGGGAGCTGCGGATACGTGGCGCGCCTCGCGAAGGAGATGGGAGCCCTCACGATCGCGGTCGTCACATTGCCCTTCCGAGGGGAAGGCAAGCTCCGGATGGAGAGCGCGGAGTGGGGCCTCGAGAGGCTGCGCGATGCTGCCGACACGGTGATCACGATCCCGAACGACAAGCTGCTCGATCTCGTCCCGAGGCAGTCGCTGAACCTGGCGTTCAAGTTCGCCGACGAAGTCCTGATGCGGTCCATCAAGGGCCTCACGGAGATCATCACGAAGCCCGGCCTCGTGAACCTCGATTTCAACGACGTGAAGACGATCATGAAGGGCGGCGGGGTCGCCATGATCGGCCTGGGCGAGAGCCAGGCCGTCGGCGATAACCGTGCCGTCGAGGCGATCGAGGAAGCGATCAACTCGCCCCTGCTCGAGGTCGACGTGTCGACGGCCCACGGCGTCTTGATCAACGTCACTGGCGGCAACGACATGACCATCTCGGAGGCGGAACGGGTCGCCGAGGTCGTGCAGTCGAAAGTCTCGCCGACCGCACGCATCATTTGGGGCGCCACCGTGGACCCGTCGCTCGAACACACATTGCGCGTCATGCTCGTCGCGACCGGCGTAAAGTCCAAACAGATTGTCGGACGGCGCGATCCGTCCGAGGAACGGGCCCGCGTCGGAATCGATGTGATCCGCTAGTCAGTCAGCGTCCGATTTCGGTGGTCGGGTCGATCCGGACTCTTCAGCCGCCCCTTTGTCAATCGCGTTCTCGCAACCCTTATAACCGGCACGCTCTTACGCAGGAAATGAAATTACTCCCCAGCCGGGAGGCTAATTCCCGGGGGCCGAACTATGGATTCTATCGTCAGGGAAATCGTGACCCGATCGGGCGCCGAAAC
>WNES01001001.1_pt1 | contig 13537 bp, 13 predicted proteins | sample 5399931 | NCBI WGS metagenome assembly WNES01 (sample SAMN13153332, study PRJNA577476) | soil metagenome | isolation source: 20 cm grassland meadow soil 2 days after 3rd rain plot 5 | place: USA:California | collected 2015-11-11
CGCTTCGCAAAGGGCGCCTTCCTCGTCTCCATCGACCTCGACCCCGACTCCGGAAGCTACGCGCTGACCGTCGACCACATCAATCCGAATCTGCTGGGCTCGCCCTCCGAGTCCCCTGGCCCAAGCCCGTAGCCGCGCTTAGGCGCGGTGCACAAAAAGGACCGCGGCAACTCGTCTTTCCGGCCCGATGACGCGGCCGACCGCCGTGCTTAGGATCGAAGCAAGTCGGATCACGCGTGTAACGGAGGGAAATTGTCTATGGCGATTGACCAGGGCGTGCGCTCGAAGAAGGAAACCAGGGCGGATGCCCAGTCCGTCATCGACCTGGCTCACAAGCAGGGACTGAAGATCGTCGACCTCAAGTTCATCGACCTGATCGGGACCTGGCAGCATTTCTCGATCCCGGTCCAGGAACTGAGCAAAGGCCTTTTCGAGGACGGCATCGGCTTCGACGGCTCGAGCATTCGCGGCTTCCAGCACATCCACGAGAGCGATATGCTGCTGATCCCCGATCCCTCGACGGCCATCGTCGACCCGGTCTTGCGCGTACCGACCCTGAGCGTGGCTTGCGACGTCATCGATCCCATTACCCGTGAGCCGTACTCACGTGACCCGCGCTATGTCGCCAAGAAAGCGGAGGCGTTCCTTTCCTCCACCGGGATCGCAGACACCAGCTTCTGGGGTCCGGAGTGCGAGTTCTACATCTTCAACAGCATGCGGTTCGACCAGAACCAGTTCTCCGGCATGTACGAGATCGACTCCGTCGAGGGTGTCTGGAACTCCAGCAAGAACTCGGAGCCGAACCTCGCCTATCGGCCGCGCTACAAAGAAGGCTATTTCCCGGTGCCTCCGACCGACAAGCTGCAGGACCTTCGCTCGCAAATCGTCCTCAAACTGATCGAGGCTGGTATCGACGTCGAGGTTCATCACCATGAGGTCGGCACCGCCGGTCAAACCGAAATCGACATGCGGTACGGGACCCTGGTCAAGATGGCGGACCAGGTCATGATGTACAAGTACGTCGTCAAGAACATCTGCGCCCAGAACGGCTTCGTCGCGACGTTCATGCCAAAGCCGCTCTTCATGGACAACGGGTCCGGGATGCATACCCACCAGAGCCTCTGGAAGGATGGCGTGCCGCTGTTTTACGACAAGGCGGGCTACGCCAGTATCAGCGACATGTGTCGCTGGTATATCGGCGGACTTCTGAAGCACGCCCCCTCCCTGCTGGCCTTCGCGGCGCCGACGACAAACTCTTACCGGCGGCTGGTACCCGGATACGAGGCGCCCATCAACCTCATCTACTCGAAGCGCAACCGGAGCGCCTGCGTGCGTATCCCTATGTACTTCACCGATCCCAAGCAAAAGCGCCTCGAGTTCCGTACGCCGGATCCGTCATGCAACCCCTATCTGTCCTTCGCGGCCTGCCTGATGGCCGGTCTCGACGGAGTGATCAACAAGATCGAGCCGCCCAAGCCGATCGATGAAGATCTGTACGATCTCGAGCCCGAACTCAAGCGCCAGGTCAAAAGCACGCCGGGTTCCTTGCTGGAAGTCCTCGATGCCCTGGAGATGGACAACGAGTATCTCCTCCGCGGCGGCGTTTTTACCACCGATTTGATCGAAACCTGGATCGACTACAAGCGGGTCAAGGAGTACGACCAGGTTGCACTGCGGCCACATCCATGGGAGTTCTACCTCTACCACGACATCTAAATTTCCCCCGCTCGTCGGATCGCGCGTTCGCCCGTAAGGCGGCTGCCACTCGCCCTGGCAGCCGCCTCATGATCAGCAGGTAAGGAGCAGCGTATGGACCATCCGCTAGAACACGACAAGCCCTGGCGACCTGCCGATCACCCGCGTCCCGGCCCGTCCTGGATGGAGGAGACTCGGCCGTCGAACTCCGAGCACAAAGGAATCCCCGACGCCGAAGACTGAGACGGCCGCCGGCCGCACGTCGATCACCGTCGAACGCGCGCTGGAACGGTTGTCCCAGCGCGGCATCCGCTTCCTCGACCTACGCTTCGTCGATGTCCTTGGGACGGTAAAGAGCATCACGATTCCGACCCAGCGGCTGCCCCATGCGGTGCGCAACGGCGAATGGTTCGACGGCTCGTCGGTGGAGGGCTTCGCGCGCGTCTTCGAGAGCGACATGTTCCTCCGTCCGGATCTGGACACGCTCACCATCGCCGCCGGCGACGCCGTTCCGGCCGCCCAGGTGATCTGCGACCTGCTGACCCCGGAAGGGGAGCGGTTTGCGGGTGATCCACGAGGCGTGCTCGCTCGGGCGATGGCGGAGGCGGGGGCGCTGGGCTTCGATTACGCGGTCGCGATCGAGCTGGAGTTCTTCCTCCTGAACGCGGACCCGGCAGGCGGCCTGCATCCAGGTCGGCATGACCGGGCGAGCTACTTCGACCATCCGGTCGACCTGGGCGGCGAAGTCCGGCAGGAGATCGTCGAGGCGCTCGACCATCTCGGGATAACGATCGAAGCCAGCCACCACGAGGTCGCAGCTGGCCAGTACGAGCTCGACCTGGGGCTCACTAATGCCCTCAAAAGCGCGGATCAGCTGGTCACCATGAAGCACGCCGTCAAAGCGGTCGCCCAGCGGCGTGGGTTGCTGGCGACCTTCATGCCGAAGCCGATCTTCGGCGCGGCCGGCTCGGGGATGCACACGCACCAGGTGCTCAACGAGGCTGGCAAGGAGATCAACGCCTTCTACGACCGCGCCGACCAGTACCATCTCTCGACCGTCGCCAAGCACTTCATCGCCGGACAGCTGGCTCACGCCCGCGCCATGTGCGCGCTGGTCGCGCCGCTGGTTAACTCCTACAAGCGGTTCGTGCCCGGCTTCGAGGCGCCGGTCGCGATCAGCTGGGCACAGATGAACCGGTCGGCGCTGATCCGGGTGCCCCGCGCCGGCAGCGGCGATCGGGCTTTGATCCGCATCGAGTACCGCGCACCGGACCCCTCATGCAACCCATACCTGGCCTTCGCCGCCATGCTCCACGCCGGCATCGCCGGGATCCGGCAGAAACTGCCTCTGCCGCCGCCGGTCGAGGAAAATCTCTACGCCTTCGATCCCGAGCGCCTGGCCCGCCACCAGCTCGGCCAGCTGCCCGGCTCCCTCAACGAAGCCCTGCGCGACCTGCGCCAGGACGAGGTGATGCGGGATGCGCTGGGTGCGCACCTCCTCGAACGTTTTATCGAGGCGAAGGAAATGGAGTGGCAGAACTATGAAAAGCAGGTCAGCGCCTGGGAGCTCGACGCTTACCTCGAGGCTTACTAACCGGCTTCACGGTCCTCTCCTTCTGGCCCTCGTCGTCGTCCTGATTCCCCTGGCGGGCTTCTACGTGATCGAGGCATTTATCGCCCCCAATCAGCTGGTCCGCATTGTGCTGCGCAGCCTCCCCGTGCTCCCTCTCGCCATCTGGACCCTCTGGTACGAGAGATCACGGCCATTCGAACGACAACGGCCAGCGATTCGTGTAGCGGGCCGGATCCTGCTCCTCGTGCTCGTAATGGCCTTTGCTGTTGCCGTCCTCGGAATCGGCATCAACTGGCTCTATGATCCCAATCGGGTGATCTAGTGCTGACCAAAGCCGAGGTGACGATCGAGCGGCCACGCGACGAGGTGTTCCGCCGATTCGCCGACGAGCTGGCGACCACGTATCCATTGATCTGCCCATTCACGACCTCGGTCAGGATGGATCCGGAAAAGCCGATGGCGGCTCGCGCGACTGGCCAGATGATGGTCCGGAACCTTTTCATGCCCGCCATCGTGGACTTCACCGTGACTCGATACGAGAAAGGTGAGCGCCTGTCCATCGAGGCCCGTCGCGGCAGCAGGTCCTCACGTAGCGACTATCTGTTTCGCGATGCGGGCACCGGTACCATCGTCACGATGGTGACCGAAGGCCCGGCGGTCGGTCCCAGGTGGCTGCAGGACCGAAATCAGCGGACACTCGAAGGGCACGACCGCCACGACGCCCAGCGCCTCAAGATTCTGCTCGAAGGTCGGCAGAAGGAGCCGGCAAAAGCATACCGCCGATCAATGGTTCGGCTCGTGCTGATCGGTTGGGCACTGGCCGCGCTTCTCGGCGTAGCCTTTGCCACCTATCAGGCGCTCTCCTCTTGAGTTGCAAACAGCCGCCGACCCGGCAGCGAGGACGCCTAGAATGGGCGCCTGATCCGCCAGCGTAAGGGACAAGGAGGTCGCTATGGCTCACCATTTCAAGGATCTGACGATCGAGCTCGACGAGAAAGTGGGAAGCGTGGCCGCGGCCGCGGAGGCGCTGGGTAAGGCCGGCGTCAACATCGAGGGCATCTGTGGATTCGTCGTCGGCGGCAAGGGCGTCGGCCACGTCCTGGTCGCGGACCCCGGCAAGGCCCGTCAGGCGCTGCAGACCGCGGGCGCCCGGGTTACCGGTGAGCAGGACGTTCTCATCCTGGACATCGAGGACAAGCCGGGATCCCTTGGCAAGCTGACCCGCAAGATTGCCGATGCCGGCGTCAACCTGAACACGGTCTACCTCGCGACGAAGACGCGCGTCGTCATTGGCGCAGGCGAGATCGAGAAGGCCCGCACGGCAGCCGGCGAAGGCGCCGCCAGCGTCCGCTAGGACTCAAGCCGGAGAATGAGCTTCTAACGACGGCAATCGAGGCGGCGTCTCCTGGACGTCGGCGCGACACCCGTTCAACGATCTGGGCTTCGCGCCCAGCGCGTAAGCACACCCGTGACGGCCCAGCCGGCGAGGTGGTTGGCGGCCACCCCCAGCCGATCAGGAATCCACGAAACGTACACCGAACTGCGGTTGCGCTCAACGGCGGTGGCAATACGCCGGGCGACTTTCTCTGCCGGCACCGCAGGCATTCGCTGGTGCGGCAGGGAACCGGAAGCCCCAAGGCGATTCTTGCCGAAGCTCGAGCGGGTCGTCCCAGGGAAGACATTCATGACCCGGATCCCGTATTGGCTCTCCTCCATCCGCAACGCGTCACCGATGGCCGTCAGCGCGAACTTGCTTGCCGAGTAGTAGCCGATTCGCGGCACCACGATCCGGCCGGCGACGGACGAGATATTGACGATCATCCCCCGCCGCTGCGCCCGCATGATTGGAATCACGGCGCGGATGACGTCGGCCGCGGCCAGCACGTTCAGCCGAAAGAGCGCCTCAACGTCGCTGCCAGAGGCATCGGCGATGGTTGCGTTGAGGCCAACGCCGGCATTGTTCAGCAGCACATCGATGCCGCCGAGCGCTCGGATCGTTTCCTTCGCCATCCGCTCGACCTCAGCGGCGATGGTCACGTCGGACGGAATCACGATCGCTTCGCCCCCCTGACCGCGGATTTCTGTGGCCAGCTCGTGCAGCGCCTGCTCGCTTCGGGCCGCCAGCGCGACCCGAGCGCCGCGCCGGGCGAACTCCAGCGCGATGGCGCGACCGATCCCGCTCGAGGCCCCGGTCACGATCACGCGGGCTTCCTTCAGCTGCATGGGCTAATGCTGGCAGCCACGACAGAAATCCGTCGCTTCCCCGCGGGCGGTCAGCTCCGAGATCCGGTGTCCACAGCGCGGACATTTCTCCTTTGCCTTACCGTGCACCGCCATGAAGCTTCGATCCTGTTTGTGCGGTTCGTACTTCGGCTGCGCCTTGATCGATTCGATGGCGGAGTGCAACACCTGCCCGGTCGCCGCATGCAGCTTGCCAACGTCATCGGACTTGAGCGTCGTGCGCTTGCGTAGCGGCAGCAACCCGGCCTCGTGCAGGATCTCGTCGGAGTAAGCGTTGCCGACACCGGCGATGAACGCCTGGTTGCGTAGCAAGTTTTTCAACTCGCCGGGATGGCGTCGAATGCGTTGCGAGAATTCGGATAACCCGACCGTCAGCGCGTCGGGGCCAAGCTCCGCCCATCCGGGGATGGTGGGCATCGCGCCAGGCACCACCCAGTAGACCCGGCCCATCTTGACGGTATCGAGGAAGCGAAGCTCGTCTCCACCTTCGAGCGTGATCCGGAAAACGGTCGCCGCCGCCACCTTCTCGGCGGCGGTCGTCCACTGCAATCGGCCTCCGAGCATGGGGTTGATGACAAGATGCTGGCCGCTGATGTCGAAAATCAGGAATTTTCCCCGGCGCCAGGTCCGTTCAAAGGTCCCGCCGGTGAGCTGGCGCGCGAACTCGTCTGGCGGGGTCCGAAGGAGAAAGCTGAACTTTGGCGACGTCCATACCTTGGCGATCCGCTTTCCCTCCAGGCGAGGGCCGAGGTACTCGCGCAGCACCTCGAGTTCGGGCAGCTCGGGCATAGCTCATCAGGCTAGCGGAGAGACGTTCCCTGTGCCGTCGATGGTTGGCGAGTTACTTGACAAGACTGGACGTCTCATCTAGTGTCGTTCATTATGGCCGCAACTGGACCACCCCGGGAGCGGATCATGAGGGAGGCCACGCGCGTGCTCGCACGCGGGGGGCAGCCGTCGGTGGCCGAAATCGCCAAGGCTGCCGGCGTTTCGCGGACGACGTTCTACCGGGCATTTGCCTCCCGGGCCGGACTCCTCCAGGCACTTGAGCTGGAGCCCGAACCAGGCGCTCGTCAGCGTGTGCTCGAGGTCGCGCTCCGCCTGTTGCGCACGCAGACCCTGGCCGATCTCTCCATGGATGAGCTCGCTTCCGAAGCCGGCATCTCGCGCGCCAATCTCTACCGCCTCTTCCCCGGCAAGGCGGCCCTGTTCCGGGCCATCCTGATTGCCTACTCTCCTTTTGAGCCGGTCATGGCGTTTTTCGATCGCATGGGCGATCGCCCACCCGACCAGGTCATCCCGGATCTGGTGCTCACGGCGTACCGCACCGTCGCTGGACGAGCCGGCATCGCCCGCACCCTGATGCTGGAGGCGACCTCGATGTCGCCCGAATTCGAGCAGGCGTTTCGGGACACCGGGCTGCGCGCCTTCGCCAGGCTGGCACAGTACCTGGCCGGGCAGATGACCGCCGGCCGGCTCCGGCGGATGCATCCGATGCTCGCCGCGCAGAGCCTCGTGGGCGCGGTCATGCTCCACGTGCTGCTTGGGCCGCTGCTGAGTCAAGCGATGGTGGGTGCGCCGACGGGTGAAGATGCGGTGACGCAATTTGCCAACCTGTGGTTGCGCGGAATGGGCGCGGAGACGGCAGGCTGATGGCCGGCGAGACCTACGCCGTCGAGGTCGATCGCGTCGTCAAGCGTTTCGGATCGCTGCGCGCGCTCGACGGCGCCACGCTTCGAATCCGTCGCGGCGAGGTCTACGGACTGCTCGGCCCGAACGGGGCAGGCAAGACGACGCTGATTCGGGCCCTGGTCGGATTGGTCGTCCCCGATGGCGGGACCGTGACCGTGCTCGGACGGCCGGCGCGCAACCTTGACGTTCTGGCCCGGGTTGGCTATATGACGCAGCAAGCGGCCCTCTACCCCGACCTCTCGGCCGAGGAGAACGTCGCCTTCTTCGCCGCCATCCACGGCGCGCACCACGGAGTCCGCGAAGCGCTGGAATTCGTCGAGCTCTGGGATCGCCGCGGGTCCGTGGTGAGCAGCTTGAGCGGCGGTATGCGCACCCGCTGCTCGCTGGCGTGCGTGCTCGCGCACAAGCCAGACCTCCTGCTGCTGGATGAGCCTACGGTCGGGGTCGATCCACTGCTGCGCGTCCAGCTCTGGAATCGTTTTCAGCGGATGGCGGCTGACGGCACATCCATCCTGGTTTCGAGCCACGTGATGGACGAAGCCGAGCGCTGTGACCGGCTCGGACTGATCCGTTTCGGACGATTGCTGGCCGAGGGAACCGTTCCTGAGCTGAAGGGCAAGGCCGGCGTCGACCGCCTGGAGGATGCGTTTCTCAAGCTGTCGGGGACCGGCGCCGAATGAGCGGCCGGCGGGTCGCCGCGATTACGCGACGGCTGCTTCAACAGTTCCATCGCGACCGGCGGACCCTCGCGCTCCTCTTTGGTGCGCCGCTCATCATCCTGGGACTGCTTGGTTATCTGCTTCGGGGCGGCGGAGACGTTCCGGTGATGGGTGTCGTCAACCTCGATGGTGGACCGTTGGGCGCTGCGATTGCCTCCCAGCTCGAGCGCACGAAGACCGTGTCGGCATCGACGATGTCGGAGGCCGCCGCCGAGTCGAAATTACGCTCGGGCGACCTTGCCGGCTATGTGCTGCTTCAATCCGATTTCTCAGCGCGGGCCCAACAGTCCCGAGTGATTTCGCCGCAGATCCATCTGGAGGGCAGTCAGCCGGGCCTGTCGCAGACCATCGTGCAGGCGGTCAACGAGTCATTCGCGGCGCTCGTCGGCCAGGCGGGCGGCGTTCGCTTCGCACCACAGGTCATGTTCGTGTACGGCGGTCCGAGCTTCGATACGCTCGATTACTTTGGTGCGGCCTTCATCGGGTTGGTGGTTTTCTTCCTGGTGTTTGTCATCACCATCGTCGCCTTCCTGCGGGAGCGGGGCCAGGGAACGCTCGAACGATTGATGGCGAGTCCGCTACGACGTGGCGAGATTGTGCTCGGGTACATGCTCGGCTTCACGGTGCTCGCGCTCGTGCAGGCGGTCGAGGTGCTGGCCTTTTGTTTGCTTGTCCTCCACGTGCACAACGCCGGCAATGTTGGGCTCATCTTCGTGCTCGAAGGTCTGATGGCGATCGCGGCGGTCAACCTCGGCATTTTCCTCAGCATGTTCGCCCGTACCGAGTTTCAGGCCGTGCAATTTATCCCGCTGGTCATCTTGCCGCAAGTCCTGCTGTCCGGCATCATTTTTCCCATCAGCACCGAACCCGGACCGCTTACGGTGTTATCCCGGGCGCTGCCGCTCACCTACGCCGTCGAAGGGATGCGCAACATCATGATCAAAGGCGCCGACCTCAGCTGGTCGTCGCTGCAGCTCGATTTCGGCGTCGTGCTCGGCTTCTGCGTCCTCGTCATCATCGCCGGCATCCTGACGCTTCGCCGCCGCATCGCCTGATCCAGCCCACCAGCCCCGGGCTTTTTGCGTCGACTGTTGCTGCCCTGTCCGTGGCTTTATAGTCATAATGGGGGCAAACGTTACAGTAATAGTTAACAATGGAGGTTCGGAATGCCCGGAAAGCGGAAGAGCTCGTCGATCAAGAACCCCAAGACCTACGAAGGCCTGAAGAAGAAAGGCATGCCGAAGAGCCGCGCCGCGGCTATCAGCAACGCGCAGGCCAAGAAAAAAAAGAAGAAGAAGTAAGCGGCTGAGCGCGATGCCAATCAGCCCGCCGGCCGTTTTGGCCTGGCGGCCTGAGTACATCCCCGCCTACCTGTCCAATGGCCTGATCGGGCTGCGGGCTGGCCCGATCCCGCTCACCGAGGGCGTCGCCATCGTCAATGGACTCGCCGCGATCGACCCGGTCGAAAAGGGCGAGGGCTTCGCCCGAGGCCCCTACCCCGTCGGCGGAGACCTCGAAGTCGACGGCCATAAGCTCAGCCGTCTCCCGCTCCAGGCTGAGTTTGTCGAGCAGCGTCATGACTTTTCTTGCGGCGAGCTCACGAGTCGCTTTCGGTTCCGATCTGGCGAGACGACGGCGACCGTCGAGGTGCTGACGTTGTGCAGTCGATCGCTGCCGGCGGTCGTCCTGCAAGAGGTGCGCGTCAGTGTGGATCGACCGTGTCGCCTCGTGGTCACAGCGAAGCTCGACCCCACCGGCATCACGGGCCGTTGGCTCTCGCGCGAAACCTCCACCCCGGACTCTGACAAGCCGGTCAACGACGGATCGATGCTGTGGGAGGTCAATGGCGCTCTTTCGACGTGTGGCGCCGCCTACATCACGCGGTTCGATGGAGGCGAGGGCGTCGAGCGCCGGCGCGAGGAGCACGACGAGCTCGCCCCGCTGTCGACCTCATACGGCGTCGAAGCGCGACCGGAAAGCCGCTATGTTCTGCAGCAGTTCGTCAGCCTGGTCCCCAGCCAGGCGCACCACGAGCCCCATCGCCAGGCTGCTCGTCTGGCTGGGATGGCGGCCCAACGCGGCTTTCAAAAGCTGCGCGACGAGAACCGCGGCGCATGGCGCCAAATCTGGAACGGCCGCATCAAGCTGCTGGGGGCCGATTCGCGGTGGCAGGCGCTGGCCGACGCCGCGTACTACTACCTGCATGCATCCGCACATTCATCCTCGCTATTCAGCACGTCGATGTTCGGGTTGGCGTTCTGGCCGAACTACCACTATTACCGCGGCCACGTGATGTGGGACGTCGAGACCTTCGCCTTCCCGCCGTTGTTGCTGACGGCCCCAGAGGCGGCGCAAGCGCTTCTCGACTACCGCTTCCAGCGTTTGGAAGCGGCTCAGCGGAACGCCGCGCTTTACGGCTACCGCGGTCTGCAGTTTCCCTGGGCAAGCGGACCACGCCACGGTGAAGAGGCGATCCGCCTCTCAGCGCCCCAGCTGGTGTTCGAGCAGCACGTCAGCTTGAGCGTCGCCATGGCCTTTGCCCAGTACGTCCATGCCACCGGCGACCAGGACTATCTCCGGGAAAGGGCATGGCCCGTACTCGAAGGTGTGGCCAACTGGATCGCCAGCCGGGTGGTCAAAAGCGAACGCGGATACGAAATCAAAGAGGTGGTCGGGATCGCCGAGCAGACCCAGCCAGTCGACAACAACGCCTACGTCAACATGGCGTCCAGCATGGTCCTGCGCGAGGCGGCCGGTTTTGCCCGCCGCCTCGGCCGCTCAGACGCGGAGCGATGGGAGGGCATCGCCGGTTGCTTCTACCTACCGGTGGACGAACGGCAGGGATTCATCCGCAATCACGACCGCTACGACCAGCGGGACACGGGGCGCGCCACCGCAACGCCCGAGGCGCTGGCCGGGCTCTTCCCGATGAACTATCCTGTCGAGCCCGGTCTGGAGCGATCGACGATCGAGTTCTATCTGTCCCGGGCGCATGAATTCGTCGGCTCGCCCATGCTCTCTGCCCTGCTCGGCGTCTACGCCGCCCGGATCGGCGATCGGTCTGCGGCGCTGAGCTGGTTCGAGCGTGGCTATGCGGACTTCATCGAGGACCCGTTCATGGAAACCAATGAGTTCAGCTTGAAGCGCTTTCCCGAAAAGCCCCGCGTTGGTCCGTTCATGGCGAACCTCGGCGGCTTTTTGATGAGCTGTCTTTACGGGCTAACGGGGTTACGCCTCGGTCCGGAGGAGCCAGCCGAATGGTGCCGACGACCGGTCGTGCTCCCAGAAGGCTGGGAAGCGGTCGAGGTTGATCAGCTATTCGTGCGCGGTCGATCCGCCCGGCTGATTGCGCGGCATGGTGAGGCCAAAGCGACGATCGAGCTGAATCGCTAGCTCGATCGCTGATCAGCGAGAGCGCGGTTCCAGTGGCGGCGGAGTGCCTGGGCGACGCGTGCGGGCTCGGCCTGATGCGAGGTATTGAGATGATGCCGTCCGTCATATCGTTCCGCGGTGAAGTCCGGGAAGAGCGTCGCAAGCCGATCCCGCATTCCCAGCCAGTAGGGATGGCTGAGGCTCCCGTGACTGAAATAGACCGGCGCGGCGTACCGGCGATACGAGCTCGGATCGACGTGATGCTGCTTGAGCGCGGTGATCAGAGCGAGCACGCCGGCGGGACGGCTCGCCATCCAGGGCGGCGGCGTGCCAGCGGGCGCCGGCGGCAAGGCAACATTCGGCCCAAGCTGCAACTTCAAGAATGCCGGCATCCGATCGCGCTCTGGCAGCCTGCCGGCCGCGTCGATCTCGCTCCAGTATCCGCGGGTTTCTGTCGAATCCAAGAAGTCATATGCCGGTTCGTCTAACGCCAGGCTGAGCACCCGGTCCGGGTGGGCGGCAACGTAGGCCAGGGAGATAGCGCCACCGCCAGAGTGGCCGTACAGATGGAATCGTTCCAGCCCGGCGGCATCGGCGGTGCGGGTGATGCCCTCCACTTCCGTCGAAATGTCGTAGTTGTCGGGAGGAGTGGTGGCGCCCGCGTAGAGCTCGAGGTCCTTGAGAATCGCCTGCACCTCGTCCCCGAGCTCGGCGAGTAGGGCTGCATAGCGAAGGGCGCAGGGCATGACCACGCCCGGCAGGAAAACGACAGCGGCTACCGACTGGGTCATTGCATGACCAAACCCTCGAGGCAGTATATGGGTCATCGATAGTTTCGAGACGTCGGAAAGACGTCCTCGTCGGGCAAAGACGGGGCGGCTTCAACGTGGTCGACCAGCACGCTCAGTACGCCGTCTTGCTTCTGCAGGGTGCCGTCCATGATCAAGATCGGCTCCAGGTTGGCCACCTGGCGGTAGCGCTGGTAGATCGGGGGGCGGAGGATCACGTCGACGTGTCCAAATTCGTCGGCCAGAGTGAAGAACTTGAACTCCTTTCCGGTCGACGGTGATTGGCGCGTGATCACCAGTCCGCCGACCCGAACCTTTGCGCCATCGTGGACACTCGAGCGGATTGTCCTCGAGTCGATCACGCGTAGCTGGTTGAATTGCGGCCGATAAAAGTGGATCAGGTGGTCGGTCGTCGACAGCGAGAGCAGCCGGTAGTCGGTGGCCACCCGCTCACGCTGCGTCATCGGCGTGAGGCTGACCGCCTCGGACGGCTCGGCCAGCATCGGCGAGCGCTGCCAGTCGTCGGCGTGCTCATTGAAACGCCACACCGCCTCGCGGCGATTCGGCTCCAGCGCGTCGAAGGCGCCGGCCAGCACCAGGTTCTGTACCTGCGCCGTGGTCAGGCCATGGCGCGATTGCGTCGTCAACCGGATCCGGCGGCAGAATTCCTCGAGCGACGTGACCGGCCCCTTGAGCTGCGCCTCCCCCAGCACCTCGAGGGCCTTCTCCCCCACGCCGTGGACATAGTTGAAGCCGAGCCGCAGGGCGCCGCCCTCGACCGTACAGCGCACGTAACTCCTGTTGATATCGACCGGCAGAATTTTGACGCCGTGATGCTTGGCATCCTCCACGATGACGTGCGGGTGGTAGAAGCCCATCGGCTGGTGGTTGAGTAAGCCGGCGTACAGGGCCGCGGCGTGATGGAGCTTGAGCCAGGCGGTCTCGTAGCAGGTGCGGGCGAAGGCGGCGGCGTGCGACTTGGTGAAGCCGAACTCCGCGAAAGCTGCCAGCTTGGAGAAGATCTCCTCGGCGATCGGCTGTGGGATCTCGTTCAAGGCGCAGCCGTTAAGGAAACGCTCGCGGATCGCCCCCATCAACTCGTGCGAGCGATGACTGCTCATCGCGCGCCGAAAACGGTCGGCTTCGGCACTGCTGAAGCTCGCGCAATCCATCGAGATCTTCAGGATTTGTTCCTGGTAGAGCACGACGCCGAGCGTCTCCTCGAGGATCGGTTTCAGGCGCGGGTGGATGTACATGACCGGCTCCTTCCCCTGCTTGCGCCGCAGATAGGGATGCACCGCATCCCCCTGGATCGGGCCGGGGCGGATGATCGCGACCTCGACTACTAAATCGTTGAAGGTCTCCGGCCTGGAACGGGGCAGGGTCTGCATTTGCGCTCGGCTCTCGATCTGGAAGACGCCGATGGTGTCGGCCTCTTTACAGAGCTCGTAGACCCG
>WNES01001972.1_pt1 | contig 13468 bp, 8 predicted proteins | sample 5399931 | NCBI WGS metagenome assembly WNES01 (sample SAMN13153332, study PRJNA577476) | soil metagenome | isolation source: 20 cm grassland meadow soil 2 days after 3rd rain plot 5 | place: USA:California | collected 2015-11-11
GTGGCGCGCGAGATGACCAAGGTGTTCGAAGAAACGCGCGCCGGGACCCTCACCGAGCTCGCGGGTTACTACGCGGCGGCACCGCCCCGCGGCGAGGTCACGGTCGTGGTGGCGGGAACCGGCAAGCCCGTCCGCGAAGCATCGCCGCCCGATCCCGAAGCCCGTGCCCGTACCCTGCTCGCCCAGGGGATGACCCGGCGCGACGTCGCCGTTCAGGTCGCGGCGGAAACGGGAATCACGAGAAACACGGCGTATCGGCTGGTGAACGACCTGTGAAGCGCTTGACGGTGGTGCTGTGCGCATTCGCGCTGCCGTTCGCCGGCCGACCCGAGTGCGGAGTGCGGAATGCGGAATGCGGAGTGGGCGGGGCGAGTTCGATAGTCGATGCCGGCTCCCGGGATCGACGCGCGTCCGATCCATTCCGCACTCCGCACTCCGCATTCCGCACGTTGCACTGGGCCTCCCTGACCATCGGAAGGTTGCATTACGACGGCGGCGGCGACTGGTACACCGGCCCCTCCAAGCTGCCCAACCTGCTCACCGCGATTCGGCAGCGCACCGGCCTCGCCGTCACGGCCCGCGAGCGCGTGGTCACGCTCTCGAGTCCCGAGCTGTGGGACGTCCCCTACCTTTATATGACCGGGCACGGCAACGTCCACTTCTCGGACGAGGAGCTGCAGACGCTGCGCCGCTACCTGGAGCAGGGGGGCTTCCTCCACGCCGACGACGACTACGGCATGGACAAGTCGTTCCGGCGCGAGATCGCCCGGGTCTTCCCGGATCACCCGCTCGTTGAAGTCCCGTTGAGCCACCCGATCTACCATGTCGTGTACGACTTCCCCAAGGGGATTCCCAAGATCCACGAGCACGATGGGCTGCCGGCCCAGGGGTTCGGGATCTTTTTGGGCGATCGTCTGGTCGTATACTATTCCTATCAGTCCGACCTGGGCGACGGGTGGGAGGATCCCGACGTGCACCACGATCCCCCCGAGCTCCACGAGGCGGCACTACGCATGGGCGTCAACCTCTTCACCTACGCCGTGAGCGCGCTCCCGTGACGGCGACGGCGGCCCGGCTGCGGCGGCTGGGACGCCCCCATGCGCTCGCGCGGGCGGGCGCGGTGTTGGTCGCGAGCGCCGGCGCCACATTGGCGATCGCCGGAGGGGGCGTCGCGCTGGCCCCGAGCGTCGCGGCCGTCGTGGGTGCGTGGCTGCTGATCGGCGGCGTCATCGGCGCGGCCACGGGACTGGTGCTCAGGGCAGGGCGCCGTGCGACGGCACCCGCCGTGGCGCGGCTGGTCGAAGCCGCGACGGGAGGTCGGCCGGGAAGCATCATCGGGCTCGTCGCGCCGGCCACACCGGCGGGCGCGAGCGCCGACCTGTGGACCCTGGCGGACCGCCGGGCGGTCGCGGTGGTCGATGAAGCCGCGCCCGCGGTCGGTCGCCTGCTCGCGCGCGACACGCGCACCTCCTTGTACGCAGCCGCGGGCGTGGCGGTGCTGGGCGCAGCGCTGTTCGTGGCCGCGTCTCCCGGTGCGGGCCGCGCCGCCGCGTTCTGGCACTCCCTCCGCACGCTCGCCGATACGCGCACGCCGGTGCGGCTCGCGGTCGACCGGGCCACGGTGCGCCGGGGCGACAGCGTCACGGCGACGATCGACGTGCCCGCCGCGACCCGCGCCACGCTGTGGACCCGCGGCCCGGGAGAGCCGTGGCACCCCGCGCCGGTGACCCTCGACTCGTTGGGGCACGCGCAGCGACGGCTGGGGCCGCTCCAGGCGGACCTGTACCTGCGAGCGTCGAGCGGGGGCCGCCGCAGTGCCGACGTCCGGGTCGCGGTGGCGCTGCCCGCCTTCGTGGCCGGCCTCGAGCTGACGGCGCGCTACCCCGCCTACCTCGGCCGTGCGGACGAGCCGCTCGCGCCCGGCGCGGACACCATCCCGGTCCCCGAAGGCACAGTGATCCTGACGAGCGGGGCGGCGAGCGTGCCGCTCGCGCGGGCCGAGTGGCGCCGTGGAGACGTGCGCGTGCCGCTCGCGGTCGCGCGCACCGCGTTCTCGGGGCGCTTCACGCCGCGCGCCTCCGGGGCGTGGCTGCTCGACCTTGCGACCGCCGATGGCGCGCCGCTCGAAGGCGATGCGCCCGAGCTGCGGCTGATGCTGGTCCGCGATTCGGCACCGGTAGTCGCCGTCCCCGTGCCCGGGCGCGATACCACGCTGCCGCTGTCGCTGCGGCAACCGCTCGTGATCGACGCGCGGGACGATCACGGTCTCACCCGGCTCGAAGTGGTGAGCTGGCGCGTGAGCCAGACCGGGAAGGTGGGCGAGGCGGTGCGGGAGTCGCTGGACGTGTCGGGCGCGGGCGAGCGGACCATCGTGCAGGGCGATCTCGACGCGGAGCGGCGCGGTCTCCTGCCCGGCGACACGCTGCGGCTGCGCGTCGACGCCTGGGACAACGCTCCCACGCCGCACATCGGTCGCAGTCCCGAGATCGCCCTGCGGCTGCCGAGCCTCGACGAGCTGCGCGCCGCGACGCGTGCCGCCGCCCGGGACGCGGGCGCGGAGGCGGACTCGATCGCCGCGGCCCAGCGCGAGCTGGGCCGGCGCACCAGCGACCTGGCCCAGCAACGCTCGCGCGACGCGACCGGAGCGCGCCGCGGCGCCGAGGGCGAGCGGGAAGGGGCGCTCCCATTCCAGGCCACCGAGCGGGCGCAGGCCGTGGCGCGCGATCAGGAGGCGCTGCAGGCGCGCGTAGAGGAGCTGTCGCGTGCGGTGGAGCGGATCGCTCGGGCGGCGCAGGCGGCGGGCATCGGAGACACGGCGTTTCAGGCGCGGCTGCGCGAAGTGCAGGAGCTGCTGCGGCGCGCGGTGACCCCGGAGCTGGAGCAGCGACTGCGCGAGCTGCAGGAGGCGCTGGCCAAGCTCGATCCGGAGGCGACCCGCCGGGCGCTCGAGCGACTCGCCGAAGCGCAGCAACAGCTCCGCACCGAGCTGGAGCGCAGTCAGGAGCTGTTCCGGCGCGCCGCGGTCGAGGGCACGCTGGCAACGCTCGCCGCCGATGCGGAGGACCTGCGGCGCCGCCAGGCTGAGTGGAACCGCGACGCGGCGCCGCAACCGGACAGCGCGGCGGCGACGCGCCAGCGTGCCCTCGCCGGCGCCGCCGACTCGCTGGCGGGGGCGATCGGCCGGGTGGCGAAGGAGCTGGGAGCGCCGCCCGGCGAGACGGCGCCGCTCGCCGCGCCCGAGCGGGCGGCACGGGAGGCCGGGGGTGCGATGCAGCGCGCCGCGCAGTCGGCCGACCTGCGTCAAGCGGCGGGCGCGACGCAGCAGGGAGCGGAGGCCGAGCGTCAGCTCGCCGGCGTGCCGGATCAGCTGCGCGGGCAGCTCGACTCCCTGGCGCAGGCGTGGCGCGGCGAGACCCTCGCGGCGCTCGACCGCGCGCTCACCGAGACCGCGGCCATGGCCGATCGCCAGCAGCAGGTGTCGGACGCGCTGCATCGCGGCGAGGCCGGCCCCCCGACCCGCTCGCAGCAGGCGTCCGTGGAAGAGGGAACGGACGTGGTGGCGGGCCACATCCGCGAAGCCGCTGGGAAGCACGCGCTCGTCTCGCCCCAGCTCGACGCGGCCCTCGGGTACGCCAAGCGGCAGATGGCGGCGGCGCGCGGCCAGCTCGAGGAGGCCGATCCGAACGCGTCCGCCGCGGCGGCGCTCGCCGACGACGCGCTTGACGCCCTCAACGCGGTTGCGGTGGCGCTCGCCCAGAGCCGCAAGCAGGTGAGCGGCGCGCAATCCGGGAGCGGTTTCGCCGAAGCGGTCGAACGGCTCGCGCGCCTGGCCCGCGATCAACAGGGGCTCAACGGCCAGGGGCAAGGTCTCTTGCCGCTGATGGGCGCCGGCCAGGCGGTGCTGGAGCAGCTGCGCGCCCTGGCGGCGCGGCAGCGTGCGCTCGCCGAGCAGCTCGAGCGCATGCAGGCGCAGGGGATCAGCTCCGCGGCCGGTCCGCTGGCGCAAGAGGCGAGAGAGCTCGCCCGCCAGCTCGAGGCTGGGCGGCTCGACCAGCGGACGATCGAGCGTCAGCAGCGTTTGTACCACCGGTTGCTCGACGCCGGCCGCACCCTCTCGAACGACGAGCCGGACCAGAACAAAGAGCGTCAGAGCCGGGCGGCGACGGGCGACAGCGTCCATGTTCCCGCCGCGCTCAAGCCCGGAGCGACCGGCGCCGGTCCGCGGCTCCGCTACCCCACGTGGGACGAGCTGCAGGGACTCACGCCGGAAGAGCGTCGCCTGGTGCTCGATTACTTCCGCAGGCTCAATGCCCCGCAGCAATAGCGTGGTCACCGGCGTCGCCGTCGGTCTCGCGCTGGCGCTCGCGCCCGGCGGCGTGATGCGTGGGCAGGCGATCGGACACGGGTTCGAGCTCGAGCGCTCGGGTCAGTTCGAGCAGGCGGCGAGCATCTACCTCGCGACGCTGCGCGCGGACCCTACCAATCTCTCGGCGTTGCTCGGGCTGGAGCGGGTGCTGCCGGGGCTCAACCGGCTGGCGGAGCTCGTGCCGGTCGCGCAGCGCGCCGCCGCCGCGAGCCCCGCGAATGCGGCGCTGCGGGCGGTGCTGCTCCGCACGTACGTGGGAATCAACGAGCCCGACAGCGCGCGGGAGGTGGCGCGGCGCTGGGCGGCGGCGGCGCCGCGCGACGAGGCGCCCTATCGCGAGTGGGCGATGGCGCTGGACGATCAGCGCAGCCACGACGCGGCGCGCGCCGTGCTGCTCGAAGGGCGGCGTGCCCTGGGACGTCCCGGTGCGTTCGGGATCGAGCTCGCCGCGCTGAGCGAGCGCGTGGGCGACTGGGAGGGCGCGGCCCGCGAGTGGGCCGCGGCGCTCGAGGGGGGGGGCGCGCCGGTACAGCTGCCTAACGCCGCGAGCGAGCTGGCGCAGGCGCCGCAGGTGCACCGCGAGCGGATCGCGGCCCTGCTCACGGCGGGCGATCCACCGCCGCCGGTGCGGCGGCTCGCCGGGGAGTTGCTGCTCGCCTGGGGCGCGGCCGAGCGCGCCTGGGCGGTGTTCGCCCCGAGCGTGGCGACGCCGTCCGCGGATGCGGCGTACGCGGTGCGCCGCTTCGCCGATCTCGCGGCGGCGCAGGATACCCCGGAAGCGCGCCGGGTGCGGGCGCTCGCGTTGGCGCGCTACGCCGAGCTGGTGCCCGACCCGGTGGCCGTGCGCGCCCGCACCGACGCGGCCCGCGCGTTCCTGGCGGCGGGCGACCGGGAGGGCGCGCGCGCCGTGCTGGAGCGGGTCGCCCGCGATTCCACCGCTCCGGCCGAAGCGCAGGCGCTCGCCCAGGCGGCGCTGGTGCAGACCCTGATCGAAAGCGGGCAGCTCGACGAAGCGGCGCGGCGGCTCGCGGCCGACAGCCGGCTCGCGGACGAAGACCGCGCGACCTTGCGGCTGCACCTCGTGCGGGCGCGGATCGCCGCGGGGGACCTGGACGGCGCCGGCACGATGCTGGCGCGGGATTCGAGCGTCGAGGCGCTCGCCCTCAAGGGATGGATCACCCTGTATCGCGGCCGGCTCAAGCAAGCGTGGCAGCTGTTCCTGGAGGCGGGTCCGTACGCGGGCGACCACCGCGAGGCGACCGAGCGGACGGCGATGCTGGCGCTGCTGCAGCAGGTGCCGGGCGACACGTTCCCCGAGCTGGGAAGCGCGCTGCTGACGCTCGCCCGCGGCGACTCGGCGCGTGCCGTGCAAGCCTTGCGTCTTGCGGCTGCGCGTCTGGCGACGGGGTCGGGTGGGGGAGGGCGGGCCGATGTGCTGTTGCTGGCCGGCAGGGTCGCGGCCCGCCTCGCACCGACCCAGCGCGACACCGCCGTCGCCCTGTTCGCCGAGGTGGTGCGCACCGGCGGCACCGGCGCCGCCGCACCGGCCGCGGAGCTCGAGTGGGCCCGCCTGCTCGAGAGCCAGTTACAGACGGCGGAGGCGATTCAGCATCTCGAGCACCTCATTCTCTCCTACCCCGGGAGCGCCCTGGTACCGGAGGCGCGGCGCGAGCTGGCGCGGGCGAAGGGAGCGATTCCCAAGTCGTGAAGCGGCGAGAGTTCGTACGGGCGGTCGGTGCCAATGCGCTGGGGCTGGCGTTGCCGCTCAGTGCCCTCTACCGCCCTCTACCGCCTTCTGCCGCCCAGCTGTTGGTTCCCATGGACGATGCGCAGGGCGATCACCTGAAAGCCTACGGCGTCACCTACCGCGTGGTGCAGGCGGGGATCAAGGCCGAGTGGCTGCTGAACTACCGCGGCGGCTCGTTCCTCATGCCCGACGGGCCCGCCATCCGGCGCGACGCCGCGCTCGCGGGGGTGAGCGTCCAGCCGGTGGACGAGGCGCAGGTCACCGCCGTGCGCGGCGAGATCGAGGCGAGCAACATGGACGCGGTGCCGCTCGAGAAGGCGCCACGGGTGGCCGTGTACGTGCCCCCCAATGCGCCGCCCTGGGACGACGCCGTCACCATGGCCCTGCAGTACGCCGGCGTCGCGTTCGACACGGTGTGGGACTTCGAGGTGCTCTCGGGGAAGCTCGCGAACTACGACTGGCTGCATCTGCACCACGAGGACTTCACGGGACAATTCTCCAAGTTCTACCTGATCTACGCCGGGTCACCATGGCTCGCCGAGATGGTGCGCTTCAACGCCGACGCGGCGAAACGGCTCGGCTTCGGCACCGTCCCCGACTTGAAGAAGGCGGTGGCGCGCAAGATCCGCGACTACGTCTCCAACGGCGGCTTTCTGTTCGCCATGTGCACGGCCACGGAGACGCTCGACCTGGCGCTGGCCGCCGCGCGGGTCGATATCGCCGCGGCGTTCGCCGACGGCACCCCGATGGACCCCGCTGCGGACCGCAAGCTCGACTGGTCGCAGGCGCTGGCGTTCAGCGGCGCGCGGCTCGAGCCCAGTCCCCAGGTGGCGAGCTTTTCCGACATCGATGGGCACCAGGTCAATGCCGCGGGGCGGCGGCAGCCGCTCGGCGCCTTCAAGCTGTTCAACTTCAGCGCCAAGATCGATCCCGTCCCGACGATCCTCGTGCAGAACCATCGTCAGGTGATCCCCGACTTCTACGGCCTCACGACGTCGTTCCTGCGCGACCGCCTCAAGCCGGGCGACACCGTGCTGGCGGACGAAGAGGGCGCGCCCTGGGTCAAGTACATCAACGGCGACCACGGCAAGGGCACCTGGACCTTCTTCGGCGGGCACGACCCGGAAGATCAGCAGCACCAGATCGGCGATCCGCCGACGGACCTGTCGCTGCATCCCCATTCGCCCGGCTACCGGCTCATCCTCAATAACGTCCTGTTCCCCGCGGCCAAGAAGCGCGAGCTCAAAACGTGAGCGTGGAGCGGCTCGCGCCGGCGGTGCGCGACCTGCTGCGCGCCGAGATCGCGGCGGCCCACGGGCGCGAGGTGTCGTTCGTCGCGTGCCCCGACGCCAACGGCCTGATCGTCGAAGCGCGCGTCGTGGCGCGCGGCACAGTGGACGCGGTGCTGGCCCTGCCGGGGATCGCGGTGCGGGGCGAGCTGCTGCTCCACAACCACCCGAGCGGCGTGCTCGAGCCCTCGGGCGCCGATCTCAGCGTCGCCGCGCGGCTGCACGACGGCGGCGTGGGGTTCGCGATCGTGGACAACGCCGTCAGCGACTGCTACGTCGTCGTCGAATGTCCCCGCCCGCGGGCCACCACCCGCCTCGATGCGATCGACGTGGCGGGGCTGCTCTCGCCCAGCGGACCGGTGGCGCGCGCGCTCGGCAGCTTCGAGGACCGCCCCAGCCAGCGCGACATGGCCGCCTACATCGCCGACCTCTACAACGACGGTGGCGTGGGGATGCTCGAAGCCGGCACGGGCGTCGGGAAATCGTTCGCCTACCTGGTGCCGGCGCTGGTCTGGGCGCGCGAGAACGGCGAGCGCACCGTCGTCTCGACCAATACGATCAACCTGCAGGAGCAGCTCGTCGGCAAGGACCTGCCGATCCTGGCCCGCGCGCTCGGGAGCGGCGAGCACACGCCCACGTTCGCGCTGCTCAAAGGGTGGCGGAACTACGTGTGCCTCTCGCGCCTCGAACAGGCGCGCGAGCAGGTCACCTCGCTGTTCGAGGACGAGCGCCGTGCCGAGCTCGAAACGCTCGCGGCGTGGGCCGCGCGCTCGAGCGACGGATCGCTCGCCGACCTCCCCGATGAGCCGAGTGGCGAGGTGTGGGACGCGATCGCCGCGGAGTCGGATCTGTGCACCCGGCTCAAGTGCCCGCACTTCGACCGCTGCTTCGTGTTCCAGGCCCGCCGGCGGGCGGCCGAAGCCGATGTGGTGGTCGTGAACCACCATTTGCTCGCATCCGATCTCGCGGTGCGCATGGTATCCGACAACTGGCAGGAAGCGGCCGTCCTGCCCCCGTACCGCCGCCTGGTGCTGGACGAGGCGCACCACCTGGAAGACGTCGCCGCGATGCATCTGGGAGCCCAGGTGAGCCGGCTCGGCGTCGAGCGGCTGCTGGGGCGGCTCGAGAAGAACGGCCGCGGACTGCTGCCGACGCTGCGCTCGGTGCTATTCGGGCGCGATGACATCCTCTCCCGGCCGAGCCGCGATCTGGTGCAGCAGAGCCTCATCGACGCGCTCGCGGCGGCGCGCCGCGCCGCGGAGACCGTGTTCACCCTGCTCGGCCGCCGGCTGGACGGTGAGTCGGGGGCGGGAACAGCCCCAGTGCTGCGCCTGGGCGATGAGTTTCGCGACGATGCCGTGTGGCCGCAGGGACTGGATGTGGCGCTCGACAACCTGCTGCTCGCCTTCTCGCGCCTCTCCGACGGCGCGGGGACGATCGCCGATCGGCTCACGCTGGACGATCCGTCGGAGCGGCGGGCGCAGCTCCTGGGCGAGCTGCGGGGCGTTGCGCGGCGGCTGCAGCAGGTCGCGGCGGGGCTCATCGCCGCGCTGCGGCCGCCACCCGGGGGCCCCGCGGCGGTGCGCTGGCTCGAGCGCCGTGGTCGAAAAGTCGTGAACGTCTCGCTCGCGGCCGTGCCGCTCGATCTCGCACCGATTCTCAAGGACAGTCTGTTCGACCGGGTCGAGACCGTGGTGCTCACGAGCGCCACGCTCGCCGCGGGCGGCGACTTCGGCTACCTCGAAGCACGGCTCGGTCTCGACCTCCCCCCCAGCCGGCTCAAGGTGCGCGAGATCCACGCCTCCCCGTTCGACTTCGCGGCGCAGTGTCTATTCGGCATTCCCACGGACTTCCCGGAGCCGCGCGACGACCAAGCCGGGCACGACGCGGCGGTCGCCCGGGTGGTGGTGGAGCTGGCCCACGCCGCGGACGGGGGCATGTTCGTGCTGTTCACGAGCCATGGGGCCCTGCGCCGCACGGCGGACGCGGTGCGCGGCGAGCTGGGAGGCCGGTGGCCGCTGCTGGTGCAGGGCGAGGGGCAGCGGGACCAGCTGTTGCGGCGGTTCCGCGAAGCGGGCTCGGCGATTCTCCTGGGCACCGATTCGTTCTGGGAAGGCGTGGACGTGCCGGGGCGCGCCCTGCGCGTGCTCATCCTGGCCAAGCTCCCCTTCAAGGTGCCCACCGAGCCGCTCACCGCCGCGCGCCTGATCCGCAGCCGGTCGGATCTGGGGGCGGTGGTGCTGCTCGACCGGCGGGTCGTCACCAAGCGCTATGGAGCGATGATCCTCGAGGGACTGCCCAAGGCGACCCGGGTGGTCGGGGACTGGGCGGACGTGCGGGGCGCCTGTGAGGAGTTCTTTGCGAGGCATGGGATCGGGGAAGCAGGGGCGGTGGAGGGGGTAGAGGACGGTAAAGGACGGTAAAGGACGGTAAAAGACGGTAACGGTAAAAGACGGTAAAGGACGGTAAAGGACGGTAACGGGCGGCGAAAGCAGAGCGTAGATTCCGGTAGAGGAGGATGGGGTGACCAAGCTCAGCAAGCGACTCGCCGCGCTGCCCAGCTATCCCATGGCGGAGATCCCGGCCATCAAGCGCCGGCTGCTCGCGCAGGGCGTCGATGTGATCGATCTCGGCGCCGGCGACGCCGACTTCGCCCCGCCGGCCGTGGCCATAGACACCCTGGCGCGCGCGGTGCGCGACCCCGCCATGAGCCGCTACCCGTTCCAGCTCGGCTTGCCGGTGTTTCGTGAAGCGGCTGCGGCATACCTGCGACGTCGCTTCGGCGCGCGATTCGATCCGTTCAGCGAGCTGCATCCGCTCATCGGATCGAAGGAAGGCATCGCCCATCTCGCGATGGCGCTGCTCGACCCGGGCGACGTCGCGATCGTGCCCGAGCCGGGGTACGCCGTGTACGAGGGCGGGACGGTGCTCGCGGGCGGGGAGCCGTACCGCTATCCGCTCATTCCCGAGGCGGGGTTCCTGCTGGAGCTGTCGGACCTGCCCGCCGACGTGGTGCGCCGCACCAAGCTCGTCTACCTCAATTATCCCAACAATCCCACTGCCGCCGTCGCGCCACGCGATTACCTGGCGCGCACGGTGGAGTTCTGTCGCCGCCACGGGATCGTGATCGCGTACGACAATCCCTACTGCGAGATCACGTTCGACGGCTACGTGGCGCCAAGCATCTTCGAGATCGCGGGCGCGCGCGAAGTCGCCGTCGAGTTCCACTCGCTGTCCAAGACGTTCTGCATGACGGGCTGGCGCCTGGCGTGGGCGGTGGCGCGACCGGAGCTGATCGCCGCACTGGCGCGCGTGAAAAACTACGTGGACACGGGCGCGTTCCTCGCGGTACAGGCGGCGGGGGCGGCGGTACTGCCGCAGGCGGAGGAGCTGGCGCGCGGGTACGTCGCGCGGTTTCAGGAGCGGCGCGACGCGCTGCTGCCGGTGCTGCGCGCCCAGGGGTTCGAGCCCGAAACGCCGGGCGCCACGATGTACGTGTGGGTGCCGCTCCCGGAGGGTGTGGCGTCGGCGGCGTTCGCGCGCCGGGCGCTCGAGGACGCCGGCGTGGTGACGCTGCCGGGGAGCGCCTTCGGCGCGGGAGGCGAGGGCTTTTTCCGGCTGGCGCTCACGGTCGACACGCCGCGGCTGGTCGAGGCGGCGGAGCGGCTGGGAAAGGTGCTCACCACTGTTTGATCCTCGCGCGGTACCGTCCCGCCTGTGGCGGTTCACCTGGATCGGCAGCGCCGCGATCCACGTGGCGCTCGTCATCTGGCTGGTGAGCGCATCGTGGCGCATCGACGGGCGGCAGGGGCTGATCACCATCATTCCACCCGACATGCCGCTGGCGCACGAGCTGCCGCCGTTCGGGGGTACGCGCCGCGGCGTGGGGCCGAGCGGGGGACTGGGCCGGCCGCTGCCGGATGCGCGGATTCCGGATACCACGCCACCCGAGCCCGCGCCGGTGGGCAAGCCCGACACCACGCTGGCCACGAACCCCGCCAGCGTGGGCCCGCACATCGTCAGCCCGCCGCAGGTCGGGGACGGCCGCCTGTGGGTGATCCCGCGCCCGGCGCTGCCGGCGGAGGTGGCAGGCGCGCTGTACGAAACGCACGAGCAGCGCGACACCGGCGTGGTGCGCCGGCTGCACTCGATGATGGATTCGCTCAACGTGATCATCGATCAGGAACAGCGCGCCCGCCGCACGCCGACGTGGACGACCGACGTGGCGGGGAAGGTGTTCGGGATCGACTCGCAGTTCATTCACATCGCCGGCATCAAGATTCCCACCGCGGCGCTGGCGCTGTTGCCGATCTCGTTGCCGCAGGGCAACTACGGCGAGCAGATGCGGGCGCGTCAATTGGACGAGATGCGGGCCGATCTGATGCAGGCCGCGCGCCGCACCGAGTCACTGCAGATGTTCCGCCAGTACGTGCGCGAGCTGCGGGCGCGCAAGGCGGCGGAGCGGGCGGCAGAGCAGCGACAGCGGGGGGATACGACGAAAGCGAAGGCCGATACGGTGAGCGGCGTCCCCTAGTACGACGCCCGGGCCGCAGCTTCCAGCCTGCGCAACGCCCCCTCTTTCCCGATCACATATAACAGCTCGTTCACAGGCTCGGACACCGTGCCACCGGTGAGCGCGATGCGGATCGGCTGAAACACCTTCCCAGCGGCGACGCCCTTCTGCTCGGCGAGCGCCCGCAGCGCCTGCTCGAGCGCCGCCGGCGTCCACTCGGGTGTCTTGAGGACCGCCAGGCTCGCCTCGAGCGCGGCTCTGTAGCCGGCGGGATCCTTCGCGATCTCCTTTTTTGCCTTCTCGTCGAAGACGACGTGCTTCGGATCGAGCCGGACGGCCACCTGCTTCGCGACGTCGAGCGTGGTGCGCGAGCGGGTCTTGACGGCACCGATCGCCTTGAGCACCGCCTCTTTGTTGCCGTTGAGGCCGAGCTGCTCGAGCTGAGGCGCGACGAGCGGGTACAGCTCATCGGCCGAGCCGGCGGAGAGATACTGGCCGTTCATCCACTCGAGCTTCGTCATGTCGAAGATGGCGGGCTTTTTCTGGATGCCCTCGAAGGAGAAGAGGGCGATCATCTCGTCCAACGTCATGATCTCGCGGTCGCCGCCGGGGCTCCAGCCGAGCAGCGCCAGGAAGTTGCGCATGGCGGCGGGGAGGATGCCCATGTGCTGGTAGTCGCCGACGGCCGTGGCGCCGTGGCGCTTGGAGAGCTTCTTGCCGTCGGGCCCGTGGATCATGGGCACGTGCCCGAACACGGGGAGCGCGGCGCCGCCCCCGAGCGCCTGATATAGGGCGATCTGCTTGGGCGTGTTCGAGATGTGGTCGTCGCCGCGCAGCACGTGGGTGATGCGCATGTCCACGTCGTCCACGACGACCGCGAAGTTGTAGATCGGGGTCCGGTCCGAGCGGAGGATCACGAAGTCTTTGAGGTCCTCGCCCTGGAACGAGATGCGGCCGTGTACCGCGTCGTCCCAGGCGATCTCGCCGGGCGGGAGGCGAAACCGGATCGCACCCTCTTCCATGTAGGCCTTGCCCTCGGCGAGCAGGCGATCGGCGATCTCCTGATGGCGTTTCACCCGCGCGCCCTGGAACACCGGCTCCTCGTCCCAGTCGAGGCCCAGCCAGGTGAGCCCGTCGAGGATGACCTGGGTATGCTCGTCGGTCGAGCGGGCCTTGTCGGTGTCCTCGATGCGCAGCAGGAACTGGCCGCCGGTGTGACGCGCGTACAGCCAGTTCAACAGGGCGGTGCGGGCGCCGCCGACGTGGAGGTACCCCGTGGGCGAGGGGGCGAAGCGGACGCGGGTGGTCATGAGGGACTAGGGGTTAGGGGCTCGGGGTTAGGGATGCAAGGCCGAACCCCTAGCCCCGAACCCCGAGCCCCTGTCTTCACCACGGAGAGGGGGGGATTCGAACCCCCGATAGAGGTATTAGCCCCTATAACGGTTTAGCAAACCGCCGCCTTCAGCCACTCGGCCACCTCTCCTCGAGGTGGGGAAACTCGCAATTCACTGATGGCTCTGCAACCCCCACGTCCCGGATCGAGTCAGCCACCA